>Ga0080004_1119709_pt1 | contig 11845 bp, 11 predicted proteins | sample WasSprMetagenome_FD_69207 | JGI IMG/M metagenome (GOLD analysis project Ga0080004, IMG submission 69207) | Sulfidic aquatic microbial communities from Washburn Spring, Yellowstone National Park, USA - WS (SPADES assembly) (version 2) | ecosystem: Environmental > Aquatic > Thermal springs > Hot... | reverse complement strand
GGGACAACGAAAATTGCAAAGATAAGTATAAATTACTGAAGCTATTTTCCCTGGATAATCTATTAAGCTTGTTCCACGAAATCCTTTTATCATCTTTCAAAACCTAAAACTTTCAAATTTTAGTTTAAACCTCTACTCTAAATATGGTACGTGCAAGAATCCCTATAAAAAAGGAAAGAATTGCAACTCCAGAGCTTACTAAAAACATCTCTAAGAAAAATTTAATAAAAGATCTTTCTTGAACAACACTTACAAAAAAGGTAAAAATAAGAATAATCATTAAGGCACCAAAAAAGGCAATCCCTAAAGCAAGAAAATAATGAGAAAATATAAAATAAGGAAAAACAAGAACAATTACTGTTAAAATATAAGCTATCCCTGTATAAATTGAAGCCTTTAAAGGTGATCTTTCTTCCCCTTCCGATCTGGTAGAGAGATACTCAGAAGCAGACATAGAGAGAGCTGCAGATATCCCAATAATAAAAGCTGTAATCCCTATAAGTGTAGTATTTTGTAAAGCAAAGGTAAGACCTGCAAGAGCTCCTGTAAGCTCAACTAAAGCATCATTAAGCCCAAGAACCATAGAGCCTACATAATTTAATCTTTCTTCATCAAGCATTAAAGCTAACTCTTTTTCATGATTTTCTTCTTCATATAAAATGCTTTGAGCTTCTGGAATTTTCTCAATTAAGTTTGCATAAGCTTTTTCTGCACGCTTTTCATTTCTTTCCATAAGCTTTATTGCAAAGGTGAAACTAAAAATCCAGGCAATGAAAAGATAAAAGAAGGCTTTTATAAAATTAGGCTTGAATTTTTTCCCAGTATATTTACCCCAGATGCTTGCATGTTTCCCTTCTTCCTCAGCAATCCTTAAAAGGGTTTCTCTATTTTTATCTTTAACAAATTTGGCAAGTTTTCTATATACATATTCCTCTGTAATTTCATTTTTTTGAAAATTTTCAATAAGTTCTAAAATTTCTTTTTCCATTAATTTTGATATTATTGACGAATTTTTTGAAAAAACAAGTAAATTTTAGCCCCCTCTAAAATAAACTTAGAGGGGGCTAAAGAATTAGATTTTAGAAGTTATAAAAAGCTGATAAAGTAAATCTGTTAGCAGTATCTACCCATTTATCGCGTTCTGTTTCAATACGCATAACTTCTACACCAATGCTCATATTATCACTTAATTTATACCAGAGATTGGCAAAATATTGAGTATTTTTAGTAAACTGGCGATCATTTAAAGCTTGTGGTATGATTCCTTTAAGTATTTCTTTATCATTGGGGTCATCAAATCCTGCTCCAATAGTAAAGCTTAAGCGAGGATTTATATTCCATACAAGATCTGCCCACATTCCATAAGCTTCAATCGGTTCTCCATAAACGTTATAACCAAGATCATACCTTAACCACTCCTTATCAATTCCCTGTCCAGTCCAAGCTTCACCCTTAAACTGAAACTTTTGCTCAAAAAGTTTAAAGTTAAACAACCACTCTCCACATAACAACCATCTGTCAATATCCTTATCATTTTTAAATTTAAGCAAAGGTATGATAGACTTGGAAAAATAATCTTCAGTAGGCTTTATCGCTTCGTGCTTGTAACCCCCACCTATAGCAATCATGCTTCCTTTATCAAAAATTTTATTTAAAATCCCATCTTTATATTGAATTCTTGCAAGAGCCCAAGGCATACGCTCTTCAGATGAAGTAGAAATTCTTCTATGCATCATAAGTGAACCAAGGAGTTCCCAATTTTCAAATACCTTTTGTCTAATAGTTAATTGAGGAACTCTCCACCAGAGGTTACCTGCAGCTGTTAAAATTCCGAATTCTATGGTTGATGGATTTAACTGAGATACAGGAATCCAGTCCTGTCCAAAAAGTAAGCTTGTTTTTGTTTTGCTATTATAAATATCTACATAAGCAAGCCTCATTCTGGGAATAATGTTATTTCCAGAATTGTATCCATAAAAATCTATTTCAGTTTGTCCTTTTATAATCCAGTCCCCTCTTTTTTGGTAAACAAGTGTTCCAAGTCTTGTATCTCTTGGGTTAAAATTAGTAGAATCATTTTGATAATCACGATTAAAAGAGGTTTTCCAAATACCAGCTGTAGCATTATAGCTGGCACTCCATCTATTTTTCACTGCTCCAACAAAGTCGTTATAATATTCAATCCGAGCAGTATCGTAATGATAATCCATTTTTACTCTTCCATAAAGTTGCCATTCAAGACCAGGTTTACCAAAAACTGGTTTTGAATCCTTAGGCACAAATTGGGGGGTTAGCTTTTCAGTTTTTGTTTCCACTTGATTAACTTTTCCTTGCAAATTTTCTATTAAAGCCTGCATAGAAGCTATTTGTTGTTGCATAACCGCTATTTGTTGCTTTAAGGCTTCTATCTGAGCTTTAAGCTCCTCTGGAGTTTCTCCAGCTAAAGAAGTTTTCACAAAAACACCACCCATTATCAAACTTGACAATAAAACCTTTGAAATTAATTCTTTCCCCATCCTATCACCTCCTTTCAAAGGTTTTTAAAATTATGCATTTTAGCTTTACATCAAATTGAAGCTCCCCAAATAATTAAGGAATTTTTTCACAATTATTTTATTCTCCTTTAAAAAATTTTTTTTAATTTTTGTATTACAATGTAATTAAATTTAAAGATTTAAAAAGTTATCTATGTGATGGCTTAAGAGATTTTTTTCACAAAATCTAAAAATTTACCCTGTTAAATTTCTTTCCCCAGATTTTAGAAAATTTAAAGTATATTGAATTATGAAAATCAAAAACTAAATTTTAAAATATGCATTACATAAAAACTGAAGCAAATTTTAAATTAAAAGCAGATATTGAACCAAAGGGAGATCAGCCAAAGGCTATAGAAGAATTAGTAAAGGGTATTAAAGCAGGAATAAAACATCAAGTCTTACTTGGAGTCACTGGATCTGGAAAAACCTTTACTATGGCAAATGTAATTGCTAAGGTTGGGAAGCCTACTCTGGTTATTGCTCCCAATAAAACTTTAGCTGCCCAGCTCTATAATGAATTTAAAAAACTTTTTCCAGAAAATGCAGTAGAATATTTTGTCTCCTATTATGATTATTATCAACCTGAAGCTTATGTTCCTATAACTGATACTTATATAGAAAAGGATGCATCTATTAATGACTTTATAGATAGACTTAGACATTCCGCAACTGCAGCAGTTCTTTCGAGAAGGGATGTAATTGTCGTAGCAAGTGTTTCTTGTATCTATGGTCTTGGTTCCCCTGATGAGTATTTCCAAAAACATCTTTATTTGAGAGTAGGAGCAAAAATAAGAAGAGATGAACTTTTAAGAGCTCTTGTAACTATGCATTATGAAAGAACTGAGATGGATTTTACACGTGCCACTTTTAGAGTAAGAGGAGATGTAATTGAAATCTTCCCATCCAACGAAGAAAAAAGAGCTGTAAGAGTAAGTCTTTGGGGAAATGAAATAGAAGAGATTAAGATCATTGATCCTTTTAGAGGAAAGGTTTTAGGAAAAGTTGATAGTGTAATAATTTTTCCTGCAAGTCATTATGTTACCTCAGAAGATAGACTCAGATGGGCAATAGAAGAAATTAAAAAAGAACTGAAAGAAAGAGTAGAATATTTTAAAAGCAAAGGGCTTTATCTTTTTGCTGAAAGACTTGAAAAAAGAACTCTTTATGATTTAGAACTTTTAAGTGAAATAGGTTATTGTAAGGGAATTGAAAACTATAGTAGATATTTAGATGGAAGAAAACCCGGAGAGCCCCCTTATACACTTTTGGATTACTTTCCGGATGATTTTCTCCTTTTTATAGATGAAAGTCATATAACTATTCCTCAATTAAGAGGAATGTATAGAGGTGATAGAAGTAGGAAAGAAACTTTGGTAGAATATGGTTTCAGACTTCCATCTGCTTTAGACAATAGACCACTTACTTTCGAAGAATTTGAAGAAAGGGTAAACCAAGTAATTTATGTTTCAGCAACTCCAGGAGAATATGAAATAGAAAAAGCAGAAGGAAGAGTTATAGAACAGATTATAAGACCAACAGGTCTTCTTGATCCTGAAGTAGAAGTAAGACCCTCTGAAAATCAAGTTGAAGATCTATTTTTTGAAATTAAAAAAAGAATATCTGCCAAAGAAAGAGTTTTAGTTTGTACTCTTACTAAAAGACTTGCAGAAGAATTGACAGATTATTATAAAGAACTTGGGATAAAGGCATGCTATATGCACTCAGATTTAAAAACCTTAGAGAGAGCAAGAATTATAAGGGATTTAAGAAAGGGAGTTTATGACGTCCTTATAGGAATAAATCTTTTGAGAGAAGGACTTGATCTTCCTGAAGTTTCATTGATTGCCATACTTGATGCTGATAAAGAAGGTTTTTTAAGATCTGAAAGAAGTCTTATACAAATGATAGGAAGAGCCTCAAGAAATGTTAATGGAAAGGCTATTTTATATGCTCAAACTATTACCCCAGCCATTAAAAAGGCTATCGAAGAAACACAAAGGAGAAGAAGAATTCAAGAGGAATATAATAAAAAACATGGAATAATTCCTAAAAGTGTAGTAAAATCTTTAGATGATCCTCTCATGAGAATGGTTGAAGCTGATTTTGTAGATCTGGAAAAAATTGTAGAACCTATTGAAACTTTCGAAAGTTTAGAAGCCTTAAGAGCTGAGATTGAAAGGGTTGAAAAAGAAATGAAAGAAGCAGCTAAAAATTATGAATTTGAAAAAGCTGCTATTTTAAGAGACAGACTCTTTTCCTTAAAACAACTTGCTTTACAATGGAGTTAATTTTTAATCTATGCCAAAACTTCCTAAAACCAATCCAAGAGCTGTAGCTCTAAAAATTCTTATTCGCTGGGAAAAAGGGAAACCTCTTTTAGATGAAATACTTTCTCAAGTTTTAACTAAAAGTGTACTTCCTGATGAAAGAGATAGAGCGCTTGTGGGTGAACTTGTTAATGGAGTAGTAAGGCATCTTTATTATATAGATTTTGTTATTTCTCGTGTATCTTTACATCCCTTAGAAAAAATGGATACAGAAGTAAGAAACATTTTACGTCTTTCTACTTATCAAATAATTTATACCAGAATACCAGAAAGGGTTGCTATTGCAGAGGCTTTAAAGATTCTTTCTCATAGAAAAAGAGGAGATTGGATAAAAGGACTTGTTAATGCAATTTTACATAAAATTGCAGAAAATAAAGATAATCTACCTCAACCCCCGGATTTTAACCCTGTTTTTTATTTATCTATAAAATATTCCTTTCCTGAATGGATGGTAAAAAGATGGCTTGATAGATTTGGTTTTGAAGAAACAGAAAAACTACTTTTAGCAAGCAATGAACGTCCCCCTTTAGTTATAAGAGTTAATATCTTAAAAGTAAGTAGAGATAATTTTTTGACTTTTCTTCAAAAAGAGGAAGTACCTTCCGCTAAAGCTTGCCCTTATAGTCCGGCAGGAATTATCTTAGACGGTTTCAGAGGTAAAGTCACAGAATTAAAAGCCTATCATTTTGGTTGGATAAGCGTTCAGGATTCAGCAAGTCAATTAGTTACTTTTCTCTTAAACCCTAAACCTGGAGAAAAAATTCTTGATGCCTGTGCAGGAGTTGGAGGAAAAACAACCCATATAGCTGAACTCATGCAAAATAGAGGAATTATATGGGCTTTTGACCTATATCCTTGGAGACTTGAAAAACTTAAAGAAAATTTTCAAAGACTTGGACTTAAAGAACCTAAAGTTTTTCAAGGAGATGTAGTTGAAGAACTTCCTAAATTAAACGCTCCTCTTTTTGATCGTATTCTTATTGATGCTCCTTGTACAGGAACAGGTGTTATCAGAAAACACCCTGATATAAAATGGGCAAGAAAAGAAGAAGATTTTATAAATATTCCCGAAAAACAGCTAAGACTTCTTGAAGGTCTTTCCCCCTTTCTCAAACCTAAAGGTATTATGGTTTATGCAACTTGTAGCCTTGAACCAGAAGAAAATGAAAAAGTTATAGAAAAATTTTTAAAGAGGCATCCAGAATTTGAAATAGAAAATCCTTTAAATGTACTTGAAAAAACTTGTGGACCTTCAGTAAGAGATCTTATAAAAGATAATCTTTATTTAAAAACCTATCCCCATAAACACAATATGGATGGCTTTTTCGCTGTAAGGTTGAGAAAAATTTCCTAACCAAATTTTATTTCTAAGTAATTATTTTTTATGCAGGCACTTTTTATTTCTTTATTCAATAGAACTCTGGGAAGGAAAAAATGTTTTTTAAAATTCCCAATTTTAATAATTAAATCTTCTTCTTTTTGATAAACTTCTAATTTTTCTTCTGAAGGCTCTTTTAATATTATTTTTAAAATATAATTTCCGTTTTTTTCGAAAATTTCAAAGGGTTTGTCTTTAAAAAAGATCTCTGCTGGATTTTTATCTTGATAAATTTTCTTTCCAAATTCTTTTAATTTTTCATATCCTAAAACTTCTTCATAAACTTGAGGAATCATAAAAATTGGAGTCGGCTCAAAGCTTTTTACTATCCTCTCAATATACTTTTTTTGAATCTCATAAAAGGGGCTTTCTTTCTCAACCACTCGATTAATAAAAATTGCATCAACTGGAAAACCAAAAAGATGAAGATAAGTATAGGCTTTTTCTGTTTCTTTTATTACCATTTTCTCAGGATTAACTACCAATCTTACTGAGGAAATTTCCTGATTTTGTAAAAGGTAGTAAAGATTATAAACTTGCCTAAAAAGTTCTTCCAATGCATCGTAAGTTTTTTCCTCAGGAAGAGGCATATCAGTTACTATTTTAGCTGCTGGTCTTATAAATCTCATAAGTTTCCTTTGTAAAGGTAAAATTTTAGTTACCCACCAGCTTGCTGCATCAGGAAGACTTAAAAATCTTAAGGTTTCTCCAGTGGGTGCTGAATCAACAATTATTACTTCATATTTCCCTTCTTCTGCATGTTTATTTATCCATAAAAAGGAAGAAACTTCTTCCATTCCGGGTAAAACTGACATTTCTTCTGCTAAAACCTCTTCAATTCCTTGCCATTTAAGAAGACTTTTTAAATACTCCTTTAAAACGCCCCAAAATTTTTCAATGGAGTAATAGACATCTATTTCTTGGGCATAAAAATTTTTAGATATTTCCTTAGGCTCTGGTCCTACGTCTACTTCTAAAACATCTGAAAGTGAATGAGCTGGATCAACTGAAACTACAAGAACCTTTTTACCAAGTTCTGAAAGATAAGCTCCTGTTGATGCTGAGAGAGTAGTTTTGCCTACCCCTCCTTTTCCTGTAAAAAGAATGATTCTCATTTAATTCTTTAGGCTTCAGCTTTTTCAACTTTTACTTTTTTAATTTCCTTTTTCGGTTTTTCTAATTCTTCAATCCTTTTTTCTATAATACTTTTTAAAGCAAGTAACATCTCTTTTCTTGCATTTCTAATATGGGTTTTTGTTTCTTCAGGAACAAAGGAAAACATTTCTTCTATAAAAGCATCCCAAGCTTGGGCTAAATGTTCCATCCATTTATATTTCATTTTGTTTTTCACCTCCTTTTAAATAATAGCTGGCGATGGGATTCGAACCCATGACCTGCTGATTACGAGGTAGCGTTTTTGTAAACACAGCTACAATTTTGCATTTTTACTAACTTTTCTAATAGGTTCATTAAATCATCACATTCATTTTTGTCAAGGCGACACTCAAAACTTCCCTACACCTCTCTACGGGATTAGCGATTCAGAGTTAAAAAATTTGGATGAGAAGCTTTTAAAAATTCTTATAGATGTGATAAATGTAATTCAGAGAATTTTAGAGCTTGGATGTGAGCTGTTATAAGAGTTAAAGAAACATTTAGAATGAAAATAAAGCATTCCTTAAGAAAGGTAGCAAAGGAGAATCAGGGAAAGGTATCGAAGAAGTCGAAAAAAAACCTTTAGGTAGTGCTTGAAACAGCCACACTAAAATTTTGGGCAAACCTATCATCATTTGATAAAATTTAAAATATAAATAAAAAAAACAAAAAGGGACAGAAGGAGAGAAAGTGTTTCCCCTCTGTCCCCACTTTTGCTAAAATAATTTAACAGACTTACTTAAGAGGTTGAGTTTTCTGATCCAGCCTTTTTACGAATTTGTTTTTGCTCCTTTTTTTGTTCTTTTTGCTGTTGTTTTAGTTCTTTATGTTTTATAATTCTTGTTTTATTTTGAGCTTCCTCTTTAACGATCTGTCCAAATTCCTGTTTTTCACTCTTAGCTTTGGTTTTTGCTTCTTCGCTAACTTCTTTACCTATCCCAGCACCCTGATAAGGTTTAGGACCAGCAGGTCCCCCTTGAGGACCCTTTGCATAAACTGCAGAAAATCCTAATAAAGAAATACCTGTTAAAAGAGCTACTACTTTTTTCATATCTACACCCCCTGTTTGGTTTTTTATTTATTAATTTTTTTCAAAAAATATGCCCAATTTTTGAAGTATTAATCTCATCGAAAAGCTTAATTTTTCAATAAATTTTTAAGAATAAAAAAGAAAATTTTACAAAAAAAATTTGCGTTTTTTGCACAACTATAGGAGACTATAAGTTCAAAGTTCATAACGATCTTTTATTATTATTATAAATTTCTTTCTTTAGAAAACTTCCTCATTTAGGGAAAATTTTCCGAATTGGGGATTAGAATAGTAGGTTTTTTATTTGTAAATTTAGATAAACATTGGGAAAGCTAGTTATGGAGAAATAATATCAAAAATGGTGAGTTTAGAAGTTTTTATAGGTGGATTGTTAGATATTTGGAAGCTATCGTATCTTTTCTTATCTTTAAAGTTTTGTCTTCTTTATTTGGTAAATCTTTATAACAATCTTTGGGAATATTTTGATAAACCCTTTCTTCACACTTACCATTTACACAGATAATTTCTTTTACCTCTAAAATATTCTCAGAGTTTCCGAAAGATTTTTCATATTCTTTTATAAATTCTTTCTTTCCATTTTTTGTATAATAAATTACCTTTGTCCATTCTTTAACAATACCCTTAGAAACTGGCACAATTTCAGGGTTGTTAAAACAAATTCCATCATAATCATTAAACCAAAACTTTTCTTTTAAACCTGAACATTCAGAAATCTTTTGACATCTTTTATTACAAATTGAACAAAGATCAAATTTTTTATAAGTAAAATACCCACAAAGAAGCAAAAGAAAGGCCAAAAAGAAGAAAAACTCTCTTCTCATCTTTTCTACCCCCCCTATTTTAATTCTTTATTTTTCTTTTTCATAGCCTAAAATATTTAGCAGAGATTAATCCTTTAGCTATGATTCAACCACTGTAAACGATGAAAAAACATTATTTACACAATTTAAATCTTTTCAAATAAATTAAGTTTTTTCAATTTCAAAGTTTTGAGAAATTTTAATTAAATTTTCAAACCTTTCAAGTTTTTTCATAATTAGTAAGTAACTATCTTTAGAAGCGCCTCGAGGGTCAGGAGTGGGGGTTAATAAAGGTAACCGAAGATGAAGTAAGTGCGTTTAGTGGAAAAGTTAAGAAGAATAATATAGAGCGGATAACGAAGAATCTGCTAAAGAGGGGATATTAAATTTAAAAGAAAGATGGGATAAAGTATCCCCTAAGGCAGTTTATTTATACACTAATCAGCTTGAAAGATTAGCAAAGGAGATAAAGAGGAAAATATAGAGGTATTTTCCAGATGAAGCATCAGTGAAAAGGTTGGTATATTTGGTCTTGAAAGAGATGGATGACAGGTTAAACTCAAAGAATTAAGAGAATTTAATGAGATTGAAATTAGGAACGTGCCTTAACCAATTCTACTAAGGATACTTTAAGTTATGCCTAAACTTTTTGTTTATGGAACCTTAAGAAAAGGAGAATGTAGACATAGTACCTTAGCTGATTGTAAATTTCTGGGCTATGCTAAAGCTAAAGGCTTTCTTCTCTACAATGTTAGCTCATTTCCAGGTATGGTACAGGGTGAGGGCGAAGTTATAGGTGAAGTCTACGAGATACCAGAAAGCCTGCTTGAAAGGCTTGACTTGATTGAAGGAGTACCTGAATTATTCAGAAGAGAGCTCATAGAAGTTGTACTTGAAGATGGAACCATTATTTCCGCTTACGCCTATCTTTATAACAAAAGAGTAGATAACAAACTTCTTATTCCTTCAGGAAATTGGAAAGACGCAAGTAAAATTTAATAAAAATTAAAGGAGGCATTATGGTTTACTATTTTGCATATGGTTCAAACATGAGTTTAGAGCAGATGAAGGAGCGTTGTGGCAACCTCTGGAAAAAGGTTGGTATTGGGTATGTTGAAGGCTATGAACTTGTATTTGATGGATATTCAAATAAGAGGGGTGGTCCCACCGCTAATATGGTTGAAAATCCAAACGAAAGGGTTTGGGGAGTAGTGTTTGAGTTTAACTCCTTTGATGATCTTACTAATTGTTTAGATAAGTATGAAGGCTTTCCTTTTAGTTACACAAGAAAGGAATTTGAAGTTTTTCTGCCAGAGATGGGTAAAAAGATAAAAGCTATAGCTTATGTGAGACCAGAGCCAAAAGAAAGAGGAAAACCACCGAGATCCTATATAGAAACCATTCTCAAAGGAGCCATTGAAAACAGTCTCCCCAATGAATGGATTGAGTATTTAAAGAAATTTCTATAATCAATTTTTTTAATAATCAATTTTTCCAAAGAATTTTTAAATCAGAAGCTAAAGAGGGTTGTTTGATCTTACTTTGCAAGTAGGCGGTCGCAATCCCTTTTGATCCTCAAATCGCAATCCCTTTTGATCCAGGGCAGGTTTCAACTCTTTCATCTTCGACGGAGACGAATTTTATGATAGTCTGGAACAGTCGCAATCCCTTTTGATCCAGGGCAGGTTTCAACTGAATGATTATGATGTGTTAAGGAGTGTAGTGATAGGGAAGGGTCGCAATCCCTTTTGATCCAGGGCAGGTTTCAACAAAAATGAAAGAAAAGTTAAGCAAAAGAGCAACTGTTAGCTTTATGTCGCAATCTCTTTTGATCCAGGGCAGGTTTCAACATTTCAATTGGGGAGGCCAAAGAAATAATCAAGGGAACTGAATGGGGGCGCAATCCCTTTTGATCCAGGGCAGGTTTCAACACCTCTATTGAAGATGAGTTATTCTGATGCGACAGTTGAGAGTCGCAATCCCTTTTGATCCAGGGCAGGTTTCAACATGTATTAATCGTTTTTCAGGTTCTAACACGCCTCCCTGAGGGGTCGCAATCCCTTTTGATCCAGGGCAGGTTTCAACTTGTTTAAAAACATAACTGGTTTAGGATGGAGAGATTTTATTTTGTCGCAATCTCTTTTGATCCAGGGCAGGTTTCAACATGGAAAAAGAAAGAATCAGAGAGACAGTAGAAAAATTTGTCAGGTCGCAATCCCTTTTGATCCAGGGCAGGTTTCAACATGGAAGGTATACCAAATCCGGATTGTAGTAGTTGTGGTTTTTTCATTGTCGCAATCCCTTTTGATCCAGGGCAGGTTTCAACTCAAAAGATATTTAAGCCGAGAGAGCCTCAGCCTCCAGTCGCAATCCCTTTTGATCCAGGGCAGGTTTCAACTTTTTACGTTTTTGGAAAAAGAAGTAGGAACGCATAAAATTTGTCGCAATCCCTTTTGATCCAGGGCAGGTTTCAACCTTGATAAAGAGAATAACATTGAGGTTTCCAAAACCTTGTCCGAGTCGCAATCCCTTTTGATCCAGGGCAGGTTTCAACAAGTAAAAAGTTCTGTCACAAAAGATAAACCTTATTTTTTTGG
>Ga0080004_1106270_pt1 | contig 11848 bp, 9 predicted proteins | sample WasSprMetagenome_FD_69207 | JGI IMG/M metagenome (GOLD analysis project Ga0080004, IMG submission 69207) | Sulfidic aquatic microbial communities from Washburn Spring, Yellowstone National Park, USA - WS (SPADES assembly) (version 2) | ecosystem: Environmental > Aquatic > Thermal springs > Hot... | reverse complement strand
TGAAAAGTGGCCCGGGTAGCTCAGCCTGGATAGAGCGCCGGGCTGTGGATCCCTCGAGATGATGAGGGAGTAGAAACCCGGAGGTCCCGGGTTCAAATCCCGGCCCGGGCCCTTAAATACTGTATTCTAGCTGCTTTACTTCTTCTTTAGAGTTAAAAGGATGTTTCTAACATCTTCAACTCTCTGCTTTATCTCTACAATTATGCCTGGCGGTATATCTACATCGCTCTCCCATAGATCCCTGATAGTGTTCAGTAAGTTGAGTAAGCCTATATCTAGTAGGATCTTTACTGCTTTCTCGACTTTGCCGAGAAGCTTCTCAATGTACTCTATTCGTGACTCAACGTATTTCCTTCCCTTTGGAGTTAGAGCGTAGATTTTTCTCCTATTACCACTCTTAGAGGTGATGAGTCCTTCTCTCTCTAGTTCCCGTAGGGTAGGATATAGTATACCGCTACTTGGGGTGTAAACCCCGAGTAGTTCACTTATAAAGCTTCTAATAGCATAGCCATGTGCTTCCTCGAGTCTGTATAAAGCATATAAGGCTATGTCTCTGAATATTCCCTTAATACCTTTAATACTTAGCTCTAAACCCATAGATTTTGATCTTTCGCTCTTCCCCAGCTTTAACACCCCTTGTACTTATAAAGTTTTTCAGGTTTTTAACTATGTCTTTAGACATAGTCGACTAGAACTCGTGGTGCTTATGCGTGGTGAGGTATTGGTTTTAGAGAATGTAGTGAAGGTCTATAAGGCTAGTGGTGTTGAGACACAGGCCTTAAAAGGGATATCACTAAAGATCTACCGCGGAGACTTTATAGCAATAATGGGTCCATCGGGTTCTGGAAAAACAACTTTATTGAATATAATGGGGTTGCTGGATAAGCCAACGAGTGGTAGAGTATTAATTGACGGTATTGATGCATCTAGACTAAGTAGTAGTGAATTAGCTAGGATTAGGAATTATAAAATAGGTTTTGTATTCCAGTTCTTCAATTTAGTCAATAGGTTAACTGTACTAGAGAATATTGAAATGCCTTTAATACCAAGGGGTATACCAAGACCTAAAAGAGTTGAAATGGCCACTACAGCACTTATAAAAGCTGCTGGAGACCCATCCTGGCTGCCCAAAAAGCCAAATCAACTATCAGGGGGCCAGCAACAAAGAGTAGCTATTGCAAGGGCTATTGTGGGGGAACCCGAGATATTGTTAGCTGATGAACCCACAGGAAACATAGATACAGCTAGCTCGAAGATCGTGGTGAATACGTTCAAAAAACTAAATGAAGCTGGAGCCACAATAGTGGTTGTAACACATAACCCCGAGGTTGCTCACTGCACTCAGAAGATCTATGTTATTAGAGATGGCTTACTAATGGATATAATAAACCCGGATCCAAGTAAGTGCATTCTCAGTGCATAGAATGTTTTTAAGGGGATATGTCTGTAGACATATTATTGGCGAGTTAAACATGAATAGACTCTACAGAGTTCTAATGGGAGTTTTAATCGCACTATACGTAGTTACACCATTATTCCTCAGCTTGGTTACTGCTGAGGCTCCATTATTTACACCCATTAATTACAATTACAAATCTAGTGCTGGAGAGGAGGAGATATATCCGGGGAGTAGAGACGTTGCATTAACAGTCAATGTAAAGTACATTGGAGACTCCCCAGTATATGTGTCAGCTGGGTGTATTCAACTCCCCGCGGGATTTACACCTAGTAGGGGGTATAGTGCTTGTACACCACCACAGACTCCTAATGGTACAACATACGATATAATACACACTAATGACGTAGTAGTATTTAACTACCACTTAGATGTTAGCACCGATGTAGCGCCTGGATCATACATATTAAGCTTAACAATATACTATAGGACGCAGAATGCGTTGGGTAGTGAGGTTTTAAACAATATAGTAATAGAGGTCTCTAATTACCCAGAGCTCTCGCTCACGGTGACAAACTGGTATTGGAGCCCACCTGGCTATCCTGGTAGTGATGGAGTCTACCTCTACGTTACACTGAGAAATACTGGAGGTTCAAGGATTCTAAATGCACGTGGTGAAGCAAGGTTTCCCGAGGATGTATTCTCGCCATCCACTATTAGTTTTCAAATAGCTAATATTGGTGAAAACGAGTATGCAACTATTGGGTTAGGCCCTATATCAATATATCCATCTGCAAATCCCAATATAACGTACCAAGTTCAACTAGATCTAAACGCGACTATGAGTACTAATGATGGCGTTCAATACTATGCCCAGGGTTCAATAGTCTTCAGCGTCTCTTTAACCCCTCCACCTGTAATTCACTTAGAGGTAGTTGATTATGGATTAGAGACTCCGAGGCCTGTTGAGGGCTCGAGGCAAGCTAGATTCTACATGGTGATTGTTAACAAGGACTTCAAAACCATTAGGAGTGTTACAGCGTATTATTACATAGCTACATCAGGTGCGGTATTCGTCAATGGATCATCCTCCTCAGTATCCATATTCGAGGCTACACTGGGATACGGAAATGCAGCATCCATATACTCAGAGCCCATAGTACTTGGTAGTGTACACCAATTAGTCATCAAGGTATCTCTACTTATTTTTGGAGACGATAATGGAGCAGAGTTCTGGAGCACTATAAATTATGAATTTGCAGTGAGCATTGAAGAGCCATTGGTAGACCTTGAAGTGGTTAATGTATACTGGTCTAGCGGGGAAGTTTACCCTGGCAGTGAAAATGCTGTTTTAAACACAGTGTTGTTGAACAATGACATTGTAGATGTAAGGGATGCAGTAGTATCAATTACACTTCCAGAGGGGTTTTACCCAAGGTGCTTAACAGTTAGCAATGTATTAGTTCAAAGGGGCTCAATGACTACTGTATCATTTACTGGGATTTCAATAAGTAATAGTACAATACCCGGAGAATACCCCGCGATCTTGGTAATTCAGGGTGTGGCATGGGATTCATCTACAAACACTTACTATGCATTTACAGCAAAATACACGGTGGCGGTTAATGTCGGTGAAACCCCAGTGTTTAAGATACTCACAGTTGCTACTAGCGGCTGGATTGGTGGAAGAGCATACACTACTAGTGTTAACACTGTTTTCTACGCTTACCTCCAGGTTACGGCTCCAGGTTATACTATACGTGGATTAAAGGTCAAGGCTAATCTCCCAGATCAACTCTTATTCACAAATGGCGAAAAATACAGTACTGTAACCCTTGGAAACATCTATAGATACGGTGACTTCATATATGTAGAGTTCGCAGGTGTAGATGTAGTCACCGATAAGAGTGGACCTGTCCCCGTAGTATTAGAGGTAGAGGGCTTAGCATCGAGTGGTGGGGATTACTGGTTTAGAGAATACCACACTATACTACTACCCATAATAGAGCCTGGTTTGAACTTAACACTAGTAGATGCGTCCTGGAGTGTAAACCCAGTTAGCAGTGAGGCTAGTGAACTAGGAGTGAGCATTACAATGCAGTCGACATCTATAGACACCATTACTTCCATTACAGCTCGTTTAACCCTAACCAATGCAGTGTATAGTAGTGGCAGGGAGGAGGCCATTGTTAGTGTGCAGAGGCCGGTGAACTATGGCGAGGTCTTTACACTGGACTTTACAGGGGTGAACATAAATACCACGACTTTGAATGCTGTACTCGAAGTATACGCGGTTTTATCTACTGGTAGGTCTATGTATTATAGGGCTGTGAGAGTGTATAATGTCTCCATGAATACTCTCACAGAGTTGAATGCTTTTAGGATTATTGGAGTACACACGATGATTGCTGGTTCTTACACGCCGCTACTTCCATCTAGTAGAGGGGTATCAATAGTGATCGAGCTAGCTAATAGCAAGCCATACCAAGTATCCTGGACTCAAGTTAATGCAACCGGTCCAAGCGATGTAAAAATAAATGATATCTCAGGTACGTGTGTAAATGGTTTAACTCCCGCGGGAACATGCACGATCACTCTAAATGTTGATGTATCGCCAAATGCTACACCGGGATCTAGGAGTATTGAATTACTACTAAAGTACGCTGTTGCCACAGCACAAGGAGTCTCATTGTTCTCTGAGAGACACGTAGTGGACTTTGCTATTGCAGATGCTAAGTACTATGAGCCGGAATTAAAGCTTGTTTCAACGTACTGGGGTATTCAAGCACCAATGAGGGTACTCGTAGGCCAGAGGAATATACCATTAAGCATAGTGATCCTCAATACAGGTTACTACTCATTAGATGGAGTTTACGTGTATGTTAAGCCTTTGAATAACACTGTACTCATGGTTACTGACTCCTCAATGTGTACTCCGAGGTTGACAACTGGTGCTTCCTGTAGTGTAACACTATATACTGATCTATCCATGGTTGAGAAGCCTGGAGAATTATTCTTCGAGGTTTCAGTAAATTACTTGTTCACAGCATTCAATACGCTTATGGAGGGATCACAGAAGTTTACAGCTAAGCTGAGAGTAGATGAGTCTGCAAGTGGCTCTGGATTACTACTTGTTGACTCGTCATGGGCTAACAACTGGCCTGTATATCCATTGACGGAGAACGCCACACTTCAAGTGATCTTGGCTAATAAATGGCCTTATAGAATATCCGGCGTACAACTAGAGCTAGTACTCCCACAGGGCTTCCACTCGAAGACGGGTAATGTAGCTCAAGCATACATACCCGGCCCTATTAACAGCCTCCAAGAGCTAACAGCAGAGTTCACTATCAATATTGAGGGTGTTGAACCTGGGATATATACAGCTAAGCTGAGTGCTTCATACATTGTTGAGACTGGAACCCCGAATACACGTGTATTTGAGGATTATAATGTCTCACTTATAGTGAACAACCCATACTCTAGTATTCAGACTATTATTGTAGATTGGATTGGCAGAGCGCCAGAGCCCCCAGAGTATGGTGCTTTACTAATGGTTGCTTTGAGGAATAATTTGAATCCAAGTATGAAGGGCCCAGTGTTAGAGTTGGAGTTACCTGAGGGATTCCTCGATGCAGCATCTAATACATCACACATGAAGGTTATTGCTTCAAGTACAAATATACTCCAGCAAATGCAAATTCAACCACTTGGATTACAGACTGCAGGGTTTAATCCACAGTTGATACAAGAGCTACTATCACAGGTTCAAACTGGCGGAGCTAGTGGTTTCACAAACGGGGATGTACTCTACTTCTACTTAAAGCTAAACATAGTGACGGGGAGAAGGGGTGTATTTGTATTTAGTGGTAATTTGAGTTTTATTGACCACTGGAATAATAAAAGAGTTATTCCAATATCCTTCAATGTCAGCCTGCTCGGTTCATCAAAGATTATTGAAGTCTATGCACCAACATCGCTGAGGGTTGTGAATGGAACAAGCAATCTCAGTATCAAAGTCTTAAACAAAGGCTCTGCACCACTATACAATATCTACGTTTACCTCATACCATATGGTGGAATGCTCATTCCACAGGATGCGGTAAAGTACATTGATGAACTACCACCGGGTGAAATAGTACTCGTCAACTACACGCTTATATATAATCCATTTGCTGTCGCCACTGGCGGAGTTCAGGCTTACTTAAGGTATATGACTGCGCCATTCAATCTCGCTATTTCCTATAGAGATGTTTATGGCTATACAGGATACTATAACACGAGTATAGCTGTACTAGTTGAGCCATTTATAGAGTTAGTATTGTCTAGTACGAAGGCAACGTTAAGTGGTGGTACATTGAGTATATCTGGCGTTATACTGAATTATGGTATAGCAACAGCTAGGAGTATTGTTGTAAAGGCTGTATACATGGATAAATCAACTGAGACCCTGGTCGGAGACCTAGATCCAGCATCGCAGACGGCTTTTAGACTAGAGATGGGTGTGGCTTCTGGTGGTGGGGATAAGGTGTTGTTGATTGTAAGTTATAGGGATGAGTATGGTAGAGTTGAGGAATTAAACTACACGCTTAGTATTAATAGAGTAGAATCTATTGCTACAACAACTCCAAAGCAGAGTGAGGGATTGTTTCCGGGTTACGCCACAGTGTCTATATCTGTAGTTGTGTTTCTCGCTGTTGTTGCATTATTAATATACAGGTATTTGAAGAAGCATAGTTTGAAAACACCATAGAGGGGCTTAGAGGTGTTTTTACAGTTTTTCCTCGATATATTGAGAATGGCTATTAAAGTCCTCACCGAGAGGAGAACTCGTGCAGCGTTGACTATTGCTGGAATCGCGCTCGGCCCATTCGCACTGGTAATGATCTCTAGTGTTGTTGATGGCTATGGAGAATACATCGTATCCCAGGTGGAGGGGCTTGGTCAAAACGCAATTGTCCTTTTCCCAAGCGGGGACTACAAATTCACTGAGAGTGATTTAAATAGTATTAGGTCAATGCCCGGTGTGAAGCGTGCTGAGCCATTTTACAGTATTCAGGGGCAGGTTAAGGTTGGCTCTGAGAATAAAGTTGTCTTTGTCTACGCTATACCGGTAGATTTGATCTTCGAGTCCATGAAGGGGTTGGAGGTAGAGAAGGGCAGTATTCCATCGGAGAGTGAGTATTTAAGGGCCCTTGTGGGTCATAAAGTGGCCTATAGTGATGATGGTGGAGTAGTATATGATATTGGAGACGTAGTTACAATTACGTATTTAAAGCCTGGTGGTGGCAGTAGTGAGGTTAGAAGAATCTCCGTCGTCGTGGCGGGTGTAATGAAGGAGTTTGGTGGTGCATTTATACTGAGTCCAGACACTATGGTGATACTGCCTCTGGAGGCTGGGCAGAAGGTGCTTGGATTGAGTTCTTGGAGTGGCATATATATTCTAGCTGAGAGTAGTGATGTAGTCTCAGATGTTGTGAGGGAGCTCCAGTCTCGTTATAGAGGTGTAGCGGATATAATATCATTTCAGAGTATTGCAAATATTATTAACTCTGTTATTGGAGCGGTAAACTTCATTTCACTCGCTGCATCTCTCTCAGCCTTTGCTGTTGCTGTAGCTGGTGTAGCTTCCACAATGATTACATCTGTTGTTGAGAGGACAAGGGAGATCGGGGTTTTAAAGGCGCTGGGGTTTAAGGATAGAGAGGTTTTACTAATGATCCTAGCGGAGAGCATTGTTATGAGTATTATTGGTGGATTAATAGGTATATTACTCGGTGTAGTGGGTGCACAGGTTCTCGCGTCAAGAGGCTTTGTCATAAGTATATCGCAGCAGAATACAATAGTCATCACTGCACCACCCAAGGTTACATCATTCAATATCATTAGAGCCACTGCTCTAACACTACTTGTAGGGGTTGCCGGTGGATTATTTCCAGCATACCGTGCAGCTAGAATACCTCCAGCTGTTGCATTGAGATATGAGTAGTCTGTCTATAACTTTAGCTCTATGAATGATTGTTTAGTACTGTACTTTAAACCCGGGTGCTCCCGCGCTGGCTTCTCCATTATGAATAACTACTCGTGGTATATTAATAGAAAGTCTCTTTTCCTTAGTCTACTCCACAATTCACGCGTATTCTTCATTTTACGCTGGATCTTAACAACCTCCCCTCTCAGCACAAACCCAGCGTCTAGTGGTGTTAGTAGTACATAGTGTGTTATTGGAACATAGTATTTCTTAATCCTTGTGTCTCCAATAAGTATTTCTCAAACCCCCTCATGGTTTAAGAACTCTATAGATCTCTCCAGCAAGCCCTCTGAATAACTCGAGGTACTCCTCTAAACTCTTAGTTCTAGATAAATCCCCTTCAACTCTCTCCTCTCCATAACTCTATTATTATATTAAGAATGGTGGGTGAGTCGCCACGAGATCACGCCATTATCTGTTTAGTATTTTATCGAGACTACGTGCGTCCCCGTGGAATACCCTGTACAACCCTCAGCATTACTCCTCTCCTCTACTCCAGTATAGTCCATCAGCTTCTTCTGCCTCCTTTCTCTGAGTGCTTTTACAAGGTAGTAGAGTCTGTGATGAGTAGGCATCACAGCATTACAGTTAATCGACAGCAATGCATTCCCACCGAGCAACAGGGTCTCTATACATGTAGTGCCAGAGCCGGACACAACACCTAACACTGTGTCCCCTGGATTAGTGTACTTGGGTATCAATGCAAGGGCGTTATTCGCTCTCCCTGGGTTTATCCTCGTCTGTGAACTTCCATATACCTCTTCGTGGGTAGAGTATTTGTATTCCGAGTTCTTCGGCCAGATAGTCACTTACTAATACTTCGTCAATGTGTGGGTTTACTACAGCGTTAGCCGTAACTTCTCTACTAACTCTATCGCTTGTAATTACCTTTACTAATATTACTTGTGGGATCACATAGCCCTCAGTAACTCCACCACCAGTTTCGATTGATACAGCAACTGCTTCCCGGCTTGGAATAGGCCATAGATCGAGACGTTCGGCTATAGACACGGGTAAAGCTATATCTGGAGCGTCACTAATAAAGCCTGTGTTGATGTATCCCTTTACAACTGTTTCTCTACTTGTATTTATTGCTCTCAAGGAGAGTTTAACTCTCACCGGCAAGCTTCTCGCCTCTAAGAAGAGCCATAGCTTTCTCCCTTGAAATCGGAATTAATTGCACCTTCATTAAACCACGTACTTCTTTAATTCTCATATACCCTATACGTATACGCTTCAATACAAGCCCCAAGTGGAATAAGCGCAATAGTGTTATATAAAGCAATTAATAAGTGTAAATAATAGTCCTGTATTATTTAAGACTCGGATAGATTTAATTCATGCACTACTGTACTATAATGTCGTGTTTGGTGGGTGCGAGGAGAAAAAGAGTTATATAGATGAGTTTGATTTAGCCGGATCTACCACGTGGCCTACAAATAGTATAGCTTTACTATCGCGGTCTCTAAGGATGTAAATGAATGGCTTGTCTACTACGACCTCTATGTTGTACACGGGTGCGGATGTAAGTACAAAGATCGCTGTTACAGCGGCTGCCTCAGTCCCTTTCTCATTCACCTTTATCACGGCTTTTTGAATTACCTTGTCAACCCATATACTGCCTCGAGCTACGCGCGCCATTCTCGTTAAATCGGCTATTCCAGGTTGGAAAACTTCACGTATTCCCATTTCCCATAAAACACTGTTGAGAACTTTATTAAATGATACGTTGAATTTAGGCATTACGAGGTGTGCTCTAGGTATTGGACTAGCATTATCTATGTTTTCAAGGGCCTTTGTAACTAATTCCCTAACGTCTCCTACAGCCTCTTTGAAGTCTCTGGGCATTATGATCACCATTGACAAACTAGTGTCCTTGTAGGGGATCTCCACAGCGATGTACTCGCTAGTATTCACTACTCTCAAGTGATCTCCTTCAACGTGCATACCATTAACATATATCCACTCACTTCCATTCCAGAATCTGATTTTTCCATATGGCTTGAACTCCTTTAACCAATCCGCCTTGAAGTATATTGCTGAAACCAACACTGCAACCGTGTCGGGGGGCACTAGATCCCTGCTTAAGAAGTTCTTTATTAACCCATTTGTCTTCTCCTCAACCCATTTATTAACACTCTCAACTAACTCATCTATACTAGTAAAGTACTCTACGTATCCATTGAAGCACTGTTTAACCCTCAACACGTATTCATCTCTAAATGGAAATCCCTCCCTCAGCCACGCGCCATTAGCTACGTAGAGCACGGCAGTGTTATTTCCACCTATTGGAAGCATTGAGATTAACTCTCGGTATGCACTACAAGCATCTGCACTATTCAAGCCCATAACTTTACCAAGCTCCTCTCTAGTAGAGGTGTTTGTACCCTCATATAGCATTGTTAGAGCAACGTAGACATTGAAGGGTGAAACAACTAGGTTTTCACTAGAGTGATCTCTCAATAGTAAACCATATAGGTTGAGAGTGAAATTATTCGCTTTTTCAACTAGTTGAGGTAGTGTTAGTTCCTCTGCTTCAACTACACCACCCGGTGTAGGTTGCTGAGGGGTTTTTCTCAGTAGGAATGGTATAGAGACAGCTGAGAGGGTAACTAATGCAACCACTAGAACTGCAACAAACCAATACTTCAATACCATCACCGTGAATATCCTCTCCCTATTGTTAAAAATAAATATAACACTTGGACAAGAGCGTCCGGGTTCTCGGACAAAGCAGTATTGCTAGAGACAACTACACTATAAATCTGACCTCTTCCCCGCCACGGGTGGCAAGGGATCCAGTTGTAAAGGCCGCTTGGCTTAAGATAGGGAATAGGTCGATCGACAAGTTAGTAATCACTATAGTGATATTTAGTAATATCTGCACTAATTCCCGGGGAGAGATTAACGCATTATGTGTGGAGGGCAAAGTCGACTTATTCACTAATTCCCAATAGCATTCTCTATACCTCTAATAATATGTTTGAATTCTCCTCCGCAGAGCTCTAAGAAGTTGCCTAAGATCCTCTACGGATCTATCAATGCATGAGGATATAGCTGTTAAATCAATGCCTAATCCTTGCTTCTCAGCAGCCATGTAAACACATAGCCCAGCTAGCACGAGTGGTTTGCCAGCATATGTTGGCTTGCTACTCCACAATCGATCTACAAGCTCTATTGTTGACACTGCGAGTTTTTCTCTCTCAGTAGCCTCCATGAATCCCCGCTCTACTAGGCAGTCGACAACGCGTTTAATGCATGCTTTTGTATAACTATGTAGATCTAGTGGTTTATAGAATTTCTTTAGGTAATCGTATTTACTGAGGATAGAGCTACTAATCCTTGGACTGTGCTTCAGTAGTTTATCGTAGTCAATGCACTCACTACACTCCCGAGATGCGATTAAAACAGCGTATTTTACAATGAGTCGGAAATCTGGTCTATGCTTTGAGTCTTTATAGTACTCGGCAACACTCTTAATAATGCTCTCAGCGACTCCACGAGTACATCGATCTCTAAAAACCCTGTAGTCTAAGTAGTCGAGGTATCCAATAGCTCTCAATAGCCATTCATCAAAAACTCCAAGTCTTCTCTTAGCTATACTGATTGGTTGAGTATTCAAAGTCCCACTCTAATCCTACCATCTAGTAATTAGAGAATAATGCTAATAAATCTACTAATTTTAATACTTAGAATAATATAGAATAATATACTGCTATGCTTACTTCCTTAGATTTTTGTTTTGCATAGCATTCTAGTATAATTGATTCCACAATCTCCGACACCCGTAAAGAATAAAAGAAAATTAAGGTGTCACGTCGTAGTTGACTTTCCCTATTTTCAGCTCTCAACTCGTTGAGAATAGTGTCTAATTCAAGTAAACCAGTAACCGCAAGTTTAAACTCCTCATCCTCCCTATGTAGTCCCAGGATTTTCTTCTCGGGGCTCTATAGTCTCCAAGTCTTATCTCACAATAATCTACTTTCACGTGTTGGTAATGGTAATTGTAAATAGTTACCTTTTAAACCACTATATTACCTTTAAATTGAAGTATATTAATTGGGGATTGTGGTGAAGGCTGAAGTACGTAGAGTCTTTGTTGGTAGAATAAAGTATCCTTTCATAGCTAGAGTGGGGAGGATTAAAGGTGTGAGTAGTGGCAGTGAGGTTGAAGTTGAGAATAAAGGTTAGTGATAAAGTAATTGATGCTATCGCACTACTAAATAGTGGGTTTGAAGCACCAACACCACAACTCTTACTACCAATAGATACTGCTAAAGCCCTGAATATGTGGCCCCCGGAGGATGCACGCGAAGTAGTCCTAGAGACTGCTGGCGGACCCCTACGAGCTTGGTTTTACAACTGAAAGTCTCGCCTTTTAAGGCGGGGATGAAATATAAAAGCCTATAAATTCTCTTTGT
>Ga0080004_1147419_pt1 | contig 11855 bp, 8 predicted proteins | sample WasSprMetagenome_FD_69207 | JGI IMG/M metagenome (GOLD analysis project Ga0080004, IMG submission 69207) | Sulfidic aquatic microbial communities from Washburn Spring, Yellowstone National Park, USA - WS (SPADES assembly) (version 2) | ecosystem: Environmental > Aquatic > Thermal springs > Hot... | reverse complement strand
ATGTTGCCACAGCCCTTGAGGGTAGATTGAAGCTTCTCGAGATAACATACACCCCCTCACTGGCTTTCAGTGCAGCTGAATCTAAGCATGGCCCAATAAGTATTGTTGAGAAGGGGGTTCCAGTGATATTCATTGCTCCAAGGGATTCCACTAGGAAGGAGATTGTTGGGAATATTATGGAGATGAAGGCTAGGGGGGCTGAAGTCATAGCTTTATGTGAGGAGGATGATGGGGAGATCATTGGATTGGCTGATCACCATATACCTATGCCTAAGGGTATACCGGATATCTTAAGTCCAATACCATATATTGTTCCATTACAGCTCTTTGCATATCATGTTGCTGTTGAGAGGGGGCTTGACCCTGATAAACCTAGGAATTTAGCTAAAAGTGTCACAGTGCCATAACCAATCCTGCGCATTCAACATTTTTAATCTTCAATTGCATTATCCACTTGAGTTCCGCTACTCTTTTATATTTGGATTTAAGTTTAATGGTTTTAGTTTGGGTGTTTGGTTTTGGAGCGTAGGGTTTTGATACTGCTCTTCGCAGTTGTTGTGATGATGTTTATTAGTGTTTATCAGTATTCTTGGTCTCTATTTGCAGATGCCTTTTCAATGGTTTTCGGTTGGGATGCTGCCACTGTGGGTTTGGCTTTCACAATATTCACTTATACTGCAACATTCATTCAACCGTTGTCTGGTTTTCTAGCTGATAATTATGGTGCTAGGAAGGTTTCAATGGTTGCTTCAATTGTTTGCGGTTTTGGTTTAATCTTTTCATCTATGGTTGGGAGTCCAATGCTATTGTATTTGGCTTATGGTTTTGGGGGTTTTGGTGTTGGAATACTTTATGGTATTTCAACTGCTTTGGCTGTTAAGTGGTTTCCTGAGAAGCGTGGTTTTGCCACTGGAATCGTGGTTTTCGGGTTTGGTTCTGGAGCTGCATTATTCAATTTGATTATTCAATGGCTTTTATCAATTTATGGTTTAAGTTTTGCACTGAAAATTCTAGGGTTAAGTATGCTATTGGTTACTCTTATTGCATCGCTATTTTATATTTATCCTGAGGGGAGGGTTGAACATTCACGTTCCTCCTCCAGTTTTGATTTCAATATGAAGGGTATGGTTTCAACTTGGCAGTGGTATCTCATATATGTATCCTTCACGTTTACTGTGGCGATAGTTTTGATATTTGCAGCTCAATTGAAGTTTCTGGCAAGGTCTTTCGGCATTTCAGGTTACTATCTGAATTTGGCTTTAACATTGTTCCCTGTGGGTAATGGTTTGAGTAGGATTCTTGCTGGATTCATTTCTGATAGGATTGGTAGGGTTAAGTGTATGTTCATCTTCTACCTGTTATTGGGTGTCTCAACCATGGCTTTAGTCTTCTTAGGCTTTAATCCATTCTTGTTTGTTTGTTTAAGTTTTGTTGTGGCTTTGTTTGGAGGTTCGCCCTTCGCCTTCTACCCATCAATTATAGGCGACTATTATGGTTCTAGGTATGCCACTGCAAATTATGGTTTAACTTATACTGCTAAGGCTTGGGCTGGATTAATATCAGGTTGGTTGACTGGATACTTGTACATGGTCTTCGGCTCTTATGATCAGATACTACTATTCCTCTCATTCTCATCCATTGCCGCTGGTTTTGCCTCCCTCCTCCTAAAGCCTCCAAAACCCCCTGTTGAGAGGTAGCATCCTGGTTTTAGTTGTAACTCTAATTTTATATGTCTCCTCCCACAATCTCCTTTTGGGATTTATGGTTGAATACAATCCGTTTGGGAAGTTTAGGTTTGAATGTTCTGATGCGGTTTCGAGGGTTTTGAGTGGGATTGGTGTTAGTGTTTCAAGTATATTTTTGGAGAGACCTCCCAGTGGTATTTCAGCTGAAATGGCTTTCCCCACCTTTTCATTGGCTAAATCATTGGGCGTAAGCCCTATGGATCTTGCTTTAAAGATATCTAGGGGGATTGATCTATCCAATTATAGTCTTATAGGTGGGGTTGAGCCTTCCGGTGGATATGTGAATTTTAGGGTTAATTATCAGAAGCTTGCATCCTTAACCTTTGAATCCATTGAAGTTTTAGATTACAATTATGGCTTCATTCCTGTGGATAAGCCTCTTAGGATTGTTGTGGAGCATACCAGTGCCAATCCCATACATCCACTTCACATAGGTGCTGGTAGGAATGCTATTTTGGGGGATAGTTTGGCTAGGCTTTTGAGGGGTGTTGGCCATAAGGTTAGGACTCACTTCTACATAGATGATGTTGGCCTTCAAGTTTCAATAGCGGCATATGGGTTTATGGGTATTAGGGATAGGGTTAAAGTGAATTTGAAGCCAGATCACTTCATAGGTTTAGTTTACGCCATAACCAATTGCCTAGTTGAGATTAGGAGGTTGAAGGATAGATTGGCAGCTTTGAAATCTTCACAGAATCCAAATCCAGATGAATTTTCAAAGTTGAATGCTGAGCTTTCTGAGTGGGTTTCAGTTGCCGATGAGTTGAGGGGTAGGAGTCCTGAACTCTTTGATGCATTGCTGGATTACGTTAACTCTGATGCTGACCCATCATCCTCAATAAATAAGCTTGATTTGGATTATGAGCGTGGAGCTGATTATGCTAAGAAGGTTATACGTGATCTTTGCAATATGGTTATTGAGGGATTTAAGGAGACTCTTTCAAAGATAAATGTTCATCATGAATTCTGGGATTGGGAGAGTGATGTGGTTTGGAGTGGGGATGTGGGTAGGGTTTTGGAGAAGCTTAAGGGTACTGGATACCTGAAGTTTAATGGTGTATGGGTATTTGATGTGGAGTCTGCATGTAGAAGTTTGAGTTTGAAGAAGCTTTTTAAAGTTGATGAGCATCATGAGCTTCCAGAACTCGTTTTAACGAGGTCTGATGGTAGAACCCTGTACACCACTAGGGATATAGCTTACACGATAAGGCAGTTTAGGGATGCTGATATGGTTATACATGTTATTGGGAATGAGCAGTCTCTAGCTCAACTTCAATTGAGAATTGCATTGGCATGTATGGGTTTAATGGATTACGCTCTAAACCTACTGCACTACTCCTATGAGCTGGTTCATCTACCTGGATTCAAAATGTCCAGTAGGCGTGGTAGATATGTGGATCTTGATGGATTGCTCAATGAAGCTGTTGAGAGATGTAAGGTTGAGGTTTTGAAGAGGAATCCCGGTTTGGATATGTCTGAAATTGAGAATATAGCTAGGGTTGTGGCTGTTGGCGCTATACGTTATGCCATGCTCTCAGTATCGCCAAGTAAGAGGATAGTTTTTGATTGGAGTAGGGTTTTGGATTTCAATCAGAATAGTGGTCCATTCATACAGTATGCCCATGCAAGGGCATATAATATCATGGTTAAGGTGGATTGGGATTACAGCAATTATGATGCTGGTAAGCTTGTGGATCCTTTGGAGTGTAAATTGATTCTGGATTTAGCCATGTTCCCTGAAGTCGTTTCAGATGCCGTTTCAAAATTGAGTTTCGAATCCCTCTGCGCATATCTAAACGATTTAGCCATGGATTTCAATTTATTCTATGATAAGCTTCCAGTTTTAAAGTGCGGTGATGAGGGGTTGAGGAATGCTAGGGTTATGCTCGTTAAATCGGTTATGAGGGTTCTTAGAAATGGTTTAGGGATTCTGGGTGTAGAAGCTCCTAAGAGAATGTAGATTGCGAAAAGTTTATTTCATATTCCAAAACTATAGTTTACTGCTGACTGGTGAGTCTTATTGGTGAAGAGTTTAAACCCATTATAGCCGAGAAGCGTTGGGATAGGGCTGAGGAATCTAAGATTATAGAGTCTTGGTGGTCTGAGGGGGTATACAAGTTCAATTATGACCCAAATGATGATAGGCCTGTAATAGTCTTCGACACGCCACCACCATATGCTTCAGGGCCATGGAATGTTGGAAACTTGGCTCATTACATGCAGATAGATATGGTGGCAAGATACTTTAGGATGAGGGGGTATAACGTTCTACTCCCCTTCTACGCTGATAGGAATGGTCTTCCAGTGGAGGTTCAAGTGGAGCGTAAATTCAATTTAAACATACATGAGTTTGCCTCAACACCTAACGGTAGATTGGAATTCTTGAAATTATGTAAGGCTGAACTTGATTCCGTGGAGAAGATTTTGGTTGATGGGTTAATTAGGGGTGGATGCAGCTTTGAGTATTGGCCTCATGGAACTGATAGTCCAGATTATAGGCGTATAACTCAAGCAACATTCATTGAATTGTTTAAGCGTGGACTCATATATGAGGATGAGAGGCCTGTAAATTGGTGTCCACGTTGTAGGACAACACTTGCAGATGCTGAGCTTGAGTATAAGTCTGATGTAGCTAAACTATACTACATTAAGTTTAAAGTTCATGAAACTGGTGAGGACATAATTATAGCCACAACTAGACCTGAACTTTTAGCTGCATGCTCCATAGTAATATACAATCCACTTGATGATAGGTATAAGAGGTTGCGGGGTCTCCATGCAGTGGTCCCAATCTATGGTCAAATAGTTCCAATAGTTGAGAGGGGGGAGGCTAAACCGGATTTTGGAACTGGGCTTGCCATGATATGTAGCTATGGTGATAATGTGGATGTAAAGATTTTTAGGGATATGGGTTTAGAGCCTAGGGTTATAATTGATAAGGATGGAAGGATGAATGCGCTTTCAGGATTCCTTAAAGGGCTGAGTATCACTGAAGCTAGGATGAAAATTGTGGAGGAGCTTCGCTCATTGGGATTGATAGTTAAGGTTGAGGATATCATTCATGAACGTCCAGTTTGCTGGAGATGTAGAACCCCAATTGAATTCATAAATTCCAAGGAATACTTCCTCAAGCAATTGGATTTCAAGGAGGATTTGAAGAGGGTATCCCAGCTCATGACATTCTATCCTGAGGAGCATAGGAGGAGGCTTTTGGATTGGATTGAATCCATATCCACCGATTGGCCCATTAGTAAGGATAGATATTATGCCACTGAAGCCCCTATTTGGAGATGTCTTAATTGTGGTGAAATCCTATTGCCAGAGCCTGGAAGGTATTATAGGCCTTGGATCGATGAACCTCCATTCCAGCAATGCCCGAAATGTAATGCTCCTAGGGACAAGCTTAGGGGGGAGTTGAAGGTACTTGACACATGGTTTGATTCTTCCATAAGCGTCTTATATGTTTCAAGGTATGGTGATGATAAGCTATTCAATAAGCTATTCCCAAATGCTGTTAGGCCCCAGGGTTATGATATCATTAGGACTTGGCTATACTACTCAGTTCTAAGAGTCTATCAATTGATGGGTAAGCCTGCATTCAAGTATGTTAGGATTAGTGGTATGGGTTTGGATGAGAAGGGGGAGGCTATGCATAAATCTAAGGGTAACGTTATAGATCCAGAGCCCTACATTAAGAAGTATGGTGTGGATGCATTTAGATTTTGGGCTGCCTCAGCCTCCAAACTTGGAAGCGACTATAGGTTTTCAGAACAGCTAATTAAAACTGGATCATTATTTGTTACCAAGCTTTGGAATATATCTAGATTCATATCATCATTCCCCCGCCCAAGTCCAAGTGAAATTGAACTTAGACCATTAGATAAGGCCATGCTCTCAAGTTTAAACATGCTCTTAGATAAATGTATATCGGCATATAATTCCATGGACGTCTACACGCCTGCAAATGAAGTTTACAATTTCACATGGAACATTTTCGCATCACATTATATTGAGGCTGTGAAGTCCAGAGCTTACAACTTCGATGGGAAATATCCAGCTGAGCAGCAGAGGGCTTCATGGTATGTTCTACATGAAGTTTTAAGCAATATCCTAAGATTGTTGGCTCCAATAATGCCAATAATAACGGACTCCATATGGAGGAGGCTCTATTCTAAGAGAAGCATACATGCCGAGAGAATTATAGATCCTAGGAGTGATTGGAATTATCCATCTAAACCTCTGGAATTGCTTATGAACGCTAATAGCAAGATATGGAATTTGAAGAAGAGTTTAGGGTTAAGCTTAAGTAGCCCACTAAAAGTTGAAGTAAAGTTTTCCAAGGATTATGCTGACATAATTGATGAGCTTAGGGATCTACATAAGCTGGAGAATTACAGGCTTCTCGAATCCCATGGGGAAACTATAGAATTCCATTACTAAATTATCATCGAAAATTATGGCATCACTTTTCAAACTAAACCAATAATACATCCTTTCACGTTTTTCATTAGCTATACTTATAAATCCATCCACAATTAAATGTGTCAAGTATCCCATGAAGCCAGTTGCAGATGGAATGATCCTCATCCAAAATTCATGCCAGAAAATACATGAAATCAAAAAGATTAACAAACTATAAATAAATGCTGATTCAACGTTATGGAAGCATTTACTCTTAACCGAATATATTGGTTTAGCTCTACCGATCAAACTGTAATACAATATTATTGGAGCTATGGAAAGATACATGTATTTTTCATACCACAATGATTCTTCATATTGATTCTCCGTTTTCCTTACAAGTATATCTATGTCTGGTAGAAATCCACCGTAAAAGAAGGTTATGGCTGAGAATAGCATCAACCCCATGACATCCACATTCCACATTAAGCTTAATATAATCATAAATCCAATAAATGGTATAATTAACCTCTTAAAACACCACTTTAAAAGGTTTGTATGCTCCTTTAACTCTTCAATCAACTTCTCCAACTTCACAATATTCCCAGCAAGTATCAATTCCCCCAATTCAACCACCATATAGAATCAAGCCTAAACAATTTTGGGGTTATTTGGTTAACACACTTAATACTTAAATTTTGTGACACTCTTATATTGTTTTGTGTTGTGAATGGAGGATTCTATCAGCTTCACCTACCTCTTTTGGATTGTACTTGGATTATTCATGATTTTCGAAGGCTTTTCTTCCAGCGATACCATTACATTAACCCTCGGCTCAGCTTTATGCTTCACCACAACCATGCTTATAATGTCATCTACAATTGCCATGGATAAGCCTAAACTGAAAACAATATTGAATATACTATCCATAATTGGCTCTATTATAATTCTCATGTATGGTTACATTGTTACTGGAAGCATTTTCCTAGAATTTTTGATAATGATGGCAATAGCATTTTCAGTAATTCTATATATGCTTCGTGGGAAACTTATGAAATACAAGCATTAGCTTCCTTTACTCCATAAAAATGAAATGGGGGTTGAATGAGCCTTCCCATCTCCCCTCATTTCCTTAAGTATGCATACCAATAGAGCATTCCAACGAAAAAGCCGCCTCCAATAATATTCCCAATGGTTACTGGTAGGAGATTGTTGCATAAGAAGCCCTCCCATGTGAGGTTGGTTATGGGCTCTCTAACTCTAGCCATAATTTCAGGAACCCCCTTTAGGAAAATCCCCATTGGAATGAAGTACATATTAGCGACGCTATGTTCAAATCCAATTGCAACGAAAGCCATTATTGGGAATATGCAGGAGAGTATTTTACCAGTTACGGTATCTGATGAGTTTGCAAGCCAAACTGCTAAGCAAACGAGCCAATTGCATCCAATCCCCCTCATTAACGCCTGTATGAATGGAAGGTTCACCTTCATGTTTGCTATTGAGATAGCCCTTACACCAACAGCATAATTTCCCATCGAATACAGTCCACTAAGGAAAACTATGGAGGCAAGCAATACAGATCCTATGAAATTCGATATGTAAACGATTATCCAATTCCTAGTCAGCCCCCTCCAATCTATTTCTCCACTACAGAGCGGTATCGTCATTAGGCAATTACCCGTAAAAAGTTCAGCTCCAGCGATCACGACAAGCATCAAGCCCACTGAGAATACTGCTCCACCCAACAATTGTGAAAGGCCGAGGCTGATTGAAGCCAAATCCTGCGTTACAGTTATCATCAATTGGCATCCAAAACCTATATAAACTCCAGCAAGCATTCCAAGCACAAACATCTTGCCCAAAGGTAGTTTGGATTTCTCTACCCCAACTTTACATATGGCACTCGCAATTTCAGGTGGAGATTTTAATGGCATAAATCTCCTCCCCTCCTCTTCTTACAATAACTTTTAAAGCTTTTTTCATGTGCCAATGTTTAGGAATCCCCCTTACTACTTGTATACTTTTATCTCTTGGTTTCAGGTTGATTTGAATAAGCTTTTTCTAAATGTTCCCATGGATTTTCTGTTTGTAAAGCTAATGAGCGTAAACCGTTTCTCACGGTTTTGCTTAAGTTCTTCATGTTAATTATGTAAAACCTTTGAGGGGTTGGTATGGTGACTTTTTCACCGCTAATTGTTATCATGTTGGTTGGAACAACCTCCTGCATAATTTCTCCATTCTCCCCCTCAAGAATCAACAGCACATTTCCAGTTCTCCCACGTCCTCCCATAGGACGCCCCATTCCACCACCCAGCCCGCCCAGTGGGAGTATCTTAACTATTTTCTTAACATTTATGAAGTTGTATTCCTTCTGCAGATGCATCTTTAATGCGTTTATGCTTTCATCATCCATACGGGTATAATCTTCTATTATTCCAACTTCCCCTCCCTTAGAGTCGTAGAGGATCACCATATTTGGATATGATAATGGAAATGGAAGTCTAGCTGCAACCCCCTCAATAATTCTTCCTTCACCAAGCTTTACATTTAAACTTGATTCATTAAGTTCAATATGAATGGATTTTGGGTCTAGGACACTTACTATCTTATCAACGTCGAAGTTAGGTCTCTCCTTGAGCTGCCCCTCTAACTCATTTACGATTCTACCATAATCCACTTCAATCAATCTATTCACATATTTTATTAAAGTAGGTCTATGGGATATTATTATCAATGTTGAATCTCTTGTAAATCCTAAAACGTTGTTTATTATCATTTGCTCCAACTCAATGGTTACATTGGAAGTGGCTTCATCCAGAATTAGTACCGGAGGCGCTTTAATTAATGCTCTGGCAATGCAGACCATTTGCTTTTGCCCCCCTGAGAGCCTCCTTCCCGCCTCTCCTATATCGGTATCGTAGGCTAGTGGTAAGCGCATTATGAAGTTATGAGCATAACTCATCTTGGAAGCTCTAATAACGTCTATCGGTTTCACATTTCTAGATCCATAGGCTATGTTTAGGGCAATTGAACCGGGTAGAAGCAATGGCTCCTGGGATACCATTACAACTTGATCCTTAAGAGATCTAAACCTTATCTTCCGTAAATCTACCCCATCATAAAGAATCCGTCCCCTTTCAGGATCGTAGAGGCGTGTTAAAAGTCTTACGAGAGTAGTTTTTCCAGCACCGTTAGGTCCAACTATTCCAACAACCTCCCCTGGCTCTATCTTTAGGGATAACCCCCTAAGAACGGGATTCCCCTTAATATAGGAGAAGTATACATCCTCCACTTCAATTCTACCTCTAATATTAACATCCACAGCGTCAGGTGACTCGGAAACTGATGGCTTAACCTCGAGAACTTCCAAGATCTTTTCATAGGCTGTTTCAGCTTGCACATACTGGGTTGAGAAGGTGCCTAGAAACTGGATTGAACCATAAATTCTTGAGAGATAGCTGAGAACTGCTGTTATGGTTCCAATGGTGGTTTCCCCATTAATAACCATAAATCCACCTATAAACATCACAATTACCTGAGAGAGGCTCATTATGTAATTTATAGCCTCAGAGAATGGTATATTCAATTTAGCTAGATCTATATTTGCATCGTAAATTTCCCCAGCATATCTCTTGAAACGCTCAATTTCAACGTTTTCTCTTCCAAGAACTTTGACGAGGCTTATGGATGAAATTATGGAGGTGACATGAGACATGAAGTTTGAGGTAGCCTTCCAAACCCTCATAAATATGAAGTAGGCCCTCTTTTGATATGCCCATAAGCTTAATAGTACTATTGGGACGGAGAGTAGAGAGATTAAAGCTAATTTCAAGTTTAATGCAAAAACCACTATAAGTATTCCAATTAACGTTAATATATTCGTTAGTAAGTTGGGGAAGCCATCGGTTAGGAAGGCGTTAATTTGCCTAACATAATCAAAGATTCTTGCGACAATATCTCCCGTCATGCTTCTATCATAAAAGTCCAGGCTTAAAGCCATCAAATTTTTATAAACATCATTCCTCATATCCAATGTAACCCTGTTACTAATAACAGTCATAATGTATCTTCTACCAATGGAAGTAATAGTTCCAATCAGTTGCAAAACCACTAGAAGAACAACATAGTATACGAGGAGATTGAGGTTGCTCACGGGTATCAAGACGCGGTCTATAATCTCCTTGGTGATATATGGGGGTAGGAGACTAATAGCCGTTGAAATGAAAAATAGAATCATACTTATGGAGAAAGGCTTCCAATAGGGTTTTAAAATCTTAAGTAGCCTATACCATTTGAAGCTAAAGCTAAACCTAGACGTCCTTTTTATTTCCACACGTTGCCGTTCCGCAGTATTGGGAAATTTCCCCCTCATATTTTAACCACTATCTTATTCCATGAATTTAAAACTTCCTAGTGCAAAGTGCAAAATATTTGTAATTGGCAGAAGTGGATTTTAATGCATTTCTCTGCTGCAACTCGGTTTTTGCTGTAAGTATGCGGCTTAGCGGAACTTATCCTGCCCCCGTTAAAATAATATTTGATGGAAGCTTTAATCCTGCAGTATAAGTAACATGTCAGCTGCATTTTTAAAGATATATATTTTAATTAAGTTCTTCATTACCAAACGAATCTAATTCTTTTGCCTGAAGGTAATTCAATTAAGAATTTAAAGTGATACTTTTACTAGTGGTATATATGTCTCAAATTATAGATGTTCATGTTCACCCACCCCTTGATGCCGAAGATAAAGGGGTAAACCCTAGGATCGTTGGGGAGAAATTACTTGAATGGGCAAATGGGAATGGTATTTCAAGAGTTGTCGTTTTGCCAATAGCTCCATACATCTCCAATGATTACATTTACAAGATAGTGGAGGTCGATCCAAAAACATTAATCGGCTTTGCCTCCACGGTTCTCAACCCCTATGATAAAGCAGTGAAAGAGCTTAAGAGGGCTATTTTAGACTTGGGCTTGAAGGGGTTGAAGTTGCATCCAAATCTTCAAGGCTTCTGCTTAAGGAATCCGCATGTCTGGAAAGTATTGCATGTAGCTGGTGAATTAAGTATTCCAGTTGTTATACATGCATTATGGATTGATGAATCCACACTCTACTTTAAGTCTCCTTACACCCCATGGATTAATACGCTAGAGGATTATGCACTCCTACCCTACGTCGCCCCCGAAGTAAAATTGATATACGCACATATGGGAGGCTTACTCTACTTCAAAGAATTCCTAGGAATAGCAACCCATAAGAACGTATACTTAGATGTATCCTACAGCATAATAACGATCTCACGTGAAATAGGTATGGAAAGATTGGCAGAATACATTAAATTGCTAGGTGCAGAGAAGTTCCTCTTCGGAAGCGACACAATCTTAGGCTGCACCCCGGAAGAGCTTGGTGCGAAAATGCAGATAAATTTAATTAAAAGACTTCCACTCAATGAAGAGGAAAGGGAAAGAATACTACATAAAAACGCTGAAAACATCATAAAGATCTCTCAAAAGGGATAGATTTTATTTAGTTTCCAGCTTTCTTTTACATTCATCAGTATAAAGGTTTAAAACCAAAAGGCAGCGAGGTTTGCCAGATTTAAAGTCGGGACCCTGACTTCAGAGGCCATTATCCCATACACATTTTTAACTTAAACATATGCTATTTAACCCCTCTTTTAAAGCTATATTGTGCAGTGTAACATCCCC
>Ga0080004_1175584_pt1 | contig 11856 bp, 8 predicted proteins | sample WasSprMetagenome_FD_69207 | JGI IMG/M metagenome (GOLD analysis project Ga0080004, IMG submission 69207) | Sulfidic aquatic microbial communities from Washburn Spring, Yellowstone National Park, USA - WS (SPADES assembly) (version 2) | ecosystem: Environmental > Aquatic > Thermal springs > Hot... | reverse complement strand
ACAATCACCGACTTGCAAATAGCAATATCCAAGACGGAATTTCGTCAACTCCGCCATTGGGTCATCAGTTGACATCAGGGACTTAAAACGATGATAAGCATTAATAGCGGATTGAAAATCACATTTATGTTCATAATTGCGCATAAGCTTCCACAATATCCAGCCAACATCTTTAAGCCCGGTCTTGCCCCCTTTATCCATCTCTTCAAGAAACATTTCCAAATATTTGACTGCGTTTTCATAATCACCCACTAGCTCAAAACAAGAAGAGATTTGAATCCGCAACTCCTGAGTCAGCTTCGGGTTCATTTTCATCGCTTCCAAATATTTCTTTATAGCCTGTTCATATTCCCCCTTGCCATAAAAGAAATCACCCCATTCGGAGAAGGTTTGGGCAACGAACTCGGGATGCGTATCCTTGTATTGATTGATTATCTTCTCCTCCTCCTCTTGGGCTTGCTCCATCTTTCCTCCCATCAAATATGCATATACTATCTGTGCCCAAGCCCCACGACCGAACTCCGTATCAGGATACTTCTCCATAAGCTTGCGAAAATAGGAAACGATTTTTGAGGTATCCTCTTTCAAAGCTATATAACATCTTCCCTTTAAAAATTCCGCTTCCCTAATCGCATCATCGTAAATATTTGGATACTCTTCTAAAAGCCTATCAACAGCTTGAATTGCCGTTTTGTATTGACCCGCTAGGTAGGCACAGTTTACTACCCCAAGGAGCGCAACCTCACGCTGAGCGCCATAAAAACTCGCTGATTTCAAATAAGCTTCTATTCCTTCCTCCGCTTTCTTTGGGTCCTTCATACCTTCCGTCTCCTTCATTAGACCCATAGCAAACCAACCAAGCTCACTATTGGGGAAACGCCTATTGAGTTCTTTAAGAACAGCTTCCATTTTCTCTATATCCCCTTTAGCGCGATAACGCCAGGCGAGGTTCATCATCGCCTCGGGTATCCTCTCATCTTGTGGGTATTTTTCTATGAAAGATTGAAATGCTTTTATCGCTTCCTCGTTCTTCCCCGCCTTCGCATAGGAATTCCCCATCTCCATCAATGCTTCCTTCGCCTCCCCACTATCCGGATGCTCCGCCAAAACTCTCTTAAATGCCTCAGCGGATTTTTCGTAATCCCCCTTATTATAATAGCACCATGCTATCTTCATCTTGACCGAAGCAACCTCAGGGTCGTTTGGATACATTTCTAAATAAGCAGAGAATACCTTTATCGCCTCATCCTGCTTCCCCATATACCCCTGCATATCTCCATATCGCAAAAAAGCTTCCCTTGCCTGGGCACTCTTCGGATATTCATCTATTACTTCTTTAAATGCCTCAGCAGCCTTTTCGTAATCCTTCAGCTTGAAATAACGCCAAGCAATGTTCATCAAGCTCTGCGCCTTGAATTCCTCAAGGGTGGAATAATCTATTGCTTGCCTCTCATAGCCTATCGCTCCATCCATATCTCCCTTATCCTCGCATAATCTCGCCAATTCTCGCAGAAGATTGGCGCAGCCATCCATATCACCCCTTGCTTGGGCATCTTGTATCCTCAATAGATAGGAATTCTCGGCGGATTTGAATTCCTCATATTTTGAGCGACACTCGGAGAGCTCACTCTCTATCGCCTTGAGAAGCTCTTCCTCACCCTTAGCTTTTGTCTTCGCCTTACTGAAATCGTCAAGGGCTTTTACTATCCAGCCCTTTCCTTTATATGCCAATCCCCTATTGTAATATGCATAGGCGAACGCCCTATCGGTTTTGAATTGAGAGATCACATCCGAGAATGCATCTATTGCGGAATCAAAATTCTTTTCCCCCATATAGGAGATGCCTATCCCTATCATAGCCTCCCATTTAACATCTCCCTCCCCTTTTTTCGCGACATTGAAGAACCTCCGCGCATTCTCATAATCTCCCAATGCGCTATAGCATTGCCCCAATCTCAGAGCGGATTGGAAGGAAAATTCATCCCATTCAAGCCTATCCAAAATCTCTTTGAAGATAGCGATTGCTTTATTATAGCTCTTCTCTTGGAAATACCTTTCCCCTTCTTGGAAACGCTCCTTTTGGGAAAAAGCAATTCCCAAGCTTATTAGGAAAATCAGCAAAAGCGAAAAAGATTTATAACCTCTCATCTCTTATGCTCTTTCCTCTCTTTTTAAAGATAAGATTATAAGCGAATTTCATAATCTCTTTAATTTCCACTTCTTATCATTGTTCCTACCTTACCTATAATTCCCTCTTAAAGATAGAAAATGTTCTATATACCTTTCTTTGGCCTTTTCTTCTTTTTCAAACTCCCCGGGAAGCTGATGATAGCATTGCCAAATCATCCACTCTGCGAGCAAAGCTTCAGTGGTCTCTGGTGAAAGAGAAATATAATCGTAGAGAAGGCTTATTATCTCCCTGAATTTGTTAAGATTCTCATAAAACCGATAGGGTTCATCCTCCCATTTTTTTCTCATTTCCTCGTAGATTTCTTTAGCTTTATTAAAAAGAGATTTTTTCCCCTCGTCTTCTTCGGGTTTTCCAACTTTGATCTCTGGTAGAGGCTCAGGGGGATAAAGCTTGTCTAAAAATATCCCCTTGAGCAGGGCACAGAGGCTTTTACCTTTTATTATCTGGATTGTTAAATCTACTGGACCAAAAACCACAAAGCATTCATAAATATCTGGTGAGTTATCCCTTCCCATTGTTTCCTTCCTTGGCTTCACTGATAGGATATTTTTTTCATCATCCATAATTCTAACCTCATGTTCTCTCATACATAGCGTTAGCCTATAAACACCCTCGGGGATGCCTTTTAGATCTATAAACAAGTCGGGGCCATTTTCATCAAAAGGGTGTGTTTCTCCCCTGTCGTCCCACCATCCCATATCACTTTGTGGAGGGAAAAATGTTCTAACGGGATTAGCAGGGTCCCCAGTATATAATCTGCATATTATCTTGTATTTACTGGTTTTAGAAGAAGCTATACCATCATTATATTTTGCTAATCCTGATAATCGTAGAGGCTCTCCAAGGCCACCAGCAACGAAACCCAAACCCCAGAGTTTCATAGGCAAAATACAGAATAGATTCCCGTAAAGCTCCCAATTTCCCATTGTATTTATGTCATCCCCTATGTAAAGAACCCCGGGCATTGTTTTTCTATTGAAAAAGCTTTTGTAATCAGCAATGGCAAACTCCCTATCCTTCAAGCCATGGTAACAACTTATTAATTCTTTCTCTACATCTCTGCTCAATTCTTCGTTTTTGCTTTCTTTCCAGAGGTCTTTTAGCAGTGCTAACGCTTTAAGAATATCTCCTTGATACCTTAAAGATTTGGCTATATAGAATATAGCTTCTTCCCTTAATTCACTCCGAGGGAATGATTGAAGGAAATCATTAAACTTATTTATTGCTTCGCGGTATCTTTTTTCCTGAAATAGACATAGACCTATCCTAAAATGAAAATTAGATATATCAAATTCGTTCAGTGTAAACTGATACTGTCGGAGCAATTGTTCATAAGTCTCCCTTGCTTCCTTATACATTCCTAACTTGAAAAATTTTTCCGCTGAGCTGAGCAATAATTTCCATGTTTCTTCGGGTTTTCCCCCCAACGCAACCTTCGTTTTCCTCTCGATTTCCTCCGCTTTTTCTTTTTTCTCTTCTTCTAATTTAAGCTTCGCCCAATAGATATAATGCAGAACAGCGTCGTATCGTAGGTCTAGGCTATCATAAGGATTTATATAGAGCAATCTCTCCATATACCTCAAAGCTATTCCGTAATCTCCATTATGGAAAAACAAAATACCCATTACTCTCTGCATTTCTTTGTCTTTTTTCTCCGGGTGCTCTCCCAGATATGGCAACAACCCATCTATTATTTTCTTAGATTCGTCAATTCCTCCAAAGGTGTCCTCGAAACATCTAAACAATCTGTCAGGGGACACAACGGATAGAGTTTGATAATGCCTTAGAATATAATATTCAAGAGGGGTATCCTCTTCCGTAATTACCCTGCGTTCCTCTAATGGCGGAAGTATTTGCTCCATTTTAACATCGTCAAACCACACAGTGCCTTTGAAATCTTGACACCCAAGAAAAATGCTCAACCCACGCGCCTTTTCTGGCGGCTTTGCTAAGAGGGATAGTTCAATCCAACCATCGGAGAGTAAAGGAGCGGAGATACTCTGGGATTTCTTTAGGTCTTCTCCTTCGATAGTCCAGGCTATCCAGATGAAAACTTTCCCTTCTTCACCCTCGGACTTCACTTTACAGCTTAGCCTATATAGATATGGGCGATTGCAAAACAACCTCATCTCTCTACTCTGCCAAGCAACCTTTCCCACTGCATCGCGTATCATAAGAGAGTGCCTACCCTCATAAGCAAACGAGTCATCAATCCTTATTTCTCTTGAATGTCCTTCAGCGAGCCAAGGCTGCCAGAAATCGCTTTCTATCTCAAAAGAGGCATTAGGAACAGCGATTTCACTCATCAGGGACTCCGTTAGGTTAAGTCTAACATCGTCAAACCAGGCAGCGCCGGGATTATCATCTGAGCGAAGGTATAATATTGCGTAAGTTGCGCCTTCTGGGGGAAGATCTGAAACAGATATCTTTGTCCAATCGTTATTACCAGTTAGAGAAAAGCAATGATAACTATTACATATCCAACCTTTCTCATTGAACCAAGCGATCACAGGATAGGTCTCACCGGCTGCGTTCTTCGTTTTTATCCAAACGGTGAAGGTATAGAGCTTCCCTGAAACAACAGGAAAACCCTTGCTTTTCCATCCAGCCATCCTGAGACCATTGGAGCTGTTCCTTATTAGAAGGGAATAAATACCTTTGTGAGCATATTGGGTGGAACGAAATTGCTCAGCATTATCACCCCACTCCCTCGCTATTTCCCAATCATAGGGTTTATCGCCCAATCCATCTTCAAAAGAAGGGTTTGGTGCAAGGTTTATATTGAATTCTTTTTTAGGTAAAGCAACGAGGTAGATATCGTCAAAATAAGCTGAGCCAGAATTCCCCTGGGAGATGAGACGGATGCGAAGATAGTTAGCTTGAGGAGGTGGTGAGGCAACTACTATGAGCTGTTTCCAATCGTTATCACCTTGGAGGACATCCGAGATGTTCTCTTTTAATACCCTGTCATCTTGGAACCAAGCAAGTGAGAGATAGGTATAGCCTGTTGCGTTTAAAGTTTTTACAAAACCATATAATATATATTCTCTGTTCTCTTTTAGTTTTATAGGTTGACTTTCCCATCCGGCAAAGATTGGCTGACCATTGGGGTATAAAGTGCGGAAAACAGCAAGGCTTCTTTTACCCGAGCGATAATTAACCGTCTCTATAGAGGTTTTCCCAGATGCGAGAGAGACCCACCCTGTTGGTTTAAATACATCGCCTTCTTCAAAAGAAGGGTTTGGTGCAAGGTTAGCAAGATTTTCAGCATATAAAAACTTGATAATAATGATTAAAAGAGAAAAGAAAGGGATAACCTTCTTAATGACTGACATCATTTTTCTCCATAGTGAAGATTTAGCAAGGAAGAATAGCCCCAAGGTGTGTGGGGGAAGCATTCAGAAAGTTTCTTTTGGACCTCGTAATATTTAGTTCCAGTGGGAATCGCCATAATGCTGTAAAGATAAGCAATAAAGTTATCCAAAATAGATGTTATAATTTTTATATGTGGGACAGCATAAAAGAACACACTGCCTACACCAGGTATGTTTTGAGATTTTAATTTTTCTAACTCTCCCACTGTTTTAAGCCATTGTCTATACTCTTTAGAAGCGGTCAAAGCTCTCCGAATTTTTTCCTTCACTGTGTTTGCCTCTTCGCCATCGGTATCAACAGGATTTTTCAATTGTTCAAACTTTCTATGCAAAAGGAAAATCAGCTCTTTCTCTTCCTTGGCTTCCTCTAATATAGATTTCGCTATTCTTCCAGCTCCTGCATCCGGGTATCTGACAGATGCTTTTCTCACAAGTTCCTTTATTAGGTCCTTATCATAAAAACTATAATTATATGCTAGCCAGAGAAGAAAATAGCTCGCTTGTTCTTCTAGAGGTTGGATTATTTCTTCTAAAAGAGGAAATACCTCTTTTTCAACAATTTTCACTGCCTCTTCCCATTTTATTATAGTATTCTTTTTAGGTTTATATTTGCAAAAAATTTCGGTCATTTTTGAAGGGGCTAAATTAATATAATCTCCTTCCGCATATCGCGCTCTCCAAAGAGAGGAGTACATATTCGCTAGGGGATTAGCTTTTGTATAGATGATCTCTACTACTTTCAACCACTGAGCGGAATTTGCTAAGGCGGAATCAAGCAGTGAAAGAAGGGAATCCTCCTCTTGCGATATTCCTGTTAAGGTTAGAAGCGCGATTAATAAAAAAATAGCTAACCTCATTTGCCACGAGAAAAAGAAGTTATATAGGAGAAAGCTTCTTCTCCTCTCTCTTCCTTAGACGAAACACTATAAGCAAGCCATTTCCCGTCTGGGGAAATAGAGTAAGAAATGATGGGGTCCTCCGAGGACAAAATTTCCTCTATATTACCAGTCGATACCTCAACAAACGCAATCAACCATTTATTTCTATTTTTTGCTACAAAGAAAACTCCCTCTCCTGAGGGGTGCCAAAGGAAAGGCAGCATAGGATACACGGGCAATTTGTCCACAAGGGGCATTCTTTCATTCTTATTCATGTCTATAAGCCATAATTCTCCGTCGCCTTTCTTTCTATAATAGACGATTTGCTTTCCATCCGGGGAAGGATAAGGTAAGAAGGAGTCATTATCAGTCGTTAGATAATTGGCTCTTTTAGTTTTTAGGTCCACTATACAAATGTTGACATACTTGCCTTTTACGGATGTATAAAGAACAGCTTCACCGTGAGGGGTAAAGATCGGGGCAAAGTCATCGGAATCAGCATCAATAGTTAGTTGCTCTTCTCTGTTCTCCCCAAGGTAGGCAATCCATATCCCTTCTCTTGGAAGATTGGTTTCTTCTTCTATATAGGGATTATCCTCACTTGGGGGCATATTCGGGTTTTTGAGCCTATATACTATGCCTCTATAGAAACAACCCGGTTTCCTTGCAGTATATGTTATGGCCTTTCCATCCGGCGACCAGCTAATTCTATCCATTGAAGAGAGGGTATCCTTTACTTGCCTCAATTCTTTTATTTTTTCACTTGCAATATCAAGCAGCAATACGCGAAATCCTTTTTGTGAGCTTTCTTCCATTGGTGGACCTGCAAAAGCTATAACTTTCCCTCCTGGGCTAAGTGAAGGTATTAGGGCTCTTGTGTCCAACGGTGCGCACTCCTTGGGAAGATAGGCAATTCCCTCTTTGATTTCTTTTTTCCTTAGATTGTAAATATTGATAGATTGCAAGAGGTTACCAGAGTATTTAAAGAATAATAACCTCTCATTATCAAGAAACGAGAAGACAACCCCCTGTCCTATCTTTGTAGAACTGCCAGCCCAAATATAACCCTTAACCAAGGATAGGATTAGTAATAACCTTATGCAATCTTTCAGTCTGAAAAATTTCTCTCGCCTTCCCATCTATCGCGATATGGTAATGTAATCTAAACGATAATATTAATAATGAGAGGGGTGTGTGTTCATATCAGATGTGTGGTGATATTTACATATCCTTGTTTGGCAACACCAATCCCTTGTGCCGTCGTGAGCAATCTGACCTAAGCCGCAGGATAAATGAATTCTACGAATGCAATAATCTTGGTATCCTGTGCACTCCTTATAACGATATTGGTGGGGCGGTGAACAGTGATAGCAGATTCCTATCTTTTCTGGCATTGGACACTGCTTTGGCGTCCATTCTGTCACCCAATACTGATAATCCTTGACTTGACAAGTGTGTTTCTCACTGCCAACCCAATACTCATGTTCCCCGACGGTGCTCTCAACAGATTGAATACTTTTTATATCCCTGCAACAATTGCCCATCAATCCTGCTCGCGCACCGCCCGCTACCAAGCAAACAATAACAACCGTCAAGATTGTAAAAGCTTTATAATTTCTCATCTCTCAACTTTTACCTCCTTTCTATTATATATAGACGCTGATTTTTAGGATTTTATTTATTACTCCTGAAGAAATTTTTCCAATTTTTCCTTGACCAATTCCTTTATCCTCGAACATTGAGAGCAAACAGTTCCTATCGCCTTGCCAAGCTCCTTAGCAGTTTCCGGTATGGATTTTCCCTCTATGAATATCCTTACACCTACCTCCCTTAATTTCGGGGGAAGCTCCCCGATTATCTTCCTAACCTCTTCCCGCAAGGATTCCCTCTCAATCTCCTCCCCCCATCCTTCACCAGCAACGCTCTCCTCGTAATCAGACCACTCCAGCGTTTCTGCGGGCTTATCTCTATACCAATCCGCTATGACACTATTAGCGAGCTTCCTCAACCAGTTGTCAAATCTCCCTCTACCAGCGAATTCTCCAATCTTTTTAAAAAGACGCATAAGAAATTCCCCCTTAACATCCTCTACATCCTCCCTGGGAACCCTCCTCTCAATTATCCTCGCTGCAATGGAAAGACTCCTTTCCGCTATGCGTTCAAATCCCTCATCACCATTCTTTAACAGAACTCCAATTATATAGCGCTCTATTTCCCCTTCTTCCCAATCTTCTTCTACCGCCCCTCTAATCTCTTCCTCAACCGAGGAATCCAATTTCCACTTAGCTATAATTTCCCCCAACTTAGCCATAATTACCCCCTTCGGCTTCCTCGCCAAAGCCACCGCGATAGATGATGGAGAGAGAGTTTCATCGTTATCTCCCCTTTATAAAATATTCTCTTATGATGCTATATATCTTTCAACTCGTTGTCAATTTTAAGATATTCGCAAAACCATCTTGTTATTGAGATTGGATTGGTTATGGCGTTTCCTACGACGACAGCATAAGCTCCCTCTCTTATCGCCCTCCTCACCTGCCAAGGATATCTGAACCGCCCTTCCCCTATTATCGGCGAATCAACCTCCCTCGCCAACTCGCTTATCAGTTTTATATCCGGTCCCTTCCTCCTTGGAGAGTATGGCGTATAGCCCGATAAAGTCGTCGCTATCAAATCAGCTCCATCCTCAACCGCCCTCAATCCCTCCTCCCTTGTTGATATATCAGCCATCACTTTCAATCCCAGCTCCTCGTGTATCATCTTCGCCAAATCCCTAAAGGGAACGGGACGCCCCCTAAGGGTCGCATCGCAGGCGATTATGTCCGCTCCCGCCTCCGCCACTGCCCGAGCAGATTCAAAGGTGGGAGTTATATAAACTGGATAGCCCTCCACTTGAATTTTATATATTCCTATTATCACTAAATCAACCGCCTCCCTAATCGCCTTTATATCATCCGGTCCATTTGCCCTTATCCCAACCGCTCCACCAATCTTCGCCGCCTTCGCCATAGCGCTCATATATTGCGGTCCATAAAGGGGACTATCCTTATCTGCTTGACAGGAAACTATCAATCCTCCCTTCAATCTCAATATCTTATCCTCCGCCAAATCTTCCCCTCCTTTCCGCAAGGGAATTCTTGATTCTCTCAACGACTTCTGGCGTTATCTCCCTTCCGCTCTTTTTGAGAGCTAATAGGAGAGCAGTTCCCTCCGGAGGGAGAATGGGGAAAACGAGCTTTGCATTGGGCGCATCCCTCAACAATCTCTCCCTCAAAGGCTCTATTATTACCTCACCTGCGGAGAAAACTCCACCAAACAATCCCACTGTCACTTCCTCCTTTTCCATAGAGAGCTTTCGCAGAACCGCAAGGCAAGCTTCCGCCAATTCCTCTCCCGCCCTTTTACATATCTCCAAGGCGATTTCATCCCCTTCTTTTGCCGATTTCAAAACAGCCTCCGCCGCTCCCGCTATCTCGGGACGGGAGATTTTCCCCGAATAAATCAATCTATGAAGAGTATGCAGGTCGGGGATGTTGAAATGGGAGAGAAGATTGGGAAGGATGGAGGTTTGCTTTCCCCTTCCATCAACCGCTTTGGTTGCCCTGTTTATCCCTTCCTTCGCTATCCAGTAGGCGCTTCCCTCATCGCCCATAAAATATCCCCAACCACCAGCGGAAGCCATTTCCCCATTTTTATTCACCCCGAAGGCAACTGAACCACCACCAGCGATTATCACCACTCCTTCCTTACCGAGAGTGCAGGAGGCAAGTGCGAGAAGAGCATCCCCTTCAAGGAAGATTTGTTCGGCTTTTATTATTCTCTTCGCTATCTTGAGCATCTCATCGCAAGCTCCCGAGATCCCAAGATAAGCGGAATGGAAGACCGCTTCCTCCAATCCGCCATCCTCCATTGCCTCCCTTATTGAAACAAGCAGAGCCTCCCTGAACCTCTTCTTTCCTCCCTTTTCCCTGATGTGATTTGAGGGTCCGCCCTTGCCCCACCCCAAAACCTCCCCATTTTCATTCCCTATCACCGCAACGGTCTTGGTTTGCCCTCCATCTATCCCGAGATAGAGCCTCATATCTCTATCCTCTCCTTTAATTCTATTGATTTGTGCGCTGCCTCCGCTATCCTAACCGCTAAAAGCGCCTCCTCGCCGCCAATTAATGGTGGCTTGTCGTTGAGGATGCAATCAATAAAATGCTCAACCTCCGCTCTCAAAATGCCAAACGGCTCGTTATGGAGAAGAAAATGATAGAATGTATCGGGAAATTCGCTTTTCTCCTTGTAAATTTGCAGATTTTGATTATCAATTCTCAGATAAATGGCTCCCTCGCTTCCCACGACCTCCAATTGGGAATCCAGACCACTTGGAAGGTAATCGGGCAATACCCAGGATGTCTCAACGCAGGCTATCGTTCCATCCTCCCACTCAAGGAGGATAAAAGCGGAATCAAATGTGTTTAAGGGATGGAGGAGCTTGCTATTGGCGATGGCGTAAACCCATTTTGGTGGAGATTTCTTCAGCCAACAGAGGATATCAATGTCGTGGACGGCGAGGAAGAAGATTGGTGATGTCCTCCCCTTTATCCTTTTCGCATTGGAAATCAAATTGTTCCTTCTCGCATAGAGATGAACGATATCGCCTATCTCGTTTTCCTCTATCCTTTCTTTGATGAGAGCGTAGCGAGGGTCGAAGCGGAGGATATGTCCGACCATTAGCTTTATGCCCGCTTCCTCACAAGCTTTCACCATCTCAATGCCATCCTCAACGCTTGTGGCTAATGGCTTTTCAACGAGGATATGCTTCTTGTTTTGGGCGAAATAGAGCGTTGGCTCAAGATGATAGTTATCGGGAGTGGCGATGATAACCGCGTCTATTTCTCCAAGGGGAGCCTCCCTGAAATCCTTATAGCCTTGAACTTTGAAATGCCGAGCGGATTTGTCAAGCTTTTCAGTATTTATATCGCATATCCATTGGAGGGAGGCTTGAGGGAGGGAGCTAAGGACTTCGCAGTATTGCCATCCCATAATTCCCATACCAACGACTGCGATTTTCACGAGATTCATAGTTCCTTTTTCTCTCATAAAAACCTCCTTTCTTGTAAGAATTTTAAATATTTAGAGGAGAGGGATAAAGTGAATTGGTATTACAAATTAGAAAGATGGCGAGCCCGCCTTCGGCGGGCTCGCATCTGGGTATAGGTTTTTGATGGATTATTTTTATCTTTATTTTTGTGAAACAATTTCCCTCCTATTTTTAAAAATTTATTTCCCCAATATTCAGAGGGAGGTTTTGTTGCATAATTCGTCGGGTAACTCAATAGGCATCCGATTATAAAAGGTTCTTGCTTTTTGCCTCTGCGCTTTAGCTTGAAGAATCTATGGTCTGGAATCTTTCTAACTCACGCCA
>Ga0080004_1150668_pt1 | contig 11856 bp, 9 predicted proteins | sample WasSprMetagenome_FD_69207 | JGI IMG/M metagenome (GOLD analysis project Ga0080004, IMG submission 69207) | Sulfidic aquatic microbial communities from Washburn Spring, Yellowstone National Park, USA - WS (SPADES assembly) (version 2) | ecosystem: Environmental > Aquatic > Thermal springs > Hot... | reverse complement strand
GTGGAACAGGTTCTTACACAATTTCAGTTTCTATCACTAATTGTGTGCCATTGAGTACAACAACTACCTCCACAACCACTTCAACCACAACCACAACCAGCACTACAACATCTTCAACCACAACCACAACTCTTCCTGCTTGTGATGGGTATAGTTACACCTCTTGTCCCTCAGCTTATGATTTCGGATCATCCTCTGGTTCAAAAACTAACATGTGCGGAAACTATCAATATTATAAAGTCTCCACACCTTCGGGTTACAAATGTGATATTACTTGGACTTTAACTCCAGATAGCAATTCGGATTACGACTTATACGTTAAAAATGGAGTTTGCCCCTCTACTACTAGTTATGATTGTTCTTCAAGAAGGGGTACTGGTCAAACAGATACTTGTTCAATAACTGGTTTTTCTGGCACGACTTATGCAATGGTTGAAAAGTATAGTGGAACAGGTTCTTACACAATTTCAGTTTCTATCACTAATTGTGTGCCATTGAGTACAACAACTACCTCCACAACCACTTCAACCACAACCACAACCAGCACTACAACATCTTCAACCACCACTACCTCCACCACCACAACCTCAACTACCACACTTCCACCTTGCTCTTGCAGCCAATGTAGCTTTTATTCGTCTTCAAACTGCAACTATGCTTGCAGTGAATGGCAAAATTGCATTCAATCTACTTGCTCAGCAGGCAATTGCTTAAGCAATTCAAACTGCTATAAATGTGAATGGAAATCTTGCTCTCAGGTAAGTCCAAAAGTTTATATTTTAACCCCATTCATAGTAAGCGGAGGCAATTTAACAGTTTCAGTATACTTCGAATGCAGCCAATGGAGCTCTTCAGTCAAAAATTTAACTTTATCCTTGAAAATAGATAATCAAGATTGGAATGAATGTTTCTTAAACAATAAAGGTTTAATGACAGATTTTGGTTGGAATAGCAATTGTGATATGACAAGAATGATGAATGGTAACTGTGGTTCCAATTCTCAATGGAGTTGCTCTCAAGGAACATGCTACCGTACGTATAACACTTGGCCAATTTGGACAAAATCCAATTTCAACTCCAGATCAATGAATCTTACATTTACTTGTAAGCTTCCTTATTTGAGTGGGGGATCTCATTCATTAACAGTAATAGCAAAAGCTTATGGAAGTGAAGTAATACTAAAGCCATCAGTTATAACTTTTAGGGTTGGAGAAACTGATGGAAGAAAAATATTGGAAATTCTTTTATTCCCAATAAAAGTCTTAAGAAATCTTTTGCCCCTCTAGAGTTTTTTATTGATTAAAAACAATTTAACTAATGGCAAGGAATTTAATCTTATTAGCAAGTTTTTTCTCTTTTCTTTTCTACCTTGCTAAGGCTCAAATAACTTTGCAACCAACTACAGTTTACTTTGTTGCTTATGCAATAGAGCTTTATCCTGTCGATGACTATACCGGAGGAAAGCAATTCATTGGTTTGTTTGGAGATAAATCAAGAATTGATATTTTATGGCATGCAAAATATTATCCTGAAATTTTAGATCCAATTAATGTTACCTGTTGGTTAAATTGTGAGAGCAATACTGACGTAACTCAATGTTATGGCTTACAAAATTGTAGCTCCCAAGGAAAAGCAGGTCCAATGGCTTGTACAATATTTAACCCAAATTACAACTACTTTTCTATAAACAATGTTACCTGCAGGTTTTCTAATCCAAATTATCCTCAATTGGAATATAGGCTCCCAGACGGAACTTATCCTCAAAGAGTTTTTTATCCAGTTAGATATACGATTTCAGTAAGCGGAGGAACTTATTTAGTTGGAAGAACAATTAGCTTGCCAATAAATTTTGTTTCCTACAGCTTTTTGAACGGTAATTATACTGGTTTAGCTTACGTTGATCCATCTTATTCTTCCTTCATTTCAATAGACAATAGCTACAATACAACAAGCATTTTAAAATATTCTCAAATAGATACAGTTTATCCAAAAATAACAGTAATTTATTCTTCTGGTAAAGCAACGCTTTACATAAACACAACAGCCAATGAACTACCTTCTTGCAATTCGATTGACGATTGCCCAAACATAGTTACTCAAGCCTACCAGTTAAAAGCTTGTATTCAAAATAAATGCCAATATATCTTTACAACAGAAATTGGTTCAGCTTATTTAAGTTTACCAGAATATGGGACAAAAGAATTAGTAATAATTCTTTTTGGAGCTTTGCTTCTGTTTCTTGGTATTTTAAAACTAGAAAATCGTTAAAAATGAATGTTAATAATTCAAACAAAACTTTCTTATTTTCAATAGCTCGAGGAACATTTTTATTGAAGTTATAAAATTTACTTTACTCTTTCCCTTTTTTCTTTCCCCATAAATTACAGGATAGCTGCAAATTTTAAACCCAGCCTTTTTAGCTTTGTATAAAAACTCAACATCCCAAGCCCAAGAATTTGCTTTAAATTCAATTTTTTCTTTAACTTCTTTCTTAAAAGCTCTAAAAGTTGATTGGGTTTCAATTGTTAAACCAAATATCAAAAACACAAGAAATCTAAAACATAAACCAAGCAACTTCCTATGAAGTGGATCTTTTCTCAACCTTCTTGTATTTACTATGTCACATTCTTTTAATTTCTCAACTAAAGCAGGAATTTTTTCAACTGGATACTGTAAATCAGCATCGATCAAAACAATATATCTTCCTTTAGCTAATTTCAAACCATCTCTTATAGCAGAACCTTTCCCTCTTTTTCCAATTCTCTTTAAGACAATTCCATTAATTCTAAATTTTTTCATAAGCTTCTTAGCAACTTTTGCTGTATTATCAAAAGAATCATCAACGATTATTAATTCAAAACTCTTTAACTGTGGTTTTATTTCTTTAACCTTTTTTAAAAATTCTTTTATTGTTTCTTCTTCATTGAATGTTGGAATTATTATTGTAATCATAAATTAATTGATACTATAACTAATTTAAACCGTTCGAAATAATTTAATGAAGAATTTATTTCAAGCAGCTTTAACTGCTCTTTATTTATTCCATAAGTATTTCATTTATTGGAATAAATTCTCCGTTAGGGGAAGGACATCATGGTTTTATTCTTGGAGAGAAGACTAGACCAGCAATTTATTGGTTAAGATTCGGAATTATAGAAACAAAGTTCGGGCAACTAGTCAATACAGAATGGGAACTTGGAAAAGAAAGATATAACTACAATGTTCATCATCCAATAGGTCTACCACTTCTTTTGTATTTAAGTTTTAAATTTCTTGGTATAAGCGAGTTCTCTGCAAGATTACCTATAGTTTTTGTCAACGCCTTTTCTCTTATCTTTTTTTACATGCTAATGAGAGAACTGTTTGAGAAAAAAGTTGCGCTCCTTTCTCTTTTTTTCTTCGTATTTTCTCCAATGTTTTTCTACATGAGAAATTTTGTTTCTACTGAAGTATTCTCATTACTCTTTATATTTGCAGTTTTATACTTTTATATCAAATACATTAAATCTGATAATAAGAAACATTTGATTTTATGTGGCTTTTTCTTTTTCTTTGGGACTCTTTTCTCTGATTGGTGGGTTTATTTCACTTTACCTACTATAATATTTCATCGATTGATTTACTTTAGAAAAAGAGATGCTTTGATTTTTATTCTCATTTCTATCCTTTCATTTTCTCTCTATCTTCTTCATGTTTATATTTTAACACATTCAATTATTGGCGAGAATTCCCATATGGGCAATCTAATAGATAGATTACTATTTAGGCTTAACTTAAATGCTGAGAGTCGAATGTATAAAATTGGTTTTCAATCATTAGTTGCGACAATTTATGAAAACAGTAGAAAATATTTCACAAATTCGCTTCTCTCAATTTTCTTTATTTCTTTAGTGCTTCTCAAAAAGATCAGAGAGAAAGAAATAGGATTTCTTTTTGTTTCGTCATTATCGTTTTTTCTAATTTTATTTCTTTTTAGCAATATAACTTGGATTCATGATTTTTTCGTTCTATTTTTAGTATTTCCCATAGCTACATTTTCTTCTGTTTTTCTTAACAGAATAAATTTACATAAAAAAGAAAAAGCAATTCTTTTATTAACTCTTATTGCAGTTTTCTTGCTCGAATCCTACCATTCATACGCAAAAATTCATCAATGGTTTATAACTTCTCCCCCGATAGTAAAGTTTGTTGCTGAAAATAAAGGAAATTTTCTGGTAACCTATTATGAGAATCCCGATTATCATCAATTTAGATTTTATTCAGACTTAAGAAAGACTAAAATGGTAAGAGACAAGGAGGAATTTCTTAGAGAGCTGTTAAATGAAGATTATAACTACATAATTGTTATGCCAGAAAAGTTGGATGATAAAAACTTTTTATTGTATTTGAGGAAAAATTTTAGAAGCGTTAAAGTTTCCAACGAGTATGAGGTATTTTATCTAAAATAAAAAATAAATTATTTTCTTTTTAGTATCCACAGGGCCGGCCTCTGTTTACTAAATTCCAAGTATTCATATTCTTTTAATAATTCCCAATTTTCAGTCAAGTTTTCTTGGAATAAATTTAATTGAAATCCGCAGTTGTAACAGCCATAATGAACGCATGATCCAAAGTTAGCTACCATAATAGTACCATTTGGTAGTTCATTTTCGTTCTCTCTTAACCACTTTTCGTATTCTTTAGCATCATAAATTCCATATATTGGCTCAACATGTATATTCGAATTTTTTAAATATACTTCTGTTAAAAAGTATCCAATCCAACTATCAATTAGTACTGAAGGAGGATTGAATTTTTTTATATCATCTACTATTGATAACAGATTTTGACGGTACATTCTCCCAGGCATTGTAGCTCCATTGGCTTGCACCATATTTATTAAAATTATTATGGTAAATATTGTAATAACGATAATATTTTTCACTCTGAATCTAAATAATATGTCAACTAAATTCTTTGCCAGATGAAGAGTTATTGGAAATGAAATTGGATATAAATACCTAAATATCCTAGGAACAGAGTAGTATTGGTCAAATTTAAGAGGAGTATCTGGTATAAAATTTAACAGAAGAAAGAAAATGGAATACAGAAGAAATAAAAGTATATCTAATTCATCCATAATAGCTTTCTTATCAACAATTTTAATCACAAATTTTAAAAAAAGTGAAATTATCAAGAGATAAGGAATCACACCAAACAGCGTAGTACCTATATAACTTCCCTTGAAAATGTAAGTTGGATATATTAGCCAAAGGTTAAATAAATCTTCCACTTTAACCGGGTATGTTGCAGAGTGATATTTGAAAAATGGAAAGAAGATTCTTGATAGTTTAATCCATAAAATGCCAATCGAAACATGGAGAACTGTTGTTGTTAATATGAAGAAAAATAATCCTTCACATTTTATAGTCTTTTTTGTATTATGAAGATAGAAAAATAGAAAAATTAAATAAAAATAAGCAGCCCAAATTTTAGCGTAAAATGCAAACCAAAGTGATATTGCTACTAAAACTCCTTGAATTTTGGGTCTGTCTTTAAATAGGATAAAAAACAAAAAAGCAAGGTATACGAACCATGCAAAAATTAAATCGTTTGCTCGAAGAGTTCCAATCATGACTTCAAATGGAGCTGTTGCTATCATGAGCCCCGAAAGAAACGAGTTGAGAGTGGGGTAATTGTATTTTTTTAAAATCAAAAACCCAAATATTGGAATAAATGAAGACATTAATAGCGTAGGTAAAAAGAAAGAAAATTCGCTAATTCCAAGCATTTTGAAAAATAACCAATTAATACCCCATATAGTAAATCTGAAGTGAAAATGGTAATTGAATTGTGGATTGTTTTCAAGAAAATATTTTGGATTGCCAAACTCCTCCGGATCATCACATAAAACAAATCCCTGAAAGAAAACTAATCTTATAGCAAAAGAAATTGAGAACAAGGTTAGAAGAAGTATATAATCTTTTTTATTTAACCTTAAAGATTTTCTCATTTAAAATCTTGATTCAGAAATATATTAAAATGGTTAAAGTTAGGATAAAAAGAAAATCAAATCTTATTGTTAATGTGATTTTGCTTATATCAATATACGTTTTTCTATTTAATTATTTTAAACCTTCGCTAATTTTTTCCAATACATTGACAAATGGCGGAGATACTGGTTCACATCTATATCCATTTTTTTACATGAGAGATTATTTGGTTCCACATTTAAAACTAGTCGACTGGTCTCAGGGTTGGTATGCAGGTCTTCCAATGTTTCAATTTTATTTTCCATTCGTCTATCTTTTAGCGAGCATAATTAGTTACATAATTCCGGCAACTATTTCTTTTAAAATAGCTACTATACTTGGGACATTTTTACTTCCTATAACAACTTATTTTGCGATGAGAATTTTAAGATTCGAATTTCCAATTCCTGTAGTTTCCGCATTGTTAACTCTGGTAATGCTCTTTAATGAAGGAAACAGTATGTGGGGAATAAATATTCCAAGCACTCTGGCAGGAGAATTTTGCGAAAGTTTTAGCTTTAGTTTAATGGTTTTGTTTTTAGCACTACTTTACAAAGGAATTAAAGAGAAAAAGTATTTGATTTTAAACTCAGTATTGTTTTCCATTATAACAATCTCTCATATAATACCATCCCTTGTTGCTGCTACTTCCTCTTTATTTTTTCTAATCTCCAAAAAAATTAAAGAAAACTTTAAATACCTCTTCAAAATGTATTTTCTTTCTTTTCTTCTTTTATCTTTTTGGATTTTGCCGCTAATATTTAATCTCTCTTATACAACACCTTTTTTTGTCAAATGGTATTTTTCCGATGTAAGAAAGGAAATCTTTCCAAATATTTTTATCCCATTTTTAGTTCTATCCACAATCGCAATAATTTATTATCTTAGAAGAGACGAAAGAGTCAGATATCTCTTATTTCCAATAATTCCCAGCATAATTTTATTCTACTTATCTCCCTATTTAGGAATTGTAGAAATAAGATTTTTACCATTTGTTCAGTTTTTCTTAATTATTCAAGCATCTTTTATTTCTCTTTTTATACCGAAGAAGTTTAAAACAATATTTGCAATTCTATTTGCTGTTCTTGTATTTTTCTGGATTGTTAAAAACGTTACTTATATCCATTATTGGATTGAATGGAATTACTCTGGCTATGAAGCGAAACAAACTTGGTCTACTTTTAAATCTATAAACGAGTTTCTGAAGGGTGATGTTGGATCACCAAGAGTAGTTTATGAGCATACTTTAGAGAATGAAAAACTTGGAACAATAAGAGCATTTGAGTTATTACCTCTTTTGTCAGGAAGATCAACTTTGGAGGGGCTTTATTTTCAATCAAGTATAAGTGTTCCATTTGTCTTTTACATACAATCTTTAATAACTCCTACACCATCTTGTCCATTTCCAGAGTGGAGATGTACTCATTTTAATTTAACAAAAGCCAACAAATATCTAAAGCTATTCAATGTAGAGTATATAATTGTTAGAAGCGAAAAAGTAAAAGATGAAATATCAAAAAATAATCTCTATAGAAAAGTTGCTGTATTTGGTGATTATGAAATCTACAGAGTGTTTGAAAATGAAAACAAATATGTTTATGTTCCGTCCTGTTATCCCTTGATTTATGAATCTAATAATTGGAGAAAAGACATTTACTATCAGTGGTTTGATGATGAGAAAAATCTGGATATACCATTATTTAGTGGATATGGAAACTTTCCTAAAGTTGAAAGCATAAAAGATTTGAAATGTATAAGAGTCGATAATAATTGTACGATTGATGAAAAAATTGAAAATGAAAGAATCATCTTTAATACGACCTGTCCAGGGAAGCCTCATATAATTAGGATTACATACTATCCTAGTTGGGTTTCTAAAAATGGAGAAAAAATATATTTAGTTTCCCCGTCTTTCATGTTAATTTTTCCAAAATACTCCCAAGTTGAAATCTACTATGGGAAAACCATAGTTGATAAGATTGGAATGTTGCTCTCTTTTGTAGGGATTGTCTTAATTTTTTCCATTCTTATCTTGAGAAATCTAAAAACAGTTCTATAGAATCCAATATATTTGGTGTTAAAAATAAAGTCTTTAAGGATTTCGGTCTAAAAAAGAATTTTTTATATGCCAATGAAATAATCCTTTTTATATTCTCGATACTCACCTCCTTATCATAATATTTAAGGTTTTTGATTTCATCTTTTACCATTTCATAAAATTGGCTGCCAGGATATGGGGTGGCTATATTGAATGAGGCATAAGTTAAATTTAATTTGCTTGCAAATTCAATAGTATCAATCATGTCTTTAAGTTTCTCTCCAATATAGCCAAACATAAAAAAGCCAACTGTTCTTATTCCAAGTTTATTTGCAGAGTTAATTGCCTTTATTACTTGATCTTTGGTTATTCCTTTGCCATTTAATCTCATTATTCTTTCCGATCCACTCTCTATACCGAAATGGATTAAATCACATCCAGCTTTCTTCATTTCTTTTAAAATTTCAATATCTACACTATCTACTCTGGTTTGGCATGACCACTTAAAATCCATTCTTTTTTCTTTCAAAAGCTTACAAATTTTCTTAACGTTTTTTCTGTTTTCTCTAGTATTTACATTAAACTCTAAGTCTATGAAGTAACCATTTCTAATCCCAAGTTCATAAGCTCTCTCAATGTCTCTAACCACTAAATCAGCTCTCTTCATTCTATATACAAGTCCATACATCACTTTTTTAGCACAAAATTTGCAACTATAAGGACAACCTCTGGAGGATTCAAACAAAAAGAAATTATCTCCCATCAGTTCGTATTTGTATCTCTTTAGTGTAAGCTTTTCATATGGTAATAAAGGCAAATTGTTTAGATCCAAAAAAGTTGTTCTTGGTTTATACAAGATTTTTCCATTCCTAATTGTATATACTCCATCAATATCTTCAACTTTATTTTTGGTTACTATTTCTACTACAGTCAGCTCTGGTTCTCCGATTATCGCTGCTCTCGCTTGCGTTTCTATCAAAAATTTCCTGGGAAAAGAACTAACTGAAGGACCCATTATGTATACTTCGTTGGTTTTTGATAACATTCTTGAAATCGAAATGAATTCTTTGATATCAGTTTTAGGACACTGCCACCTATCTATGCCTTCACTCGTTATAAAAATCTTATCATAGTTTTCAGAAATTTTCCTCAGTGTGCCAAAATTTAATGGATTTGCATTTAAATCAACTATATCTGATTCAATCCCCTCTTTTTCTAAAAGTGCGGATATATTTAGTAATTCTAGCGGGGGCCATACTCTCTTATATTTTCTAATTTTTTCTAATTTTCCGTATGGAGAATTTATAAGTAGAACTTTCATTTTTTGTTCGCCTCTATTCTGAATTTTATAAGGTTATAGAACTTATAAAAGACCTCATGAAATAAGTTGAATTTGCTCTTTCTTTTATCAAAGCAATATATTGAAATTTCCTTTACTCTTTTTGCAAAATATGCGAGCTTAAATGGATAGAAAGTCCATCTATCTATTATTTCGATGTTTTTTAGAAGGAAATCTTTTCTATAGGATTTTGCCCCTATGGAATAATCAGAATATGGAAGATTGAATAGGATCTTTGATAATATTATAAAGCTCAAACTCAAAATCCTTCGGTATAATTGTCTTCTTTGTTTTACTAACTTAGAACCTATCACCATGTCATAAGAATCGAGAAGATCTACACTCCTTCTAATAAAACTTTTATAATCTATTGTTAGGTCCGCGTCTAGATGGATGATTTTTTGGTATTTAGCTTTTTTGATTGCATTCTTGAAAGCTTCTCCTGGACCACGTTTGTCAATTCTAATATACTTTACATTACTGTAAATTCTAGATATCTTTTTGGCTATTGATGATGTATTGTCAGTAGATCCGTTGTCTGCTATTATAATTTCAAATTTCAATCTTAGTTTTCTCAAATACTTGATTAATATTCTAATATTTTTTTCTAGTATTTTTTCTTCGTTGTAGACTGGAATTATTATTGAGACCTCATCCATTTTATAACACCCTTTATTCCTATTTCCAATTTCCTAAAATTCCTCATTAAAGGCTTATTTGCTTTTGATTTTCTTACTTCTTCTATTTTTGGTGTTCTAAAAACTATTTTACTTTTACTACCAATAAGCGAAATTATTAATTTGGCGAGGTCTATTATTTTTATTGATTTTCCAGTCCCTATCTCATATATTCCAGGTTTATAATTTCTTCTCAACAGTAGAATAATGCTTTTTACGACATCATCGACATGAATAAAATCTCTTTCTTGTTTTCCATCAAAATTTATGATAATAGGTTCATTCTTTAAAGCACTTTTCACAAAATTGTAGATTACTCCTTTCTCATTTCCAGGACCATAAACATTGTAAATCCTTAATATATAGGTTGGAACGTTATAGTGTTTATTATAAAACATGCACAATTCTTCTCCAATCAGCTTTGAAAGAGAATATGGAGTTCTTTTTCCTATGCCAGCAGATGAGGCAAACAAAAATTTCTTTACTTTTATTCTTCTGGCTACTTCTAATGCATTTAGAGTTCCTAAGACATTAGTAGAGAAATATTCATAAGGTTTTTCTAGAGATTCAGAATCTATGCAAAGCGCAGCTAGATGAACAATAGCATCACAACCTTTGCTTTTTTCCAGTAAGGTTTCGAAATTTCTGACATCGTTGCTTTTGTTTTCTTTAATGTCAAAAGTAACAACTTCAAAGCCTTCTTCCTTCATTTTTTCCATAAGATGAGTACCAATAAACCCAGAAGATCCTGTTATCAGTACTTTCATTAAAATCTTTTATTATGTGATTTTTAACTTTTCAGTAAAAGAAAAACACCCATTGAGATTAACAATATTCCAAAAAATCTAACAAAAGTTACATTTTCCCCAAAGAAGATCTTGCTAAAAATTGCTATTAATATATAGCCAATAGCTAACATTGGATAAGCAAAACTTAATTCGGCTTTAGAAAGAACAACAAGCCATAATAGGGTGGCAATTGCATACAAAACTATTCCAATAACAACAAATTTTTCTGCAACTAATTCAAAAATTCTAGATGATAAAAAATCTTTTACTTCGAAATTTCCTATATTTTTCATTCCTTGTTTTAACGAAAGCTGACCTAAAACTCCAAGTATAACTGAAATTAAAACTAACACTATCACTTCCATTTTCTTCATTATCGTTTTTTAGTTTTAATTTTAATAAAAAATGCAAGCATAAATTTTAGCTATAGAAAAAATAAAGATGGGTCCGTAGTCTAACGGTTAGGACGCCGCCCTTACAAGGCGGAGGAGGCGGTTCAACTCCGCCCGGACCCAAGTTGAAATCAAAAATTTCCATTTATGAGAGTTTGTTTTACTGTTCGAACTATCAAATCTGTAACACAAAATTTAATAAGGATCCCCATCATTATTCGTTTTTACGTCGGAAATCTATTGATAAAACTTAAACCTATAAAACTTAACATTAGATATGATAGATGTAGATAAAGAGATTAGGAAATTTTTGGAAACGATAAGAAAGTTTGAAGAGTTTAAAAGAGTTAAGTTTATCATTCTTTTTGGTTCGGCTGCTGAAGGAAAAATGACTGAAGATAGCGATATAGATATTTGTATTTACTTCGATGGCGGTAAAATCGAAGGAGAGAAATTTAGATTGAAACTCCTTTCTGAGCTACCAGACTATTTTGATGTTCAAATTTTCAACTCTCTGCCAATTTTTGTTAGAAAAGAAGTTTTAAAGGGAAAACCAATTTTTATTGCCGATAGAGAATTCACTTATGAAATATTTTACAATACACTTGAAG
>Ga0080004_1063744_pt1 | contig 11857 bp, 14 predicted proteins | sample WasSprMetagenome_FD_69207 | JGI IMG/M metagenome (GOLD analysis project Ga0080004, IMG submission 69207) | Sulfidic aquatic microbial communities from Washburn Spring, Yellowstone National Park, USA - WS (SPADES assembly) (version 2) | ecosystem: Environmental > Aquatic > Thermal springs > Hot... | reverse complement strand
AATCTGTTTGGGCTAATCATTGGACCGAAAGGGACAGGCAAGACAACGCTTGGGAGGAAGTTCGCTGAGAAGGTCGGCAAGCCACTGTACAGCATAAACTTCTCACTACGTACGAAAGAGACACATCTTGTTGGCACGATGCTGTTAGAGAACGGAACGACAAAGTTCGCACTAGGCTTAATACCCAAGAGCATGCAAGAAGGTGCAATCTTGTATCTTGACGAGCTTAATGCTGCCGAGCCTGATGTGTTGTTGAGGCTTGACGAAGCACTTGATGATAGGCGTGAGCTAATCTTGAAAGAAGCGGGCGAAGTAGTAACAGTTAAAGCTAAGGACGACTGGTTTGTAGTAGCGACAATCAACCCGCTGACACATGCCGGCACGAAAGAGCTTCCACCACAGCTGTTGTCGAGGTTTCCTATCAGGCTGTATTTAGACTATCCACCAGCTGATGTCGAGAAGAAGATTGTGAAGTTATACGTCAATAACTGTGCTGATAAAGAGTTGGACAAAGCTATACGACTAGCAAACAAGTTGAGGGAAGCAGCGAAGGTCGAGGATGTCTATTACAGCCCAAGCATACGTGAGACAATTGCATATGCCAAGATGGTCGAAGTAGGTGTTGAACCGAAACTAGCAGCAGAAGTGGTCTTCGCCAATGTTTACAGCCAGTGGGGTGAGCTCGAAGTGCAGAAGGTCAAGGACTTGATTGCATCCATCTGGGGTGAGAAACAGTGAAGAATGAGGCAATACTGCCTGTGGCACAGTTCTTAGCTAGGGCGTGGAGTGAAAAGCCAGAAGTAAGGGTAGTGTTAAATTACAACGTGAGTGTGCCATGCACAGATTTAGCGCGTATTTACATGCCTCCACCAAGCAGGTATCCAGTTACAACTGTGATTACAGGTTATAGGCTGTGGAGGTCAAGCTTGTGGCATGAGAGCATGCATATCAGGTATCCACCGACAGCATATCCCCCAAAATATGCACAAGGCTATAGGGTGTTGAAAGATGTCGTCAACGTGATTGAGGATGTCAGGATTGAACAGCTGGGATTCAAAGAATATCCAGGCATGCGTAGGGAGTTAGACCTTAAACGTGCTGTTTACTTCTACTTTGTACAGCCTCCACAGAACAACCTTGAGGCTTATACACAGCTCATGTTATTCCATGCTGTCAAAGATGCCATTGTTCCAGAATGTGTAATCGAAGCAGCTAGATACACATACAAAGCACTGAAAGAAAGTGTTGATAGCATAACAATTGCATTGAAAGTATGTAAGATGTTGGGTGTCGACCCCGATGACCGTGTATTAAAGCTGCCGAACTATTTCATTAACTTAAAAACTAAGAAGATACCTGCGAAAGATGTGAAGAGAACCGTTGAGTATTGGCTTGTGTATAAGAACACTACACAGAAACAGAAGGAGCTTGCAAAACAGGGGGAAGCTACTGAACGTGAACAAGCTACAAAGGAAGGCGAGAAAGCATCTAAAGGCACGGAGGGTGGAGGAGCAGATGGGAAAGCTGCTGTAGGTGAAGATATGGACGAAGACATTGCAAGCGATGTTGATGATGCTGATATGCTGTTAGAACCTCCAGAAGAAATAAGGGATGAGTTAAAGCTTGTTGAGGAAGAGAGTAAACGATTAAACAAGATACGTGAAGGAGCTAGCGATGCAACTGTTGGAAAGATAACCCTACCCTCAAAGCTAGATAAGGATGAAAGTGTGTACTACGACCAAGACCTCATCTTACACCTCAAAGCGCAGCTACGTAAGCTGCGTAAGGGTTGGAAAGAGATACAAAGCTACACGGGTGATGACTTCGACATTGACAGCTACATTGCAAGGCAGAGTAAGGTCTTCGTTGACGAGGAAAGGTTGAAGATTGGAGGCTTCAAGGTTCTAATACTGTTGGACCACAGCGGAAGCATAAGCAGTTATCACGAGAAATACAAGAAAGCATGTATAGCACTAGCTGAAGCACTGTCAACCTTAAACATCCCGTTTGCAATGTATGCCTTTTCACAGTCAATGTATTGCAAGTTTGACGTTGATGTCTACCTGATTAAAAGCTTTGACGAGAAATGGACGAGGATGAATGCTAAGAGACTTGCACAAATAGAAGCTGATGGTGGAACACCACTAGCAAAGGTCTATGAAAAGCTCGAGCCGATAGTTGTGAAGGGTAAGGGTGTAGGCAAAGGCAAGCTGTACTTCATAACCTTAACTGATGGTGACCCTGATGCTGGAACTAGAAGTCGTTGCCGAGACTTGATACGTATATACAAGCAACACGCAAGGATGATCGCCATAGCCTTTGGAGATTCGACCGAGAATGCTGTGTCACTAGCTGAGAGCTTGAAGGATTTAGGATACGAGCGATACGTTGCACTAGACGACCTGAGGAAGCTTACCGAGAAAGTTCTAGGACTGCTGGGTGAGTGAGATGGCAGACATGACAGTTATTATCCCCCACACCCCACTACACGACATACGTACAACACTCTACAAGACATTCGGCAACGAGATAAGCGATATTGTAATAGTGTATGACAAAGCTATTCTTGACCCTGAAGATTACATATATTTGAAGCGTGTAGCGAGAGAGAAACTGTCAAAGCTGAATGGAGAGAAGGTTGCACTACTACTGACAGGGTCATATGCTGCGTGTATCATGGTGTACAAGATACTATTAGAGTACAACTGTGACGTCACTTTGCTACAGTACGACGCTCATCTAAAGCGCTATCTGACTGTGGAGGTGTGAGCTTGTCAAGTAAGTATTCTAACACATCACTCCAAGATGCTTCCTTGCGGTTTGTAGTTTTCGACTCAAGCTGCTGTTTTAGTGGACGAAGTCTGTCGACAATATCCCTGCGAACCCAGATAGTTGTGTATCTGTCCATCATAAACTACATAAAACTTATACGACTATTTAAATCCATTGGCGATGACCATGAGGCTGCTCAAACGCAACAGCTTTGAAGGTGAAGAGCTCTTCATCATACAGGGCGAAACAGGCATATACGTTGTCAAACGCGTTGGTGATACATACACGTGTACTTGTCCCGCATACACTTACCACAAAGCTTGTAAGCATATAGAGTTCGTTAAAGGTGGTTGTCGTGAGGGTAGTTGAATCAGACTTACAGGCAATCAACAAACTCTTTGGAGGCTGGTACCTCGGCAGCATCATGAATATCTTTGGAGCATACTTGTCGGGTAAGACACTGTTAACGCTACAAGAAGCATGCTACTTATCATCAAAGCTCGGAGGCAACATAGTCATATTCGACGTCGATGGTGGTGCAGAGGTCTTCGTTAGAGAGTGGAAACCTGTCTTCGAGTTACGCTACGGCAAGATAGGCAACATACACGTGATACCCTCATTCAATGTGAAGCATCCTGCACAGAAGTACCTCAAGTTCGACCTCAAGCTATTCGAGCACTTCGGCGTTAAAGCTAGGGTAGATATAAGTGAAGGTGGTAAAGGCGAGTTCATAGCTTATGGTGTCTGCAACCCGCTGATAGAGAAGCTCTACAACGATGGTGTGCGTATCTTCATCATCGACTCATTCTCACAGCTACATAAAGATGCGTTTCCTTCAATGTCTAGCTTCGGAGAGAGAGCTAGGGCTGAAGACATGTTATACAGCTTGGTGAAGATGTTTATAGCTGAACACCCTGATGTGTTCTTCTTCCTAAATCACCACGTGAGTGTCAACCCGATGACAGCTAGTGTCGACCCGTCAGGTGGTGCAGCTGTAATACAGAACTCGAAGTTTGCCATGATGCTCTCGAAGAAACCCAGAGAAAACATCGGCAAGCTGTATGTATATAGACATCCACGCAAGCCACCGTGGAGTGAGTCAGCTGAGATAAAGTTTACAGATGCGGGGGTTTTCGACGTATGAGCATGATACAGCACTGGCTAGCACACATACGCACAGACCGCGTTGTAGCGTTCCCGAGGGACTACGGACTATACAGGCGTAAGCTGCTAACACAGAAACAATACCTCACAAGCTGTGAGCACGCACATAAGAACAAGCTCGAGATGTACACAGCTGTGTTGTCAGATTATGAAATCAACAACCAGCTCATCACAGTGCTCTACTACGACATCGACGTCGACCATATAGATGATCTATCATATAGTTTAGCGCAAGACTTCATGATAGATAGACTATCTAATCTATCTTATAGTCTATCTTATAATAAGAATATACATGATGTTGTAGAGCTCATCGTGCAGCTCGAGCCTGTCATCAGTGTTGTACGCGCACTGTACTCTGGTCGGCGTGGTGTGCATCTTCATGTTGATTTAGAGCCTGTACGTGTTGTCGACCTACGTCGTGCAGCAGTGTACGTTGCTGAGCTTCTCGGCATAGCTGATATGGTCGACAAGCAAGTTCTTGGCGATTGGAAGCGTGTTTCAAGGGTTCCCGGCTCATACCACAAGCTAACAGGCAACATGTGTGTACTCTTAAACGCGAAGACAGATACAGAGCTGTCACACCTGCTGTCAACACTCTTGGCAGAAAAGTTTGCTGTGAAGTCACAGTGTTATACTGTGCCAATGCCTAGTGAAACACGCGAAGTTGTATCTGTGTCAGGTGAGCCACCGTCATGTATCAGCTATATCGTTGGACAGCTGCTGTCAGGACAGAATATAACACACGCTGCAAGACTACACTTAGGTGCATATCTGATACGTGTGGGCTTGAATCCTGTTGAAGCTACAGCACTCTTCAGACGTGTATCCGATTTCAATGAGTCAACTACACTCTACCAGCTACAGTGGATACAGAAACACAACTATAAGATGTACAGCTGTGTGAAAGCTAGGCAGCTCGGACTCTGTCCGTTGCCTCTTGAAAACTGTAAATACTACCCGTCGCCAAACTGGTGGTTCTAATGTGTCCAGCAGCATACTTGCCTGTCATGCCTGTATTCACAAGGTACCGTGAAGGCTGGTGGAACAAGCTGTCGACATTCAAATACAGCTACGCTTTCGCATCATATCTGACACACAAGACATTCAAGTACTTGCGTAGAGACTTTCTAATCGACGACAACGTAGTAGTCTTCTCCGACTCTGGAGGCTACGCCACATTCTCTAGAGGAGTATCAGTAGACCCGTACGAGCTAGCGGAGTGGTATAACAGTGCAGGAATAGACTTGGCGATGCAGCTAGATTTCCCGCCTTATGTTGACGCACGTAAGAGTGCTGTCGTCGATTTTGATGGGAGACTTGAACTTACAGTCAAGAGCAGCAAGATACTTCTCGAGCGTGTGAAATCATCAGTTGGGCTTTATGCGACAATACACGGGAACAACTATAAACAGTATGATATGTGGAGGACAGCGATGGAGTGTGTGAGTGACAGTTGGTTTGGCTGGGCTGTAGGTGTAGCTCCAGTCAACGACCCTACAGCTGTACTGCGACTAATACGTTACCTAGAGTCGTTCAAGAATGAGAAGCCTGTACACTTCTTCGAGTCAGGTGACGCTGTATGTTTCCTACTCATAGCCCGATATGCCAACAAGCGTGGGTTATTTGTCACAGCTGATTCAACATATGCATCGACAGCTGCACAGTCAGGAATGTTATACATGACTGTTTTCGGGAAGCTTGTTACAATCGGACCCAAGCAAGATGTCTCAATCAAATCTCCGCTCGCATGTATGTGTCCCGTCTGTATGAAATATGGGTCAGACAAGGTTAGGGAAGACACTGAACTACTCACACTACACAATACGTTCATGCTTGTCTGGCGATACAAGTTCTTGAATGCTGTTTCAACAGAGAAGCCTGAAGCAATAAAGCAGTTCTTGCCTGAAGCTGTCCCATACATACGACAGCTCGACACAATACTCGAGAAACGTGGGGGTCTCTTGAGTTATGTATAATCCGACTTCAGCCATATATACATACACAAGCAAGAGCGGACTACAGCTACAGCTACGTGTACAAGGTCGAGACCTGACTATACCTGCACCCTTCAAACCATACTTCTTCGCTAAAGAGAGATACAGCAAGGCTGTCGAGTACTATGCCAACCGCAAGAAGATTACTGTAAGCATTGTATCAACAGACCTCAAGACGCTTGCTGGAGAACCTGTAGTTAAGGTTGAAGTCGAACAGCCGCATCAGGTTGCAACACTTAGGGATGCAATGCCGTTTGAGACATTTGAAGCTGACGTGCCATATGTGCGTCGTGTCATGATAGACTTAGGCTGGAAAGTGCCAACATCATACACGAAGCTTTACTATGATATCGAGTGTAAGGATGAGAAGATTGTCTGCATAGCTGTCGGCGGTTTGACGGGTAGTGTTGAAGTGCTGACGGGTGATGAAAAGAGCATCTTGAGCGAGTTCACAAACTTCATCGAACAAGCTGACATGCTGATTGGATACAACAGCAACAATTATGACTACCCTGTACTGAAAAAGCGTTTTCAGGCGAACAAGTTGAAGCTTCCTCCACTACAGCGTTGGTATGATTTGTTGCCGGCACTACAAGATTCTAGTCAGCGCATGCTTCCATCATGGTCGCTAGAGTGGGTCGGCAAAAACCTACTCGGCATGGAAAGGGTACATACAGACAAGCCATTCAGCCAGCTGTCACTGCGTGAGATTTATGAGAGGTGCCAGCGTGATGTAGAGATAACTAGGGAGCTCGACAAGAAGTTCAGTTTGTCAGATGTTGACATCATGAAAGCACACATCAGCTACATCTTTCCTGATGAAGTTGAACTTATAACACGCTGTATAGACAGTTTGTTACTGAAGAAAGCACGCGAACTAGGCATTGTACTACCTAACAAGCCTACAAGTAACAACGTACAGAAACATAGTGGTGCATTTGTCGCACAACCTCCAGAGCCACTCAAAATTTTCTACAATGTACTCTACCTAGACTGTGTTTCACTATATCCAAACATCATCATTAACTTTCGCATCTCGCCCGACATTGGGAGGAGATTGTATCCTGAGATGCTGTCGATGCTGATGTCTGAGCGCAAGAAGTATAAACAGCTATACCGTGAGACAGGCAAGTTAAAGTACTACACACTACAGTACGCATACAAGATTCTTGCCAACGCGACTTACGGTGCTGTTAACAGTGTCGGCTTCAGGATACAGCGTGTAGATTTAGGTGATGAGGTTGCACGACGCGGACGTGAGATTGTTACATCACTCTACAAATTCTACGCTGAATTAGGCTTTAATGTCATTTATGCTGATACAGATTCTGTCGTGCTGTCGAACATAACAGCTGATGTCGATACATTTAGCATGCTTGCTGATGCCGGCAGTCGACACATTAAAGACAAGTTCGGTGTCGACATACAAGTTGAAGCCAAGAAGTTCTACAGCAAGCTATATTTCATGCGTAGGGCGAATGATGAGTCAGCTGCAAAGAAGAAGTATGCGGGTTTCCTCTTGTGGACATCTGATGAAGGGTGGTTTGACACGCCGACACTAGATGTCGCTGGAATAGAGATTGTTCGCAGTGACTTCCCGCCTGCAGCACAGAAATTACAGAAACAGCTGATTGAAGGCTTCTTGGGTGGCAAGACACTTGTCGAGCTACAGAACATACTACTCAGCTATAAACAAGCGCTGTTTAAGGGGCTATTCAGCCCTGATGAGCTTGCCTGGTCGCGCTCTATCACACGAAAGAACTATCAAGTCGCAGCTCCACATGTCAAGGCTGCAGAGAAGCTGAGGGAAGCTGGCTACACAGTTAACATTGGCGATAAAATCCGCTTTGTCTATACACGCTGGGGACCGATGCCTGTCGAGCTGTGTAAAGAACTCACTGTTGATGTGAAGCACTACTGGGACCTCTTTGAGCGTATTGCAGAGCGTACACTTGGGATTACGGGTGAAGTCAAGCTCGACAGGTTCTTTACAAGCTGACAGCTGTACAGCATATGTTACAGCAATAGGTTTAAATAGCTACATCGCGATACTCTTAAACAGGAGGTGTATAAGTTTGAGCTGGGTTGAGAAGTTGAAGGAGTACGGTGTTAGTGATGAAGAATTCAACAAGTTCTGTGAGAAGTATCCTGAATTCAGAACTAACAAAGAGCTCATGGCGAAGCTCTATCTTGTAACAGTGAAGGGTGTCAAGGTTGCTGAGCCACGTATTACAGGCGAGTTTACAAAGGTTGCAGAGCTTAGTGTTAATGTTCCATCGAGAATACGTGTCGTAGCTATACAGCAGGTTGACAAGAGGTCTTACGTTGGCTGTCCCAAGTGTCTCAAGAAGCTTCAAGCTGCACCCAATACTACAGTCGAGTGTCCGCGTGATGGGCTTGTAAAAGCACAAGTTCTCGAGTGGAATCTTGTTTTAGCAGGTGATGATACGGGTGAGATAATGTTAAGTATTCCACCGAGTGTCGGAAAAGTCCCAAACAACGGTGAAGTCATTGCTGTTGAAGGTGTCTTGACAGAGCAAGATGAGTTCATTGTCTGGCGTTATTCGACAGCTGAAGCAGCTGTGAAACCACCTGTCATCACAGTTACTGCTGCTCCGTCTGTTCCTGTGACAACTCCAACACCAGCGCCAACAGTTGCATCCACAGCTGCACCTTCGACAGCACCCGTGGAAGCTGCAGAGTTTAAGTGTCCAATCTGCGGGAAGAGCTTCAAGAATACAATGGCACTCAAGATACACACCAAAACTATACACAAGATGTCACTTGAAGAAGCAGAGAAAGCCAAAGCTGCCAAACCTGCTGAGAAACCTGTCGAAAAACCAGCTGAAGTTAAACCTCCTGAAACAACAGTCACAGCTCCTACACCTGCTACTACTGCTGTCACTACACTGACTACAGTAGAGAAACCTGCAGAAGTTAAAGTTGAAGCTAAGCCTACACTGCCAGAAGAAGCTGTCAAGTTGGCACGTGTAGCTGCTACTATTAACAAGCCCTTTGAAGAATTCAAGGCGTTCATCACAGGCAAGTTTCCAGGCATAAACATAGATGAACTGCTCAAGGTTGCAGGCGTGAAGGTCGAAGAGGGTGTGATGAAGAAGCTATGACAACACAACAGTCTCTGCCGATAACTCGACCGACAGTCACTCCGAGAAAAGAAGCTTACGGTGCGAGAGTGCAGACCTATGAACAGAGAAAGGATGTGACAGACGAGTTTCAAGTGCTAGCATTAGATGTTCGAGCTGTACCTAACTGTGTTCTTTTGAGGATGTTGCACAAGCCTTGCCTAAACATCAGCTGGGTTGACTGCGAGATTGACAAAATCTTCTACTGCTACACTTGTGGCAGGAAGTTTCAAATCGCAAGTGTCGTTCCATTCAAGATTGTTGAGGTGCCTACAGTTGAGCATTGAGACACCTAGAGATGTTGAGAGACTCTTCTTGCAGAAGGTCGCAGAGTATAACCGTAGCGAAGTCGAGAAGCGTCGTAATGAGCTTCACCTCACTGACCTGACAGCTGAGTGTATGAGGCAGATATGGTTCGAGAAGCATGACCCCCTTCCAGATGAACCAGAGAATCTTCTCAGAATGTGGCAAGGCACGATGATGCATCAGATGCCTCTTCTAAAGGAGCATGAGCTAGAGCTAGAGTTTGAAGGAGTTAAGACACGCATCGACGAGTATGGTGATGGCATCTTGATAGAGAAGAAGTTCGTCACCTTCATACCTAAAACCTTCGATGAGCTCAAGAAGTACTATTCGCATTATATTAAGCAGGTCGAGTTCGAAGCTTTGATATTGACTGCGAACGATAGAGAGGTTAAGAAAGCATATCTCCTCTTCGTCTGCCGAGGTGAACCTGAACCTGGCAGGTACCCTGTAGTAGCTTTCGAGATACCCATCAACATAGAAGAGATAGCTTCAAGATTTGCAGAGACAGTCGAAGCATACAAGATAGTTCTCAGCTCAGAGAACCCTCCAGATATGCCTCGAGGTTTCACTCCTTTCGACTATCCTTGCTCACACTGCAAGTATAGAGGCAGATGCTTCGGTCGGTAAGCGACTTCTAAACCTTCCTTAACTCAACCTTTATTTTTCTATCTGTTGGTATAGATTATAGGTGAGGTTATGTCCGAGGTTAAGTCTAGAGTTTGCGACCTCTTGAGGGAGCTCGACAAGCTGATAACTGAGCATATAGGCGAGCTGCCTGCAGGTTCTATGGGTCAGTTTCATGTTAGAAGAGCAATGGAGCTCATGATGTGCAGTCCCGAGAAACCTGTTATGGGCGAGAAAGAGCTTGAACTCTATAGGAGGGGGATAATTGTTGAGTGAAGCAGGTGACAAGCATGTCTGTAGAGAACATTAAAAGGTTCATAGAGATACTTGCTAGAGACTTCAAGGTTCCACCTCCGAATCTAGAGATATTGAAACCTGAGGTCATGATGTGGAGGGTTGGATATGCAGATGCACCTGCCTTCTATCATGCTGAACGGGAAACTATGATTATACGTGAAGACTCGGTTGAACTAGGCAATCTTCTCCACGAGTTCGTCCATCATCTACAGTATATTAGGAGTGGTAGAGATGCAGATAAAGCCTTTCCAGTCGAAGAAGTCGCATCTAAACCTCACTGTCAGAGGTCTTTTGAGATTGAAGCGAAGATTATAGCTTCAGACTACGAGGACTTCTATCGTGAGCTCTGGGAGGTAATGGTTCGTGGCAGAAGAGGGTCATAAGTTCTGCGGTTACACTGCAACTAAGATTCAAGAGAGGGTTGCAGAGATACTGACAGAGATAGAGAGGTTGAACTGCCCGAAAACACCTCTACCTAGGGAAATCTGGTCTGAGAGGTTCGAGAATCTTTTCAAGGCACTCGAGATAGAGCTACCATATCTTGCTCTAGCATGTCCAGATGTCAGTTTAGAAGAAGTGAAACCTCACCTTGAAACTTTGAAGGATGCTATTAGAAAGGCTGTCAAGACCATGTCGCGAGAAGATATCGGTCAGGCTTACAAGTCAACCTTCATCTTCATGGATGTTATACTACCTAGAACACTCAGAAGAAAAGGGTGATAGATATGGGTGAGCTTGAAGAGCTTGAAAGGAAGGTGAGGGAGTTCATAAGCAAGGTGTCGAGCGATTTCGGTGTTTCTGCACCTACCATAGAACTTCATAGTCCTGAAGAATTGGAGATGTACTTCACTGGAGGTTCAGAGGTTGCAGGTTGGTATAGTTCAGATGAAGAGAAGATAATTCTGAATAGTGAGTTCGTTGACCTCGAGACAGTGCTACATGAGTATGCCCATCATCTACAGTATATTAGGAGTGGTAGAGATAGAGGTGCTGCCTTCCCATTCTACGAGTCTACCAAACCTCACTGTGAAAGAGGTTTTGAGAGAGAAGCTAAAGGTTTTGCACTCGCATACAGAGAATTCTACTATAACACTTGGAGGAAGATTACAGGTAGAGAAAGGTGAAGATGAGATGTCGAAGTCCGAGCTTCTCTGCGGATATACCGCATCAGTTCTAAGGCGAGCGTTAGACAATATAGAATGGGAGATAGAGAAGCTTAGAAGTGAAGGTCTAGCTAAGATTACCGGTGAGCGTCTCGATGAATATAGGAAGATTCTAGACTACTTCCTTTCAGAGGTCGATGCTCTAGTGAGCAACCTTCATTTCAGTTGTAAAGGTATAGATAGAGAGGAACTCGAGAAACTGAAGTCTTGGCTGAAAGTTTCTAAGGAAGACTTGAAGAAAGCTTTCGAGAAGAAAGATGAAAAGATTCTCAACATGGCTCGAGTAGAGATAGCTTCGATGAAACATCATATACCAACTGCACTGAGAAGAACAGAGAGCTGAAGAGATAACTTGTGGTTTGTAAATGTTGATTGCCTTGTGCGTGTTGGG
>Ga0080004_1149205_pt1 | contig 11858 bp, 7 predicted proteins | sample WasSprMetagenome_FD_69207 | JGI IMG/M metagenome (GOLD analysis project Ga0080004, IMG submission 69207) | Sulfidic aquatic microbial communities from Washburn Spring, Yellowstone National Park, USA - WS (SPADES assembly) (version 2) | ecosystem: Environmental > Aquatic > Thermal springs > Hot... | reverse complement strand
TTCAATGAAAATAGAAGAGTTAGTGAAAAAGCTTGACAAAGTATACCAAAATAAGGTAAGGAGGTATAACAATGAATAAACATATTAAAATTTCAAATCAATTTAATTATGACGAAAGACGGAACAAATTAAACTTCATCCCAAGCAAAAAGAACTTTTTCTAATCTCTCCACTTCCTTAAATTTGTAATTAGGATTGTATTTTGAGAGAATATTTCTAATCTCCATTGAGTTAGTGGGATAATGATATGTGCATACAGCTAATTTTGGCTTGAATTGGGAAATCGTCTTCTCCGCTCCCAATAGGGCATCAACTTCCGCTCCCTCTATATCCATCTTTATGAAGTCAACCCTTTCTAATCCCAGCTCTTCAACAAGAGTGTCTATCTTCATAGCCTTGACTTCCTCGTAATCGCTTCTCAATTTAGCCTCCTCCTTCCTTCTTTCGTAATATAAAGAATGGGCACCAGGATTTAAATCGCTTAAAAATAATTCCCGCTGGCAATCTTCTCTATAAACAGCAACATTTACCGGGATAATAGGAGCGACTTTCCCCTCGTTCAATTTCGCAGTCCTTCTGAGCGCCTCAAAGTTCTTCCTCTCCGGTTCTATCGCTATAACTTTGCCCCCTTGCCCCGCTCGCTTTGCGAAAAACAAACTCGCTACCCCAGTATTTGCCCCACAATCCATCACGATATCTCCTTCTTTCACGACTGCTGGCGGTTCCTGATATTGGCACATTAAGTTCGTGGAATGTATCACTATAAAAAGCACATTCCTAAAATCCTCTCCCTTGGGGACCACATAGAAAAGCCCTTCTCTTGCGTAAATCTCTTCTTTCTCATTTTCCCAAACAAGCCTCAATCCAAAAGCAAACCTCTTCGCCCGTTCCTCTAAATATCTGTGAGGAATAGGAAGAAGAAATCTCAGCTGAGAGAGAAAATAACGGAATCTATCTTTAAAAGGGGGAGCTACTCCTATGGGAAAAGAGAACATCAACATTCTAATACCTTCCCTTATCTCCGCCAATCGCCATTTGGGCACATTCTTGAGCAACCATAATAAACTGCTTCTTTCTATTTTGCCTTCCTCCTTATAAATTTATTATAACCATTCGCTTTACAAAGCTCAACCCTTATATAATCCCATAACATTTGAGACTCCTTCTAACTCTCTATCTTCTTCATTGTGATCGCGAGGAGCGAAGCAATCGACAATTTTGTCATTGCGAGCCTGAACGCTTTAGCGTTCAGGCGTGGCAATCTCTTTTTGTCATTATGCGCGATATATAAGAACTAATCTTTTCTTTATGAGATTGCGAGGCTTCCCTTTCGGGAAGCCTCGCAATGACAAAGGGAAGATTGCCACGCCCGCCGAAGGCGGGTTCGTATCTATGAGTATAGGTTTTTAAGGGGGTTAGTTGCTTCTTTCGTTCTTTAACTCCATTCTTCCCCTATGTATTTAAAATTTACTCCTCAATATTTGGAGAAATAAGATATTTGGAATTACACTATAAATCCTTTTTTCCCTTTCCATTTGAGAAAAATTAGATTTTAGGGGTAGCGTTTCAAAAAATGCGGATTTACGATTTATGCACTACATCAAGGATAATTTACGGGGGAATTTACTATGAGATACAATGAAATTTGATGTTAAATAAAAATATAATCTGATAACTTTTTGAGAAAAAAATTTTAGAACGATGACAAACCCTCTTCCTTTTTAGCGAGTCCAATATCTCTCCGAGATTGTTCATCCCTGAATTTATCTTTCACCTTTTCATTTCCTCCCCAATAGAGATACCTGTGCCCCTCAAATAATGCCTCAATTCCCCAAAATTCGTTTTGGGGATACCACCAGTGGTCGCCCTCAAAGGGGAGTTTTATGTCCTTTATAGCCATCTCCTCGCCATAGCCCCATAACCTTAGCTCCATATTCTCGCCTTTTAGATTTAAAAGCGCTATTTGTTGGCTGTTTGGGTTCTCCCCATCAAAGTAAATCTCGTCCGAGCTCACTTTGCCACTCTCCGTTTCCACTATCACTTTATACCATCCGCTCTCGCTAACGGGATAATCAGCCTGAAAGTGAAAGGCTCTCGCCGGATTGGGGTGCCATATCCATCCTTCCTGATATTCGCCATCCATTTCCGTGACGGGAAGCTTGCCGGAGGGAGTGAAATTCCCCTCCTCCGGACTGAATTCCTTTAGGATTTTACCATCGCGCAGAAGCAGAACCCTCTTCAATCTCCCAAGCGATGTTGTGATTATGATATGGACATAGAATTGGGGACGGAGCTCGCAAAAGCGAGTGAAATTCCCTATCTCCATAGCTATCAAGCTCGCCCTTGGAGTGTGGGAGTTAGGCTTGGAGAAGTAAATCGGGCTCGTTATCGCCCAATTCCCCCTCTCATCCTCCACTCTCGCAACATACCAAGCGTTCTCCCCTTCCTCAATATCAAACATAAAGGATGTCGTGAATTGAGAGGATGAAACGGATTTCGCCTTCCTTAAGAGGTCAGAGTAAATCTTCCCCTTCCTTATTATCTCCACCGATTTCAAGGGATGGAGATGATGGATTTCCAATTTTCCTCTGAATTCATTCCTTGAGCCGATTTCTATTACCTCGCCAACCTCCTTGCCTTCTATATTGAAGAAAGGGAAAATTGGACTGCCATTCGTGGCGAAGGTTCTCCCCTTGCGAATAGCCTCCACAATTGATTTGTAATCCAACTTCCCCGCCTTAGCATAAACCCTCCGCGCACCCGGCGGTATGGTGTCTCTCCTCAAGAGAACCGCATCGGTTGAACCGCTTACAGCAACCCTATTCCCGAGATTCAATATTGCGAACCAAATCAATTCCTCCGCTCTATTTGCTACATCAAAGGCATCGGCGCAGTTGCCGAGTATCGCATCGCAGAGGCTTTCCGTTGCCCCCATCCAGTGAAGACGAGGAAGGGGAGATGTATGGGTGTAAATCACCGCCCCTCCAAGCCTGTGAACGATTTCGCAGAGTTGTTGAAAGGGAAGCAGGGAGCACCTCATCCTGCTTAAATCCTCATTTGGGATGGGCTTTTCTATCCCTGGGGTGTTGGCGTGTCCGGTGAAGACGCCGGTGTGAATCTCGCTTGCGGAACGGAAAAGGAAATCGCTCCCGCTCAATTCCTCCTCAAATCCCCACTGTCCATCGGATTCGGTGATGTAATCCAAGCCCTCCGCCCTCGCTTGGAGGGCGGTATAATGCTCATCCACTTTTATCTCGCCCGTGGGGTCGTGTCTGGTGTGAAGATGATTGTCCCCACAATACCATCCTTCCCTCTCGGGCGAAAACCATCTCTTCATCTCGGCGCGAATCAAAATCTTCCTCCCCGCTTCAAGGGATATCTTCATATCCAAGGGAAGATAATTGAGACCGCAATAGATTTTGATTTCCGTTTCTCCCGGCGGCGATTCAAAGCTGAACTTCCCCTCAACATAAAATCTTCCATCCGAATAGAGCCCCCTTCCCAGCGCATCCAGCTTTTTCCCATCGCTCGCCGTGATTATGACCCTTGCGGGAAGGGGGAAAAGCCTCTCGCTATCCAAAATCTCCACCTCTATTAACCCCTTATCCGTCTTCTCAAATCCCTTTTTGTTTAGGATTTGGAACTCGCTTTTGGGTCCTGAAACATCGCCCATCCCGATGAAATCTATTGAGAAGACGAAAAAGAGGAAAATAAAGAACATCGCTCAACGGAAGCGGAGGGAATAGATATCCGCATCAAGCATCACGAATCTCAGCCTGACTATTTTCCCCTCAAGCGAGCTCAAATCCTTCCCTCCCCTCCACCGCACACCGCACTCTATCTCATCGCCGTATATCGTCTTGCAATCCCGAAGGGAGAAACCTGGTATCGGCTCGCCTCTCTCTTTCTGGATTTCCACGAGGATTTCGCCGCCCGCAGATGTTGAGTAGTTGAGGACGAGCTCCTTTCCCTTGAATCTTAGGGGATGGGTGATGAATTCTCCCTCGGGATAGGAGGCGTGGAGGGAAACGAAGCCATCCATCCTGAGGGTGTAGCGCCTGAGACAATTTCCCTCTTGATAATAGCCCTCGCTGGAGTAAAGAGAGAGCTCGTCGGGAGCATTGGCGAGCTTTGATTTCGTCACCAAAATCCCCCAAGCGGTCATATTGTTCCGATTGACCCAGCGCTGTGGTTGAGGTCCCGGACGAATAAAGGCTTCAAGCCATCTATGCCAGTGAATTCCATCCCTGCTCGTCATAAAGGCTCCATCGGATAGCCCGCCGGGAATCCGCTTCTGACGCTCGGGGAAGAATCTCTTGGGAAAACCGAGGTATATATGGGGAGCACGGAAATAGGGAAGGATTGCGTTTGTGTAAAGATGCTCTTTGGGAGCGGAACCGTAGTCAAGGAATTGGGGCTCCCTCCAATTGAGGAAATCCTGCGAGGTAGCGGTCATTATATCCCTATAGCCTTCACGAAATTCCCTGTAATATGCGACATAGCATCTCCTCACTTCGTCCCAGAAGGCGAGATTTTGGGAATCAAAGGCGCCCTTCGTTAAGACTGGTTTATCCCTCATCAGCTTCCAATGGATTCCGTCGGGAGATTGGAAAGCGTAGAGCCCTCCCTCGCCCAATCCAAGAGCCTTATAACGAGCCTCGAGAGGGCAATTTGGGTTCTTGTCCTTGAAGGGAGTGAAATTGTGGGTGCCTATCCCCTGCCAGACGATGTTGTTTTTCTTGGAGCCCTGAAACTCAAACAAGCCCAGCTCGGGCTTAACCCAGTGAATCCCGTCCTTACTCTCCGCATAGCAGGTGAACTCGGGATGCTTTGCTTCATCTGTCTTTTGGTCGTGGGCAGAGCCCCTGTAATACATACGGAAGATTCCGTCGTCCTCAAAGACCGTCACATATGCGGAAGTATTTCCCTCCCAGGGTTTATCAAAGGTTATGGCGATTTCCTCTGGTATGGGATGGTGGAGCTCAAGGGACAATCCTTCCATCTTGGCTATGAGCCAATCATCAATAAAGAGCTGCAAATTTGAGCCTATATCTCTTACAGGTTCCTCATTTGCCAATATATTGCCTCCATATAAAGAAACAAACAAGAAGGAAATCAAAATCGTCATTCTTACATAATTATGAGGGGGGCTCGCCTTAAGGCGAGCCCCCCTTACTTAAATCTCCACAAACTCTCTACATCCCGTAATCCTCAGCGTTCCGGCAGAGAGGGTCAATGTAGAGATTGGTATTGCGATTTCCACTTGCATCCATCTGCCCATCCCAATCGGGAATCTGCTCCCGCTTGAACGACTTCACATGCCCATCTACGAAGGCAATATTTGCTGTATCGTTATGGCGGAAAGCAACTAAATGTCTTTGATGCCCGGGCTCCTCCGGCAACGATTGCGCAAAGCCACAGCAACCAGCCCTTTGAGATATGGGATGCCATACCACATGGCATTCGCCAAACATCAAAACCTTGGAGGGCTGGGCTATAGAGGCAAGCGATACGCCAGGCATAAACCAAAAATCAGGACCCAAGCATTTGTTCCAACCATAGCTCCAATTTTGAACTTCTACTGGCGGCCGCCCCTTGCTGGGACATACCATAATCGCCTCGTTCTTAATGTAAGGGTAAATCCCTGTATGGCGGTTGAGATATTGAACAGCCCAACAGCCAGGAGTAGGAGAGTTACAATAAGCGTCAGCTGTTAGGAAGAAATGCTCGTCCCAGTCTTGGGCATACATCAGGGCAGCGGTTGCAAGGTTCCTCATATTGCTCATACATTGGCTCTTCCTTGCCATCTCTCTCGCCCGGGAGAAAACCGGGAACAGAATAGCGGCGAGAATCGCTATGATGGCTATGACCACCAGCAATTCAATCAAGGTAAACCCTTTCTTTTGACTCTTCATATACATTTTTGAAAACGCCTCCTTTTATTTTTGTTTTCCCCCTATCTTTGTTTCCGGTCTTTCCGGCGAGGGAGAAGTAGGGGGCACAACTTCTCCCTCCTTTAATAAACACTTGGCTGGCACCACCTCTTTTCATCTATTCTCATAAAAGAGGGAACTATTAGCATTTCCGATAGATGGAGCTCCTTCGGAGAAAGAGCAAAGATATCAGACAGAGAGAGAGAGAATCTCTCCTCTTTCAAGAGGAGCAATTTTCTCCAATCATTTAAAATGTCCATAAGCATTTCGTGGCACCGGCTAATTTATTCTACCTCAATTATAAACCCTGTCAATACATTGTCAATATTTTGTATAATTCCATAACATTTGAGACTCCTTTTAATTCCCTATCCTCTGCATTGTAGCTGCGAGGAGCAAAGCAATCGACAATTTTGTCATTGCGAGCCTGAACGCTTTAGCGTTCAGGTGTGGCAATCTCTTTTTTGTCATTATGCGCGAGATATCAGAAACTAATCTTTTCTTTATGAGATTGCCACGGCTTCCCTTTCGGAAGCCTCGCAATGACAAAGGGAAGATTGCCACGCCCGCCTCCGGCGGGCTCGCAATGACAAAGAAGTCGCAATGACAGAAAAATCGCAATGAGAAACTTTTTGGCGACCTGAAAATGCTGATTTTCCATCTTTTATCCATCATAACCTCCCCTTTCCCGCCCCGATGAGTTCAAAGACGCTTATCTCGGGGCGGGAGAGGAAACGAAGGGGTAGCCCTATCACCCCTATGCCCCGATTGACATATAAAAGCGTCTCTCCAACCTTATATAATCCCCTCTCATATTTTTTCCCATACTTTGAATTCGTCAGCACAGCGCCATAAAGGGGAAGCGCCACCTGACCGCCATGGGTATGCCCAGCGAGATAGAGGTCTATATCGTAACCCTTTAAATCCTCAATCAAATCGGGATAATGAAAAAGAAGGATTGTGAAATCGCCACGACCTCTCATAGCAAGGGCTTGGGGCAAAGCGGAATCATCGTTCACATCCAATCCAGCTATGTAGATTTCATTGCCGGAAATGGAAATCCTTTCCCCCTCACCCATCAGCATTTTAACCTTTAATCCCTTGAAAATGTCAACATGGGGCGCGATATCTACATCCCAATTTCCCCTGACAGCATAGATTTCATATTTGGCTTTCAGCTCTCCAACCATCTTCCTAACCGCATCGAGAGCCTCAATTTTATTTATGTAATCGCCGGTTAGACATATTACATCGGGATTAAGGTCATTTACAATTGAGGGAATCCTCCTCTCGTTCCTGTTCCATCCGTTGCTGTGGATGTCGGAAAGCTGAACGATGATTATCTTTGAACCAGCTTTGAGCTTGGGAGTTTCAATCTTGATTCTGCTCACCTCTATCCAATATGGCTCAACGAAATAAGCATAGAGAAGACATATTATGAGGATGGCAGATAAAGGAGTGAAAATCCAGCGAAGCCATGGATTGGCGAATTGGCTCTCCCTCCTTTTACCAATCCAAGCCCATAAAACCGCTATCTCACCACCTATTATCGTGAGAACTACGAATAAAACAAGGAAAAGCCTTATCCTCTCCTCAACTGACAAGCCAGCTCTCCATCATTCAAGTTTCATCAATTTATTCAGATAACTTTTCGCCTTTCCTAAATCGTCGCTGATGAGAACGAGCGAAAACCTCTCAGCGGGAGAAATCTCCACAGCCATCTTATTCCCTTGCTGGCTTATCATGGGAGAGGAAATCTTCCTCCAATTCCCCTTTTCAATCTCCCCACTCTCGCCAATCAATCTACTTTTACCCCTTCGGAAAATCTCCACTTTCCCTTCCTCCAAGGGGATGAGGAGAAGAGAAGATGAAACATCAATCCCTTTCCCATCAAGGGAGAGAAGGACGAAATGCCCCTCTCCATCAACGATTTCCCTCCCCTTTACCTTCACATTCCCCTGCCCCTCCACAGCGAGAAGTTCCCCCTTGGGGGATAAGTGGACGAATCCCGTTGAACGCTCCGCAAGCTCCATCTCCACTCCCTCCCACTTATAGCTTCCCGCTTTCCCGTAGTTCACGAGAGTCAAGGTCCTTCCACCATCAAGAGTTGGAATGGAGAAGGCGAGGAGCTCGGGATTCTCGGGCTCGATAGCCAAGCCCTTGATTTTTGCCATCCCCAGGATATCTTTATAAAGCCCATAAACCTCCCCCTTCATCTCCATGGGCTCTCGCACATAGAATATCTCCCCCTTGCCCAATTTCCCTCTTATAATCCCGTTTTCCTCACTTCCGCTTATCCCTTTCAGCCTCTCCCCTTTCGTCTTTTTGAAGTTCTCATCCCTATCTATCTCTCCGTTAATGTAAAGCTTCCCTCCCTTGCGAACGAAATCCATCAGGGTGGAGAATACTTTATCGGAAATGGCATAGGGGGAGGGATAGAGGATGAATTCGGCATCTTTAAGATAGGGAAGCTTGTCTTCGGTTATAATCTCAAAATCCACCTTCAATTGGAGAAGCGCCCTGATAGCTCTGCGGAAGGCGTCGTGGAAGCGCATCCTCTCGCCGGAGGAGAAACCGATTTGCGGGGTTAAAAGATAAACTTTCGGCTTTTGGTATTTCGGCTGTATTGAACCGAAGAGGAGCGCCATAGCTCGCATAATATAGCCCGCCTGGCGAGGGGAGCGGTCGGCGTGAACGAGACCGAAGGGGAAGATTCCCTCCATTGGGTCTCGCCAGTGCCAGCTGTTGAGGAAGGATGCCCCCTCCCCAAAGGCTATGTGGGTTAAGAAGAGAAAACGACGATTGTATTCAGGAGTTGGCTCGTGCCCATATCCCTCAAAGCCGGGATGGTTCCTCGCTCCGCATTCACCCACGCTCAAGGGCTTCCCCAGCCATTGCATATCTATCTCCTTCAGCTCCAAGGGGAAGACGGACAAATCGCCGTAATAGTGGCGATTGGTGTAATCCATATCCTCGGAGAGCAGAATTGGGTCGTGGATGACATCTCCCCAACCAAATCCCTGCAGACAGCCAACGGTTATGAGAAGCGAAGGGTCGGCTTTCTTCATCGCCTGGTAAAGCCTATCATACCAATTCTTCTCCCAGCGAAGATAGAATTCCGCCGTATCCCTCGCCCTCACATCGTTCACATCCGATGAGAGGGATTTCACCGCTATCTCCTCAAAGCTCTTCTCCTCCAATTTATCTCCCCATACTTCCTTCAGCTTCTCAAAGCTTCCGTATTTCTCCTTCAAATATCTCTGAAACTCCGCCCTGTGCTGGGGCGAATCCTCCCTTTGTAGAGAGGGTTCATTGCAGAGGTCAATGGTGATAAGTTTGACCTTCTTATATCTCTCCGCTATCTCCCTTGCGGTTTTCTCCTCTTCCTCCAAAGCGTTCCTATCAAGGGAATTCCAGAGGTTGGGGGAAGCGAAGAAAATTATGTTGTGCTTTTGAGCGAGATAGACGAGGGCGTCGTTAGCCCGCTTCGCCCTCTCCGTTTCCCTTTGGCTGAAGGGCCAGAAGACTCGGGATATGTGGAACCCCCAGTCCTCCATAAGCTGAAAATCCCTTTCCCAAGCGAGAGGGGAACAAGCGGTCACGCTATCTATCTGCCCCCACCACTCCTGAGCACCGACGATGAATTTCGGCTTATCGCCGAAATAGAAGTAAGAATCCCTTATTAGCGGTCTCTTGCCCTTCAGAAGATTTTCCTGCCAGATGACGAAAGCCTCCTCCATCTCGTCTATCTTGCTCCCCTGCTCCCAAAGCTCGCATCCGAGATAGCAGAAATCCCTCTTCTCCTCTTTGGAAATGGGATATTCTTGCGATATCTCCTTAATTTCTCCACCCTTCACCTCCACATCCGTTTCCTTTACCCATTCCCCTTTGCCTTCCTCAAATCCCAATTTAAATCTCACCTTGAATTTCCCCTCATCTCTTCCCATATTCGCCACCCAAACCCTCAGCCTCGCGATTTCTCCAGGACGATAGCAAGCCCATTCCGTTCCCGCTCCATAAAGATATCGCTTCCTTATCAAGCTCTCCGCTAAACGAGGGAGGTAGGGAAGAAGGGCATCCTTTGTGAAAAGATTCTTGTTATCCACGCCGAATAAAGCCCAGCTTGAGCCCTTATAATAGCCATCGTAGTGGTGGATTATGCTGGCGAGATATCCCCTGAAGCGTCCCTGCGAATCATATGCATAAAGAAGGGGAAGGATGCGAGCGACATTTGGACCGAAACCATGTCCCGCTCCCCTGCCGATTGGTCCCACAGCGGCGAAGCCCGTGAACGGTCCCTTTAAAGCCACATCGCCTGGAATGAGCATCTGAAGGGGAGCTGGTTTTGCTATATCGGCGTTCTCAAGGGGATGGGAGGGGTCGAAAACCCCTATCTGCTCGGGATTTGGCCACATCGCATCCTGAAGCCTTCCGAACCTGGTGTTGATGACCTCCTGGAAGAGGATTTCCTCCCCTCTGGTATCGGCTAAAATATTTATATCCTTTACAAAGAATTTGTAAGCTTTCCCCTCCTGTTCTGTCTCAACGGAGATGCTGAAGGAGATATGGTCTGCATTCTCCGGGCGAAAATGGTCTCCCGCTACCCCTCTTCCCACGGATGGGTTATCGGGCCAGTATTGGAGGTCGGCTATTGAGATATAATATTCCTTCCATTCGGGAGTGAGCTCAACCCCCGCGCGCCAGCGAGAGCCGTCTTTTTCCTGCCATTCAAAGAACAGCTTTTTAACTCCTTCTCCCTTCGCCTTGAAATTGGCGATGATGAAATTTGAGGGGAAAACGGATGGATTTACTGGTGGAGAGGAGATAGTCACCCATCCCCTCAACTCTTCCACATCTACTTGCAAGATGTTCTCTCCCTTTTCGTCTTTGTCCAATTTGAAGGAGGCTTTCCCCGCTGGGAAGCCCAAATGCCATCTCTCATCTTGGGATAGGGAGAAAAGGGGATGTTTGTCCCCTTTGGGGATGGGGATTCTCTCCCTCTCATACCAATTTCCGTCAACATAGAAGAGAGGTTTATCAAAGGCATATCCTCCAATCGTTATCATACTTCCCCCCTCGCTCAAGAACTGCCTCACGGCTTGGGTCGCCTTGGCGGGGAAGTAGGGACCATAGGGGAGGATTAAAAGGTCGAAGTTCTTAGCGGAGAGAATGGATGGATTTGAGAGCTCCTCTGCGCCGAGAAGATAGGGAGAAAAGCCGGCTTGTTTTAAAGTTGAATATAAATCATCAATGGAGGGGGTTCCGCCGGTTTTGGGGAAATTGTCTTCAGAGAAAATCGCTACATCCTTACCCATTTCCCTTTTAGATTTTATCCTCTCCATAAATTCACTCCCTTTCTCTTCCAATTTCCTCATCTTTTCACTGATTTCCTCATCGTAAAATGAGGGCGAATACTCAGTCGCTTCATCTCCCATCTCCAATTGGGCATCGTCAAACCAAGCGGTGCCATAGCCGTGCATTACAAGGATAACCGTCACCCTATTTGCTCCCGGAGGGACCACCGCGGTCGTTTCTATTCGTTCCCAGTCGCTATCTCCAGCGATTTTCTTCTCGCTATCCTTATAGGAAATCCTCCTATCGCCTGAGAAGAAATTGATTGAGCAATAAGCCCCTACCCCACCACCGACGCCCTTCGTCTTTACGAAGGCGCTGAAGGTCAGATGTTGATTTGAGGCACGAATGGGAAATTCCTGATAGGCTGAATACCAACCGAGGGGCGCATCCTTAGGGATGGAGACGCGGAGGGAGAATCTACCCGAATGAAAAACGCTTCCATCTGTAATCGCTTCGCCGTTTGATGGTAGATTGAAACGCCAATTTGTGGGAGGAACGCCTGATTTCGCTGGGAATTCAAAGCTGGAATTGGGAAGGAGATTTAATGATAAAGATGAAAGCGAAGCGATA
>Ga0080004_1087555_pt1 | contig 11862 bp, 9 predicted proteins | sample WasSprMetagenome_FD_69207 | JGI IMG/M metagenome (GOLD analysis project Ga0080004, IMG submission 69207) | Sulfidic aquatic microbial communities from Washburn Spring, Yellowstone National Park, USA - WS (SPADES assembly) (version 2) | ecosystem: Environmental > Aquatic > Thermal springs > Hot... | reverse complement strand
TGGCGGGTTGTCTGGCAATAGTATGGCGCCAAACATTGAATAGTTGTAGCCGTCAGGTATGGGGGTTAATGGTGGTGGACGGTTGTGAACATTTATGTCCGCTGCATATAGGACTCCGCCAGGATAGTATTGGAAGGCCTCGAGAAGTGTGCCGTTGTCGTAGTATGTGCCGCCGGGGCCTAAAGCAGGTCTGATGAAGGTTGTGTTCCACATGAGGCTAAACTGGAAGCCTATTATCTCCCATCCTGGCGCAACGTTTCTAACCCAGATTTCTAGGCCGAAGATTTCACCCTTCTCCGCTGGTTTGCAGATCGCTGGCTTGATGTAGAATGTTGGATAGTATGATGGAGCAACCCATTCATACTTGTAGTGTCCATTAACAATGTCAAATGGTATATCGTAACCAGCGCCGTTCAGTAAGAAAGTGCTCACACCCTTTTCAGCAATTTCGATGTCGCATTCAACCACTCTGGGCCCGCCAAGAGAAACGCCTTGTTTAACCTTCAATTTAAGTACGCAGAGGGGTCCTGTTCCGTTGAAGGTCCAGTAGGGGTCGTTTATGTAGGTGCAACCCCAAACAACATAGCCTGGCCCAACATCTGGGGGTGGTGTTATCATGGACCTTGCGCCTGGAGCTCCCGGATTGATGGCTGAATCTATAGGAGAGAAGACGTGGTCGCTTGGAAGCGAAATACTTACATAGTCTAATAATGCTGGATCCCACGTAACTTTAACCTGCCAGTTCTGCAGGTCAGTGACATTATCAACTATGATTTTAACATTGAAAGTATCCCCAACACTGATGGTGTCGGTGGTGAAGTAGAATAGGTGATCTCCGTCAATGGGATCTACAACCTCAACCGTTGTCCCTTGAGCCCCAGCCTTTGCAGCAGGAACCAGAATTAGCAAAGAGCCTACAATCAATAGTATAGCCAAAGCAGCGCTAGAAAATTTACTAAATTTCCTTTCCATTTTTCTCCCTTCTCCTTCTATTCGCAATATCAATTTTGTAGCTTGTAAAATTTAAGGATTCCGGAATTATCTTCTATTCTAAACAAAAACTAAGTATAAAAGGTACGATAACAGTATAATTAAAAGCAAAATAGACGGGCCTCAAATGTGGAAAAAGACGATGACAATATGCCTCATACTAACGCTTCTTCCAGGAATCCTAGCCAGCTCCACATCCATAACTACTTGTCAAGAGAGTCGCAAAATAAGAATAATAGACGCCAAAAGCGGTTCAAATACAATTATATTGGGAAAAACAGAAAGCCCCATGCCAGCCGAAGGATACCACTTCACAGTGAATGTTACATTAGAAGGCACAACAAACAAACTTTTTCTATACCAAATTGCAGTAAAATTTGACAGAAACAAAATCCGATGCATCTCAGCACAAATTAACAGAAGCGACCCAAACTTCGTATTCTACCCATACAGAAGCGTAACCTGCATCCCAGAAGCAGTAATAAACAACAATGAAGGATACATCATGATAGGAGCCTCTCTAATAGGCGACCGCTACGTAGATGTTTCAAAAGGACTACTATGCCAAATAAACTTCACAGCAATAAAAATAACGGATGAAACATTAATCGAACTCATACCCACAGGAAGCCAACCCTACGACACTTTCCTATGGTCCAACGATTTAAAAGATATACCCTTTACGCCAGAAGGACTAAAATGTATAATTTACGCCTCTAAAACCCCACCAGTACCCATATTCACATTTAACCCGAATAATCCGGAGGCAAACCAAACAGTCACCTTTGATGCCTCTGAAAGCTACGACCCAGATGGCCAAATAACCTCATATTACTGGGACCTAGGAGACGGAAACATAACAACAACTAATAAAGCAACTATACTGCATAAATTCAAAATAAAAGGGGTATACATTGTTAACCTAACAGTATATGACAACGAAAACCGTTACAGTTCAATACGTCGAGAAATACAGGTTGGACGTGTTCCCATCGCCAAATTTTTATATAAACCCACCGAACTATATCCAAATCAGCTAGTTGTGTTCAATGCTTCAGAAAGTTATGACCAGGACGGAAACATTGAAAAGTATGTGTGGAATTTTGGAGACGGAAACATAACAACAACTAATAAGAATCAGATAACGCACGCCTTTAATAATAGAGGCGTTTTCTGGGTTAATCTAACAGTATATGACAACGATGGACTCCACAATTCTACAGCCCAAAAAATTTTTGTTGGAAAGCCTCCAAACCCACGTTTCACCTACAACTTAACCACCTATAAAGACCATTGCCTAGCAGCTTTTGACGCAACACAAAGCATAGCTGAGGAAAACTGCCATATTGTACAGTATGTTTGGAGCTTCGGAGATTTCAGCGATGCGGTGAAAACTCAATCACCAAAAATAGAACACATCTATCTGGAGGAGGACGATTATAACGTGACACTAACGGTTTACGATAATGATGGATTATACAACTCTACTTCCCAAATCATAAAAATTAAAATGGAAGAAGCGACTCAACCGGATGCTAAAACTTATGCCATAATTGCAGCAGCTTTAATTTTAACCGTTATTGTAACAACAATCGTTTTGATAAGAAGGAAAAAGATTAAAGCAAAATATTAGCGATTATTTCACAACAGCATGGCAAGCAACAAAATGTCCGCCGCCAACATCCACAAGTGGAGGCTCAACTTTTTTACAAACGTCCATAGCCTTGGGACATCTTGGATTAAATCTGCAGCCAGGGGGTGGGTTAACAGGGCTTGGAACCTCACCAGTAATAGGTGGACGCTCCCTTCTCTTTGTTGGATCCGGAATTGGGATAGCAGCAAATAGTGCTTGCGCATACGGATGTAAGGGTTCCTTATAGATCTTTTCAGTCTCAACTAACTCGACTATTTTGCCAAGGTACATCACAGCAACACGATGACTCATACACTCAACAATACTTAAATCGTGACTAACAAACATGTACGTGATGTTCAACCTTTTTTGAAGGTCTTGAAATAGGTCAAGAAGTTGAGCTCTAACTGAGACATCAACGGAGGATGTAGGCTCATCTAAAACTACGAAGGAGGGATGTGTGATTATTGCTCTGGCTACTGCAATCCTTTGCCTTTGACCACCACTAAACTCGTGGGGATATCTATACATATGCTTTTCAGTCAACCCAACATTTTCGAGCGCTTCTAAAACCATGTCGTAGACTTTTCTTCCTTTTGCAATTCCCTGTGCAACAACTGGTTCTGCGACGATATCTTTAACGAGCATTCTTGGGTTTAACGATGTTGTTGGGTCTTGATAGACAATATTCATGAACCTTCTTAACTTTCTTAATGTTGAGGATGAAAGTTTTGTTAAATCGTACCGTCTATAACGGGGTATCCTTTCCCTTAGGTATGAAACCAGTTCCGCCTCTTTCATGTTTTTTACTTTAATCGCTTCCTCTTTGGAAAGGTATTTCATGCCGTATTTTTTTATGGTGTCTTTCAGTTTTTCAGAGGCGGTGCTAGAAATTTTTGGATCCGAGGACTTCGCTTCTTCTTCAAGTTTCTCAATTTCTAAATACTCATAATTTGGCGCATTAAAGAATATCTTTCCACCATTTGGCTTATAAAGCCTAAGAATTGTTTTCCCTAAAGTTGTTTTCCCGCACCCGGATTCGCCGACTACTCCAAAAGTTTCGCCTCTCGATATTTTGAAGGATACTCCATCAACGGCTTTGACCTCGGCAACTTTCCTTTTTAAAACGCCTCCAAGTATTGGGAAATACTTCTTTAAATTTTCAACCTCTATTAATGTGGCTTCCATTTTTACTCCTCCGGTTTTAAGTAGAGGTGGCATGCAACTTCGTGTCCTTTTTCAACTTCTATCAGCTCTGGTTTGACTTTTGGGCATATTTCCATTGTATATTTGCATCTATCGTGAAATCTGCATCCTGGGGGTGGGTTTATAAGGCTTGGAACAGTGCCAGGTATGGATACGAATGGATGCCCAGGTCTCGGTATGGATTGAAGTAGGGCTTGTGAGTATGGGTGTAAAGGTTTTTTGAAGAAGGTTATAACATCTGCAACTTCAACAATGTTTCCGCCGTACATAACGGCAACTCTATCGCATAACTCTGCAACAACGCCAAGATCATGTGTTACATAAAGAATTGATGAGCCAAACTTCCCTCTTAATTCCTTAATTAGGTGTAATATTTGCATTTGTACCGTTACATCTAGGTTTGTGGTGGGCTCGTCTGCCAATAATAGTAGTGGATTGCATGTTAATGCCATTGCGATTACAACTCGTTGGGCCATACCTCCGCTTAATTCATGGGGGTACATGTCGATAACTCTTTCAGGGTCTGGGATTCTGAGGGTTCTTAGAAGCTCAATTATTTCTTTTCTAACAACATTGCTTATTCTTTTTTTAAATCCTCTAATATAGGGGATTTTGGAGGCAATCCTAACGGTTCGTGAGTTGACATTTTGTAGCATCTTTTTTAATAATGAAAGGTGGCGTTTGTAAAGCCACTTTTTGAATCCTTCCGCGTTTTTTAAGTCTTCCTCAACGTTGTGTATAGCTTCTTTTAAAATTTCTTCCATTCTATGGTGGTAGAAAACTTCTGCTATTTGATCCCCAACAGTGTAAACCGGGTTCAACGCTGCCCTCGGTTCTTGGAATATCATGGATATGTATCTGCCTCTAACCTTTAGTAGCTCACTGGTTTTTAGGTGTAGTAAGTCCAGTTTCTTTTCTCCTGTATTAAATTCTATGTGGCCCTTTTCTATGTTTCCAGGTGATATAACCATGGCTAGCATTGAGAGGCTTGTTACACTTTTGCCGCATCCTGTTTCTCCAACCAAGCCCAGGATTTCGCCCTTTTTAATTTTTAGTTTTACCCCGTCTAGGGCTTTAACTACGCCGTCGTATGTGTAGAAGTTTATGTAGAGATCTTTTATTTCCGCGATTATTTCTTCTTCCATGGTTTTATTTCCTCCTATATAGCGGGTCTAGTATGTCCCGTATTGCGTCGCCGAGTAGGTTCCAGCCAAGGCAGAATAATATGATGAATAAGCCTGGAAATGTGAATGTCCACCAGTATTTTGCTAGATCTTGGATGTAAAGTCTTGATAGTTCAATTAGCTGTCCCCAGTCTGCATATCCTGGTGGGGCTCCGAGTCCGAGGAAACTTAGGGCTGCCGCAAACAGGACTATTGAGCCGAAGTCGAGGGATGCAATAATTATTACTGGATATATTGCGTTTGGCAGGATGTGTCTTGCTATTATTCTTAGGTCCGAGGCCCCTGATGCTTTTGCAGCTTCCACGTAGTCTTCCGCCCTGACTCTTAGGACTTCGCTTCTGATTAGTCTTGTGTAGGATGGCCATCCGACGAGGATTATTGAAAGGATTGCTGCGTCTATCCTTGTCCATTGGCCTGTTCTCGTAAGTACTACGATTAATGCCATTGTCAATATTAAGCCTGGTAAGGCTAGGATTATGTCGGTGAAGCGCATAATTATTTCGTCTATTATTCCGCCATAGTATCCGGCGATTATTCCCAACACTATTCCTATCGCAAGGATTGCTGGAATTACTAGTAGGCCAAGTCTGAAGGCGTAGATTGTTCCCCAAATGCAGCCGTAGTATATGTCATAGCCGAGTCTGGTGGTGCCGAAGGGGTGCTCCTTGCTTGGCGGTTGAGGTGGGAGGGAGGCTGAAATTTCACCGGGAATAAGAAATGGATCCCTTAATGGTGTTCCATGGCGTGGGTCGATTGGTGGTGCTAGGATAGGTGCTAGTATTGCTATGAAAACGAAGGTTATCACTAGTCCTAATCCGACGAGGGATAGTGGACTTTCCCTTATTTTTTTAAGTGTGAATTTTATCTCCTTTACTGTGGGTTGCATTCGCTTTTTGAATTCTTCAAATCTCCCTGAAGCCATTTTATCCCAGCCTTATTCTCGGATCTATGTATGCGTAAAGTATGTCTACAATGAGGTTGGAGAAAACGAAAATTATAGCGGATAGTAGTGCGTATGCGATTACGATGGGTACGTCCATTTGTATCGCTGCCGTAGCCGCCCAGTTTCCTATTCCGCCGAATTGGAAAACTGTTTCTGTTATTGTTAGACCAGTTAACATACCGCTTACAAGTAGTCCTGATACGGTTATAACGGGGATTAAGGCGTTTCTCCTTGCATGTTTGTAGATTACTTCTTTTCTTGAGAGTCCTTTTGCCCTAGCTGCGACTATATATGTCTTGCTTAATGCTTCTAACATGCTTGATCTTGTTACTCTGACTAGTGTGGCGGACTGTATGAGAACTAGTACAGTGACTGGTAGTATCAGATGTTTTATGGCGTCGATGAATATTGGTATTTGTCCGTTAAGTAGTGAGTCTATGGTTATTAATCCTGTGTATTGACGGATTACTCCTTTATTTATGTTGGCTAAATATATTGAGTAATTAGTTAATCTTCCAATTGATGTCCAGCGTAGCCTGGATACGAATATGGCGATAAGTAGGATTCCGAAGAAGAAGGATGGTAGGGAGGTTGCGAGTATTGCGATTAACCTTGATATGTGGTCTGGCAGTTTATCTCTGTTTACCGCTGAGACCGTGCCCAGCCATATTCCGAAAAACACTATTAAAGGTGCGCTGTAGATGACTATTTCTAGGGTTGCCGGGAATCTTTTAGCTAAACCTTCAAGTACCGGTTCGCCTCCTGCAATTTCTGAATATCCGAAATTCCCCTGTAATACTTGTGTTAGCCAGTTGTAGAATTGAACGAAGACAGACTCGTTTAAACCGTACTGTTTTATTATTATGTCTACTTGGCGGAATTGTCTTGGATCTGTGATGTAAATTGATGCTCTTGAAGCTGGAGGGATTAGTTGCATTACGCCAAAAATGAGTATTACAACGCCTAATAGGATGGGAATTACGAGTAGTATCCTGCGGATTATGTATTCTTTTAAGCCCATAACATTCCCTTTCTTTTAAGAAATTTCGGAATTTATAACTTTGTCGCAAAATTTTCCTTGATTTGAAGTTCAAAATAAAAAGGGGGAAGATTGTTAATTTTGTTTATGGTTGGGTTGTGTGTCCGAAGTGTTTGCAGGCGAAGCCTATGTCTCTCATGTCGATTTTCTGGTCTCCATAGACGTCTGAGCAGCCAACTCCGTAGGTGCTTGGGAGGAATTTGTCCTCGCCGTATTTTGCTCCGAAGTGTTTGGCTATGTAGCCTATGTCTCTCATGTTGCAGACGACGTCTGGTACGCCTGTTGTTGGTCCTGTTATGTCAGCCCAGCATGCTTGTTCCTTGTACAGTTTGTAGTAGTATTGGGATGGGTATAGGGCGTTGTAGTACCAGCCTTTAACCCAGTATTTCTGCCATCTTCTTCCTGATGCTTGGATTATTGGGAAGCTTGGACAGTCCATTATGTATATGTCGTCTAGGTCTGCGTAGTATTTGGCTCTTACCGGGCCGTCTGGCGTTTTGACGGCTATGTCTATTAATTTGTCTTTGTCTAGGCCTGTTCTTGGGCCTGGTGTTGTCCATCCGTTCCATGCTGTGTAGTTCTGGTAGTAGCTGAAGTCTCCGTAGCTGTGCATGAAGGGCCTATCCCAGTTGTCTGCGTCTGCAAAGTCTGCAAGCCATCCTATGATCCACAGTGGCATCTCATAGGCTTCCATCATTTCTAGATAGGTTGACCAGTCTGGTCCCTTAATTTCTATTATGAAGCTTTTGCCATATAGGCTGTTTATTTCGTCGAATGTGTCCTTTATGTATTTGCATGCCAAGTATCTTGGGTCGTTGCCGGCGTTGTAGAATATGTCTAGTTTGAAGCCTCCCCACTCCCAGACGCTCTTGTTTTCAGAGTCCTGTACGAAGTATGCTTTCTGAAGCTCTTCTACTACTTTTGTGAGGTCTTTGTTGTAGGTCCATGGTGGATCGGGCCCTTTGGTGTAGTAGTCTGGTACTAGTCCGTAGATTAGGGGTGTTTCTCTGCATATGCCTTCACCAAGCCATACGTCGTTTATGTATTTGCCGTGGTCGAAGGCGTAGGCGAAGGCCTTCCTCACGTGGGTGTTATTGAAGAAGTTTGGTGGTATTCCGTCTGGGAACTTTCCTGAGTAGATGGCTGTGGATTCTGGATTAACTGTGAATGTGAAGAATACGGCGTCCATGGCTAGGACTGGCTGGATGTTCTTTATTGTTATTATTGATGGGTCTGTTGTTATCATTCTTGCTGGGTCGTTGGGGTCTAGGAGCTCCATTATGTTGGCCCTTGGAACTGCACATACGTCAATCTGGCCTGCCAGGAAGGCTGCTTTACGTGTAGCCCAGTCTGCAATGTACTCTATATCCACATAGTCTAGGTAGGCTTTTCTTCCCGGGGCTGGCCATCCACGCCAATAGTTGGGGTTCCTCTCCAACACGACAAGGTTTTGGGCTGCACTTGCAACTATTACGCGGTATGGACCTGTTCCAGCATAGTTTTCAGGCTTTATAGCCTGTATTGGCGAAACGTAGCCGAAGGCTATGCAGTGGCGCCATGATTCAAACCAGTCTGGTATATTGTTGCCTGCTGTTGAGCCTGTGTAGCGTCCGTCGTCGCTGAAGAGTTCTCCATCCCAGCATCCCTTGCCTATGCACCAGTCTTTGTCAAGTATTGAAGCCCATGTCTGGCTCATAATCTGTTTGAAGGCTATGTCTGGGAAGGTTATTCCCAGATTGAAGCGCACTATAGGCGGGTTTAGGCTTACAATTTCAATGGCATCCTTTATCAAGTATGAAAGCTCCCATGCGTCTTCCGGATCGCCTGTATCCCAGAAGTCGCTGTTCATCTGGTCGAAGAACGGCTTATAGTACATCCACATAGGGCTGCCATACTGGTCTTGGACAAGACCCCTCTTAAACGAGTACACAACATCCTCGATGTCAAATGTTCCGACAACATTGCCATCCTTATCATAGAAGTTTATAACAGGGTCTGTCCTCAACTGGAAATCATAGTAGAATCTGTGAGCCACAATCTTTCCGCCTGGAGCGTCAACGCTTAAAGTCTGCCAAGTACGACAAGTTACAGGAGTGCCCTCGGGATATTCCATGACGTATATAACGTCAATTTCTCCGAAAACGCCGTCTGGGTTGTTGTCAACCCAGCCGACAATTTTGTACAAAGTGCCATTCAACCATGTGCCCGTCGGATCTTCTGGAATTGGGCCAGCACTAACAAATGTGGCAACAATCTCCTGCCTTTCTGGAACATTAACTGCCAATCGTGGCCTAAACTTGAAGTATGGCTCCTCATCGTCCCATACAATGTCGGGATACAATGGGTTAACAGCGTCCTGACCCATCTCAATTAATGTATCATAAACGTTGAAAAGCAGCTCACCGCTAGCCGTATCATAAGCCCTAACAGGGTCAGCCCTTCTCGGACCCCAAGCAATAGTCCCAACATACAAGGTTGACGTGTCAACCGGAGGCTGCGTTGGACCACTAGCAAACGCTGGAGCAACAACAGGAACCAACAATGCAACCATCGCAATTATAGCAAACAAACTTGCCCTTTTCATTTTTACCTCTCCTTCTCCCAATTTCCGCAAAAACAAATATCCCAAGTCTGGTATATAAATTTGATGGAAAAAAGTTTCAGTACAACGTTCTATAAGAAATAAAACAACGGCAAAATTATATATTACCTATTATCCCCTTAAATTTAAAGGGGGAGGGGGCAAAACGTCAACAATAATCGTGGAGTTGAAATGCCCCCAACACGGACTAGAACGATTCAAAATAAAAATAATAAGAAAATACAACGTAAAATCAGACGAAATAATACCAAAATTCAGAACAAAACCAAAATACGAACTCAGCAGCATAGTTGTAGGCAAATATGTTCAACAAAAAGAAATAAGGGATTACCTAATAAGATATTTCGCACAAACAGGACTAATAGACAACATATTAAGCATAAGACTAAAAGTCTAAAACAAAATTATCAAAACTACACCATAACTCTCCCATCCTACATTTTAAAAGAATATTAAAAGTTAAAGTACAGCCCAACGGTCTCACATAGCTAACCCCTAACAGCATGTATGACCTTAAACAAAACCCCCAAAACAAACGCCCCAATACCCAAACGCATAAACAAAACACTCAACCATAAATAGGGACGCTCCAATGAAAAAACAACCCTATAACCCAAAACAGCTCCCTTAAAAATCGACGCAACAACCCGAACAGAATCAATAGACAAAAAACCAAACAAAACAATTGAAGATGCAACAAAAACTATTGCCAAACATATAAGAACTGTGCCAACCCCCCCAATAGAACGGAAACCACCCGAAAAGAAACCAAGCTGCGCAAGCAAACCAAAAGAGACAAAAACAATCCCCAAAAATAAAACAGTAGCAAAAAGAAAAGAACCAAAACCATCATACGTCAATATCCCCAAAATCAAAAACAAGATACCTTTCAAAAAAACAATTTTACCCAAATTATCCCTAAACCAGCCCTCCACCCAGTCCACCAAATTAAATTTAAAAATTCAAATATTTAAGTTCTTAACCAGCCTCAAACATTATCCGAAAAAAATAAAACTTACAAAAACAACACTAAAAATACAATGAGGAGAAACTGGACTAACAGAAACGTAGACCTTAAAATCCTCAAGGAAAAAATAATCGAATTTCTAAAAGAAAACTACTTCGACATGGAAATAAACGAAAATGGAAACCAATGCCTAATAACAGCAAAATCATCCCCAAACTACCATATAGAAGGCCAAATTGCAATAACGCTTCAAGGGAAACCCCAAGAATTCTCAATAGATATAGAACTCCAAAGGAAAAAACAAAGAATTTTCTCACCCCTTCTACTAGCTTTCCTAGGAGGGGGATACTGGCTCTCCCAACATCTGAAATCAGACGAAGAATGGCTAGAATTCCGAAGAAAGTTCTGGGAGCAAATGGACATCTTTATAACAGATCTAAGCGGCTCTGCACACTAACCCTTCAAAACAGCACACAGAAAATAAGGGAAATAAAAGAATGAACTAACCTTGTTAAATGCCCTTTTTACCGAAGTTTAACACCGCTATGTTGACATCACGCATATTAACTATTCCATCACTGTTTAAATCACATTCAGGACTGTACCTTTCATCCCCCTCTTTAGCATTAAAATTACGCGCCACCAAACCAATATCTCTCATATTAACCAAGCCATCCCCGTTAACATCCGGACTCTTAATATCGCCTCTTACACATATATAAAGGGCACATGTAACATAAGGCGGTCCAAGGTAATAGAAATAGTTGCGGCCACTAAACAAAATCGTATTGTTTGGCCCCATAGATATTGAACCGCTAGATCCACATTTTATGTTATAAGTGTAATTGTAAGTTTTGCCCAAAACCCCAATAAAACTGTTGCTACCCGTCCACCAAAGATTCCCTCTCTCAGTAATGCATAAGTAGGTTGGCTTGTAACTTATTGACATTCGCGAAAACGCCAGATTTTCCTTGTTTATCACTATGATGGAGTTGCCGCCGCTCTCAGCCACAAATATGTGACTGGAGTCTCCGCAAATGCCCATAGGTTTATTAATATCCGTAAAATTAACATCGAAGGTTTCCGTTAGCCTATTGAATCTTTTCACCTCGTTAGTGTCGTATCTTGTAATCCATACATAATCGCCACCCAGATATAAGCAGCCAAAGGATGGAGTGTCTGAAATTTTCCAGAACCCTTCTAAATCACCGCCAGAAATTTTAATTAAATATTTATCGCTTAAGCACCAGATATATCCATCATAGAACTTTACATCATTTACCCACCCAAACTCTTTG
>Ga0080004_1132040_pt1 | contig 11864 bp, 11 predicted proteins | sample WasSprMetagenome_FD_69207 | JGI IMG/M metagenome (GOLD analysis project Ga0080004, IMG submission 69207) | Sulfidic aquatic microbial communities from Washburn Spring, Yellowstone National Park, USA - WS (SPADES assembly) (version 2) | ecosystem: Environmental > Aquatic > Thermal springs > Hot... | reverse complement strand
CTATGTACCCGAGGCAGCGGCGCGAGGCGATTGAGCTCTACGAGCGCTACCTAGATTACTTGAAGAGCAAGAGAGGTCTTGCGCCGCCTTAACGCCCACGCCTAAGGGTTCGGGTCCGGTAGGTACTTGTCATAACTGCATGTTGTTTCTACGATTATACGTTGTGAACAACTCTATGAACGGGCTTTAGTAACTCCATGCAGTCGCCAGCACTGAGGTGCCCAACTTGAACCTCGAAACTTTTGACTTAGGCCTTGGGGAGGTTCGGTGAGATACTCGAGGAGCTGAGCTGAAGAAAGCGCTCGTAAACTGTGAGGATGTAAACATCCCTCTAGAGAATCACCAATCGTGGACGAGACGTCGAGAAGAGACGTCACTTGAACAAGACGGCCAATATTACGGTCACTCACATAGATATCTGGACTCCCAATAGCCAGAAGAACCTGTTGTTCAAGTCCCCCTTAACCTCTGCCCTTCTGAACACACGTAAACATAGGAGCTCAGGAGAGATGTAATACCTCACGTCACGTATGCTGCACACTTCACGATTCTCAGCATAGAAAGAAGCTGAAATCTTTAAGTCTAGGAATCTGGAAGTCTAAAAATTTAAGAATTGAGGAAGTGGAGAGGAGGATAAAGAAGCTTTGAGGGACGTGGGAAAGTGGGAAGAGCTGTTAAGGACTTCATTAAGACGTCTATAACGTTGGCTAGGGATGTTTGGGAAGAGGCGAAGATATGGGCCTTAAAGAAGGGGCTCACGCTCTCCCAAGTCGTAGAGGCAGCACTTCGCAAGTACTTAGAGATCGCGGAAAGGGAGAGGGCTAAAGAAGAAAGTTTAGAGGGAGGATCGAGGTGAAGACGAGATATTGGCAATGGGGGTGAGGGCTTGCCAGTAGAGTACTTGAGGGTGAGGAACTTCAAGTTGATAGAGGATGCTTCGATGAAGTTCTCGCGAATAAACCTCCTCATAGGCCCTAATGCCTCTGGAAAGTCCACGATCCTCCACGCAATTAATGCTGTCAAGACCTCGACTGCACTACTCAGAAACTCACGATTGTCCTTAGGGGGCAGAGAGGTCTATGATTATAAAGACCTCGTGTACTTACGCGATCCTCGGAGGTGGATTCAGCTTGAAGTGAAGGGATTTATCACGCTCATCAAAGACCTCGACCTTCATTATGAATTGAACATCAAAGTAAGCTCAGACAAGAGTGGGAGAACACGCCTCAAGCTTTATGTAGACGAGACTGTTTTAAGTGAATTTAGTTATGACTTTGAGGAACCGCTACCCAGTTCTATAAATAATTGGCTTGAGAAGGGTGACCTCTTCATCGGAGTAGTTGGTGAGAGAGTCGAGCCTTGGATTGAAGTACGAAGTGGGAGTGAGGGTAGAGCGCTCTTATACCATGGCAAGTTCGATGATCTTTTAGATGAGAGCCTTCTCTTCTGTCCAGCTCTTAGAGGAGAGATTATTAAGTATGAGATCTATCAATATGGCGATCCCATTAAGGAGAGGGTCTTAAAGATCGTGGTTGAGAGGCCTGAATTGAAAGAGTCGTGGAACAAGCTCTTAAGCGAAGCCCTCGACTATAGCTCTAAAGTGGACATTTCGAGGATAAGTGATAGCAACCCACTTGGAATTGGGCTTTCGAACCTCGCAACTAACTCAAATGTAGCCTTAGAGCCCTCTAGCTTGGCTCAACTGCTCTACGTGATGCCTTTAGTCTTAGCGGCACGGCCAAGCAGTACCATAATGATTGAAGAGCCTGAAATACACCTTCACCCCCGTGCTCAGGCGAAATTAATCGAGTGCCTTGCGAGAGAGGCTAAGAATCGCGATCTACAGTTAATACTCACAACTCATAGTGAACACGTGCTCTTCAGACTCTTGACCCTCGTTAGAGAGGGCTTCTTAAGGCCAGAGGAGCTCAAGATCTACTACTTCGAGCGTAAGGAGATCATGCCCCCTAAGATCTCGATTGAGGAGTTGAGAGTAGATGAGAGGGGGGAGTTGGATAAGGGGTTGAAGGGGTTCTTCGAGGCCGACCTCGATGAGCTCGGTAGATTCGCTAGGGCCAAGAGTAGTAGTTGATGAGTGCGTCTGGGAGTTAGCAGCTAAGAGCAACTTCAAAGCCCAGGCATTACTAGCACTCCTCTTCACCGACAAGGCCAAGCTCGTAATAGATGAAGGATGTGAATACTACAAGAGGCTTTTAAAGAAGCTCAATAGCATACGCCATTCTTGTGCTGGCGCAATAGCACACCTCCTCAACATCATATTCAGAAGCCACGACCTACTCGATTACAAAGAGCCTGTCAGTGTTGAAGACGCACCAAAGGAGGATAGGCTGATAGCGGGCTTAGCAGTCATGACTGACGCCCTCATTACCGAGGATGAGGAGCTCAAGGAGTGGTTTAAGCACAAGAGGCTCAGGACGAAGGTCTTGAAGATTGACGAAGCCCTCTCAATTCTAATAAGAGGCAAGCTGTAGTAGAGTTGTGAGCATTGAACATCGAGGCCATGGTGTTACTCCGAAGGGCGAGCCCGCCTTAAGCCCTCCATAAGACCTGAGTACTCGTGAGCTTATGTTGGGCTTATGGTCGGTAACGCTTCGTTTGAGGGGAAACTCCGCTCAAACACGAACCCCTCGAACAAGTGCCAGCCTTTACTTCGACGAGAAGGCTAGGGTCAGCCTCGCTAGGAGGCGAGGAGGAGGTCGAGAAATACCTTAAAGTCTTCGATCCTTACTTTGCTCAATGCCAGCGACACCTGTATAACAAACCTGAGCTTGTCCTTTGGATACCACTCGATCATCACTAAGGCAACATCTATACTTCTCACCAGCTCCTCCTCCATAGACCTAAAAGCCCTCAATATAGGCTCAAACTCAGAGACTCTCCCTTCCTCAGCTACACGCATCGCCATCAATGCACATATATAGCTCATCCTCTCCTTTAGCTCATGGAGAAGCCCCCTGACATCGCTGACATCATACTCAGCTCCCGTTAAGAAGTCTTTGAGCTTCTCATAAGCCTTCTTGAACGAAGCCACTTCAGACTTTAAGCGGGCTAGTGTTGCCTCGCCAGTACCAGCTCCACTACTCACTTTGGCTCACGGTGTGAAGGGTGCGGTTACTTATAAACCTTGGGATTGGTGGAGGCCATGAAGATTAAGAGGTTCCTCTAAACAAGGCTCGCTTGGATGAGGCTTGCTTCGAGGTAAAGGCATTCGTAGTAGGAAATTTGAGGAGCCAAAGCAAAGGCTTGAGCGCGGTAAAGACTGTAATGGCAAGCAACCCTACGAACGAAACCTGAAGATTCGGCAAAAGACCTTGAGCTATTTAGTAAGATTCAAGCGCGGAGGTCGAAGGAGCGTACAGGCCGACAGCACCCATGGCTCTTACAAATATCGCTGGCATCACCTCTCTGATCAACAGCACGGGGACTATGAAGAGCGTGAGGCCCTCAACTATCGGGAAACCCAGCCTCCCAGAGAGCTCATGCCTGTGTTCTCTGACGTACTCCGAGAGCCTCTTGGGCGCGTTGGTGATTACCACGAGCGAGAAGAGCCTTACCTTCCTCTTCCTGTACTCCTCCAAGTAAGGTTGTAACCTCTTGACCAGCTTATCGAAGTACTTCCCCCCTCCTCCTTGGTCGTGTCCTACTTCAGACTCCACGAACATGACTGCCTTCACCACGCCGTCGGTGACGTCTTCTATGACAAGATCGGGTCCCTTTTCAGAGCCCTTGGACGTCCTTACCTTCCATCCAAATACCTCGGCAAGTGTCCTTACATATTCTATGGAGAAGCTGTGAAGAGTGTCACGGTTTTCACCTTTCTTGAAAATACCCTCAGAGCTATCCGCGAAACCCATCACCGCATTTCAGCCCCATTACAACTTGCCGATCACTGGTAATTAATTGTAGGTCAGTATTGGAGGAGGACGTCGCCCGCTTCTCCAGATAATCGATGATAGCTGATAGTTGCCAAGCCGCTTCCCCCTCTATTAATAGGCCGACCTCGTAATTTGAGTACATGCCTCCCCACGAAAGATTCGCGGACCCCACGACCGCCCTCTTCCTGTCAGCTACTATGACTTTCGCGTGAAGTTGTGCCCCCCGCGGGTCGCGAAAATCGACGACTTTAAAGTGTGGAAAGCGTTGAGCAATCGACCTGAGCATCGCAACGACTCGAGGGTCTTGAGTTCCAAGGTTATTTATGACCATGCTTACCCTGACGCCCCTTTCCGCGGCTCGCTCGAGCAACTTCAAAATCTTTAATGCGCTGGGCTTGAGCAGGTACACCATTATGTGTATCTCGGAGCTGGCTTCATTGATTATCTCCTCTATTACCGGCTCTATTCCGCGTATGCCTTTGCCCACAAGCTCCGGTCCGGTGACGAGTATCTCGACTTTCATGGTAGGTTCTCCAAGAAAACGTTTCTGTCCAGCCACATATTGCGGTGCTCGCAGGATGTCTCAGAGAGCAGCAGGCATCCGTAGCATGCCGATCCGTTGTAGGACCCGGGTTGAAATTCGTGCTCAAGGCATAACGGGTCACCGGAGCAGTACTCTATGTTTTCGATTGCGACGTCTATGATGTCTTGGAAGTAGGGGGCCATTGCCACCAGCCCGCCGAGTGTTCCCTCACTGCCCGGCTGGGTCGCGTAAAGGAGCACACCACCTCTGGCCCTCTCCCCTGAAATCTCGACATAGACCCTTTCCCTTATCGATGTTGAGGAATATCCGGCCTCACATGAGAGCGCCCGTATCAGGGAGTGAGAGAAGGTGTGCCACCACACGAACAGCGGGTGCAGCTCGTCCCGGCTTGCTGGATCTCTGAAGAGATAGTCGGGATAATTAGATGGATCGCTGAAGACCCTCATCCACCTATCAGCTGCTTTGCCAGTCACGCTGAAACCCCATCCATCATCCGAGTCCATCATTATGAAAATTCCCTCACCAAAGAACTCGACACCCGGATACCACCTTTGATGAGGGTTTCGCAAGTCAGGGAATGAAACGTCGATTAGCTTCGGGACACCAGCGGTACCCACGGCCCTACGGTAGCCGCGCTGGACTATGACAGTTCTCAGGCGCGACACGGGCGTCACCCTCAACACATGGCCATTGGGCCCCTTGAACCGGCGAACCGTGTGCGGGTTTATCTCTATCAAGACGGGGGATCTGGGCTTAGGCCCGCGAATCGGAGGTATTCCATTAACCGATCCATCCACAAAGGCATGGAACTCTTCCACTATAAGCTCGTGATAGGAGGCCTTAATCGGCTCCAGAACGTCCTTTATGGCGGCTGCGATTTCATCCCAAGGGTACTGAAGTATTTCATCCATCAGGTTCCTCTTTATCAGTCCAGCATTTGCGAGATTCTGAAGAATTCGCCTAAGCTCTTGCGGGGATGAGAGTCTGCTTCCCACGAGGTTCTCGTAGATGGGTCTCGTCTGCAACAGGTTATGGAGCCTTGTATGTCGTGGCGGTATGGAAAAGAGGGTTAGTAGCTCGGGTATTCTCAAATTCGATGCCTGCCTCTGTATGATCTTGGCGGGTTTATCACATGTCGAGGTAAAACGTTGAGGTCCAACTTCCTTCTCCGGAAACCTGCCGCTACAGGGCCAGTCCCACTGATAAACTTGTCCAAGAGTATACTTCCCGCTTCCGCACACCGGACACTCTATGTATACTTCGGAAAGCGAGCCACCTCCTCCGTACCACTTAAACCAACTGTTATGTGTGCACACGGAACCTCTTCCGTGTGCTATGACATACCAGTCAACCTCGTCCATATGACCATCTGAGCAGGCTTTGATGAAACGGATGGCCTCCTGCCCCTTCCTCCCTGAAGCCTTGCATACGGGACAGGCAGGCCCATGATAAAGTACGTAAAAGCCGCCTTTGTGCTCCTTTAGATTCAGACACAGCTTCCATTGAGGAAAGGGCTTGGTCTTGTAAATGTACCTGTCCGCGGGAAGCCCCAGTTCAGCGTTGGTCGGCAACCTGTAAATTCTGGCACCGCCCAACAGGCCATGAGACATCCTCTGGTCAGAAATCTCAAAATCATCCGGAGAAAGGCTCGACCCAAATAATCCGATCTCTGGAGAGAGTATGATCCGTGGTCCCTCTTTCCCCTCGATAATAGCCCCCGGTCCATAGGTTATCACGAATTGAGAAGGCCTAATCTGCTGCGACCCCACGTCTCCTCACCTAGGTCTGAAAGCCCGTGGTCTCCTCTATGTCCCGCAGAGAATTCGGAACGTTCTCATACACCACGCCGAGCCCCGCATGCTGGTGCTGGAAGTCACCCAGCACGACGGGGTGGCTGGGCTTCGTGGCAATAGCATATTCGACATATCTCAAATCGGAGTGACGCGCGGCCATAAGTTGCCATCTCTCCAGCTCCGATTTGGCATATTGTTTTACGTCCATTTCCAGCGGGATTCTGTGAGGAGGTTGTCCGGAGGCCCTTCCTTCGATAACCTTCAGGATCGTGGAAATCTCCGGTGCTGTAGGCTGGACGGTGCGCATCAAAGGCGCTGAATCGTCTTTGTGCCACGGGATAGATGTTTTCCTCATGTTCCTCAGCAAAAACACCATAACGGCACCGAGCGCCCTGTCGAGAACGCCTACGGAGAATGGGTACACCGTCGGAGGTTCCACGAAACGGTGCAGCTGCCTGTGATATCCTATGAAGAATTCGTAGTGACTGAGGTCTCGGGGACGCGTGGCCCTGAAAAAGGTTACCACCAAAGCACCTTTGCTCCTTCCAACCCTTCCCGTGGACTGTATATACGCTGAGGTGGTTTTTGGCTGCCCGTCCACTACCATGAGGCCTATACGCGGAATGTCAACCCCTGTTCCGAACATCGAAGTCGTAAAAAGGACGTCGGGTGCATGGGGGTAGCCTCTATTAAGCAGGTCAATTATGGCTGGCAGATCCGTGGAGGGCGTTCTGCTTGAGAGTTCCACGCTTCCCTCTTCTCTCAGCTGTCTTGGAGCGCCTCCAGAAATCTCATTTATCCTCTGAGGAATGTCTTGCCTGTAAAGTGCTCTCGCTCCAGCAAGCTCCCTTATAGCGTTGAAGTATCCCGTAAGCGTCCAGAATCTGTCGACGTCTGGATGATCTTTCAGCTGCCACACCGTCTGAAGGAGCCTTGCAAATATGCGGACAAGGGGTGTAAGCGGGCCTCTACCGGGCGCACATATACCCATATATAGCCTTCCCGGAGGACGGTCTTCCAGTGCATGCATTTCTGATTCTCTTACGAAGAAACGGTCACCGGCATCCAATCCATGCGGAGGAAACATTTGAAGCCCTCTAAGAAAAATCGCGCGCACTTGTTCCTCGGCCCTTCTTATCGTTGCGGTCGACGCTATGTATTTTGGTTTAATACCATTCTCGCTACACAGGTAGTCAATCGCCGTTTCGTAGATTCCCACCAAACTACCAAGCGGTCCCTCTATTAGATGAAGCTCGTCTTGAATTATCAGCTCGGGAGGATCGAGCCTATACTTAAGTTGCACGTAATTTGGCCTCTTTCTAGTCCCAACCGGCACCGGATGGCCCGACCTGTCAACGTGCTGGCAGGCAGGTTGATACAATCTGTAGTACCCGAATAGACAGTGATGATATTCAACGTTGCCGAAAATAGCCCCAGCAAAGGGTTCAAACGGAGGTCTTGCGAACTTGTCAACGGTTGCCACGACAACTGTGGGAAGTCTTCTACACACCTGTTCGTCTACGGTCATCGCCGGGATTGGTATTCTGTCAGACACATACCTCGAGACCTGTCTTTCCGTGTCATACATGAATGGACCCTGCACTTCGATTAGCCTATTGCCATCCATGAACATTGGTATCTGAGAGCCATCCGGGCTCGTGGTAAGGCTGGGCCCTCTTCCGCAAACCCAGCCTGCAGGGGCTCCGCCTACCCAAGGGACGCGGAGCGGGCAATCGGGGTTCGGACAGAAAATCTCAAAGTCGTATTCAATAGTCTTCTTTTCACGTGTCGAGAAATAATGCCTAATGAAGTATCCGGGCCTTGATGCCCTTGCGGATGCCAGTTCGACCCTGCATTTACTCTCCTTCTCGAGATGCTCCTTCATGGTCCGCCAGAAATCGTCCAATGCATGGGGCATAAGAGGGGCGCTCGTCTTTATCTTGAGGGTGAGTGTATGGTAATTCGGGGAGGCATGATTAAAGACGTGAGCCCCTGTTACCTTTACACCTCCATATTCGCGGTTAATAATGTTCTGAAGGGCGTTCGCAAGCGATTCACCGTCCTCGCAGTGCACGACAAAGTGGATGGTGTGCTCACCCGGTCTTAGACCCATATCGGGTACCGCGAGAATCGCACCGCAGGCCGGGCAATTTAGCACCTGTGCCGGCTCTCCCTCGCCGGGCTCTCCCTTCAGTAGTATGCTCAAAGCGCCTCGTAAAACGAAGTTTCTCATCGATGTATCCCGAAGCCTGTTGGGCGAAAGGCCGCCGCCTACCCATAGACCTATTGAGAATGGCGTTGACCCCCAGATGAAGTCCTCCTTTATCTCGCAGGGCGAGGGCCTCCATCCCACAGGCCCCTTGCCCATCAAATTATAAACCCTCAGATATTCACAGGCCGCTATCAGCGAAAGCGCCCGCCTAAACTGTTGGATGGTCAAGAGCCTGAGAGTATATCTCATTATGACGGTCACGCCAGCTCCTGTTCGATCGCCTTTTGCCCTCCGCCGGGCCCTTCTCCTCCTCATGGCAATCGTGAATGCTATGAGTGCTAGATAGGCTTCGGTCTTGCCAGCCCCCGTCGGAACCCACAGAAGGTCGCAGACATCTCTGTCTTCCGATTCTGGATTAACTATTGATTCAATGCACAGAAGTATGAAGGCTAGCTGGAAAGGACGCCACATGAAGTCAGTACCTCTCTGCCACTTCCATTGCAGATCTATGGCCTTGTTTGCAAAGCAAAATGCCAGTCTCGCATCGCTGTCGCTACATAGAATATCAATGCCGCGGGAAATCCTCTTAAGAACAGCTCTACATCTTTCAATTAGCTTCTGGGCCACCTTCCTTTCCTCCTCTGAAAGACGGCTTGCCTGCTCTTCCATAGCCTCTATCCACCGTTGATAGCCCTCGCACAATGGCATGAGGGCCCTTCTCAGGCTTTCAGGATTCCAAGTCTCGGCGAGGACGGCAGCGTTTAACTCCGGAGCAACTCCATATTCATCCGGCCACCTCAGATCGGGAAAGGGTACGGAATACACTGGGACGAACTCGGTCCTTACATCAGGCGGCGAGAACCTCTTTCTTTGTTCTTCAGGCAGAAGAGCTCCGTCAACCCAAGCAAATGGTGGCTCGTTTCTACATTCCGGGAAGTCAAGCTTAATGCCCGGTGCTGCATTCTCTGGATCAACATCTCTCCAGACGGCCGAGCAGAGATGCCCTCTTGCAAGGACCGGTCTTTTTCTATAAAGAAATTCCAGCTCAAGCTCTTCCTTGGAGGAAATTGACCTTCTCGTCCTTGGTACAAGCCTCGCGCCCTCTTCTAGCACCACCCTTATCTGTGGTTGGAAGATGTGGTACTCCGCGTTCGGCCCTTCTCCCTCTGGAGGTTTAATTCTGTTGACGAAGTATAGGTTGACAAGGTAGCGTTTCTCTGCCAATTTTCTGGTTACCACATGAAAAGAGATTTCGGCTTCATCGCGGGACCTCACCTGCCTGCCATTACCGTCAATCCATAGAACTTTGCTTTTATCCAAATCAATATGAAAGATGGCGAAGCGCGGCTGGCGCCTCCATAGAGGCTTTCCACTCTCGTCCTTCGAAAAAACGTAGCGGGCCCACGTCAGGCAGACTGCAGCTTCAGGCACATCCTCGGACTCCACCACAAATGAAAGCCCGAAGGTGGACGGCCGTCTCTTCGGATCCAATGCTGGGTAAAAGAGCGGTGGGGCAAAGACGTCACTCTCTTCGGCCCCCTCTTCGTAGGTCCCCACATCATCTGTTGGTAACTCGGCCGAGCTGTCGATATCTAATAGGACCGGTCTTTCCGTGACGGGAGCAAGCACTCCCGTTATGTACTCATTCAATGGACTAGCGCGCAGAACCTCGTAGATGCCACCACGCGGACCCAAGACGTCCTTGACGAGTTCTGCCACGAGCTTCTCTCTCATAACGACACCGCAGGCTTCTCCATCAAAATCATTAAATAATAAGGCCATTTAATAAAAGTTTTGTGCGCATGAATGATGATCAAAGACGATAATAGAGCAAGCTTTGCATACACTTAAAAGGAGTTGAAGGGTGGAGTCCTCTCCGAACACAGAAGGAATTTCTTTGGCAGTTGCTGGATCCTCGCGCTAAAAAGAGAGGAGTTCTTCAAATTTAAGGATATGCTTTTTTGTGCATCCAACGGTATTGGAAAGCAGGCCGAGCGATGAGGTGAAGCCTGAAGCGATCATGGATGAGGCCGAAGGACTGAAGTTCCGCATGGTTGCTGGCTTCTTAAACCGGCGAAGATGGGAGTCGTCTACGCTGTCCCGATGGGGTAGTTACCGCTCCCTCCTGAGAAAGTACAGTAGGTTCTTTACAGGTACAATGCCGCAGAGGAAAAGACTGCAACGAACCGATGAAAGCACCTTTTTTCTCGATGAACAGGGAGGGGGGAAGCAAGGAGGGGAGAGAAATGGGTTCCGCATCTGAAAGAGAGCTACCTAGCGCTAGAGGAGGAGCTGGTACCCCTGTTCTTGAACGAGGTATTTTTACGAGCTTCCTGAAGGGCTCTCTCAAAAAATCGATTAGCGATCCTTACGACATAGATGGCTTTCTCCTATCTTATTCGCGAGGCGTGATTCTTCCTTGAGAGAAGTTTCCAGCTAAGGGCGGGGACGGTGATTTCTTTGGCGTGGATGTGGGTAGGGTTCTAATGCTTCTGAGGCTCTGCCCGCCCACTGATACGGATGATTTTTACGTGATTAAGAAGGTGAGAGGGGCGGACAGGAGCTTCGTGGACTGGAAATTCGTTTTACTCTCGGAAATCATAGTTGCCGCAAGCTGAAACCTTCAGGGAGAGGCAGAGGTATGAGTGGACAGGAAACACAAACGATAAGGCTACCTATAACGCTTTCAGACAGCTTGAATCTGGAGAAGATAGGGAGCCTTCCGGGCGAGGTCAAAAGATTGGCTCAGGAGTTCAAGGCGATGCTCGAAAAGGAGCTTGAATGGAGGTGATAAGCATCGCCACTTTTGACATAGAGAGTGCATAAAGGAGATTTCGATGATAAAACCGCGTGCAAATCTTCATTTAATACATTCAATATATCAAAAACTTTAAATGTTTCAAACCATAAGACATGGTGGCGCTGATGGTAAGGCCTAGAAAAAACGTGTCAAAACGAAATGTAGCTCTAAGGATAGAGACGTATGAGCGTTTGGAGAGGTTTCTGCTCGATCTCATGAGGAAGAGGGGCACTACAAGGGTCACATTTAATGAGGCAATCAATGCTTTGCTGGATGAACATGAGGGGAAGGAGCAGGAAGGCTGTTGGAAGTTGGAAGCAAGGTCAAAGAACTATGACTCATAACACCGACCAATTGGAGGGCCTATACGGTTCCACCTCCACGTCCGCAAAGGAGGGTGAGCCCTCAAGAAGGTCCTGACCGCTGAGGTGGCAGGATGGCCAAGAGCAGTTTCACCGTCGTGAATCTCTTTGCCGCACCGGGAGGTCTCTCGCTGGGTTTTGAAATGGCAGGCTTTGAGGTGCTTGCTGGCGTGGATGTGGATCCCGCCGGCATGGAGACCTATAGTTACAACTTCCCGAGGGCCAAGGCAATAGTCAGGGACATCAGACAGTTGGAG
>Ga0080004_1162265_pt1 | contig 11865 bp, 13 predicted proteins | sample WasSprMetagenome_FD_69207 | JGI IMG/M metagenome (GOLD analysis project Ga0080004, IMG submission 69207) | Sulfidic aquatic microbial communities from Washburn Spring, Yellowstone National Park, USA - WS (SPADES assembly) (version 2) | ecosystem: Environmental > Aquatic > Thermal springs > Hot... | reverse complement strand
CCTTTCGAATTTACTATATCAAAATTCCTTCTTTTATCTAAATTCTCCCAAGCTTTTAATTTTTCTAAAACTGGATTTTCGATAGAAGATTTAATGAAACTTCCTGTAGGAGTTTGGAACTTCAACAGAAGAAAATAAAGATAGATTGTCATGAAAATCCAAACCGAAATATAAAACAAATAAATGAACTTCCTTTCCATATTAAACTCTAGCAAAAAAAGGGTTAAATTTTTTATTTTCTCATTTTAAATAAGTGAAAGCTCAACTAGTTTTTTGTAGATTTCCAAAGCAATAAGTTTATGTCCGAGTTGATTTGGATGTACATCTTTTTCATGAAGAGCATATTGTGGGTTTTCGTACTTATCGCAATTCACTATAGGATATTCATATTTAGCAGCTATTTGCTCCAGTATTGGTTTCTCTGTAGTAATCGTATGAAAGAGAAGAAGAATTATTTTTGCTTTTTGTTTGTATGCTATTTCTTCTAATTCTTTGAATTCTCTCTCCAACTCAACTTTTAACCTAGCTGGCGTCTCATTTAGAAGCTTGAATGTCATATATGCTCTCTGCGCCTCTGAGTGTATTTGATCATAGGTAAATCGATTAAGTTTCTCTTTTTGTAGGTTGTGTTCTACAAGATATCTCTCTATATAGCTATTGACAAATTCTTCCCATTCAGTTCTATTAAGACGATCATCAGCATCCCACTGAAGTATTATTAAGTCTGGGTGGAACAAAATTCCTTTTTCTTTTAAAAATTCAATCTTTTCGACTAAATTAGCACCGGGATTGCCAAAATTGAGAACCTCATACTTTCTACCATCATTTCTTTCATTTAGCAATCTTTCTAAAACCTTAGGATAAGTGTCAGTTAAATTAACTCCTAATCCAAACGTGTGAGAATCCCCTAAAGCTATTATTCGATACGTATTGGGTGGTTTTTCTGGAGAATATTCATAATCTCTAAACCCATATGAATTAATTCGAATTACTGTAGGTGGTAAGCATATCCAATTACCATCGTAGATTTGCACAAAATTCGGAATTAACTCTGAGTAAAGACGAATATTATTGCTTCTTTTATTACATCTTTGAGGGCATTTAGGAGGATCGATTCCAACTTTTTCACAAGGTTTACATTTCATTGGATCCGCTTCAAATTCGTTGCTTTCTATAAAAGGTGCTTGCACTTCAATTTTTTCATTGTTAATTCTGAAGAACTGGCCTACAATCGATGATTTAATTTGAACGTTATCAGTAAGTATCAGGAATGAAAAGTAGGATGTAATTGAAATTAAAATTCCAATATAAATAAAATAATACCTTTCTCTTTTTATCCGCTCTATTGCTTTCTTCATTTCATCTTTTTTGAGTGTAAAATTTATGGTTCTCACCCTTTGAAATTAAAAAGTTTTCTACCACCAAATAATCCATTTTTGTTTTCATAAAATCGTTTAAAGCATCTTCTGGCGAACAAACAATCGGCTCTCCTTTTAGATTAAAAGATGTGTTTATTATAGCAGGTATGCCAGTTAGAGAATAAAACTCTTCTATTAACTCATGATAAATATTTTCTCTTTTTTGAATAGTAGTTTGAGGTCTCGCTGTTCCATCAACATGAGTAGCAGAAATTATTTCCCTTCTTTTTTCTTTTTTTACAGGTAAAGTAATAATCATAAAGGGCATATCCAAATTAAAGTTAAAATATCTTTCAACTTCATCAAAAAGTAAAGAAGGAGCAAATGGTCTGAACCATTCTCTATGCTTAACTTTTTCATTTAAAATTTTTTTCATTCTTGGATTCGAAGCATTGGCTAAAATGCTTCTATGGCCTAAAGCTCTTGGTCCAAATTCCATTCTATCCTGAAACCACCCGATAATTTTATTTTTAGCAAGTGCTTCAGCTGTAGCTTTAACTATTTCTTTCTTGCTTAGTTTTGTAAACTTTACATTCTTGCTTTCAAGAAATTCTTTTATTTCTCTATTAGAAAATTTTGGACCTAAAAACACATTTTTCATAACATACCTTCTTTTCATACCAAGAATACTGTTATAAGCATATAAAGCTGCTCCTAGAGCGCTGCCTGCATCTGTAGCTGCAGGTTGAAAGAAAACATTCTTAAAAATTTTACTCATCAGAATTTTTCCATTTGCTACAGAATTTAATGCAACTCCACCAGCCATGCATAGGTTTTCGGAGTTTGTCAATTCATAAGCATGCTTAACAATCCTTAAAATTATATCTTCTGTAATTTTTTGTAAAGATGCAGCAAAATTCATATGTTTTCTTTCTATTTTTCCATCGGGCTCTCTTGGTTTGCCAAACTCTTTTACTAGCTCATCAGAAAACATTTTCTCAGTATGAGTGTACGAAAAGTATTTCATGTTAAGCTTAAAACTTCCATCCTCTTTAAAATCAACCAATTTTTTGAATTTTTTGTAATAAACTGGTTTTCCCCAACCAGCCAATCCCATCACTTTATACTCATCATTCAAAACCTTTAAGCCAAGATAAGAAGTTATAGCACTATAAAACAAACCTAAAGAGTGAGGAAAGTTTATCACTTTCAAAGTTTTAATTTCATTTCCTTCACCGTAATGAATAGCTGTTGAAGTCCATTCTCCAACAGCATCTATCGTTACTATAGCTGCTTTTTCGAATGGAGAAGCAAAAAATGCACTGGCAGCATGAGATTTATGATGAGGAACAAAAAGAACCTCACCTTTATAATCAAGTTTTTTTCTTATTACTCCTGGCATTCTAAGTTTTTCGGCTATCCATTGAGGTAAAGCTTCCTTGAACATTTTGAAAGAATATGGAAAGGTTTCGACGCATGTTTGCAAAATTCTTTCAAACTTTTGGAATGGTTTCTCATAAAAAACTACATAATTTAGTTTGTTTGGATTAATTCTTGCTTCTTTTAAACAATAGTTTATCGCATTTATTGGAAAGTTGTTATCATGTTTAATTCTTGTAAACCTTTCTTCTTCAGCTGCTGCAACAACTATGCCATCTTTAAGCAAGCAGGCAGCAGAATCGTGAAAATAACAGGAAATACCAAGAATATACATGGTACTCACTAATATTGACTTTTATAATCCTCTTCTGTTTCTTCTACTTCCACCCAAAATGTTCCTTTATTTTCTTTTTTTCTCAAGTTTGATATTTTCCAAAGCAGAAATGATAAGCTTACGCCAATCCAATAGGCTATTGTAGCAACTATTAAAGTAGTATAATAAATGGAAAGATTTTTCAATTTCTCGAATTGATGTTTAAATTTTTCAATCATGATTACACCAGTGGATAAATGAAAATTGGTACTGGAGAGATTGAAGCTGTGTATATCAATAATGCAAGCAAAAATAGCAAACATGCTAATGGAACTAACCACCACTTTTTAGTTTTCCATAAAAATCTTGTAAAATCTTTAACAAGATAAAATCTACTCATATCTTTATTTAAACTTTCCCGATCTTAAAAATTAGTAATATGGAAGAATTGATTCAAAGACTTGTTGAATGGTCAAAAGGAAATCCTCAAGGTCCTATAAGCATACATATCGACCCTACAAACAGGTGTAATTTGAGGTGCAGATTTTGTTGGCAACGTTCTCATGAAAGATTTGGTTGGCTGGATAGAGAACATGAATTACCAGAGAAAAAATTATTGCAAATAGCTAAAGAAGCTGCTGAACTAGGAGTCAAAGATTGGTTGATTTCTGGTGGCGGAGAACCTTTTGTAAGATTAGCTACAACAACTAAGCTAATGATAGAGATTAAAAAATATGGAATGTATGGTGATATCATAACAAATGGAATGCTATTGAATGAGAAAAGTATGAGAAAAATTGTTAAAGCTGAGTGGGATGTTATTCGTTTTAGCGTTAATGCTCCGGATGAAAAAACTCACGATTTCATGGTAGATTGTAAAGGCTCGTACAAAAAAGTTATCAGAAATATAAAATTGCTCCAAAAAATTAAGAAGGAATTAAAAAGTGAGAAACCTGTTGTTGGATTTAATACTGTAATAACAAGCAAGAATTATTTTCTTTTTCCAAAGCTTGTTGAACTTTTGAATGAACTAGGAGGGAAAATCTTAAACACACAAACAATTATTCTCTACGATACAATAGAAAAGATTTGGTCTTTGAATGAAGAGCAAAAAAAGGAATCGATAGAATTTTTAAAAGAGGCTGCAAAATTGTGCGAAAAATACGGAATCAAAAGCAATCTAAGAAATTATTTAAGCGAGGAAGTTATTGAAAAAACGACAGAAATGAATACTATTGTTGAACTAGGTGAAAAAGAGAGAAAGAAAATTAAAGCAAAAAATCCTTTTCTGAAAGCCTTTTGTTATGAACCTTTTTATCTAGTGACAATAAGAGCAAATGGTGTTGTTGGTTCTTGCAGACTTTTTGGAGACAAAGGAGATAATATTACAAACAAAAGTTTGAGAGAAATTTGGTTTGGAGAATATTTTGAAAATGCAAGGAAAACGTTACTTAAAGGTCCTCAACCTTTCTGTTCTAAATGTGGTTCTAATGAAATGTTACAACAAACAGAAATAAGAAATAAGTTAGCAAAGGTGTTAAAGAATGTTTGAAGAAGAAATAGCAAAAAGAATTTTAGAATGGAAAGACAGAAAACCAGGACCCTTTGAGGTTCAGTTCAACCCCACGAATAGATGCAATTTAAAGTGCCGCTTTTGTTGGTTAAGGGATTTTGATAATGGTGGATTAAACTTGGAGGAATTGAGTACAAGCAAATACATACAAATGATTGAAGATTGTAGCAAGTTAGATGTTCATACAATTGAAGTCACTGGTGGGGGAGAACCGATGATGAGAAGAGATTTAATGAAGATTCTAGAAAGGATAAAAAGTAAAAAAATTTATGGTAGGTTAATAACCAATGGAACTCTTTTCGATGAGAAAAAAATTAAAAAGTTGATTAAAATTGGATGGGATGAGATTGTTTTCAGTCTCGATGCTCCGATAAAGGAAGTAAATGATTTTCTAAGAGGAGAAAGTTTCGAAAAAATTGTTACAACAATAAAAAAATTGCAATTGGAAAAAATGGAAGCTAAAAGGGAAAAACCTTATGTAAACATTCACATGGTTCTTTGTAATAAAAACTTCAAACTTTTACCAAAAATGTTTGAGTTTGCTTATGAATTGAATTGTAGGAATTTGCTAGTTGAACCAATTGTTTTACTTGCTACTAGAACAAAAGCTGGGAAGGAACTTTTATTCAGGAAAAAAGATAGAAAAGCTCTTTTAGAAAGTATAAGAAGGGCAAGTGAAATTGCTCGAGAACGTAATTTTCAAACGAATGTTGATAAGCTAGAATTTGAGTTAATAGAAAGCACAGGAAAGATGAAAAGAGTGATTGAAAAAGAAGGAAAAGGAAGCTTATGGTCTTCTTTGCCTTGTTATCAACCTTTTTATAGAATGATAGTAAGACCATGGGGTATCGTAGGTCCTTGTTGCATGTTTGACAATATTGGTGAAAACGTTAAAAATAAAAGTTTGAGAGAAATTTGGTATGGTGAATATTTTGAGAAGATGAGGAAAAGTATGCTGAAAAGAGAATTGCCTGAATTTTGTCATAAATGTAACCCAAGCCAAGTGCAAGAAAATAGAAAAATAAGAAGCGAGATTATAAAACTAGGTGGTTAAGTGGATGAAAAAATTGTTAGATTGCTTAAATGGGCTGAAGGAAAAAAAGCTCCTCCTTTCACTTTAGATATTAACCCGACTGATAAATGTAATTTTAGATGTATACATTGCTGGCAAAGAGCGTTCAAAAAAATTGACTCAAGCTACGAACTTTCGGATGAAAAATTGATTGATATAACCAAACAAGCTTTAAGGCTTGGAGTAGAGGAATTTGAAATTACTGGTGGTGGTGAGCCAATGATGAGAAGAGAAGTAGTGTTAAGAATAATGGAAATGATAAAAAAGAGGGGAAAGTTTGGTAATATAACAACAAACGGCAGTTTATTCGATTCTAGCAGTTTAAAGAAAATTGTAAAAATTGGATGGGATAGAATCACTTTTAGTCTAGACGGACCAGATGCCGAATCAAACGATGCTATTCGAGGGAAAGGAAATTTTGAGAGAGTGTTAAAAGTTATAAGATTATTAAACCGAATAAAGAAGAAGGCAAAGAAAAATCATCCAATTATAAAGTTTAATGTTGTTTTAACTAACAAAAATTACAACAAGGTTGTAGAAATGATAAAGCTAGCAAAGAAGGTTAATTGCTCTATTGTTCATTTTGACTCGCTTACAATTCACTCTGAAGAGAGTAAAAAACTAAAATTAAATAAAAAACAAGAAGAAGAATTTGAAAAAAATGCGAAATTTACAAAAAAACTTGCTGAGAAATTTAGAATCTATACAGATGTTGATTTATTAACAAAAGAATTTATTGAAAAAGCAAATGAAATGACATCAATATTAAAAAACGAGAGCAATTCAAAGGATTTCTTTTCTCTCGTTTGTTATGAGCCATGGTGGCATCTTGTAATAAAAACTGATGGAAGTGCTCAACCTTGTTGTCTTTATGATGAAAAAGAAGAAAATATAAAAAATAAAAGTTTGAGAGAAATTTGGTATGGAGAATATTTTGAGAAGATAAGGAAGAGTATAATGGAGGAAAAGTTCTCAAAATATTGTTCTATTTGCAATGCAGGCCAAGTATTTGAAAACAGAAGGATAAGGAGAGAATTATCATGGATGAGAAAATAGAAAGACTTCTTGAATGGGCTAAAGGAAGAAAAAGTCTTCCTTATAGCTTAGAATTAAGTCCAACATTAAGATGCAACTTAAATTGTCTTTTTTGTTGGAGATATGGAAAGAAAGTCGAAAGTAAAAATGAATTGAGTCTAGAGGAATACAAAAGAATTCTAAAAGAAGCCGACGAACTAAAAGTAAGAGAAATAAGAATTATTGGTGGGGGAGAACCATTATTAAGAAAGGATACTTTCGAAATAATGAAAAAGGTAAAAAAGTATGGAATGTTTGGATATATTTGCACGAACGGTACACTTTTTTCCGAAGAAATGATAAGAGAGCTTGTGAGAATAGGATGGGATCATGTGAAAATTAGTCTTCATGCTCCAGATGAAAAAACTCAAGATTTTTTGGCACAAGGCGAAAGCTTTGAGAGAGTAATAAAAAACATAAAAACTTTTGTCAAATGGAAGGAAAAACTGAAATCTGAAAAACCAAAACTTGAAATAGGTTTAGTATTGAATAAGTTAAACTTTAGAAAAGTTCCCTCGATGGTCAAATTAGCAAAAAAATTGCATGTGCAAGCTTTCTTTGTTGAACCGTTAACAGTTTATACAAAAAAAGGGAAAGAGCTAAAACTTACAAAAGAGGAAGCGGAAGAATTTAAAAAAATAGCAAAGGTTTCCTATCGATTAGCAAATGGATTAGAAACAAATTTGCAACAGTTTTTCTCTTCAGAGCTAATTGAAAAGACAGGAAGAATGACAGAAGAAATAAGAAAACTCATAAAAAGTAAAAGAAAAGATTTTCTTTCTGTTCCTTGCTTCGAACCATGGTGGAGAATGGGAATAAGAGTTGATGGTTATGTTTGCCCTTGTGGTTTTCTGGATCAATCAACAACTGAAAACGTAAGAGAAAAGAGTTTAAAAGAAATTTGGTATGGAGAGTATTTTGAAAAAAGAAGAAAACAATTACTATCCAAAAATATTCCAGATTATTGCAAAAAATGTTGCGTTACATTAGTTCAATACAATCAAATAATAAGAGAGCAACTTGAGAAAGCTATAAACGAAACGTAAAGATTATAACTGAAATATAGAAAAGTCCGCTGCCTAAAATAATAAGATCTCTTCCAAGTTCAGGATTTATTCTGGAACCCATGATATAAACTCCAGCTGAAAGTAAAATAACACCAAAAACTATCGAATAAAATAAGATATCATCCAGTTTTTTTTCAACTTTTTCAAAAATTTTTTTAATTTTTTGCATATTTTTAACTTTTGTTTTTAAAGATATAATTTTATGATGAAAGTTTGCATAATAAGTAGAGGAGATTTACCCTTGTTTCCCCCGACTCAAGGTGCCTCTGTTAAACTATTTTATACAATGAAAACCCTTTCAGAATTAGGAATTAAAGTTTATTTTGTAACTGCTGAAAACGAGTATTATTTCGAGGTTTGGAAAGGAAAATTTAAGAAAAAAAACTTTCCATCTTCAATTGCAAAAACTCCCATTCAAGAATATCATAAAGCTCTCCTCTTTCGACTTGGAATCCCGAATGACATTTTTGTACTTTATCATCCTCTTATAAACTTTAAACTTTGGTTTAAGCTTTTGTATGTTGTATTAAAAGAAAAAATAGATCTAATTCAAGCGGAATTTACAGCATTTGGACTTCCTGCAATTTTCATAAAACTCTTAACTCATAAACCCGTTGTGCTTGTAGAACATAATGTAGAGTCTTTTCAATTGCCTGAAGTTACAAAATTGAACAAAAAAGGAGAAATGGTGGTAAAACTAACCGAGAAGCTTGCTTGTAACCTTTCCGATAGAGTGATAGTAATGTGTAAAGAAGAAAAGAAGAAACTTTGTAGGATAGGAGTTAAAAAAGAGAAGATTGTAATAATTCCGCATGGCGTTGATTTAAAACTTTACAAAAATTTAAACCCGAAAAAAATAAGGAAGAAATATAAATTAAAATTCCCGACTCTAGTTTTTCATGGTACATTTTCATATAAGCCAAACTATGATGCGATTAAAAGAATCGCTGAAGAGATATTGCCAAAATTGAGAAAAAGAGGAATTAAAGTAAAAGTGTTAGCAATTGGAAATTTTCCTCCAAAGGATATTAAAGCTGAAGAAATAATCTTTACTGGTCCTGTTAAAAATCTACCAGATTACATAGCGGCTGGTGATATTGCTATTGTACCAATAGAAGCTGGAGGAGGAATAAGAATGAAAATTTTGGAATATTTTGCTGCAAAAAAACCTGTTATCTCTACGCCAAAAGGAATAGAAGGAATTCCAGCAAAGAATGGAAGAGAAGCAATTATTGCAAACATAGAGGAATTTCCAAAACAAATTGTAAGATTGATTAAATCTAAGAAACTAAGAAAGAAGCTTGAAGAAAATGCATTCAAATTCGTGCAAAGTTATGACTGGAAGAATATATGCCAAGAATATGTAAAAGTTTACAAAGAGCTTCTCAAATTTAAATCTTCTTACTAAATTTGTTGATGAACATTCTTTTCATTACCCCTTTGTATTTATTTCCTCCCTATTGGGGTGGAGGAGTAAGAACCTATAATCTTGTAAGACATTTAGCTAAAAAACATAAGGTTTATCTAGTTTGTCCGCTTTATAGACAATTCGAAAATAAAAAAATCAATGGACATAGAATTAAGTTAAAGAAAATGGGTGTCGAAATTTTTACTCCAAATCCTCTAATAAGAATTGAACATCCATTTACAAAACATATAAACCCTGAGGTTATCCTTAAATGCATTGAAATACTCCTAACAAAAAAAATTGACGTCATAATTTGCGACTATCCTTGGTCCGGTATTAATCTCTTGGTTTCAAATTTTTTCTTTCGAAAGCCATTCATTTTTCATGAACATAATGTTGAATATAAAATTAAAGATGAAATAAGAGCAAAATATGGAAGATTGATGAAAATTCTCGAGCTTATTCTGTGTAAACTTGCTAAAAGAATTGTAACTGTTTCCGAAAAGGATAGAGAAATACTGATTAAAGAGCTTGGAGTTAATCCAAGAAAAATATTTGTTGTTGAAAATGGTTTTGATGATAAAATCTTTTATCTAAATGCAAAAAATGTGAAAAAAATAAGAGAAAAATATAACCTCAAAGACGATCCAATCATACTGTTTTTTGGAAAGTTAGACTATCCTCCGAATAAAGATGCTGTTTACAAAATAAGATGGAATATATTGCCATTCGTTCTTGAAAAGATTCCGAATGCCAAATTTTTGATAGTCGGAAAAAAATATGAATTTAGAATTGAGCACGAAAACATGATTTTCACTGGTTTAGTTGATAATATCCAAGATTATGTAAATGCTGCTGATGTTGTTATAGTGCCTATACTAGCTGGAAGTGGAACTAGAATTAAAATTTTGGAATCAATAGCATGCGGCAAGATTGTTGTGAGTACAAGTAAAGGAGCTGAGGGTTTAATCAATGAAATAACAAAACCTTTTCTAAAAATAGCTGATGATTGGAAAACTTTTGCAGACTTAATAGTTGAGACAATAGAAAAGAAAGAAAAGAAGAAAGTTCCCAAGGAATTTATCAAAAAATACTCTTGGGAAAATATTTATAGAAAATTTGATAAAATTTTAGAAGAGGTTGTATGAAGGAGAAAAGAGCTATTTTATTGGTTATAAGCATTTTTTGTATTTCTTTGTTTTCTTATCACTATTTTACTCATCAAAAAAGTTCCAAACAAATTATTTATAAAGGATTTGGATGGTATGGTTACTTGGCTGATGATGAAATAAACGAAGAAAGCATTAAAAAAATTAAGGAGTTAGGAGGAAATTCCATTAATATAAATGTTTACTATGAGTATAGCTTAGAAAATGAGAGTTTCATTCTTCTTTCAAATTTAACGAAAATAAAAGAAAAAATAGAGCTTGCACATAAGAATGGATTAAAAGTTTTTCTTTCACCATTTGTCAACTTAGTTGGAGGACATTATACAGGTGGAATGATAACAAAGCCTGAAAGTTTTTTAAATGAAGCCAAAAATATTTCCATTGAACTTGCAAAGTTTGCTCAAGAAAATAATGTTGAAATATATGCTGTTTGGAATGAGCTAGGATTGGCTATTCATAAATTACCAAATTCTATAAATTTAACAAACGAATGGCTTCAGGAGGTTAGAGAGGAAGTTAGAAAAGTTTACAGAGGCACGCTAACAACGAAAGAAGGAGTTCAGTTTGGCTTATATGAAAGCTATAACTTTTCTGGTTATGATTGTATTGGATTAACTTTTTATCCTTTTACAACTTCTTTTGCAAAAGATCCTTACACTAATTTTACTTATGCTGGTGTAGAAAGTTTAGAAGAATATGAAAAAGTAGTAAAAGAAGAGCTGAAAAAGATAGAAAAATTGGAGAAAAAGTTCAATATAAATTGTAGCATTGTTGGAGAAATCGGAATAGATGTCATTGGTGGGAAATTTGTTGGAAATGATGAAGAAAGTAATAAAATAAGAACTGAAGCTTATGAAATTGTGTTGAGAAACGGTAAGAATAGAATAGATGGATTTTTCTTTAGTAAATTTAGAAAAGTTCGTGAGGATATTTTTATGAAGTATTTTTTACAATAATAAGAAACTCAAATTTTTTCAAAAATTAGTTATTATCTCAAAACATATAGGAGAAGCAACCTCTGATGGAATCTCGCACTCTTTATAGGGATAAAAAAGTAACATGTGAAAAGTTTTACTTTCTTTTAAAGATTCTAACTTAATTGATATATTTGTATAATTTTCAGGTACTAACTCGTATTTCTCGAAAAAATTCCCATCAACATATATCTCAAGCGTATTTGGTTTATCAAATGATTTGACAAGCAAGTTAATCTTATCACCTAGAAAAAGTAAAGTAGCATTTGGAGCTGCATACCTACTTATTAACGTCATATTTCCTATCTCTTTAACTCTCCAACTATACCAGTTCTTCTCAGGAACTATTGGTTTAATCTCCAAAAAAAAAAAACCAACCACAAAAAAAAAGAGAGGCGGAAAAAAAAAAAAAAAAAAAAAACCCCCCCCCCCAAAAAAAAAAAGGTTCATTATCTACCTTAAAAATGTAGTCAAAAT
>Ga0080004_1091729_pt1 | contig 11871 bp, 17 predicted proteins | sample WasSprMetagenome_FD_69207 | JGI IMG/M metagenome (GOLD analysis project Ga0080004, IMG submission 69207) | Sulfidic aquatic microbial communities from Washburn Spring, Yellowstone National Park, USA - WS (SPADES assembly) (version 2) | ecosystem: Environmental > Aquatic > Thermal springs > Hot... | reverse complement strand
CGCTCCTCGACAAGATCGAAGAGCTTGCTCAACGATTCCCTCTCCTCGTTAAGCCCGCTGGCTACATCCTCTAAAACTGCAACAACCTCGTACCCCCTTGATTTAGCGTAGTCCAGCAGGCTCTGCTTCTGCCTTTCCAAATCACCTTTCCGCTTTTGATCATGCGGAGAGACCCTTACATAGATAACCGCTTTCCCTTTAGACATCAGGCTTAACAAACCCCATTAAACGCTCAACCTCACTCTCAGGTATCCTCCTCCTACCGCCAACGGTTCTGACAACCCTTATCCTCCCCTGTCTATCCCACTTCCTAAGCATATTAGGATGAACCCCAACCTCCTACAGGCCTCTCAGAGAGTTAGCAGTTTTTCAGACATCACGTAAAGAATTGTTAAGAAGAGTTATATAAAGTTAACTGTTCAGAAACTGCTGACGAACCCTACAACTAGATACTTGAATTCACTGTCTCTCTCAAGCAGTTTAATAAATTCACGTTTAACCCTACCAGCCATCTACTTTCTATAGAAGATACCGTAGGATTGCTTATTTAAAGATTTTAAGAATTAGTGCTACATCTCTTTACTTGATATAATGTTTTAAGGGAGCTTACTATTTCCATGCTCAATCATCTCTAAAAGATCTTCACAACGGATTAGCTACTCTTTTAAAGCATTTAGGAGGTGATGGTATTCCAGCCAGCTATGTTACGTTAATGTTAATATTGAGAAGATATATTGAATCTTGTAAAGTGGTTGGGGGATGGGTAGGAGGATTAGGGCTCAGAGGGTTGGTAGAGGGTCTCCGACTTTCAAGGCTTCTCTTAAGAGGAAGTTTGCTATAGGGTATCCCTCTATGACTATTAGGTCGAGCAATCTAGTCCTAGGATATGTGAGGGAGCTTCACCATGACCCAGGTAGGGGTGCGCCTGTTGCAGAGATAACTCTTGAAGATGGCAGGACATTCGCTATAGCAGCTGTTGAGGGACTACATGTTGGGCAGATCATAGAGATGGGTGCTGACGCATCCATTAAACCTGGAAACATTATACCTTTGGGGAAGGCACCAGAAGGAACAGTAGTCTCGATGGTTGAGCTGAAGCCTGGTGATTGTGGGAAGCTTGTTAGAGCTCCTGGAACATACGCTACCGTAATGTCTCAGCTTGGAGACAAGACCATATTATTGATGCCTTCAAAGAAGATGGTTGAGCTAAGTTCTAAGTCTCTAGCAGTTGTTGGAACTGTAGCTGGAGGAGGATTACATGATAAACCATTTCTTAAGGCTGGGAAGAAATACCACTGGATGAAGGCTAAGCATAGACCTTACCCGAGGACGCGCGGTGTAGCCATGGTTCCAGCACTCCATCCATTCGGTGGAACTAGGAAGAAACTGGGGCGGCCTGAAACTGTTTCTAGAAATGCTCCTCCTGGAAGAAAAGTTGGATTAATATCTGCTAGGAGGACAGGTCGAAAGAAGAGGTAGCATAATGGATATTAAGAGTCTTTGACTATTTTCCTCTCCTCTACTAGAGAATTTAGGATTATATGTTTAATACTCGGCTATAGGCTTCAAGGTCTAGGAACCCATGCCCGCTTACATTTGCAATTATTACTTTCTCCCCACCTTTCTCTTTTGCTTTAACTGCTTCATCTATCATCGCTCTAATAGCATACGATGATTCCGGCGCAGGTAGGAATCCTTCAGCCTGGATAAACATTCTAGCTGCTTCGAATACTGCTTTCTCATCTTTAGGGTAAGCTACTGCTTCAACTAAGCCTATGCTCTTCAGGTAGCTTATTATCGGTGAAGCCATATGGTATCTGAGCCCCTCGGCCCATACTGTAGGCATGATAAAGCTATGCGTTAATGTGTAACCCTTGATCTTCGGTAGAATCTGCGCAGTATCTGGGAAATCGTACTGATATACCCCCTTGACAAGATTAGGTGCAGCTTCTGACTGTGCTGCTAGGAATCTAATATTTTTATCTACTTCCTTTCTAAGAACCTTTCCAATCATGGGTAGCGTGAACCCTCCGAAGTTGCTTCCACCTCCGAGGCACCCAATCATAACGTCTGGAATCTCACCAATGACTTCTAGCTGTTTTACTACCTCTAACCCTATGACTGTCTGATGCATGAGTACATAATTCAGTACGCTTCCGACAGGATATGTTGTATCAGGACGCTTCAGAGCATCCTCAGCTGCCTCAGAGATAGCTATACCAAGTGTACCTTTGTGGTTGGGATCGCTTTTAAGCATTCTTCTTCCAAACTCTGTTCTATCTGATGGTGAAGCAAGTACTTCTGCACCATAAAGCTTCATAAACCTCCTCCTCTCAGGCTTCCATTCATATGCTTCCCTCACCCAGTAGATCGTAGACCTTAAACCCATTAATGATGCAGCATACGCTACTGCTGTACCCCACTGCCCTGCACCCGTCTCTGTTACTACACGGCTGAATCCACTCTCAGCAGCATAATAGACCTGTGCAAGAGCTGTATTCACTTTATGGCTTCCAGTCGGAGAGAGGTCTTCCCTCTTATAATATAGGCGGGCAGGAGTCTTAAGCATCTTCTCTAAGCCTACAGCTCTATGTAAAGGTCTAGGTCTCCCAGCACGGATGTACAGCTCCCATACTTCTTCAGGGATCTTCACCCAACGCTCGCTTGAATACTCCTGCATCAGACACTGTGGAATCAAGATGTCTTTCAACCTCTCCAGTCTCCCATCTTCATCCAATGGTTCTGGAAGCCTCTCAGGCAAGTCAGGGAGGATATTATACCAGTATCTTGGCAGCTCATCAACAGGTAGAGGGACCTGGACATGCTTACTCATAATATCAAGCCACTTACAGTATGTTGAAGAATCTAGTTAATTTGTCTTTAAAACATCAATGTCTATGCTTGTACAGAGTTGTTTATTTTAACCTCAGATTAGGTCAAGAAGTATCCGTAAGTGATGTTATGCTCTCAGGTTCCTCAACCCTAAATCTTCAGTGATAGAAACTCGCGACTATGCTTAAATCTATAAAATTCATAGAGTATGTCTATCTTGAATTAATCATCCAACTATTATCCTAATGCTTCTACTAAGCATGTTTCTTTTCTAGAACAATCTATCACTATAGCTAACTTACTGAGAACTTCACGACCTACTAGGAGTTTCCCAACCCAGAATAAGGGTGACCCGATAAAAGTGTTAAACTTTACGCCATTGATCTCTACAACTGCTCTAGCAACCCTCATTGTGACGGTGCCTGTAAGTGTCCTATAATCTCTCCACAACCTCCTTGGAAGCTCAGCAATTAGGAAGTTATTATAGAGTTCTGATGTAAGCATTATAGATCCTTCATAGCCTGCATCGACGGGAGCTTCCACATTATTTAGAATCTTCTCACCATGAATATTGTAAAGTGAAATCTGTATTGCAGGTACTGGGTTCCTCTTACTTTCTAGATGTTCAGTACAGTCTATGGTTCTATAGATCCTCCCCACCATTCATACTCACCATGATATTCTTCATCAACCCCGATTCTTGTTAGTATAGCATGCTTAATATTAGGTCTTAGTTTCTCTAAGCTTCCAGCCGCTTCCTCCAAGCCATCAAATACTCCTATCAATCTACCACTAGCTATAAGTATGAACTTACCTCTATATTTCCTTAATAATTCTTCTCTCATCTCTTCGTATACTCTATTGTTAACGTCGATTTCCGTCTCCAAGACAAATGGTTTATACTTCAACCAGAGAGTTATCGCTTCTTCTAATGCTTGATGTAGTCGTAGACCTCGCCTAGCAGCTTCAGCTTTAAACATTCTAAGCTTTTCTGGATCAACTCTCTTTATTACAAGTGTCATCTGATTCACCTAGGTTAAAATGCATCCAGCCTAATAAGCTTTAGAATAAGATAAAACTAACGTTCCCATATATTATTCTTCGAAAACATTTGTAGTTCCTTAGAAAAATTAGTGTACCTCTAATATACTCATATTTTACTTTCTGAACGTTATTCAACTTGTAGCCAATTAAATCAGAGAAGATTAATATTCTCTGGTTATCCTTATTTTCCATAGAGTTTGAAAAGAAGTATTCTTGAATGCTACAGGAGAGCTGTCGATATAGTAGTTGAAGCTCTTAAAGATAATCTAGGAGAGAAGCTTGTCTCCATTATTCTATATGGGTCTACTGCGAGAGGAGACGTATCCGAGGATTCTGACATTGACCTATTGATAGTCTTAGAAAGCCTACCTGAGAGTAGGCTTGAAAGACTAAGGATACTCGATGATGTCGAGAAAGAACTAAAGTCTGTAGAGAATGAATATAACATAAAGATATTCTTCTCACCTATATTGAAGACAGTGGATGAGGCTCGGAAGATAACTCCACTGTATCTAGACGTGGTCGAAGACGGCATAATACTGTTTGATAGAGATGATTTTATGAAGAAGACTATTGATAGGGTTAGGGCTAGGCTGAGAGAGCTTGGAGCAAGAAGGATCTGGAGGGGGAGGAGGTGGTACTGGATGCTGAAGCCAGAAGTTAAGGTGGGCGAGGTCTTGGAGACTGAATAACCTAGAGATGGCTGAGAACTATATCAAGCAAGCTAAGACGAGGATCAAGTATGCTGAACTAGCTCTCAGAGGAGAAGAATACCCATACGTCATGAGGCAGTCACAAGAATCTGTAGAGCTAGCATTGAAAGCAGCCTTAAGACTCGTAGGAATAGAGCCTCCGAAATGGAATGACGTCGGACCAATCCTAAAAGAATACTCTGATAGATTCCCTGAATGGTTTAAACGAGAGATAGATGAGATGGCAGGCATCTCCCGCGAGCTCCGTAGAGAACGTGAACCATCAATGTACGGCGACGAAGAAACATCCACCACGCCATACAAACTATACAGTAGAAGAGATGCTGAGAAAACATTATCAAATGCGAGGAAGGTCTTAGAACTATGCGAGGAGCTCCTCATAGAATGGGTCAGTCAAAGAAGACAATAAGATACGTTGTCGTTCATGTCTAACTCTACAACTCACACATCCTAAGCATGGAGACTAACCAGCCCTTCACCATCTTCAAAGACAGCGCACAATCTAAACACAAAACCAGCAAGATAAACCATCCACAACAAGCCGAGAAGAAAACAAGTCAAACTTATATTCCACGAAAACATCCTTCCATACATGCCGAGAGAATTCACCTATAGAGGATACACACTAGAACAATTACAGCAGATGAGCATGGACCAAGTAATCAAGCTACTACCAAGCAGGGCCAGGAGAAGCCTAGAAAGAGGGCTAACCCACACACAACTCAAACTACTCGAAAAAATCAAAGAATACAAAACACTCACCAAATCAGGCGAAAAACCAAAGAAACCCATAAAAACACACGCAAGAGACATGGTAATAATCCCAGAAATGGTCGGACTCACAATACACGTATACAACGGCAAAGAATACGTACCAGTAGAAATAAGACCAGAAATGATAGGGCATAGACTAGGAGAATTCGCACCAACAAACAAACAAGTAAAACACGGAAGAGCAGGGGTGGGCGCAACCCGAATGGAGAGGGAAGTCAAACCCTTTTCAGGGAGGTTCGATGTAACCAGGAGCAGCCATTTGCTCCTGGCATCAGTGTACCTCTCAAGTAGCCCGACCCCTGCTCATATACGACTAAACTAGTAGGAAGTCAAGATGACTCACGACGTCTTCAGGTTCGCATGCCTAGCTAGAAATGTAAAAACTCTTCTCTACCCACCTTGATTATGAATTTAGTGGTTTACCAGTATCCATACACACTAATAGAACAATCCCATATATCCTATCCGTTTGATGTTCCCTGAATAGTGTCTATTCTCTATTTCAAGTCTTGAGCTAACAATTCTACTTCTTTCTATAGTTGTGTCGACACTGTAAAGTTATTTCCTCTTTATTATAACTTAATTGAAGAAATATAGCCCTTGGTTAGGTGTCTTCATAATACAGGCAACCATAGAATTTGTGAGGTACTCTATAGGTGTGCCCTTCTCACAGACGATCCCTATCAATTCACTTAAGGGCCCTATTATATCTGTGAGCTCTTTTAACCTACGTTTCTCTTCGGGGTTCTGAGCTAAGTAGAGGTAAGTGGTGAGTCGTTGTCTCTACTTAGCTCTTCCTTCTCGATTATTTCATTGAGGGCTCTTTGGGGGAACCCTTCTCCCCGCATCTGAATATTTAACACTGCTACAATGCCTCTGTCTAATATGAGTTTGCATTTTCTGCATTTCATGAGCCTGCCCCTATAGGAAGCCATGCTTCCAGAGCAGAGAGGGCAGGTCCTAGAAGTATTTCTTGGATTAACATATCTTACTGGTAGCCCCAGCCATCTAAGCTTGTATTCAAGCATGAACCGGAATATTCTAGCATCCCACTTCGATATCTTCCTATTCCACTCCTTAGACTTGTTTAAAACCCTATGTTTCACTCCTTTAAGCTTCTTCATTATCGCTCCAGAATTGGATTCTCTAAGCTCTCTAGCCATCGCTGTAGTCAGCTTATGCATGAAGTCTCTAGCTCTATTCCTCTCACGCCTCGAATACTTTCGTAATGGTTTCTTGGATGTTTTAGGCTTATCTTTTGATAGCTTCTGTATTCTCTGAAGCTTAGCTTCATAGACTCTATGGATATGGTAGAGCTTCATCAAGTCATACCGCTCTATCCTCCCATTGATGAATACTGTTATATTTGTTAGGTTTACATCAAGGGAAGCCCATCTATCTGCTCTAAGCTCAACATTCTTCTTACAGTGATTATGAGTTCTTTTTCTGTTAGGATTAATCCTCCCAACTTGTTAAAGTCGTTAGGAATCCATCTATACCTGCTTAAATCAACTTCTAGATACCTCTTACTAGGTTCAATGCTTATCTTTATGATTCCATTCTTGAGGCTGAAGAGTGTATTTAGTGAGCTGTCCGCCCATCGGATGTTTTAAATCTAACTGTATGGTATTATCGTTAGAGTATTTTACTAAATACCTTACTATATCGTCTGGCGGAATGAATTTATACTGGGGTTTCTCGTGGTCTCTCCTGAGAGACATGCCTCGCAAGAAAGGTTCAGGATGCAGGTCGAAGAAGAAGGCTGAGGAGGTTCAGGAGAAGCCAGCTGAAGAAGCTGCAGCAGGACAGTCCAGTGGATGAATTCGCATTCTATCAAAGTTGCGCTCTAACTTAAGGCCATGGATTACTAAGCTAGAGTGTCAAGGGGGTCTGGTTAGTTAAGGGTATAGAAATTTGCTTGGTGCTTAGCTTGTCTCTTCCAAACTTAATTCCACAAAGTTTTCAACTATCACTACGATATCCTTACTGTTAATCTCGCATTCCAATTCATATAGAGTGTTTCAGCGATTCTATCAGTAATGAGGTTACAGAGACACTTCACTCATAATAGTACTGGATAAAGATAGTGACAGTGCATGCTTTAATATTTATCCTGCATAGTATTCTTTAGCTTCTTACCAGAAAGATATTATAATTGGTTGATGCATGGTGTTGTCAGGGTTGTGGCTAGACATAATTGGTGTAAGTGTTAATGGTGTCCATATAGGCGCTGCGTTTCCTGAAGGCTTCTTCCATAAGTATGGGAACGGTGATGGACAGAATATTATTGGTCTAGTTGCTGAATCATATTTTGTTAGGAAGCTATGGAGTCTAGGCTATGAGGTTAGATTTGTCTTCAGTCATAACATCGAGGTTAGATGGATTACGAAGGGCGACTTCTCCCATGAATGTGTAGGCGATTATGGTGAAGTGCTAGAGAAGATGCCTGGGGAGCTGAAGGCGGTCGTTGAGGAGATGTGTAGAGAGGGCCTCAACATATCTATAGCGGATGATGGGAACGTTCCAGCATACTTTAAGGATAAGTTATTGTTTAAGAGAGACATTAAGAAGCTACTCTACAAAATAATCTCTAAGTATCGTGATGGATATATAACTCGAGGTATAATCTTTGACCGGGAGCTTGAACCATTCCTAGCGGCTTTAGGAATGGAGCTCATATACATGTTAGATTATAGGCTCAAGACATCCCTACACACGCTACCCACCAATAAGCTGGAAGAGGTTCTTAACGATGTTGAGAAGATCCTTTCAGAGAAGGGTATAAGGCTTGATGAAGATATGTGGACAGGCTTAAAGATAGCTAATGATGAAGAGCTAGCAGGAGAACTTAGTAAAATCAGCGTTTCTGATAAGACGTAATAATAATCTAGGAGTATTCTTCATCTCATACAGTTTCAAGCTGATTAAGAAAATTGATAGTCTAGGTTTTTCTAAGCTTTCTGATACGAGATACTATGCTTCGATTATCTCTCTTCCCAAGATAAACTTTATACCATACTTCCCAGTCTCTTCCCGGAGTTTATTTGCGACTGCTGGGACTGCATTAGCTACAGACAATACTTTGAGTAAAGGTTCTCTTCCATATAGTGTTCTTGTAGCCTCGACTCTTCTCAATAGCTTCTCTACCTCAGAAAGGGCTTCATCTTCATCTTTTACTGTTATAGTGACTTCCCCCACGATTAGTGGCTCTTCACAGAATATATTTATCTTTAGTGGTTCTCCTTGGTAAAATAGGTATTTCTTACCTACTATAGCTTCAGGGTACCCCATCTTTTCTAGGAGCAATTTTATGTATGCTGCAGCTTGCATCTCAAATGTTACACCGAGAGCAGATTTGAGCTCAATGAAGGCTCTAGATACATAATCTCTAAAGTTCTCAAAGTTTATGGTAAGACGGTTATAGTCTAGTCTAAGCTGTCTAACCTCCTCCCACAATCTATTTTGTCCTTCTCTAAGGCTTTTAACCTCCTCCCATAGTTTGTTGGTGTTCTCCCATAGCTTCTCTTGCCCAAGCCATAGCTTGTTCTGTCCTTCTCTAAGTTCTTTGACTTCTTCCCATAGTTTCTCTTGTCCAAGTCTTAGGTTTTTAACTTCTTCCCAATAGCTTATTCTGCCCATTCCATAGCTTATCTATACTCTCCCAAATCTTCTCTTGTCCAATCCTGAGACTTACAACTTCTTCTAGTAATCTATTCTGTCCTTCCCATAGTTTATTTGTATTCTCCCATAATCTACTCTGATTATCTAACATCTTCTCCTGTTCTTCTCTCAGCTCTTTTATCTCAATCCATATCTTCTCTATATTTCTTAGTATTTCCGTGTATCCTATGTATCCTGCAACTGTATATCGGAACTCAGTATCTTCTTCAAGCAACTTTAATATCTTCTTCTTTAACTGTACACTCATCTCCATAAATGCCTACATCTACGCATTCTATAAGTTTTACCCTTCGTAGAGTCTGTTTGACTTTTTATTTTTCTTGAATGCACTTCTAGGAAATGTGTTAGGAGTTAATGTTGTACTATGAGAGCTTATCCTACTTGCTTATTGTAAATCGCTATTCTAGCCTCGATTGATGGCCAGGTTTAGCCAGGACTAGATATTTATTGTATCTGGATTCCAGAGTTCGTTTTAAAGATTGCCTTCGGTAATCTCTTTCAAAATTGAGAAAACATTAATACCAGATCATATCTTTTTACAGAATGGATAGTAATGAGAGGCAGAGAGGAGGATATTAGAATTTTGAGAGAATTTGTATTGAAAAAGATGGCTGTTAGAAGGCTTGGATATATGAGGAAGAAATTAGTGGTAAAGTGAATAGTAATGGTTTGTAGGGTAAAAGTAATGATTAGAACAGAACATGGAGTGGTTGAAGCTTCAGCGTTGTTAAATAGTGGTTTCGAGTCAGAGGAGCCAGACATTGTAATTCCAGTAAGTGTTGCTGAGAAGCTCCACTTGTGGCCTCCTAAGTCAACCATGAGCACTCTATTAGAGACAGGTGGAGGAGAGATAATAACACCATACTATATATCTGCAGGAGAACTTGAATTAATATTAGAAGATAGAGAGCCATTAAAAGTCAAGGTAAACATTATCGTTAATCCTCACATAGATGAAGTCACATTGAGTGATTATGTTGCAAGTACGCTTGGTATAATCCTTCTAGATTTTAAGAAAGGTGAGTGGAGGCTAAGAGACGACCCAGTAGATAAAGTAAGAGAAAGCATCAAGAGGTAATAACCATCCTCTGCTACTTAATACTTCAGCCTGTTTGATCAATCCTTACTCATATCTAATATGGTGAGGGTAGCTGCATAATCGAATTCAAAACCAAGATGTATAGATATCAAGATAATATTTATATCTGCTTTCAGAAGAATGGTTGAAGAGAGACTAGGTTGGGGCACGTAGGGACTGAAGTTAAGATTGGAGATTTAAAGGGGGATAAAATTATCCAGGTAAAAGCTTTGGTAGATACGGTTCAGCCCTCACAGTTGTGCCTGAGGATATTGCAAGAGAACTTGACCTTCCATTTACAGGCGAGAGGGTAAAAGTTTTAACGGCAAGAGGCTATGATGAGCTTGAATTAACGCATGCCATCATCGAGATTAATCAGAGGAAGAGGATAATGCCTATCCTTGTGAGTAGGAGTATCGGCAGAGTCTTGGTTAGAGTAATAACTCTTGAAGCAATGCAGCTACGCGTAAACCCGTTAACTCAAAAATTAGAAGAATACACAGCTTTACTCTACATTCAACTCTAGTAGATTTAGACATGCATTCTTCAGCGGACTATAGAAGGCAAATGTTTTTGCAGAGTAAGATTATATTGAAGTCTTATGTGTACATTCTTCGAAGAATGTTTGCTTATAGATTGAATCAACCTCATGTCAGTTGAGAATAGAAGAGCCTCCACATAATCATGCCTTAGTTATTTGATAAGCTGAGATAAGTTCATAGACATTAGACTTCTATCGTTAGGTATGTAAGAATTGCCTTGTCAACTTTTACTTAAGTTTTTTCTTATTTATAAGTTTAGATGTTAGATAATGGGCTAAAGATGTTTCCTCGAAATATAGCTCGTAAAGAATTACTTGGCTGATAGGACCTGTAATACTCTACTAATACTTATATGGTAGTCTGCGTTGAGATCATCATATGGTGAGCTCATTGGGTAAGCTTGTGAATGTATCCATAAAGGTCCCGGAAGAAACAAAGAAATTAATGAAAAAAGTTAACGTAAACTGGAGTGAGTATCTTAGAGAGGTTATAGAATCTAAGATTAAGATGGAGGTTGCTAAAGATGCTGCAAAAAAGTTAGACGAGATCCGTCAAAGAATTAAGGGAGTATCTATAGAGGAGATTATACGATGGATAAGAGAAGACAGGGAGAGAAACCTAGAATAGTTATTGATGCAAGCGTGGCTGCTAAATGGTTTATTCCAAGAGAACCTTGGGAGGCGGAAGCACAACTATTGAGAGGTATGATAGTTTCTCAACATGTGGAGGCGTATGCACCTATATTGCTCCTCTATGAGATCTCTTCAATATTGCTAAGGATGGTGTTGAGAGGGGTTTTAAAAATTAACGATGCAATACAGATCCTAGAAGCGCTCCAGAACCTTGGCTTAAATATCCAGACAACTGGATGGAGAGAGTTCTCAGAAATAATACAAATAGCCTTCATAACCAAGTTAACAGTATATGACTCAGTCTATTTGTATCTTTCAAAAGAGATAGATGCGGTACTCATTACAGCTGATGAAGAATTAAAAAAGAAGGGGGGAGACATAGCTAAGATAACTCTACTAAAAGATATAACTACAACGTTGGGTTCTTCAGCAGTTTCTGAATAGTTAACTTTATGCAATTCTTCTTAACGATTCTTTACATGATGTCTGAGGAGACATAAGTGTGAGAAGGTGGTTGAAGGTGTCAGGCAGCTTATTGCTGAGTGAGGCCTGCAGGTTCAAGCTTGAACCTACGG
>Ga0080004_1149741_pt1 | contig 11873 bp, 9 predicted proteins | sample WasSprMetagenome_FD_69207 | JGI IMG/M metagenome (GOLD analysis project Ga0080004, IMG submission 69207) | Sulfidic aquatic microbial communities from Washburn Spring, Yellowstone National Park, USA - WS (SPADES assembly) (version 2) | ecosystem: Environmental > Aquatic > Thermal springs > Hot... | reverse complement strand
CTTTTTGAGCATAATATGTTATTCCAATAATAGCATTTTTATTTTCCATTTTTGCCCACTCATGGTCTTTTGAATATCTTCTATCAGTTGGATACACCTTATTTTCCTCCTTTCCTAAGAGAAGTATTTTTAATAAATGGAAGATCAGTTACTTTTATCTTAACTCTTTTACCTCTAATTTCAAGCTCTAAATTATCTAAATCTTTTTTGATTAAATAACAAAGACCAATTCCTTTCTTTAATGATGGTGAAAAAGTCCCACTGGTAACCCACCCTATTTCTTCATTATTATGAAAAATTTTAAAATCCTTTCTTGGAATTCCTTCTAATGTTTCAAATGCAATAAGATATTTCTTCTTCTTTTCTTTAAGTTCAATTAATGCATTTCTTCCAATAAAATCAGAAGATTTATCCAATTTAACAACCCAAGATAAATTTGCTTCCCATGGAGTTGTATTTTCATCTAATTCATTTCCGTATAAGGGATATCCCATTTCTAATCTTAATGTATCTCTCGCACCTAACCCACATGGGATAATATCTTGCTTGTTTATGAGATAATTCCAAAGTTCAATTGCTTTTTTGTTAGATATGAAAATTTCAAAACCATCTTCACCTGTATATCCTGTTCTTGAAATGTATACTTTTTCTTTAAAAATCTCTGTTTCCAAAAAATGGTAGTATTTTAAGGAAGAAAGATTATCTTTAACAATTGAATTAAGAATTGATTCACTAATAGGACCTTGAAGAGCTATAAGAACTGTTGATTCAGTTTGATCTTCTATCTCCACATTATTAATTAAATTTATATGAAGCCAAGATAAAATCTTTTCTCTATTACCCGCATTTACAACTAATAAAAAATCATTTTCATCTATCATATATAAAATAACATCATCTAAGATTGTACCTTGTGGAGATAAGATTAAGGAATATTGAGCCTTTCCTTTATATAATTTTTGTATGTCATTAGAGGTGAGTTTCTGAAGAAAAATAGAAGAATTTTTTCCTCTTATTCTAATTCTACCCATATGGGATATATCAAAAATTCCAGCCTTTTGTCTTACATGAAGATGTTCTATGATTATCCCTTTATATTCCAAAGGCATAATCCAACCAGAAAATTCTATAAAACGAGGATTTAATTTTTTATGTTCTTCTTCTAAAAAAAGCCGCTTTGCCATTTTTTTCACTCCCTTGTGATATTTCAGGCTGGGGAATTTCCCCAGCCTGAGGTTAAAAAAATCTATTTCTTTACTGCTTCACGAAGCTCTTTTCCTGGACGGAAAACTGGAACTTTTGTCGCAGGAATCTTAATTGGTTGCTGAGTACGTGGATTTCTTCCTTCTCTTGCTGCTCTCTTTCTTACAGAGAAGGTTCCAAATCCTACAAATTGAACAGGTTCGCCTTTTGCAAGAGCTTCAGTAATTGTTTCTATCACACTATTAACAACCTTAGTTGCTTCCTTTTTTGTAATTTTTGCCTTCTCGGCTACTTTGGCAATAAATTCTGCCTTCTTCATGTTTTTTCACCCCCTTTCCGAGGCAGTTTTAAAAACTATTTTTTGATATTTCCCACCATTTATCCATCTCTTCAATAGTTACATCTTCCCATTTTTTCCCCTCTTCTTTAATTTTTCTTTCTAAAAATTTAAATCTATTAACAAATTTTAGATTAGTTTTTCTTAAAGCAAGTTCTGGATCGATTCCTAAATGGCGGGAAATATTTACAATAGTAAATAAAAGGTCTCCTATTTCCCCCTCAATATTCTCCTTGTTATTTTCTTCTATAGCTTTTTCCAGTTCAGATATTTCTTCTTTTAATTTATAAAATATTTCTTTTGCATTCTTCCAATCAAATCCCACATGTGAAGCCTTTTCTTGAATTCTAAAAGATGCTATTAAAGATGGTAAAATTTTGGGTATTCCATCCAAAATACCTTTATTATTCTCTTCTTGTTTAATATTTTCCCAATTATAAAGAATCTCTTTCACGCTTTCTGTTTCTTTTTCTCCAAATACATGAGGATGTCTTGTAATAAGTTTATTATTTACATTCTTTAGAACGTCAGTTAATGTAAAATCTCCTCTTTCTTCTGCCATAAGGCTTTGCATAACAATATGAATAAATACATCTCCTAATTCCTCTTTTATATTATCCTTTGCATTACTCTGAATGCTTTCAACAAGTTCATAACATTCTTCTAAAAAATATGTTAGAAGTGAATAGGGAGTTTGCTTCTTATCCCAAGGGCACTCCCTTCTAACCCTTTGAAGTATATTTATAAATTCAATAAATTCTTTACATAGTTCTTCCATCTGAATATACCTTTTTTACCTCTGACAAAAATATCCTTGATTTTGACTATAATTATAGCATGGACATAAAAAAAGACAAGAGATATTCTCCATTTTAAGGAGAAAAAAACTTAAAACATAAATAAAATCTAATTTAAAAGAGTTTGATTTTTTCTTTATTCTTAATCTATATTATCAGTTGATGGTAATGGTTTTCTTTCCTCTTTTCTATAGAAAGTTTGTTGAAATTGAATAAGTTTTCTCCATAGATTCATCCATATATCTTTGTCTGAGAAGTCCTTCTCAATTTTTGCCTTCTTATATTGTTCTTCTATCCATTTGTTAAATACTTTACTTCTCTTATCATCAAGGATTCTTTTTTCAATTTCTTGTTTTGCTTGAATATAAGGAATAGTGTAAGCTTCTTTTATCTCACTTACAGTAGTAATATAATATCCCTTATCTGTCTTAATAGGATTACTTACTTGATTTATAGGTAAAGTAAAAGTAACTTTTTCTACTTCTTGTGGAAGTTCTCCTTCTGTTATATATCCCAAATCTCCACCTTTATCTTTTGTTGATGTATCTTCAGAATATTTTTTAGCAGCTTCAGCAAATGAAATTTTCTTATCCTTTATTTCTTTAACAATTTCTTTTGCCTTTTTCTCATCCTTAACTAAAATGATTGAAACTTTATACTGTTTTGGATTTTCAAAAAGATATAGATTTTCTTTATAATATTTTTTCATCTCCTCTTCACTTACTTTTTCATCTTTTCCAATTTCTGCCATTAATTTTGAAGATATTAAGCTTTTTCTTATTTCATTTCTAAAGGTTTTAGGATCTAAACCATACTGAGCTAATGCTATTTCAAATTGAGCCTTAGAATTGAATTGTGATTCAATTTCTTTATATTTTTTATCTATCTCTTTATTACTCACTTCTATACCTCTTTTTTTTGCTTCTACCTCTATAATTTTCCATTGAGCTAAATTTTTAATTGTCTCTTCTTTAACTTTTGGTAATAATTTCTTGCCATCTGTTGTAGTAAAGTCAACACCAAATGTTATAATGTATTGGTCTCTTAGTATTTTATAATGGCTCCTATACTCCTCTCTTGAAATTGGATACCCATTAACTTTTATTACTGGATACTTATTCATTTGATAATAAATGAATGCAACTGAGATACCTAATAATGCATATATGATTACAAATACAATAAATATTATTTGGCATACTTTTTTTAGACTCATTTTTCTATCACCTCATCATTAAAGATTTTTCTAATCTTTTGGGATTATATCATGCTTTTTTTCTATAAACCAGAGATATTTCTTGAAGAAACTTTAATATAAAATTACCTTGAATATTAAAATTCTTAGACGGTAAGGAAATTTCTTTTACTCCATCTTTAAAATAAAATATAGCCTTTTCTTGTTTTATATCAATTTTAGAGATTCCAATCTTCTCTGCCAAATATTTAATCTTTGATAATAAAAATAGATCTTCCACTTCTTTTGGTATTTTTCCATAGATATCTTCCATTTCTTTTCTTATTTCATTAATATCTTCTAAATTATTAATATTTACAAGTCTTTGATAAAAATATATTCTTTCACTACTATTTGGTATATAATCCTTAGGGATTATTAATGTATAAGGAAGAGAAATCTTGCAAATGCTTTTTTCTTCTTTCTTTTCTTCTTTTAGTTCTCTTATTGCATCCTCTAAAAGTTGCATATAAAGATAAAATCCAACCTCTTTTATATGTCCATGTTGTTCTTTACCAAGAATATTTCCTGCGCCTCTTATTTCTAAATCTCTTAGTGCTAATCTTAAACCAGAACCTAATGCAGAAAATTCTCTTAATGCTTCAAGTCTTTTTATACTTTCTTGAGAAAGAGATTTTAAAGGTGCATGGAGAAAATATGCATATGCCTGTTTTGATGACCTACCTATTCTTCCTCTCAATTGATACAATTGAGCAAGCCCCATATGTTCAGCATTTTCAACAAATAATGTGTTTGCATTAGGAACATCTATTCCTGACTCTATAATCGTTGTAGTTACAAGAACATTTATTTTACCTTCATAAAAATCACTCATAATTTTTGTTAATTTTTCTTCTTCCATCTTTCCATGAACAATCTCTACAATTGCATTAGGAACTAATCTTTTAATCATCTCAGCTATTGAAGGTAATTTAGGAATTTCATTGCATATATAATATACTTGTCCATTCCTTTCAAGTTCCCTTTTTATCCCTTCTTGTATTATTTGAGGATTATATTCTACTACAAAAGTCTCTATAGGTAATCTATTTTGAGGAGGAGTTTCTAAAATTGAAAACTGTCTTATTCCACTTAATACCATGGAGAGAGTTCTTGGTATAGGGGTTGCTGATAGATAAAGAATATCAACCTTAGGATATTTTTTCTTAAATCCTTCCTTTTGAAATACACCAAATCTATGTTCCTCATCAACAATTATCAATCCTAAATCCTTAAATTCTACATCCCTTTGTAATATTCTATGGGTTCCAATAAGAATATCTATTTCTCCCCTTTTTAATCTTTCTAATATTCTTTTCTGTTCTGATTGAGGTTTAAGTCTACTTAAAACTTCTACCTTCACTGGGAAGATATCTAACCTATTTTGAAATACTTTCCAATGTTGATATGCAAGTATAGTTGTGGGAACCAAAACCGCTACCTGTTTATTATCCATAACCGCCTTGAAGCTTGCTCTTACAGCAAGCTCAGTCTTTCCAAAGCCCACATCTCCAATAAGAATTCGTTCCATAGGTTTTTTAGATTCCATATCTCTTTTAATTTCCCATAAAGCCTTAATTTGATCCTCTGTTTCTTCGTAAGGAAAGCTTGATTCTAATTCTTCTTGCCATTCTGTATCTTTTGAAAATGCAAAACCCTCTTCTATTTCTCTTGTTGCATACATTTTTATTAACTCTTGAGCTATTTCTTTAACTGATTCCTTTACTTTCTTTTTTGTCTCTTCCCAATATTTACTTCCAATCTTACTTAATTGAGGGGGATTTTCACTGGGTGATAGATATTTTTGAATAAGATGCATTTCTTCCAATGGTATAAAGACATAAGTCTGATCCGCATATTCCAATTGAATATATTCCTTTGTTTCATTATTTATGGTTAAAGTTTTTAATCCTAAAAATTTTCCTATTCCATAATTTATATGAACAATATAATCTCCAATCTCAAAGTTGCTAATATCTACCTGTTTTATATTTTTAGAGACTTTAATTGGTTTTCTATGTTTAATACCAAAGATTTCTTTATCTGTAAGAACAATAATTTTAGGTTTTTCCCAAATAAATCCTTCTTTTAGTTCCTCAGAGATTAAAAATTTTACTTTATCAAGAAACTTATATATTTTTTCTTCTAAAATTTCCCTATGTTCTGTTTTTATAAAAATTTTCCATCCATAATTTAAATATTTTTCTAAGTCTTTCTCTAAAAATTCCCTTTTACCTCTGTAAGAAGGTGGTGTATAAAAAGTTAAAAAAATATCTGGATTTTTTGAGTTCATATATATCTTTTTAAATTTTACAATTGAATTTTCAAATTGCTCCTTAGTTAAGTATAGATTAGAGGGAAGATTTTCTTTATATTGGGTTCTTTTAATAAAATTTTCTATCCCTCTTTTTTCCCAACTTTCCAATAATTTAATTGCTTTATCTATATCTTCAAAAATTAATAAAGTATTATCAGGTAAATAGTTCAGAAATGTAGTTTTCTCAATATTGTTTTTAAACAATTTTTCTTCATTTTCTTTTCCTAATAACTCATTTATTGGTGTTAATGAAAATTCATCTATAATTTTTATTGACCTTTGAGTCTCAGGATCAAAAAATCTTAATGATTCTATCTCATCACCTATAAATTCTATTCTTAAAGGATAGGAATATGATGGTGAAAATATATCTATAATTCCTCCTTTTATAGCAAATTGTCCTATTCTCTCTACCCTGTCTGCCCTTTCATAGGAATTTTCTTTTAAATATTCTAATATTTTCTCTCTCTTAACCTCTACACCCTTTTTAAAAAATATGAAATTTTGTTTTAATTTTTCAGGTGTTAGCATAGGGTAAATTAAAGATTTTATAGAGAGGAGTATAAAGAATTTATTTCCTTTTAAAACTCTCTCTATTGCTGTCATTCTTTTCCCTTCTACTATTTTTGATCTTAATGGTTTTTCATAGGGAAGATGAACAAAAGGAGGGAAAATATAAAATTCATCTATAACATCTGTAAGAAAACTCCATTCTTCTAATCTATCTTCATCATTAATAATCCATATCATAGGATGATTAGTGTTCTGATAAATAAGGTAAAAAATTAATGGGATAGCACCATCACAGACTGAATATAAATTAATATCTTTATTATCTTTAATTCTTTCTAATAACTCTATTAAATCTTTGTCTTGTTCTAAAAATTTACTTAAAATATGCATTTTCTGTTAAAAAGATTTTGAGCTTTTTCCCACCCTTCCTTTAGAATAACTTTAATAATCTCAGGAGATAATTTTAAAATTTTTTCAATCATTTCTTTTTCACCTGTCTCAAAATTTGATAAGACATATTCTATAACATTACAGTCCTTAGGTCGTCCTATTCCAATTCTGAATCTATAAAAATTTGGAGTGTTCAACTCTAAGATTATAGATTTAATTCCTTTATGTCCACCATCTTTTCCATTATATCTTATCCTTATTCTTCCAAGATCTAAATCTAAGTCATCATGAACTACAAGAAGATCTTTATAATCTACGGAATAATCTAAAACAAAATTTTTTACACCAATTCCACTTAAGTTCATGTATGTTTGGGGTTTTACAAGATATATTTTTTTATCATAAATTTCAATGTTAGATAGATGGTAATATGTTGATTTATGCCATTTAGGAAATCTAAAATATTCATGTAGGTAATCAACAACCATAAAACCTATGTTATGGCGAGTTTGAGAGTATTCAAAACCCGGATTTCCTAAACCAATAATTGCTAATGTTTCAAGCATTTAAAAGAAAACTATACCTGCGTATCCAACTACTGCAGAAAAATCTTGGGTAGTATCCCCAGATGTTTTGTAGTCCACAAGTTTTGCATTTTTTATTCCTAAATTATTTAAAACAGAAATAAGTATATAAATAGGGCCTGTTCCACATATACTAATTTTCCTTTTCCTTACTCTTTCTAAAAATTCATCAGGATTTAGATTTAAAATTGCCTCTATAGCATAAAGATCTTTCTCTTTTGCTGAATTATAAGATTCATAATGAGTAAAATCAGAGCTTGCAATAATTAAGACATCTCCATCTTTTACTGCAAAAGTAATGCTATTTATCAAGTCTTCTAAAAATCTTTGGCTATAATCTGCTAAGGTTATAGGAACAATAGAAATATAAGGATTTAAATATTGTAGAAAAGGAATCTGAACTTCTATAGAATGTTCCATCATATGTGCAGAAAAATCTTCCTTTAAATATTTTGAATTTTTTAAAATCTTCTCTGCTAATTCTGTATTAATATTTACTTCTCCTAAAGGTGTCACCCATAATCCCTTTGAATAAATAGAAGCAGGATATCCTAATCCATGGTGATTTGGACCTAAAATAATAATATTATTAGGAATATTTATAGTAGAGAAAACTTTTCCAGCTACAGATCCAGAATATATATATCCCGCATGAGGAGAAATACATCCCTTTGCAGGAATAAGTTTTTCCTCTTTCTTTATAAAATTATTAAGCATATTTAAAAGCTCATTCTTATCTCTTGGATAAAAATATCCTGCAACTTGTGCATCCCTCTTCATGATTATTATTATACTCTAACTTTTTAATATTTAAAGTATGTTGATAGAAAAATTTTTTGTTGTTATGAAATTTAACACCTTTTTAGAGATTGCAAATGGAAATAAAGGCAAAAGAGATAATTGAGCTTTTTGATTTATAGGCTTAAAAAGGATTTTAAGAAAAAAGGAAAAGTAATTTTACTGATTTTTTTAAATGCATATGAGGATGAGAGGATGATATAATATGGGTAATATTTTTAGAAGGGGGAATAAAATGAAGAAAGTATTACTTACTCTTTTAATTCTTACCCTTTTTATTCAAATAAGTTATTCTCAGTTATCACTAAAGATTGTAAGTCCCAAAAATGGAGAAACAGTAAGTGGAAATGTAACAATTAAAGTTGAGGTCTCAGATCCTAAAAAACTCTCAAAGATTGAGTTTTACATAAATAAAGAAAAAGTAGGGGAAGTAACAAAAAGTCCATTTGAATATATATGGAATACAACATTATTTCCAAATGGAGAATATACTATAATAGTAAAAGCTTATGAAAAAACAGGATCTACAATTGGGGTTAGTATCAAGATAAAGGTTAGTAACAAGATAAATTATAAATACTGGCAAAAAACTTATGGTGGAAGTTCTCTTGATGTAGCAGTTTCAATACAGCAAATAAGTGATGGGGGATACATTGTTGCAGGGATGACAAGTTCTTTGGGAGCAGGAAATTGGGATGTTTATGTAATAAAACTTGATGTAAATGGGAATAAGGTTTGGGAGAAAATATATGGTGGAAGTAATTTTGATGGAGCAAATTCAATACAGCAAACAAAAGATGGAGGATATATTGTTGCAGGATATACAGAGTCTTTTGGAGCAGGAAATTTTGATTTTTACATAATAAAGCTTGATGCATATGGGAATAAGGTCTGGGAAAAAACTTATGGTGGAAGTAATGATGATTGGGCAAATTCAATACAGCAGACAAAAGATGGAGGATATATTGTTGCAGGAAGTACAGAGTCTTTTGAAGGAGGATGGGATGTTTACGTAATAAAACTTAATGAAGACGGAGATAGGATTTGGGAAAAAACTTATGGTAGAAATAGTAAAGATTGGGCAAGTTCAATACAACAGACAAGAGATGGAGGATATATTATTGCAGGAGGTACAGGATCTCTTGAATTAGGAGGGAATGATTTTTACATAATAAAGCTTAAGACAGATGGAAATGTAGAATGGGTTAAAACATACGGTGGAGGTAGTGATGATAAAGCATATTCAATCCAACAGACAAATGATGGTGGATATATTGTTGCAGGATATACAAGATCTTTGGGGACAGGAAAAGCTGATATTTACATAATAAAGCTTGATATATATGGAAATAAGGTCTGGGAAAAAACTTATGGTGAAAGTAATGATGATTGGGCAAATTCAATACAACAGACAAAAGATGGAGGATATATTGTTGCAGGAGTGACAAATTCTTTTGGAGCAGGAGATTTTGATGTTTACATGATCAAAATAAATGCATATGATATTACAAAACCATATCCTACTTCTACTACACAATATACGCAGAAGGATAATACTCCACCACAGGTTTCAATTATAAATCCACAAAATGGAAAAGTAGTAAGTGGAACTGTAAAAATCGAAGTAAAAGCAACAGATAATGTAGGAGTAACAAAAGTAGAGTTTTACATTGATGGAAAGAAAGTAGGAGAGGATACAACATCCCCATATGAGTATAGTTGGAATACAAACGCTCTTCAATATAATTCAACTCATACAATACAGGCAAAAGCATATGATAAGGCTGGGAATATTGGAAAAAGCTTAGTAATAAGTGTTACTATTGGGGATTCTGTAGTGAAATTTACCGATCCTAATCTTGAAAAAGCAGTACGAGATGCTCTGAAAATACCTGCAGGACAACCCATAACTAAGGAAAAGATGAAAGAATTAAAATCTTTAGATGCAAGTAAGAGGTCTATCTCTAACCTAACTGGTCTTGAACATGCAGTAAAATTGCAATGGTTGAACCTTGCTAATAATAATATAAGTGACATTAGCCCATTATCCAAACTCATTAACTTGAAGATGTTAGACATTGTAATTAACAACGTAATTGATATTAGCCCATTATCTAACCTCACTGACCTGCGAGAGTTGTACCTTGGGGGTAACAATATAAGTGATATTAACCCATTATCTAAACTCACTAACCTGCAATTGTTGTATCTTGAACATAACCCGATAAGTGACATTAGCCCATTATCTAACCTTATTAACCTGCGAGTGTTATTCCTTGTGGATAACAAGATAAAAGACATTAGCCCATTATCTAACCTTATTAACCTACAATATTTAAGACTTGATAATAACCAGATAATTGATATTAGCCCATTAGCTAATCTTACTAATTTGAAGGAGTTAAGACTTAGCAATAACCAGATAAGTGATATCAGGCCATTAGTTAATAATACTGGATTAGGAGAAGGAGATGTAGTTTATCTTGAAAATAATCTTTTAGACCTTTCTATAGAGTCAGATGATATGAAAAATATCAAAATACTTCAAAGTAGAGGAGTAAAAGTATGCTATTAATTTTCAATAATATATAATAAAGTCTTAAAAATTTATAGGGTGCAGGGAGAAATTTACTGTCCCTTTTTATTTTATAGATTTAATCATTTCTTTAAATTTCTTTTCTATTTTCTATCCTTTTCTAAAAGTTTTTCTCAAAAGGCTTTACTCTTACCGAATAATCCTTCTTTTCATAAAAGAGTAACTTATTTTTCTTTTTTATGAGCAAAATCGCGATAAAGAGTATATCTTAATTCATTATAGTATTATTATGTATCATCCCTGCAAAATTACGTTTAATTCTCCAGGTTGAAGATGAAGTCTACAAGATGCATTTAATATTTCAATACTTACAGGATCTTTTTTATCGTTATAGCTAAATATTACCCCACCAGGTTCTTCAATAGCATCTACTGGAGGATCATCTTTCAATATAAATATTAAGATATCGGCCTCTTTATCATATTTTATTTTCACTTTGTTTCCTCCTTCCAATATTTCTCTACTTTACTTGTCCAATATACAGTTAAAACTTTTATAACATTCCTTTCATTAATAAACGGAACTCTCAAAAGTCCATTTCCTCTCTTAGATTGGACTATGAGAACTTCTCCATCTCCAGGAACAATCTGATCGGGATTTATGATTACCTTTTCTATTTCTTCTTTTGTAATACCTAAGGTTTTCTCCCAAAGTTTTTGACACTCTTATGCATGTATTATAGAAAAGTATATCAATCTATTCAATATCTCTCCATCCTCTCTCCTGGACTGAATTTCATCATTGCCTCCTGTATTTGTTTTCCCCCATATGTACATAGATCATACATGTAGTTATATCCGCATGCCCCTATATCTTTTGAAGAGTAAAAACATCTCTACCATTTCTTATAAAGTTTGTTGCAAAAGTATATCTTAAAGTATGCAGAAATATTTTCCTCTAAATATCCTTCTTCATACAAAAATTTTAAGAATGCTTTAGTAGATTTAAATCCTCTTTCTCTTAAATAAGAAATGTATTTTAACACAGAATAAACATTTAAATCTTCTAAAGGGACATTTTTTGTAAAAGGAATCAATGTATATTTATACCATTCTATGGTTTTTGTTGTCTTGCCATTTACTTGGGATATAAAGAAAAAATTAT
>Ga0080004_1107191_pt1 | contig 11876 bp, 12 predicted proteins | sample WasSprMetagenome_FD_69207 | JGI IMG/M metagenome (GOLD analysis project Ga0080004, IMG submission 69207) | Sulfidic aquatic microbial communities from Washburn Spring, Yellowstone National Park, USA - WS (SPADES assembly) (version 2) | ecosystem: Environmental > Aquatic > Thermal springs > Hot... | reverse complement strand
CTCGCCCGGGTCTCCTGCGCTAGCTGCCCGTACCCCTGGCCCGCGTCCCTCCTGTTGAAGCCGAAGACCGCGTTGTCTATCCATATGTCGGCGCGCGCATTGCTCTCGTAGCCAGCGTTGGGCAGCGATGCCACCTTAACGCCGTCGATGAAGAAGTCGACCACTCTCTCCTTCCACTCCACCCTGTAGACGTGCCACTGGGTCAGGTCCAGCTCCTGCATCGACGGCTTGTGGGTGTGGATCACGACTCCCGGCAGCCCGCGCAGGAGCTTCGTGGCGGCGCTGTAGAGGAGCAGCGAGCCCCTGTAGAGCTTAACCGGGTAGAAGTGGTTCCTCGCCTGGGCGAAGAACCCCTGGAGCGGGTAGGGCCCGCGGCTCTGCAGGTGTATGAACCAGATGGGCATGCAGCTCTGGAAGACCATGGTGTGGTTCCAGAAGCCCCAGCCGGCGGAGCCGTAGTGCAGCTGGCTCATCCTTATCCTGGCCTCGAAGGTCTTCCTGAACCAGGGCAGGTCGTCGAACAGCCCATCCGAGAGCTCGGCGTTGGAGTAGTAGAGCGCCTCGGTGGGCCCCATCCACATTCTAAGGATGCTTGCATCCTGCTCGAATCCCGCGTGGTTGTCCACGCGGTAGCTCCAGTACTCGCTCTTCTCGGTGAAGTCGTCGAAAATGCTGTCCCTCTTCTCGCGCGGCATCGCGAGCCCCTCTGCGCCTCTCCTTAAATTCCTAGCGCGCCTCCGGGCACCTCAACCTCTCGTCAATCCTCTTAAGCTCCTCGATGTTCTCCCTCTCCGACGGGTCGATCTCCCTGGTCTCGAACCACGCGTCAAGGATCTCCTTGGCCAGCTCCTCGGACAGCAGCCTCGCGCTCAGTGCCAGCACGTTCGCGTCGTTCCAGAGCCTCGCGCCCCTAGCGTTCTTCGCGTCCGTGCAGAGAGCAGCCCTGACCCCCGGGACCTTGTTGGCGGCAATGCTCACGCCCGTGCCGGTGTAGCACATGACTATACCCGTGTCAGCCCTGCCCGACGCGACCAGCTCGGCTACCTCCAGCCCCACCCTGGGCCACGGGTAAGGCTTCCCGGTCAGCGCCGAGCCCACGAGAATAACCTCGAAACCCCTCCTCCTCAGCTCCTCGACGATGAACCGTGCAATAGAGTAGTTGTCGTCCGAGCCGAACGCGACCCTCAAGGCAGGTACACCCTCCAACAGGTTTCGATGGTCCCTGTTAAGATTTTCCCTCCATGCGTAATTGATCAGGGAGGACTCGGGCTATTATCCATGCGTCATGCTATGGGAGTGTTCAACGCTTGTCGATCTAGAATTGGGCAATCGTTTTTAAGCCCTTTAGCCTCTCGCACGGCGATGATTACGACGAGCGAGCTGCTCTGGACAGCTGCGCTCTTCGCCTGGGTTATAATCGTGGTGATGGTGATCGCCAAGGCGTTCTACGGCTTCTTCAACAAGAGGTATGGGCACAGGGTCGCCATATACTACGTGAGGAAGGTGATCCACATCCTGGCTGGAGGGCTTGTCGCGCTCGTGGTAGCGCTTTACCCCATATTCTCCACGCCCATCCTGCCCTTCGCGATGGCTCTCGTGCTGGCCCTCTTCACCTACATCCCCCACAGGACTGGGAAGCTCATGTACTGGTTCCAGGACCCTGAGAACATCTACGAGGTCGACTTCTGCATAATGTGGGCCATCTTCATCACGCTGGGCTGGTTCGCGGGCAGGCAGTTCGGCTACAACAGCCCGTTCCTCTTCGGGGCCCTACCCCTCCTCTTCATGGCTGTTGGCGACGGCGTGACCGGCATCGTGCGCAACGCGCTCTTCAGGAGGAGGGTGAAGCACTGGAGCGGGAACGTCGCCATGTTCGTCGTCTCGGCTGCCATCGCGCTGGCGCTCGGCTTCGGCATCCCGGGCGTGCTCTCAGCCCTAGCCGCCAGCATTGTCGAGAGGTTTGAGTACCTCGGCAGCATCAGGTTGGACGACAATGTCACCGTGCCCACAACCTCGTTCGCTGTCCTCTACCTACTCCATCTAGTCTGAACCCCTAGCCGCCAGCACCGCTTAAGGCAGGGCCTCACGGAGCCAGCTCCTCCCCCACCCGCAGGACCTGGCGCGGGGCTGCAGCTGTGATGCTCGGGAGGCTGTAGATGGTTAGCAGGTCTAACCGAAATGTTATTATAGGTGAAGCGATGACTTTGGTATTGACAACCATGGAAGCGGGCCTACCCAGGCTGGGAGAGAAGTTCCCAAGCTTCAAGGTGAAGACAACGCACGGCGTGGTAAACTTCCCTGACGACTACAAGGGCAAGTGGGTAGTGCTCTTCAGCCACCCCGCGGACTTCACACCCGTCTGCACCACCGAGTTCGTGGCGTTCCAGAAGCGCTTCGACGAGTTCTCCAAGCTCAACGTGCAGCTCGTTGGCCTGAGCATCGACCAGGTGTTCAGCCACATCAAGTGGGTTGAGTGGATCAAGGAGAAGCTAGGCGTGGAGATAAAGTTCCCGATAATCGCCGACGACACCGGCGAGATGGCCAAGAGGCTGGGCATGATCCACCCAGCCAAGGGCACGAACACCGTCCGTGCAGTGTTCATCATCGACCCCCAGGGGGTTCTGAGGGCAATCCTCTACTACCCGCAGGAGGTCGGCAGGAACATTGACGAGATACTCAGGGTGGTCAAGGCTCTGCAGACCTCCGACAAGCACGATGTTGCAATCCCTGCGAACTGGCCGAACAACGAGCTCATAGGCAGCAAGGTCATTATCCCGCCGGCCGCGGACGAGAAGACAGCGAGGGAGAGGCTCGAGAAGGCCGCGAAGAAGGAGATTGAGTGCTACGACTGGTGGTTCTGCTACAAGTCCATCTAGTAAAACCATTGAATTAATTTTCTTTTTTGGCGATTTCCGAGCTAGCTATGAGTATCGTCCTTCAGGCTTCTGCGTGAGCAATTTATCCCTGTTTAAAACCGGCTCTCTGTATGAGCGGGGCTGGGATTGCGCACATCGTTACTGTTGGCACTAGCGTGGTCAGGAACGTGTCCATTCACGCCCCGCGCTTCAACGTGCCTGGGGAGGTTGTGGAGAAGTTCAGGAAGTGGGCTCAGGCGCCGCCGAGGAGCCTTGAGGACTCAGAGGCGGGCCAGAGGGCATCTCCAGGCTGCGAGGAGTTTGAACACGCGCTCGAGGTGCTCGCCAGCGAGCCCTACGTGGTCAGCGCGGAGCTCAACGCGATGAAGAAGTACCTGGAGGCCCGGATGGTGGACGCAGCTGTGCTCCTGGCCTCCGATACTGGGGCGTCCGAGTTCTCTGCGAGGGTTCTCGGCGAGTACCTCTCCTCCGAGGGCGTGAGGGTGGAGGTGCACAGGGTCAGGGACCTGGGCCTGGACTTCCACAGCGGCCTCCTCAACCTGGTGGACGCCGTGGCGGCTGCGGCATCCAGGTACAGTGGCGAGGGGTACAGGGTTTGGATCAACCTGACCGGTGGCTTCAAGCTCGAGACAGCCGTCCTCTACCTTGCGGCGTGCCTCTCCAGGATGGGGATCGAGAAGGCCTACTACATCCACGAGACCATGAAGGACACGGTGGAGGTCCCAGTTATCCCCGTCAAGCTGGAGGACTACCTGATGGACGCGGTCCGCGCCCTCGGCGCCGAGGAGGTCCCCGCCGGTGAGGCGGAGGCCAGGGTTGGAAGGAGGGTCCTCGACGAGCTGCTCAGAAGGGGGGTAGCCGAGAGGGTGGGGACGAGCGTGCGCGTGAGGAGGTGGGTGGTGCACCTGGCCGGAGGCCTGTTGGAAGCCTCGAGGCAGTCTTCCAGAGGGCTCACTTAGCCACGCCAGCGCACTGGGCAAGGACCGGCAGCACCCCCGGTTGGAGGAGTACTCCCCTGGGGCTAGGTTAAAGGCAGTGTGCACCCCCGAGGGACTCGCCGCGGAGCTCGAGAGGGGAGGGCTGAGCGCGGTTTTGCGCTAGCTCCCCCGCCGGAGCACTGGTCCCACGTACACGACGTAGTGCCCAGGGGGCAGGTGCGAAACTCTGAGGGTGATCCTCGCGCAGCGGCCGCAGGCCCCCGCGGGGTCCTTGACCAGCGCGAGCCTGAAGTAAACTTCTGAGGTCGTCCTGTTCATCAGCACGGGCTCGACCCTGTAGCACCCGCCCGGCAGGGGGAGAGTCACGTTCACAGTGGCGACCCCGGCGACCACTCCTGCTTTCACATCCACCGCGCACATCAGGGGCGAACCCTCGAGCTTCACAACGCTTAACGAGAGGTTCTCGGGGATTCTCGGCGCGCCACTCGCACCCAGCTCGAAGCTGCTCACGGCCTCTATGCTCAAGTAGTACGTCACCGGGGCCTCCACGTAGCCAACGCTCACGTTCACGGGCGAGGCGCCCGCTCTCCCGCCTGAGCCGCTGCTAACATTCAGAGGCGCGCTAGCGCCCGGAGGGCCTGCAGCAGTGCTGGGCGAGCTGGGCTCCTTGCCCGGCTCGGCGGGCTTCTCCGCGCGTTGAGGTGGAGGAGCCACCTCTCCTTTGCTCAGGTAGCTGTGGAGCAGCATCAGCAGCACTAGGTTCGAGGCAGCCAGCACGAGCACTGCAACGAGCAGGATTACCTCCCTTATGCTCACGCCTCGAAGAGTAAGGCCCTGGGTAAATATACTCTTAGTGCGCGCGGTAATACTTAAATACCAAGTAATAATACTGTAGCGCCGGTACCCATGGTCTCGGAAAGCCTGCTAGAGGTAGCGAAGAACTTCCACGGCCATGTGTGCCCCTATCTGGTTCTAGGTCTCAGAGCGTCCGAGATAGCTTTCGGGAGGCTGGGCATCTCGAGGGTGGGGGTGGCAGAGACCATAAGGGAGGATATCGTGGCGATTGTCGAGTCTAACAACTGCTTTGCAGATGGTGTCCAGGTGTTTACTCATTGCACGCTTGGCAATAACTCCCTCATCTACCTGGATGTGGGGAAGACGGCCCTGACAGTCTTCAGGAGAGGTGAGAGAAGAGGGGTGAGGGTCTACGTCCTCTCCGAGAAGGTTAGAGAGCTCCTCCCGCCAGAGGTGGGTGAGCTCTGGCGTAGGGTTGTTGCTGAGAGGAAGGGGTCCAGGGAGGATGCCGAGAGGCTGCACGAGGCTTTCGAGAAGCTCGGCCGCGAGATGCTCAACCTGCCAGAGGACTTCTTCAAGATCAGCGAGGTGGAGATTATCGAGGAGCTTGAGAGAGCACCGATCTTCGAGAGTGTTAGGTGTGAGTCCTGCGGGGAGCTGGTGATGAAGCCTAGGGCTGTCTATGTGAACGGGAAGGCGTACTGCCCAGCGTGCGCAGGTGTGCCTGTGCAGGCTGTGGTTGGCAGGGGTATTTCCACCGTAAAAGTCCCCTTTAGGGAGGTGAGGTAGGGTGAGGAGGACCCTTGCCCTAATCACCGCTCTTGTGGCAGCGGTAGTGCTGCTAAGCGTTGCTGCGGTAGTGCTTCTCCAAGCTCCTGGGCCAGCGGAGACGAAGCCTCCAGCGCCAGTGGAGACAAAGCCTCCGGCGCCCCGTGTCGTAACTGTGGTGGACTACGCCAACAGGACAGTCGAGGTGCCCGCCAATGTCTCTAGGGTCGTTGCCATCGGTCCGGGGGTGTTGCGGCTAGTTGCCTACCTTGGAGCGCTCGACAAGATTGTTGGTGTCGAGGATGCCGAGAAGAGCTGGTCCCCGCTGGGCAGGGATTACGCGATGGCGTACGGTGATGCCTTCAAGAACCTGCCAGTGGTTGGTCCAGGCGGGCCTAGGAATCCTCCCAACCCTGAGCTGCTCAGGAGCTTGAAGCCAGATGTTGTGCTAATGTCTCGGACGTACGTAGACCTCTACGACCCTGACAGGCTTTCGCAGGAGGTTGGAGCCCCGGTCGTGGTGATCGACTACGGTGTGGCTGGTTACCTGAATGTCACGGAGTTTAAGCGCGCGATAACTCTGCTCGGGAGGATCCTGGGCAGGGAAGCTAGAGCGCAAGAGCTGGCCAAATACATTGACAGCGTCGTCGACGATCTCGCTCAGAGGGTCAGAGCTGTTCAGGCAACCCCCTCGGTGTACGTCGGGGCAGTGTCGTACAAAGGTGCTCAGCCGTTCACAGGCACGCAGGGCATGTTCCCGCCTCTCCTGCTCCTTAAGACGAGGAGCATAGTTGACGAGCTGGGCAGGAGGGGCTTCGTGAACGTAGACTTTGAATTCATACTGAAGAGGCAGCCAGAGTACATATTCATAGACTTGAACAACCTGAAGACGGTCCTGGACGACTACAGCAAGGATCCGGCGAAGTACTGTGCTCTGAAGGCGTTCAAGGAGGGTAGGGTGTACGCGCTGCTCCCCTTCAACTACTACCACACGAACGTGGCCACAGCTCTCGCGGACGCCTACTTCATGGGGAAGGTGCTCTACCCCGAGCAGTTCAAGGATGTCGACCCCGCATCTAAGGCGGATGAGATCTACAGGGTGTTTCTGGGGAAGCCGCTCTACGAGGAGTTTGTGAAGGGCTTCGGCAGAGGCTTTGGGCCCCTGAACGACCTCTTCAAGTGCTAGGGTAGAGCGGATGGCGCAGAGGGTCTACGAGCTCTTTGAGAAGAGGGTCTCTCTCCTCCTTGTGCTAGCCGCGCTGACTGTCGCGTCCGTGCCCGCTACTGTGGCTTTTGGAACAGTGTACAAGCCTTGGGAGGTGGTGCTAGGCCTCCTCGAGGGGTCTAGTGACGTCGCCCAGGCTCTCGTGCTGAGATTCAGGAGGGCTCTGGTCTCCCTGCTCGTCGGAGCCTTCCTCGGTGGAGCTGGGGTGCTTACTCAGGCGGCCTTCAGGAACCAGCTGGCATCACCTTTCACGCTCGGCATCTCGAGCGCGTCAGCGCTGGGGGTGGCGGTTGCGCTTGTACTGGGGGTCGGTGGGAGGGGAGGGAGCTGGTTTGTCACCTTTTCATCACCGGCGGTTCTAGCTCTCTTCGCATTCACCTTTTCTCTTGCTCAAACGCTCCTGGTGCTTCTTCTCGCCTGGAGGGCGGGGCTAGACCCCCGGGCTCTCATCCTAGCTTCCATCTCCCTGAACTTCCTGTACCAGGCTGTTCTATACCTGGTGCAGTATCTCGTGCTCAACGAGATTCAGCTAGCCACAGTCGTCTTCTGGACTTTCGGGGATCTGGGCAGGGCTGGCTGGCAGGAACTTTCCTTCCTGCTCGCAGGGAGCCCCGTCATCACCCTGGCCTACCTGCTTCTGCATAAAGACCTGGACTTGCTCCTCCTAGGCGATGACGTTGCCGAGACATCTGGCATAAACCCCCGGAGGACGAGGCTTATCACAGTAATCGCAGCTGCGCTCGGGGCCGCGCTCGCCACAAGCTTCGTCGGGATACTAGCCTTCCTCTGCCTTCTCTCCCCACACCTTGCAAGGCTCCTCATTGGTGGCAGGCATAAGTACCTGGTCCCAGCGTCCATGCTCATAGGCGCCTTGATACTCGAGTGGGCTGACGCCATCTCGCGGACAATACTATCACCTGTTGTGCTGCCCGTGGGGGTAACCTTGTCGATGGTAGGGGCCCCCCTGCTGGTCTACCTACTGCTCAGAGGTGGTCCGAGTGGCGGTCATAAGGGTTAGAGGGGTATCGGTTTACCTCGGCGACTACCAGGCGCTAAGGAGTGTGGAGCTGGAGGTCGAGCGGGGGGAGCTCCTTGCCGTTATAGGGCCGAACGGGAGCGGCAAGACGACTTTGCTCAGAACGATCGCAGGGGTGCTTAAGCCCAGGGTGGGCACCGTGTACATAGATGGGAGGGAGCTGCGGGAGTACAGCAGGAGGGAGCTAGCCAGGAGGCTGGGGTACGTGCCCCAGCGTCTAGCGCCCCAGCAATCCCTCACAGTGCTCGAGTTCGTCCTGACGGGGAGGAGGGCGTACATATCCTTCGACTACACGAGGAGGGATTACGAGAAAGCCCTGGAGGCCCTGCGCAAGGTGGGTGCCGAGGACCTGGCGGATAGGCCGCTAAGCGCCCTCAGCGGTGGTGAGTTTCAGAGAGTGATCATCGCTAGAGCTTTGGCCTGCGAGCCCGAGGTGCTGATACTCGACGAGCCAACAAGCAATCTAGACCCTAAGTATCAGGTGGAGATAATGGAGCTCGTCAAAAGGCTCTCTAGAAGCGGCATGACTGTGATCTCGAGCATGCACGATCTTACCCAGGTGTACAGGTACGCGGATAAAGTCTTAGCGCTTAAGGATGGGCGCGTCTACGCTTGCGGGAGACCCGAGGAAGTCTTAACGGAGGACAACCTGAGGCAGATCTACGGGGTTAAGGTGAGGGTTCTCCCAGAGTACAAGGCAGTAATCCCAGACCAGCTTCCCACCTAAAGTGCGCGCATCTGTAAAGATTTTATTCATCGGTACGGAGCCAAAATGAATATTTGACATACGCTCCAGGGAAAAACTAAATATTACTGCACTGATATGCTGCATTAGGTGACTCTGCTTGAGCTTCCCTGTGCAAGGATGGCACCTCACGCTGCTCGCGTACGTTCTCTCCTTCTTCTGGGTTTTCTCAAACCTCAGGAGGATCCCCCGGGAGCCCCTGCTCACACTCTTCGTAAACCTTGGCAGGTGGGCGGGCGCGCTGACACTGCTGTCCCTGCTCTTCATCCCGTACCACCTCTTCGTCTCTTCCTACGACTTTCTCGCCTTCTCAGCCCTTACGGGAGCGTTCCTCGTCACTCTATCCATAGCCCTGATGGTAATTGAGGATAGGCTGCTCCCCCCGCGTGCCAAGCCTCTTAGGAAGCCGGGCTGCGAAGAGGGGGAGCAAAGCATGCTTCCTTTCGCTGAGGGCCCGGTCATGCTCTCCCTAGGGGCTGTTGCCGCATCGCTGCTGGCCATGCTTCTAACTCCTGACCTCAAGCCGCATGTCAGCAAGAGCAGCGCGGGACAGCTGCTCTACGACCCCTCCCCCCTATTCCTCTTCACCCTTCTCTCATCCATTGCGCTCATCCTTCTTTACCCGCTTGCCAGGAGGAAGATAGTGGGGGAATTCCGGGGGCAGAGACTAGCGCCCGGTAGCCCTGCTGAGCTGGGAGGGGCTAGCGCGAAAGCTGTTCGGGCAGTGAAGAAGCTAGCCGACTCGGGCTTTCTCACAGCAGGTATCGGCGGGGTCATACTCTCACTTCTCTTCCTCCTCCTGGTTCCCGCGCCCGTGGACAGCTTCTCCTACACGCTCGTGAGCCCCTTCTGGTACATCCTCTCGCTGTACATCGCCTGGCGTCTCTACCAGGCGCCCGAGGCGTACCTGGTGACGAAGGCAAGCAAGGAGCTGAGCTTCTGCTGCCCCAGGTGCGGAGGGCGAGAGGTAGAGCCACACAGAGACAGCGGTGATCTCGTCGAGAAGTACATCTACGGCAGGATCGGGCTTGGCGGAGCTCGGGAGAGAGTCATCATCTCCCACTACAGGCACGAGCACACGCGCTACGACTATGAGAGGAAGCGTCTCAAGAAGCTGGCGCGGGTTCTGCCCGGCGCTGGGCAGCAGGCGATGGAGGAGCTAAAAATCAAGTACTCCGAGGAGGCCAGGCGGCTGGCGATCAAGGACGGCCTCCTGAAGGAGTAGCCCTGCGGGTAGAAGCACCCGAAAAGCCTGAAATACTGGGAGCGGCACCGGCTGGCGTGCCCCCGAAGGACCTTGCTGTATTCATGGCGTCTTCCTTTGCGCTGGCCGCGCTCGCCGACGCCTGGTTCTACTACGCTAGAGGGGCTGCCGCGGACCTCGTCCTTGTGTCGGCGCTGGGCCTCCTCTGGAGCCTTCTCAGGATGTACACGCCGACAGCTGGGGCCCTCCTGGCGGTCAAGGTGTCCGGCGGGAGCATCCGGGAGGAGCTAGCCGGCTACCTGGGCATCAGGGGCGGGGTGCTCCTCTACTACCTCGCCGCCCCGCTGCTCGCCTACCTCGCAGTGGGCGTGTACGTGCTCCTGGGCCTAGCTGCAGGCCTGGTTGACCCGGGGAAGCCTGCGAGAGTGATCTCGGAGCAGCTCGCCAGGTTTGAGCTGAGGGTTTCGGAGGAGGCTGCACGGCTGCTGCTGGCCGTGCAGCTGCCAGCCGCGTACATCGCCGCGGTCACGGTGAACGCTTTCTTCGCCCTGGGCGAGGAGATCGGCTGGAGGGGCTACATGTACAGGAGGCTTGGCTCCCAGCCCAGCCTTAGGAGCATCGTGGCCATAGGTGTGGTCTGGGGGCTGTGGCACGCCACCGCTATAGGCCTGCTCGGCCACAACTACCCGGTGCTCAGGTGGGCTGGAGTACCCCTGTTCACCCTCTTCTGCATCCTCCTCAACGCGCTCATGCTGCCCCTGGTCGCTCGGGCTCGCAGCGTGCTGCCAGCCGCATCGCTGCACGGGGCGGTGAACGCGCTCTGGGGCTTCACAGTCCTCGCCACGGTCCCGGAGGGGGCAGAGGGGGAGGTTCTCGGGGGTCTCGGGGCCCTTGGGCTCGCCTCGCTGGCTGTAACCTGCCTCGCAGCCTACGTAGTCCTTGCAAGAGTGCGCAGAGCAGGGAGCTGCGCCTAAACACTAGCTCTGAACCCCTCTAAGGGCTCTGCGTGGTTTTGTTCCAGGAGTATAACATTTATGTTGCACATTTGGAACATATGCAGCGTGCTTGAGAGCCTGCTTCCCAGAGAGGGGGCGGAGAGAGAGTGGGCGCTGAGGGAGCACCTGCAACGCTTAGTACTGTACGCGCTGGCCCAGCTCAACCTCTACGAGAGGTACACGCTGCAGGGGGGCACAGCGCTGCGCCTTGCCCACGGCTCGCCTAGGCTATCGCTGGATCTCGACTTCACGCTGGAGGGCGCCGTGGCGGAGTCGCTTCGCCACGCTGAGGTCTTGCGCGGCCTCCTCGAGAGGGCTTTAGCCCCGGAGGGTGTTGGCGTGGGGCTCTCGGGCTCTAAGCTCGACGAGGCAGGAGGCTTTCACAGGTACTTCCTTGCCTTCGACACGCGGCGCCTGGTCGGCAGGAAGCTGCGGGTGAAGGTGGAGGTGCTCAGCAGGAGGTACAGCCACGCCTACTACGAGATGAAGCCTGTTGAAGTCAGGTATCCTGTGGCGACCGCGGTCGGTGTGCGGGTGAAGAGGCTCGACTGCATACTGGCGGACAAGGTGTGCTCGCTGGCGGGCGCTTGGCGGAGGGGCTTTGTGCGCTGGCGCGACGTCTTCGACATCCACTGGATCAGGGAGAGAGGAGTGCGTGTGCACCGAGGCTACTTGGCCGAGGAGTTCGGCAGCTACGTGGAGCGCCCAGAGGATCTCGCCGGGGTTGCCGCCTTTCTGCGCGGCATCCTGGAGCGAGGCGACCTGGCGGTTGTGGAGAGGGAGCTAGCCCTGCTCCTGCACCGCTCGCTGCTCTCGCGCAGCCTTATCGAGACTTACCTCAGGTCGGCGGTCGAGGTCCTCGAGGAAGCCATCGAGGTGCTCGGCGGTGAGGCTGGTCGAGTGGGTTAAGCTCATCGAGAGCCTGAGGGGCAGTGGAGTCAGGGTCGTGCACATCAGCGCCCTGCGCTCCCTAACAGGCCTGAGCGCCCCCTCCCTCAACACAGCCCTGTGGAGGCTGCAGAGAGCGGGGCTGGTCACCAGGGTCGCCAGGGGCTGGGTTTGCCTGGGCGCGTGCGAGGCCTGGGAGGTCGTCAGGGCAGCCTTCCCCTCAGCCTACATATCCATGGAGTGGGCCCTCCACTACCACGAGGGGCTGGACAGGCCCTCCCACGTCGTCACGGTCGTGTGGCTCGGCAAACCCCGGGGCGTGAGGAGCAAGGCCTTCACCTTCGAGCTCCACAGGATCAGCAGGAGGCTCTACTTCGGCTTCGACCCCGAAAAGGCGATCGCGGAG
>Ga0080004_1149607_pt1 | contig 11879 bp, 21 predicted proteins | sample WasSprMetagenome_FD_69207 | JGI IMG/M metagenome (GOLD analysis project Ga0080004, IMG submission 69207) | Sulfidic aquatic microbial communities from Washburn Spring, Yellowstone National Park, USA - WS (SPADES assembly) (version 2) | ecosystem: Environmental > Aquatic > Thermal springs > Hot... | reverse complement strand
GAGGTTGGAGGTCTCGACGGCCCAGCGGTCTATGTCCAAGCCGAGGATCTCCGCGCCCTCCAGCGCCAAGGCCAGCCCGAGCGACAGCCCGCCCATCCCGCAGTACAGGTCTAGGATCCTGACCAAGGCCTGCGCCCCCTCAGGAGCTTTAAAACCCCCTCTAGGTCGCTGATCGCCTTGTTGACGTCGCCTAGGACTTCGCCCAAGCCGTCTACTCTGCTCAGCGAGATCAAGTCCATGAGTTTGGCGCGGGCCCTCCACAACCTCTCGAGAGCCACCTCGACGGCGGAGGTCGCCTCATCCGTGCGCGCGCCCACCGCCCCGAGACCTCCCCAAGTAGCACCTGCTCAGGGCGATCTTCCCGTCGCCTAGGTCGTGGGCGTGCTCCACGTAGACCAAGCCCCTCGCCCCCCTCCTGAGGGCGCCCAGCCGGCGGCAACGCGGGCACCTGACCAGGTTGAGGCCGCCCCCCTCATCCGACATGGGCGCCCCCCTCCCTCTTCTCGGTGAGCTTCAGGACGCCCGCCTTCTCCAGCTCCCTCTCCAGCTTCCTGACGACCTTCCTGACGAGGGAGGCCTTCTCCTCCCCAGCCCCTCCCGCCAGCCACGCGGAGAGGCCCACGGCCTCCCTGCCGTCCTCCGTCCTGTACTTGGTCGCGTGGACCGCGCCTAGGAACCCGCCCGTGTCGTAGTCCTTGATCCTGAGGGTGGCGGTGGAGCCGTCGTAGTCCACGGACAGCCTGAGCAGGCCCGCGTAGGCCCTGACCGTCCTGAAGAGGGCCCTTAGGATCGGGGGGTCGCGGGTCGCCGTCCCGCTCATGTTCCCCGCCCCAGGCTACAGCAACTCGACGGTCCGGTTCGGCGGGTTCCCCTCCACGAACTTTATGAGGCCCTCCTGGGCGAAGAACTTCTTCCAGCGCTCGACTACTGTAGGCCCTCTGGTCTCCCTTACGGCCATGTCGAGGATCTTCTCGGGCACCAAGACTGGCGTGAAGGGTTGCTTCAGTATCTCCCTTATCTTCGCCTTCACCTGCTCGTAGACCCGGCGAATGCTCATCCTAGGGTTGACCTTCAAGTCGCCAGCCCCTGATAGGGGGGCCAAGTAGTTCTTGAGGGCCTCCTCGACCACATAACTGATAGCGCCGTGATGCCTCCCGCAGAGCACGGGAGCCACCCTGATCAACTCCTCGTAGAGGCCCTCGCTTATGTAGACGAGCAACTGCACCTTGCTCCTCGGTAACTTCTTCTTCGAAGGCCGTGAAGCGCGCCTATATCCGCTAGTGTGTTCGGAGGGGGGCGGGGCGACCGCGCGGCTGGCCTTCCCGCCCTCGCCAGCTCCACGATCCTTATCAAGAGCCGCGCCCTCCACGGTCGCTCCACCACTAAATAGAACTGCTAGTTTGCTAGCATATATTGCTTTCTTGCTAGCAAACCGTTCATACAGAATCGCCACTCTAATATTAGAAAGAAATGCTAGCAAACTTTTCGATGTGCTCCCACGGCCTTGGGTGATGTGGAGCGGGCGGGGCGGGCGACCCCCTTCTGAACACACACGCGAACACAGGCCTCTGATGTAGGGCTGATGTGAGCGCGCTCAGAACCACCACCCCAACGCGCTCCTTGACAGACGTGGCGTGCGCCCGTCGTTATCGCGTGTGGTTGAGCTCGAAGTGAATATCTGCCGGCTCGGCGCTCTTCTGTCCGGTGCTCGCGTTGGGCTTGAGCCTCCGCCTCTCGGTCGATAAGAGCGTGGCGAGGGTTGGGGACGTGGTCACGTTCACGGTGAGGGCGTGCTCCGCCGGCTTCGGGCTGGCAGAGCTTATCTTGGTGCTTGTCGGCAGAGGTATCAGGAGGTTCTGAGGTGCCTCTCACTAGGGGTCAGAGGGTTGCGCTCCTCGTAGGGGGTTTGACGGGCGCGGGCCTCATAGGCTACCTCGTCTACAGGGCGGTCTCTGCTAGAGCAATCGTACCGACACCTCCAAGTGTACCGACGCCCCCGACGGTGCCTAGTAAGGTCAAGCTGGAGGTCAGAGCAGTTGGGGGCGGTACTACGGATCCAGCGCCGGGGGTCTACTACGTCGACGCGGGCTCCGAGGTCACTCTGACCGCCAAGCCGACCCTGGGCCGATTCCTGAGCTGGGTGGTAGACTCGGAGCAGTACGGCACGGCTACGATCACGCTGACCGTCTCTAGGGACACCGTGGCGACGGCTTGGTTCACCACCCCCGAGGGGAGGTTGCCGATAGCCGAGAAGGGGTACGTAGTCGTCAAAGCCTACGCGGACAGCGACGAGGTTACGGCGGAGATCAGAGAAGTCGTCGATCTGGTCAGCGGGCAGTACCTCATAAAGAGGGGAGACGTCATCCTGTACACTCCCTACACGCTCGAGCTGGACCCCGGCAGCTATAGGATCACGGTCGGCCTCGGTTCTATGGAGCAGTCGAAGGATTGCACGGTCTCGGCCGGCCAGGCCGTCGAGCTGGGCTTCCGCTTCCCCAAGCCGACGGGGACCGGCAAGGTGTACCTGCAGGCGTGGAAGGCCTCTCTCAACAAAGAGGTCACGGCTAGGGTGGACGTAGAGGGGGTTGGGACGTACTACACGCCCTGCTGGGTAGAGCTGAGGGAGGGCACGTACACTATGACTGCCACATATGAGGGAGAGGCTATTAGGCACACGACCACTATAAGAGCTGGGGATCAATTTGTGCTCGGATTCACGTTCGACCCGTGAGGTGAGAGCGTGCCCCTGACGAGAGGGCAGAAGGTTGCGGTCCTTGTGGGAGGTCTCGCTGGGATAGGCCTCGTCGGCTACCTCGTCTACAAATACGTGCTCCCGACCCTAGCCCCTCCGACAGTGCCGACCCCTCCGACCATACCAACCCCTACTCCGACTCCCCCTCCGACCCCTACCCCAGGCCCAGGTCTTCCCGCCGCAGTTCGTAGTCTAGGATCTGTCGAGATAGTCCAGAACGTCGGGTTCGGGTACACCGGGACGCCCTGCATCGATCACAAGATCGTTGCCGTCTACTGCGACGAGAACTGGAACATCAACCGGTTCTGCACCAAGACTATGAAGTTCCAAGTCGTCGATTCGGCAGGCAAGGGGGTCCCAGGTGTGAAGGTGTGGCTCTACACCGACCCCATGCCAGACCCCTTCCGGTACAAGGGTTACCTGACGCTCGACTGGGGCATCTGGACTGCTCAGAACCCTCTGGAGAAGGTGACGGATAGCAACGGGGTCGTCTCGGTGACTCTGAGGTATCAGTACGGGCTAGAGGACAGGTTCAAGCTACTAGCGCAGGATACGGGCATGTATGCGAAGAAGTGGTTGTGCTTCCCCCCTCTCGCTGTGAGCACTGAGATCCCCTACGACGGGCTAGAGGCTGGGACCTGGTTCGAGTTCACATTTAGAGGGGGAGGGGGAGAGAGCCCGTACACGGCGATAAACAGGGTTCACTGCCAGATCGCTGGGACCGCTCCTACGGGCCAGACATATATAAGCGAGATCGCATACTGCAAGTTCAGGACGAGGTGGCTCTAGATGGCTAGGAGACTGCCCGAGGTCCCGGGCTGGGTAGTCGGACTCGCTCTCGGAGGGGCAGCGATCGGAGTCGGTGGCTACCTCATCTACGAGTGGCTGGTCGGGCCTAGGAAGTACCTAGAGGAGCAGTACAAGCGCCTCCTAGAGGACTACGTGAGGGAGCACGTTCAATTCATACAGCAGACCGGGGGAGCCCTCACCAAGGAGCAGGAGGCGATCCTCTCCGAGAAGCAGAGGAGGTTGTCGGAGATCGAGAAGGCGTGGAGGGAGCTGACGGGGAGCACTGTGAGCATCCTTACAATCATCGGCACGGGCGTTGCTGTGGGGATAGTTGCTTACGCGCTCGGAGTCGCAATCTCCAAGATAGTCAGGGCTCGGAGGTACGCGGAGGAGAACGCCAAGAACGTGCAGACGACCGAGGGGTTGCTCTCCTACATACGTTGCACTGTGAACGTTGCCCTAGCGGAGCTCGGATACGTGAACGTAGCCACTGCGGCCCAGATCTCAACGAACGTGTGGGCGTCGACCTACCTGTACCCGGCCATGCAGGCGGAGATCAACCTGCTACAGGCACAACTGGCTACTCTCACGGGAGTGCAGCTCATGATCGCGCAGTTCCTGATCAGCGCCCTGACCGTTCAGATGACCGCAACGATACCTGCCATGTTGCAGTCCGCGCTCCTCTACATAATGCCCCCGATAGTGCCTCTCTAGCCCCTCTGCAGAGCGTACCATAATAAGAGAGCACCGAAGTATCCGTGGTGTACCTTCGTCGGGTCGAACTTGGACCTGCCAGTTATCGGCGAGCCCACGGTGTGCTCCAGAACATCATCGACTATCAAGAAGACCCCGACGATCCCGCTCAGGACTTTGAGCGCGAGCTTGGCGTCGGACATGAGATCACTCTAGCTCTCGGGCAGAGGTGCTAGGAAGTAGGCCAGGCCCGCACCGGCTATCCCGGAGAGGGCACCGACCCAGCCCTTCCTAGAGGCACCGTACCCGAGGGCACCGGCTAGGAGACCGACTAGCGCAGAGAGGGCAACCCTCTCCCACTTGATGGGGGGTACTGGAATGGGAGGTACGGGAGTGGGCGTGGGGACGGGAGTAGGAGTCGGAGGGGGAGGGGTAACTGGCGCTAGGTACCACTTGACAGCCTTCCTGTCCACCTCTGCGAACTCTGTGGGCGCTGACATCCCTACATCCCTAGACCCCTAGAGGCCTCTGCTACGCGGCCTTCATGTAGGCGATCACTGTGACCTGGACGTCTTCGTTGGGCATCTTCATGACTCCGGGTGCGGGGAACGTCTTGCTAGCCCCGGGTGCTATCGTCTCGACGGCTATTGTGAACCTTGCGTACTCGGTGCCGGACTTCAACCCCGTGACTATCACGTACGGGTACGCGTACACCGTGACGGAGGAGTCGTTCCTTATCGTGCAACTGAAGTCGATCGTGGACCCGGCTTTGATTTGAGTCCCGTCTGCAGGGCTCACGGCAGTTATCGTGCCCTTGAGAGGCGGAGGTGCGGCTAGATACCACTTCACGGTCACCCTAGCGACCTCCGTCCACTCTTGCCTGTACCCGAGGCCCCTGGGGAGTAGGGCTGGGATCACCGCGCCGGCCAGCGCCCCACCGATCCCTACGACCAAGTTCAACGCTTCCCCTTTAACCCTCACGCGGGACACCGAGTAGGCTTCCGTCGCCTAGCAAAAAAGCTTAGCGCGGAGGGCTTCCGCCAGCTCGGCCATCAGGAGGCGCAGCAACTCGTAGTTCCCGGCGAGGGCCGAGGCCACGGCGAGCGCGACGAGCTTGAGTCGCCGTCGGGCTGGCACGTCCCTCACCGCCTCCAGCCCCTAGCTGGGGGCCTTGGAGGGTTGAGACGGCTGGGATGATTGGGATGGTTGGGACGACAGCCGTCGCACGAGCTCGAGGAACCTCTCCTTCCGGGCCTCCAGCTCCCTGTACACCTCCTCGGACACCTCCGAGACCCTCCTCAGGGCCTCCGCGACGGCCTCCCTGGTCGGCTCGGCCAGGGCCCCGGATCTGTAGAGCCACTTCCTCACGTCCTCCACCTTGTTGTGCAACTCGATGATCCTCCTGTCCGAGACGGCCCTCAGGTCGTCCTCCGCCCCCAGCAGCTCCTCGTACGCCCTCCACACCTTCTCCCTCACGACCCCGAGGGCGTCCCGGCCCCCCCTGTCGAACCTCTCCAGGGCCTCCCTCAGGGTCACCTTGGCGATCCCCAGGTGGCTCGTCGCGCACTCGTAGCAGTAGGCCTCCCGCCTGCCCGGGGGCAGGGACGGCGAGGGCCGAGGGCCGAGGATCGCCCTGAGCCTCTCCTCGCCGACCTTCAGAGGGGAGTTCTCCACCGCCGTCGCTATCATGTCTATGAACATGAGGAACAGCTTCCCGTACCTGCCGAGGGACACCCTCCCACCCCCTCAGCCCTTCACCATCTCCAGCACCTTCTTGACGGCGCAGTGCTCCCTCTCGACCGGGTCCTTTATGTCCCTGCAGGCCCCGCCCAGCTTCCTGAAGTCCGATCCGTAGACGTCCTCCGCGTGCTTGATCCTGAGGTCCATGCTGGTGGCGAAGGCCATGGCCTTGAACGCCCCCTCGAAGTCCTTTACGTCCGAGCAGAAGACGCCCTCACCCGGCGCGAGCTCGCACCTCGCGCCCGCGAGCTCCTCGAACAGCCTCTTCATCACCCTGTTCACGTCGTCGTCCGTGTCGTAGTAGGATATCCTCCTCTCCTTGAGGTCCACGTGGGTCATGTGGCCCGCGGCGCTGCCGACCCTCACCTCGGCCCTGTCCCCGTCCATCCTGCAGAGCAGCATCGCGTAGTCCTGCTCCCACATCAGGTCCATCTTCTTCAGCCTGTCCGTCAGCCCGTCCCACAGCTTGCAGAGCCTTATCAGCTCGGGGTTCGTGGGCACGGCGTCACCCCCTGACGAAGTACAGGATCCCGTCCCTAATATCGATCACCGCGTCGTTGCCCTCCCCGTCTTTAACTATGGGGGCCCCGAGCCACCTAGCGAGCCTCTCCAAGTCTTCGAGGGACTCGACCTCGACCTTCAGGAGCGACCTCTCGGTCTCCTCCGTCGGCTTGGCGTTCAGCCTGAGGATCTCGCTCACCTCCTCCACATGCACTTCCCTTCCCTCTCCCACGAAGCTAGGAACTCCTCCGCCCTCTCCACCGCCCTGTGGAGGCAGGCCGCGAGGTCGTTCACGGCGGCGCTCAGGGTGTAGGGCTTCTTGACCCCCAGCAACCACGTGCACCTAGTCCTGCCGGAGGCCCTCCTGTAGGCCTCGTCGACGTCCTTCACCTCGCCCTCCACCCGCGGGCTCATGGCGCACTCCCCGACCTTCTCCCCGCGCTCCTTGCAGTACGTTGCTTCGCCCCTCACGACCCCGGCCGCCCAGCCGAGGGCGACCGCGAACCCCCTCCACTCCCTTTCTCCCATCACCTTCTCGAAGAAGTGCATCAGCCCGGTGGTGGTGGCGTCCACGTCGTCGAGCCACTGGAGAACCTCGTCCCCGACCGGCCTGTCCCTCTCGAAGGCGATCCGGCGACCCTCCTCCTCCAGCTTCTTGGCCCTCTCGACGTGCTTTATCAGGAGGCTCACTAGCCTCGCCCGCCGAACTCCCCATCGCGCGACTATTTTTCGCTTGCCTCCGGCCTTTAATGGCCCCTCTCGTAGGACTCCCTGTACAGGGCCCTCCTCGGGTTCACCCACTCCAGGGCGGTGGGGGGCGTGGCCAAGCCCTTCGCCGTCAGCCTGTAGTACCTCCTAGGCATCTTCAGGTCAGGGTTGGAGGAGGGCCCCTCCCTCGAGGGCTCTATCAGGCCCAGCCTGGAGAGCCAGAAGAAGTAGTTCACCACGTTCTGCCAGGAGGTCCTCGGCCTCCTCCCCGCCGTCGCGACGGCCTCCTTGTAGGCCCTGTAGACCTCGTAGGGGTACGCCTCCCCTCGCCTAAGGAGGTAGTCCCTTATGAAGAGCCCTAGGACGATGGGCCTCCGGGCGCTCATCTCTTCTCGCCCCTGCCCACAGCTACGGATCCAGCGAGGAGTATCTCCTCGGCGCTGGGCACCCTCTCAGCCATCCCCTCCGTCGAGGCCAAGTAGAACTGGTACGTGGTCCTGACGCTGGCGTGCTTCGCCAGCACCTTGCTCACCACCTCCAAGGGAACCCCCCTCTCGACGGATAATGAGATCCTCGAATGGCGCAGGAGGTGGGGGCGCAGCCTCCTGCCCCCCGGCTCTATCTTGGCCAGCCCGCAGAACCTCTTGAAGGCCAGCTCCGCCGCCCTAGGGGTCACGGGGAACGGGTCGGAGAGGGGGTAGTACCTCGCGTGCTCCTTCGCCAGCCTCCTGACCCAAGGCTCTAGGGGGAAGGTCGCCCACTCCTCCCCCCTCTTCTTGAGCAGGGGGAAGCTCACGGTGTTCGAGGCTAGGTCTATCCTAGCCCTCAGGGCCTCGCTTAAACGCCTCGCGTACGCGAACATGAGAGCGAACAGCAACCTGTACGGGGGCTCGGCGACCTCTATCAGCCTCCTGACCTCGTCGGCAGTCAGGGACTCCGCGGGCCTGAGGGAGACGGGCGGCATCGTCCTCCTGACCGCCCTCACCTTCCTCTCGTCCACGTCGAGGAGCATGAGGTCGAAGTAGCTCAGCACGTCCCTAGCGTAGACCGCGACGGACTGCGGGCTCAGCCTCCTCGAGAGCACGTCCATCCACTTGGCCAGCGACTCCGGCCCCGGCTCCATCCCCGTCTCCTCTAGGAACTCGCCGTAGGCCCTCAGCACGCTGAGCTTCCTCCTCAGGGTGGCCTCCGAGTACACTCGGGAGGCCCTGAGCCTGAAGCCCTCCAGGTCGAGCATATATGGCACGGAAAACGAAACAGCCGGACGGGCATTTAAGCGTGCCCTCGCTTTAATTGAGGCCCTGATCGGGAGGCTTTGAGAAAGCGGTCTGATGCGATAGCGCTTTAGGAAAGCGGAACGCTTTTATCGGGGCGCTTTCTTTACGTAAGCGGTGGGATCGTGAAAGTTGTAAGCACTAGGATAAGCGACGAGGCTTACGAGGCCCTCCTCCGGATGGCCAAGGAGAGGGGCCTCACCCTCTACGACTACATAAGGGAGACCTTGGAGGGGCTCGCCAGAAAGGGCTCCGCTCACCTCGCCGTTTACGAAAGCGTTGACGTGAAAGCGGAGCTTTCGCGATTCGAGAGGTGGGTGAAGGAGATAGACGACCGCCTCTCCTTCGTCGAGAAGTGCATGGAGGACGTCCTGTTTGCGAAAACGCCGACGTCAACGCCTCAGGCGCAAGCACCGCAAGCGCCCCAACAGCCCCAGCCTTCGCAACCCCAGCAACAGCCCCAGCAACCCCCAGAGCCCAAGCTGATCCCCGCCTCCGAGCTCCCGGAGGCGAAGAAGGCCTTGGAGGAGGCGGAGAGGGCGAAGGCCGAGGAGGCCAAGCCGGAGGAGGCCGTCGGGGTCAGGAAGAGGGCGAGGGAGGGCGTCTTCAAGGAGATCTCCGTGGAGTGGATACTGAAGAAGGCTGGGAAGAGCCCGGAGGAGTTCGTGGAGGAGTGGGCTAGGAAAGGGTACAACGCGAACAAGGTGGGGGACAAGGTGGTCATAGCGAGCGACGACGTGGTCGAGTCCGTCCTGAACGAGCTGAACGCGAGGAACGTGCAGGGGCCCGGGGCCCTCCAAGAGATTCAGGACAAGGAGCTGAGGAGGAGGGCCGTGAGCATCAGCGCCGCCGGCTTCATATACTTCGACGCGACGACTAGGAAATGGAAGAGGGCTTAAGGGGTGGCGAGGAGTGCCCAAGGTCACAATAAGCCCGACGTGAGAAAGCTTTTTAAACTCCCTCACAGAGTGCAACTCGGTGATTCGGTTTGCCGGAAAATGTTGAAAAAAGCGGAAGGCCCGAGGGGAAGGAGCCCAAGGGCGGCTTCGTCCTCGTAAGGGTGGACAAGGCCCTCCTGAAGGAGCTCGCGGGGCTGTTCCCCGAGGTCGAGGGCATAAGCGACACGGCCAAGGTCAACGTCCTCCTGAGGAAGCTCCTAGCGATGGAGAGGGATAAGCGCTTCCGAGAAACGGACGTCAGGGCCCTAGCCGGGTACTTCAAGGAGCTCGCGGGGGCCCTAGACAGCGTGCGGTCGCTCTTCGGCAAGCCCAAGGAGCCGGAGACCTCGTGAAGCGGGGCGGTCGGCGTGAGGATCGTCGGCACGAAGGAGATAGAGCTCAAACTCATAAAGCCCCTCTTCCCTAGGGACGTGGACGAGGGGGAGCTCGAGGAACTGGCTAGGAGCGTGGAGGCGACCGGCGGGGTCGTGCACCCGGTCGTCGTCCGACCATCGAAGGAGGAGGGCTTCTACGACCTCATCTGCGGCTACAGGCGTTGCCTCGCGCTCAGGAAGATCGGGCTGGCCGTCGTGGAGGCGGTCGTGGTCGAGTGCGACGACAAGGAGGCCTTCCAGCTCTCCCTCATCGAGAACCTCCAGCGCGTGAACCTGAGCGACTACGAGGTGGCCAAGAGGCTGAAGGAGCTTAGGGACAAGTTCAATCTAACCCCCACGCAGATAGCGCAACTCTTGGGCAAGAGCAAGGGCTGGGTGGAAGACCACCTCAGGATGCTGGAGCTGGAGAAGGAGGTCGCCGAGGCCGTCTCACGGCCAACGGTCGGGCGCCCGACCGTTGGCCAAGTGATGGACAAGATCACGGCCTACCACGCCCAAGTCATACTGAAGCAACCCGAGCCGATCAGGAGGCGACTCGTCGAGGAGGTAGTCGAGAAGATAATCGAGGGGGAGGAGCCCCCGTCCGCTAGGACCCTAGAGAGGAGGGCGAAGAAGCTCTTCAAGCCTAAAGAGGAGGAGGCAACCGCCGAAGCAGTCCAAGCGCCCAGACCGTCGCCCCCGTCGGCGGAGGTCGAATTGAAGGCCGAGAAGCCCGAGGAAGAGCCCAGGGTCATCTACAGCAGGGTGGTGCGCGGGGCCGAGGACATCCACAAGGCCTTCGACGAGCTCAAGCAGGTGCTGGAGAGGGGCGTCGCGCCGACCGCACCGATGGCCGTCGAAGCCGTGGAGGCTGGGGCGCCGATCCGGCCTTCGGTCCCCGTCGAAAGACCCATCGAGAAGGCGGAGGTTCCTAAGCCAGCAGTCGAGGAGGCCGTCTCGGCAATCAACGACCTCCTCCTGCAACTCAACGACGTGCTGGAGAGGCTGAGGCTGTCCGCGACCTCCCTAGTCGGTAGGAGGATAAGGGCCGTCTTCGAGCACCCGTACGAGGAGGGCGAGGAGGAAGAGGCCGTCGGCGCGCTCATCAGGGCCGACAGGAGGGCCGTGTACGTCGAGATGGTCCTCGGAGGAGGGGCGAAGGCGGAGCGGATGGTAAGGTGGTACGACCTGAAGAAAGTGGAGCTCGCGTGAGCTCCGACCTCGTCGCCCTCCGCTTCTCCTTCCCGTACAGGGGAGACCGCCTCATCACCATCCCCTTCTATTTGAAGAGCCTGAGGGACTTCCTGAGGAGGCACGGGGGCAAGGCCTGCTGGATCGTCGGGGGCAGGATAGAGAGGCCCGCCTACCTCCTCTTCAAGAGGGAGGTGGTCGAGGAGGTCAGGAAGCTGATAGCCGACGAGCTCGGCAGGGGCCTCACCTTCGTCCTAGAGGCCGTCGACCCCGAGCCCTTGGTGAGGAAGTACCTGAACCAAGAGAGGGAGGTCGTGGGATACCTAGACCTGCCGGAGGGGAGGCTCGGCTCCCCCGCCAGCCTCTTGGAGGAGGACGCCCCCGTCGACTACATAAACGGGTTCTGGGCCTTCGGGAGGGAGGAGTTCATACGCGCGGAGGAGTGCGAGGTCAAAATGGTGAAGAGGAGGGACGGCAAGGAGGTGCCCATGCTCTTCCTGAAGAACGTCATCACGACGCTCTACAGGGGGGGCAAGCCGGTCAAGGAAATAAGGAGTGGCGAAAGATACGTCTGGATCACGGGTGTCGACGAGGATTGCCTCAGAGGGAGATGGAGAGAGCTCGCTAGGAGGCTGAAAGAGGGCCCGTGACGCCCCGAAGGTAAAGAAAGTAGGGGGCTTCGTGTAATGCGAAGGTCCGCACAGCTGCGCGCATCATGAGCCGTTGCGGATTCTACGTTCTCTGTCAACACCTGTGAATAACTGCATGTACACGCCTCAATTGCTCTCCTTCACGACGATCACCTTGACCCTCTCACCGTGGAGCCTCCTCAACTTCTCCTGATACTCCTTAGGGGGGTAGACGACGTACCTCCCCCCGCCGTACCTTATGACCTTACCCTCGACGACGTACACAAGGC
>Ga0080004_1152336_pt1 | contig 11885 bp, 12 predicted proteins | sample WasSprMetagenome_FD_69207 | JGI IMG/M metagenome (GOLD analysis project Ga0080004, IMG submission 69207) | Sulfidic aquatic microbial communities from Washburn Spring, Yellowstone National Park, USA - WS (SPADES assembly) (version 2) | ecosystem: Environmental > Aquatic > Thermal springs > Hot... | reverse complement strand
AAAGATGAAAATGAAAATATGAAAAGAAAGATTAGATATAATATATTTAAAATGTTAGCAGATTTTGTAGGGAGGTGATAAAAATGTATCATAGAATAAATAATTATTGGAAAATAGAATATGAAGCAATAGTAGATAGCAATTCAATTCTTTTATATTCTAAAGGAAAAATAAAAGGAGAAGTTTGGCCAAAGCTTAAATTGGAAGAAGCAATTTCAAAGCAAATAGAAGAACTTCCATTCATACTTGGAGATATAGAAGATGGAAAACCTGCAATATCTGGAAATGAAGTAAAAGGAATATTTAGGCATTTCATTTCCGCATCTTTAATTTCAAAAGGGCATAGAATATGCATTCAAGATGTTAAAAGACATGTAAAATATAAAGAAGATGGAAGAGAATATAGTATGCTACCAGAACCTAATATAATTAAACAATGCTCTCCAGAAAATCCATGTTTTGTATGTAAATGGTTTGGAACTGCAGGATATGAATCCCCTCTTCATTTTAGCTTTTTAGTATGTAATGAAACATTCAAGAAAGTTGCAAGTAATGTTGTTCCAATGATAGCAATAGATGAGCAATATGGAGGAGCTTCAATGGGAGCATTAGTAAGCTTTATTGGTATAAAAGGTGGAACAAAATTCTATGGAGAAATAGATGGAGTAAATTTGGATAATAAAATAATAGGAGCTATTTATGATATTGTTAAAGCAAGTGAGAAAAAATTTATAAAATTTGGAAGGCTTAGAAGTAGAGGATTTGGAAATGTTATAATAAGCATTAAAAAGATTACAAAATATTCATTTGCTCCATTCAAAGAAGAAGAGAAATTTGAAGGAGAAAAATTGAAATCTTTCTTAGAAAAATGCTGGAATGAATATATAGAATTTGCATCAAAGCCAGAATGAATATGGAATTATTGAATCTTCATATAAAAGGGATTACAACTTCTCCATGGTTTATAAAAAAGAAAGAATATTCAAATTATATTTATTGTGAAAAATTTTTATGGGGAAGAGCTATTAGAGGAATTATTCTAAATTATTTATTAAGAAATTATTGTAAAGAATTCCCAAATATAAAATGCAAGAAGTGTTTTGAGAAAAATGAATGTCCATTCTATAATCTTTATGGTAATAATAATGATAAAGATATGCCAAAATTTATAGTATCTTCATTATTCTTTGAAAAAATTAAAATAAAAAAAGCTCCTATTCTATCAAGAGATTTTATAACAAATGGAATTTCAAAATTTAAAACAATTGAATATATAGATCAAAATTCAATTTTTGAATTTGAAATAATATTAAAAAATTCTTCTATAAAATTTTCAGATCATATAAAAGAAGCTATAAAGAATACATTGGATTTTATAGGATGGGGAGGAATGTGTAGCAAAGGATATGGAAGAGGAAAAATTATTGAAATTAAAGAATATAATTTTGATAAATGGATTAATGAAATTGATAAAAGAATGAAAAAATTTGAAGAAAGAAAAGAGATAGAATTAGAAATATTTCCATTATTGATATTAGAAGATAATGGAAAAATTTATAAGAAAATTGAAAATGGATTTAAGAAAAAATTAATAAATTCAATAAATGAAAGGTATTGGCAATTCTTTAAAGAAAATAAATATTTAAATGTAAAAGAAATAAATGGAAATGTATCATATAAAATAATGAATGCTTATTCTAAAAAAGAAAAGAGATTTTTAAAATTTGAAGGGATTGTTGGAACATTGAAATTATTATTTGAAAAACATTTAAATAAAGAAGAATTGAGAATGATTGGAATAGCAAAATATGGAATTGGAAGATATAAAAATCAAGGTTTTGGATCTTTAATTTTGAAAGGTGATAATATGTAAGATAATAAATTTTATGAAGCAATAGTTTTTTCGATGAATAGAAGGGAATTACATTCGCTTTATCGTGAATCCTATATATTTATAGAAATTCGATGAAAAGAAGAGAATTACATTGGAATTTTAAAGTTCTTTAGGGATACCTGATAAGTCGTCGGAATTTTCATATTTGTTAAAATTCAATGAATAGAAGAGAATTACAATCTTCCTTACTCTTTACTATTCTACAACATTCCATTTTATTCTATCGATGAATAATCTTTTGTAATTATTGATAAAATTAAGTGAATAAAAATGAAGAAAAGAATTGTTGGAGTTTGTTTTGAATGCCATAAATATATTTTTTCTAATGAAGAATATGAAGTAAGGATAATTCCTTTTCCTATGGCTATTTCTTCAAAAATTTTCTTTCATAAAAAATGCTTGAATAAAAAGAAAAATGATTAAATTTTTAAATTATTTCTTAGAAATAATTATAATTCCTAAACCTAACATTATAAGAGATATTGCTACCATGTTTTCTTTTATAAAATAGAATAAATATCCAATTTTAGGAATTGAAAAAATAACTTTTCCTATTATTTCTTTATATGTAATATCAAATTTATCAATTTCATTATTTGCATCTCCTTTTGTTTTAAAAATATAAAATTCTCCATTTTTATTAATTTCTATTACTCTATGAGTTATTATATTAGAAGAAGAATATGGAATAACTTTATTGTATGAAATAATATCTCCAATTTTAATTTCTTCAGGTTTTACTTTAATTACAATAACAGCATCTCCAACATTTAAATTTGGTTTCATACTTGAAGATGCTATAATGATTATTCTTGGAATAGGAAGAGAATTAAATTTTAAAAAATAAATATAACTAAGTAAAATAAAATAGATTATTACTATTATTGTTATTATTGCTTTTCTCATTATACTCTTGATACTACAATCATGAATGCCTCTGAACTTGATGGCAATCCTCCTATATTAAAGTAAAGCCTTGCTCCTTCATTATCACTTGGATCTGCATCAGATTTAATATAAAGTGTTCCAATAAGATTGTAGTCCAATTTACTTGAATCCCATCTATAAAGCTCTATTTTGAATACTTGATTTGCAGGTGTTGTTGTAGAATTGCAATATGCATCAATTCTATAATACCAATTTCCTTTTGGAACTCCATTTGAAGCAATTGGAAGAGATGTTGTCATTAAAACTGCAGTTGATGGATCAGTTCCTGCTGAAGAAATAGCCGAACCTGCTCTTGCTATTTTAGAATTAGAAAAGCTTAATTCATCATTGCTTTCTATAATCACACCACCATAATTTGAGAAAGTTATAGTATTTTCAAATATTGAAGAAGATAGAGAAACCAAAAGTCCAAGTATTATAAATGCTATTCCTAAGAATATCCATGCTTTACTTACTTTCCTCTCTCTCTCTCTCTCTCCATTACTAACTACTTTTATCTCCCCACTCATATTAACAATATTTTTCAAAATTATTATATTTATATTTTTTGTTAAGGAGATGAAAAAATATGATAAATATTCTATATCATTTTATAAATTTCTTTATTTTCTTATCTGAAAATATAATATACCATATTCTTTTATTTATTCCAATAATTTTATTAATTTTCTTTTTACCAGAAGAAAAAGCAATCGGAGGATTGCATCCAAGAGCTTATGCTTATTTATGGATTTTCAGATTTATTTTCTGCTTAGTTCCATTAAGTTTATCTTCTTCAATAAAATATTTAACAATATTTAAAATAAATAAAGAAATATTAAAATTATTAAATTTCAATTTCTGGATTACTCAATTATTCTTGGATATTATTGGAGCATATATTTGCCATATAAGAGAAAGGCATGGATTTGAGAATTTATTTGCATTAAACTTTATGATAATTTTACCATATTTATTTTCTCCAATTTTATTATTCTATGGAATATATGAAAGAAAAGTTAAAAAGATAAAGCCTAAAGAAAAAAGTAAAGAAGCAATATATTTAGGAGAAATAAAATATGGATTAGCAAGAGTCCCAAGCATACAATACGATAGATATAATGATACAAAAATAACTTCAAGCGAATGGGTTCCTGTAAAAACAAAAGGAGAATTATATTATGATTTTGTACATAATGTAAATCCTCATATGGTTATTGCAGGAAAATCTGGATGTGGGAAAACTTCTACATTAATAAGAATTGTAAATGAATTATCTAAATATGGAAAAATTATAATAATTGATTTTCATGGAGAATATATAGGATTAAAAGATTTAATAAATTCTGAAATAATAGATGTTTCTTCTCAAGGATTAAATCCTTTAACTCCAATTACGAATGAAAATTATTATGAAATAGCAATAGATTTAATAAATAGTATTAACATCGTAGATATTTATAAATTAGGAATAACTCAAGAAAGCGAATTAGTAGATTCAATAATTTCAATAAAAGAAAAGAATTTAGAAGAATTATATGAAGAAATTAATAAAAGAATTAAAGATGAAAAAGCAGGACATATAAGAGATGCTCTTATTGGATTGAAAAATAGAATAAGATTATTACAATCTGGTTTTTCATTAAAAACAAATATAGATTTTAATAAAATAATAAAACAAAATTCAATAATTGATTTATCTGGAATAGCAAATGAAGATTTGAAAACAATAATTGCAGAATTAATATTAAGAAAAATTTTAAGATGTATGATGGTAAATAAAATTGAAAATAGAACTTTCTTAATTGTAGATGAAGCTCATAGAATTTCTAAAAAGGAAGGAATAATAAATACATTAATGAGAGAAAGTAGAAAATATAATCTTGCTTGTATATTATCTTCTCAATTAATATATGATTTTGATTCAGCAATAATTGGAAATGCAGGAACAAAATTGTTTATGATGAATGATAGTGAAAAAGATATAGATTCAATTATTAATATTACAGGATGTGAAATATTAAGACAAGTATTACCTTCATTAAAACAATTTGAAGCAGTTTCAATAAGAAAGCAAGAAATTGAAGAATTAATGAAAACAACAAGAGGAAAATTATATCCAACAATTACTTTATTAATTGCTTCTTTAAAACCATATTTTGAAGAAGAAAAATTAAAAGATATAAAAAGAATAAAAGAAATTAAAATAGAAGAAAAAGAAAATGAAGAAGAAATTTTCTTAAAAATAAAAGAAGAAATAATTAAGAATAGTATTCTTCCAATTGATAAAGCAAGAAGAATAAAAATTGAAGATTTGAAGGTATTGAGTAATATTGAGAATATTTCAAAAGAAGAAGAGGAAAGATTAAGAGAATTGGAATTGATCAGATTAATAGGAGGGAAAATAACATTAACTCATTCTGGAGCAGAAATATTAAAAGTAATTAGAAAAATATCTTGGAAGTAGTTAATGCAATACAAAGAAGAATAATTAGTTGGAGCTTTAATTTCTTATTTAATTTTTGATGAAATTTCCAATTCTATTTTAAATATTTGGTGATATAATGATAGCAGGAATAGATGCGAATGAAAGAGAAATAGCTAAAAAGTATTTCATGACAATGAGGAAAATAACACATCCGATAAGACAGCGCATGAGGAGGGCTGGAGTCTACAAGCGTCCCCATCCTAAGAGCATACTTTGATATAAACATAATAATAGCAGAGTCAAAATGTAAGATATCTCATCCATACTTACAGTTTATGATGGTCACAAGGGAGATATTGAAAAATTAAAAACTGAAATATCCCTTTACCTATATTATGTATGTAAGATTTTTATAGTAGTATTAGCGCATGAAATATTAATATGAAGACATATGTTATAAATACATCTAACAGTCCATATTCGTTACTTAAACCTGTTCCAATTGAAAATGTGAAACTCATGGATAATTTTTGGCTTCCACGAATTGAAAAATTGAAAAATAACACATTACCAATGCAATATTGTTTCCTAGAGAAAACTGATAGGATTAATCGTTTTAGATGGGCTTCTGGAAAATTATCGGTAAAACCTGAAAAATCTATTTATCCGTTTGATGATAGCGATGTTTATAAATGGCTTGAGGCATGTGCTTTTATGTTGGCTCAAGATCCAAAATGCGGGCTTAAAAACTTTGTAAATGAAGTTGTATCAGAGATTATCCCTGCACAAGAGGATGATGGCTATCTTTTTACAGAGTATCACAACCAGAGATCGAGGAGATGGACAAATTTAACTTTTGATCATGAGTTATACTGTGCTGGTCATTTGATACAAGCAGCAATAGCATTGCATAGAAGTATTGAAAACACATCTCTACTTAATACCGCAATAAAGTTCGCAAATCTCATATCTGAAACCTTTAATTCGAAGAATATTAGGGGTGTCCCTGGTCATCCTGAGATCGAGATGGCTTTAATCGAACTCTATAGAGAGACTGATAATAAAAGATATTTGGAAACAGCTTTGTTCTTCTTAAATGAGCGTGGAAAAGGACTACTTAAACCAGTCGGCAATAGCATGTTTTACCTCTACGATCTTCTTGGAGCTGAGTATTTTATAGATCATAAACCATTTCGAGAGTTAGATGAGATGGTGGGTCACGCGGTAAGAAGTTTGTATCTCAATTGCGGGGCGACAGACATATACTTAGAGACAGGCGAAGAAACTATATTTAAAACATTGATTAAATTATGGAAAAATTTTGTAAATTGCAAGATGTACATTACGGGTGGTGCAGGCTCCCGTTATATCTCGGAAGCCTTCGGAGAAAATTACGAGCTTCCGAATGAAAGAGCATACGCTGAAACATGTGCAGCAATAGCTAACATTATGTGGAATTGGCGTATGTTTCTTGCGACAGGAAATGCTAAGTTTACAGATATAATGGAGTTGGCATTATATAATGCTGCCTTAGCAGGAATATCTCTTGATGGAACAAAGTATTTCTATACAAATCCTTTAGCGGATAGGGGTAAAGTTCGTCGTCAACCATGGTTTAAAGTTTCTTGTTGTCCACCAAATATAGCAAGATTGATTGCTTCTCTTCCTGGCTATTTTTATAGTATATCTTCAGAAGGAATATGGATTAATTTATTTGCTTCAAGTAAAGCTAGGATAAACTACAGAGCTAATATTATTGAAGTTGTTCAAAGAACAAATTATCCATGGGATGGTGTTATCGAAATAACGGTAAATCCGCTAGAAATAATGGATTTCGCATTGTTTATCAGAATCCCTGGATGGGCTGATAGAGCTTATGCTGACTTTAACAAAAAAAAGATCAAGCTTAAACCTGGAACATATGCTAAATTTATGAAGAAATGGAGCGTTGGAGATAAGATTATGTTATATCTAGAGATGCCCGCCAAACTCATGATAGCCAACCCACATGTTATGAACAACTTTCAAAGAGTAGCTATCAAACGTGGTCCCTTGATATATTGCATAGAGCAAGAAGATAATCCAACAATAGATGTTTGGAATATAATGCTGAGAAAGAGTTCTAAATTTTTCGTAGAATATCGTAGAGATCTATTGGGCGGTGTAATGATTTTAAAAAGCAGAGCATTGATAATCAATGGAGATATATGGAAAGAAAAACTTTACCAAACATATCAAAAGCCGCTATTCATAAATAAGGAAGTTGAAGTTATTGCAATACCATACTATACTTGGGCAAATAGAGCTCCGGGACCGATGACAGTATGGATACCTATTCTATCAGGGTGACTGTCGACTTTCCTAATTTTTCTTATATCAGGATGAAACAAATCTTCATAATAGCCACTCCATCAACAATCAGACTCGTCAAAAATCTTTTTACGAATCAAGTTAAAATCCAATGTACCATATTCATCCATTACCTTATGAAACCCTGCAATAGAAACCGCATACTGCCATCCGAAGCATGTCTTATTTCCTTCACCTTTCCTTCCACCGCCCATCTTTCTATCTACCCATATTGGATCATCGATTAGTAGCCACCCGGTGAAGCGCCCCTCTTCCTGAATACCAACAAACGGGAAATCAAACATATTCGCTGGACTTGAAAGCATCTGTTGTTGGCCAAAAGCAATAAGTTTAGCCAAGGTGAAGAAAAGCTCATCCTTTGTTAGCTCGGCCAGCTTCAATAGTTCTCTTATGTTATACAGTGAATATTGGTGAATATATCCTGCACCACAGTTATCGCAAGCCCCCCAACCTGTCGATCTGAATCTATAATGGTGTAGTGTAGTATTCTTAGGAAATGGCACATCATAAATATATATCCACGTTGCGTAGATCTTTCCAGCTTTGATAGCCCCATCTAAAAATCTTCTTTGCCCGGTTATTTCGTAAAGGTGTAACATTGCCTCTAGTGCTAATGCGACCCCCTCGTTAGTAATAAGAGTCCCTTTCGTGTAAGGGCTATCTGGATGGCCACTGCAGATTTCACAGGTCTCGATATAATTTTTCAGCACGAAATCTCAGGCTTTTAAAGCTGCGTCCAAATATCGGTGTTCCTTTGTAAGTTCATAAAGTTTTATCAAGAATGGAATGGCGGCAGCAGTATCGGCCTTTCTTTCATGATCTGTTCCAGCCCATATTTTCGGCTGAGTTATTTCTTTTCCCTCTAGGTCGTATGCCTTATTCCATGATCCATCCGTGTTTTGGGATCTTAATAGAAAATTACCATAGTTGATAGCAGCCTTTAGCCATGATTCATGAGATACTCCATGAAGACTCTCCGTTTCATAGCATAGTAACAAGGCATAGGCCTCCTCGCTCATACTTCTCATATAACAACCTTTTTTCTTCGATAGCTCATTCACGACTATACTAAGGTACTCATCTTTCATTATCGGACCAACATAGTACTCGAGTTCATTTGGCTTAATATAATTTAGTGGCATGAATAACCCTACCCACCAAAAGGCTGGCGATTTCCTTTCTACATCATAAAGATTAAAGAATAATCCATTATTAGTTTGACATTCTTTTACGAAAAAGTCTACAACCTTTCTCGCCTTGTTTATAAAATTAGCATTTTTCTTGTTGTAGCCCTCTTTCATAAGTCCCCAAGCGTTCAAAATAGTTTTTCCCGTAAAGCCATATTCAATGATATGGGAAAGTACTTTCCCTTCGGTCGGAATAAAATTAATGAAAAATCCTGCAGGGTTCTTGCCATCAGCTTCTTTCCATTCCTTATAGAATTGGTCTAATAGTTGCACTCGGTAGTCAATGGAGTCTGAAAGTGAAAATGGAATGCTAATAGGTGTAGGTTTATACAGATCAAACAGATAGTGAAGTAAATCCCACATGGCATCAAAAAAACTAGCTACTTTTTTCAATCGAACTTGATATGAAACATTAGTGCTTCTCATCTTTCGAATAGGTAAGAAAGCCCCCCAATCCTCTCCTTGTTTTGTAAGAGCAAAACTTTTTTCACCTTCATAGAAGGGGTAACTCGCTCGGAATACCATCTGGGGAGGCCGAATAACCTTATTTTCCATCCAACCAAGAGAGCCTATGTCTGTATTGGAAATAAAAAAGCGCATATGAGGTTCTCTTCTGAGATCGTCGTATCTTGGTAAATCTGCCCTGATAAGAGCTATGTAAAAATTGGAGCTCAAATGATAACCCATTATGACTGGTGAGGTCAGTCTATCTTCGCTAAACATGAGGTTTTTTGTTCCGAGCCAGTCTGGCATTCCGTCGTGATCCAAATCATTGTGCTTATAGAATGCAGGTGGAGCTAAGTACCAGAAATCATGGAAGTTTACACCTTTTTCGAAACATGTTTCGAATGAAGTAAGAATCCTTAACCCTTGGCTTTTTCCTCTTTCTACCACTTTGATTTGCCTATCTAACTGAATCGTATTTTTGTCTATTATATACCATGAATCCTTAAAGACGCAACGAGTGCCTTCTTCAGCCTGCAATGCACCACTCAATTGTAGCATATTGTTCTGTAACAATATTCTGTCATATTGGTTTTGGTATTCTCCATAACCTATCAAACATAAGTGTAATTGTGGGGTCATAACCAGAAACTTGCACCATTTTTCATTATCACGAGCTGATATTACAGGAAGGAAACCTTTGTCTTTAATAACTTTAATTCTTACATTCAATCGAAATCCCCTAAACTAAAATTGGAAATCTTATTGCCTGCGTGTTTTTCACCCCTTAATCGCACCTAATGTTAGTCCTCGCACGATATGCTTTTGGACAAATATTGTGAATATCATCACTGGGATTGTATATATAACTGAGGCTGCCGTCATTGGGCCCCAGTGGATCACAAACGCAGTAACATTTTCAGCAATTGCAACTGGCATAGTCTTTGCTACTTCAGTATAAGTTAATACTAAGGCAAACAAAAACTCATTCCAAGACGTTAGGAAAATAATTATCGCTGTTGCTGCCAACCCTGAAGTGCAAACAGGTAGAACTACTCTTATCAATGCCCCCAGTGACGAGCACCCGTCCACTTTTGCGGCATCCTCTAGATCTCGAGGTAATTCTACAAAAAAACTTCTCATCATCCACACACAAAGCGGTAATTGCAGAGCAAGATGAACCATTATAACCGCAAGAATCGTATTAAGGAGATTTAAGCTTTTCATGAGAAGAAAAATTGGAATGAGAATTGATATATGAGGGATTACGCGAATCATCAAAATCAAGAAAAGTATGAAAGAACGTAACGGGAACCTATATCTTGCAAACCCATATCCTGCCATAGATCCCAGCAACATAGCGATACCTGTAGATGTTAAAGCAATAATTAAACTATTTAGTAGCTCTCTAAAGGGAAGGGATCTATAATTGTTTAATGTGGGGTGGAGAGGAAGCCAAACCGGTGGGATAGCGTATTGCTCTGTGTCTGATTTTATGGAGCTAAGGATCATCCAAATGAAAGGAAATAAGTATACGCTTACTATAATTATCAACATAGCATAGATTAGAATTAATGGAAAGATTTTTTGTGAAGACAATGCTCTAGACAAGACTTATTCACCTATATTCTTGTGAAGAACTTATTCTAAATAGTTGGATGTAGACAAGAGCTATCATTGATATGATCAGGGTCATGATGCAGGATAAAGCTGAAGCTTTTCCTAGGTTGAGGTAGGAAAAGGCTGTTTTATAGATGTATATCGATAGGACTTCTGTCGCAAAACCTGGCCCTCCTCCTGTGAGTATGTAGAAAATGTCGAACATTTTAAACGCATCCATTGTCCTAATCAGAAGGACAACAAGTATGGCAGGTTTTAGCAATGGAAGGGTTATGTTTTTAAAGGTATTCCATATAGATGCCCCGTCTATTTGTGCAGCCTCGTACAGTTCAGGGGGAATACTTTGAAGACCGGCCAAGAGCACTATCATTACAAAAGGAGTAGCGGCCCATATCATTGTGATCATGATAGAATACATGGCTATATTCGCATCAGCAATCCATAAGGGACCAGCTATTCCTAAACCCTTTAATATATTATTGATGACACCATATTGATCCGCATACATCCATCTGAATTGCAAGGAATATACTACTGGAGTGAGCATTAGAGGGGTGAGAAGCAAAGTTCTAAACAAACCTTTGTCTCGTAAATCTCTATTCAATAATAAGGCGAGACACATACCTATGGCAAGTTCTATGCTGGTACAGGAGAATGTGAAGAAAAAAGTGTTCTTTATAGCATTAAAGAAACGATCTTCAGACATAATGGAAAAATAATTAGCTAGACCTATAAATCGATTCTTACCTGAAGATATGTCGTATTCTTGAAAACTTAAATTAACTGCACTTATAATTGGATAAAAATAAAATAGGGAGAGGTAGATCAGTGCAGGTAGGATCATACCATATCCAATCATAGCCTCATGAGAAATCTTCCTCATGATACATTCCTTTTTTAATGTACTAAAAATTTTTTGGCTACTACATCTTCTTTATGCTTTAATCAAAGCTCTTATTTCTCTTTCTTCTATTTCATCCTTTCCACTAGCATAAGTCACTTGAATTAATTGCCT
>Ga0080004_1132027_pt1 | contig 11886 bp, 7 predicted proteins | sample WasSprMetagenome_FD_69207 | JGI IMG/M metagenome (GOLD analysis project Ga0080004, IMG submission 69207) | Sulfidic aquatic microbial communities from Washburn Spring, Yellowstone National Park, USA - WS (SPADES assembly) (version 2) | ecosystem: Environmental > Aquatic > Thermal springs > Hot... | reverse complement strand
CCACGCTAGGGCACCGCCGCAGTTTGCTCGTTGTTTTATAGTTTGGGTGCTGGTTTATAAGAATTGTCTGGCTTGGGGTGAGTGTTGGCTGAGTGGGGTTGTGTTTGGTTTGTTTTGTGGTGGGTGTGGCTGTGGATTATTTTGCTGGCTCTTGTATTGTCTTTCAGCTTCTTCATGGACATGATTGCGTTCAGGCTGTAAGGGCTCCAGCGTTCTTTAATAAGATTTGAGGTCATAGTTGCAAGCGGTACCATCCGAGGAGAATTCGTAATCATAATTCATGGGGAGAACTGATTCCCGAAATAATCAGGCATGGGATGAAACTGAGAACATAGATGATGCTTATCAAGTTCTTTATCTCCTCCGAGTAAGAGTTAAACAGAGATATGGTTTTCAATTCTCTTTTTAAGATTCTAGGATGATTTTACTAGTTCCAGCTTTCCTATTATGGTGTTTAATTCTTTTAATAGGTCGTAGGGTTTCTCACTCCTTCGATATCTCCCCGCTCTCCAAGCGAGGGGGAATGTGGTCAAGCCTGCTTTAATATCCTTATCACGTAACACCCCTCTTCGTTAAGTGCTATTGGCCGGAAAGGCTCCAATACATCTAGCTTATGCATATCGCGTGAGCGGCGAACGCGGTATTCATTATGAGCAAGTGAGCAAGAAATATAATGTAGTCTGAACAACCGGTAATAATGGTACTTGGTGATCGTGGATGATGGATGTCATAGATCTTTTTTGCGGTATGGGCGGACTCTCATATGGGTTTTCATCCCAAGGTTTCCGGGTAACAGGCTTTGACAAATGGAATTACGCGGTTCTCTCATTCAATCATAACAGAATCGGCCCCGCCATTGAAATGGATCTGCTCAAATATTATCCAAAAATCCCTAAAGAGTGCATAATAATAGGAGGGCCGCCGTGCGAGCCTTGGTCTAGGTTAAACCTCTACAGGTGGAGAAGGGGGAAAAGACATCCATTATATGACTGTCTCTTCCGCTTCTTTGAGTTTGTTTTGAGAAGTAGGCCTCTGTTGTTTGTGATGGAAAACGTTCCCGATGTTCTTAAAGATGCTGGAATGATCACAGTAATGAAGAAGATTGAGCACTATTATTCGGTGGAAACCCGTGTAATCTCCTACGCCGATTATGGTGCTGCCACAGCAAGGAGGAGGTTATTTGTGATCGGGGTGAGGAAAGATTGCGGTGTAACCGCTCATTTAATTTTCGATGAAATCCCGCGTGACAGGCCAAAAAGTGTTAAAGATGCGATATGGGATCTCAGGAGCAGGGGCTGGGATGACGCTATAGATCATGTCTGGACGCGGGTCAGGTCTGCTCATAGATATAAGCGATATTACCGTACGGGGAAGTATGGCTGGTATGTTCTCTCTTGGGACAGGCCGAGCCCCTCGTTTGGAAACATAACCAAGACGTACATACTTCATCCGGATTCATTTAATGGGGGAGAAACAAGGCCTATCTCTGTGAGGGAGGCCTTGAGGATCATGGGCTTCCCAGATGGTTACTCATTTCCCAGAGGGATTTCAATGACTGCCAAATATGAAATGGTTGCGGATACGGTCTCCCCGGTTTTCTCGATGAAGCTGGCCCGGACGATCAGGAAATTAATACCGTGATGCTCCCTGCTGGAAAGAATTGTACGTTTTGCAGATGTTTTTTAGCGGACAGAGTTCGCATCGGGGATTCTTGGGCAGACATATGATTATCCCCAGATCTAGAAGCCCTATTATAAACTCTCTGACCCTTTGCGATGGAAAGAGTTTCTCCAGCATTTGAAGGACGCCAGGCTTTTTATGGGCGTCGGCCGGAAGAGTAATGCCGAATACCCGGCTCAAAACCCTTTTAACATTCGAATCTAAGACCGGAAACCGTTTACCGAAGGCAAAGCACATGAGAACCCCTGCAATATAGTTTCCAACTCCTGGAAGTTTCAGCAGCTCGTTTAACTCTTCTGGGAATTTTCCGCCATACTTTTCTACGATGATGCTGGCAACCTTTTTCAGCCTCTTTGCTCTGTATGCCAGTCCCAACGGCTTTATAATCTGCATTATTTCATCATCCGTTGCATTCGCAAGGGACTGAATTGTTGGAAACTTCTTGATAAAATTCTCATAGACGGGTGCAACCTGCTGAGTTTTCGTTCTTTGCAGAAGCACTTCGGCCACGAAAATTCGGTAAGGATCCCTTTCAAGCCTCCAAGGATAAGCATTCAACCTCGAAATACCGAATTCCGTAACCTTTTCGATAAATTGTTCAAGGAGCTCCGGGTCGATACGTATTGGAGTTATCAGCCTGTCTCCCGCCTTCATAAACAATCACTCCCCCTCGTAGACAAGATAGTTGTTGGAGATTCTGACCCTGCCGCTCTTTACCAGATCCTGTAATACGTCATCTGCGATTTCATCGACATTCAACCCCCTGAATCCCCTCTGATGAATTAATGTCGCCAGTATAACACGCAATCTTGCCTTGAATGTTTCCACATCAATCCTTCTAAACGTTCTGAGCGTCTGCAATGCATCCCACCACGCCTCTCTTTTTATAATGAGTTTATTCTGTTGATTGATCACGCCGGGATCGGACGATCTCCAGCAGAAACATTCCCCAAATCCTCTGATCGTGATCCTCCTAATCATTCCGCGAGATTCCAGCTCATCCAGATATTGTCGAATATTAGCTCTTATATCATAAGGTGGATTGATGGCGCTTATTATCTCCCCTTTTGTGAATATTCGCGTCTGCTCCCTTTCCAAGAAATCAGCTATTCTTCTCTCCCAAGGATAGAACCACATGTTATCACTGGTTTGCCTTATTCTTCCTTGCTTTCGGAGTTTCTGTAATAGTGCTGTCAGGACATCTTTAACGATATATACCCCCTTAGATGCTAATTCTTCGGCAAGCTTATCTGTTGAAATAGGATGGGTTATGGTGAACAGAACGTCGAGAATATTATTCATAACCTGTGCGATCTGTGAGTTAAGCTGCTTGAGGATGGGTTCGTGATCAGGCCGGCCTCCAGCCATTCTCCAAGCAATAGGATTTCTGAAACCATACAGGTACAACGGGGATATCACTCCCCTATCTACTAGGTCTTTGACCCCTTGGAAAAGCATGGAAAAAGGATAATTCTGGATTCTCACTAAATCAAAGACGCTTAACCATCCCCTTTCCCCGAGCAAGCCTTCCAAGGTAAACTCTATCTGATTTCTTATAGCGGTATAAGCCACATCATATGAAAATCGAGATAGTTTAAAGTATCTTCCTCTCGAATTCTTCGCGACGCTTATGAGGCCCATCCCCCTTAAAAGATGTATGGCCTCCTCGAACTCTCTTGGATAGTAGTACCTGCCGCTGAGCTCTCCAACCCTTTTTCTGAGCTCTTCAGAGGAGGATCCTGTCAGATAGTCGCTCCTTTCATCTTCACGAATTAGGGCAAGGAGTAGTGGTAGTAGATTCTTCTTGTGGAGAATGCTTGAATAGTATTCTGCCACCAACTTCTTCGAGTCTAGAATCGAGGTCAAAGGGGTGAACGGGCATTGCATAGTAGCCCTTACCTCTCTTATCCACTCCAAAACGCGAACAAATTCTGGCGTTACGTGACCGATCCGGATCGATTGCTCATGCCTCCAAGCTAACGACTGGCCGTCAAATGCTACGTTCCCTGATAGCAGCTCTATCACTCTCCGGCCATACAGCTCCCTTATTATATCCGCCCCAACCCTCCCCCTTACCCTAATATACCCGGCCGCATCGTTTAACAGTGCTTCAAGATCATCGTCACATTTCTGGATGTATAATGCTTCGGGATCTTTTGGACGGCCCTTCGAGTAATGATACCAGATGATGCCGAGTATTTTAACTGGTCTGCCGGCGAGCCCTTCCCCTGATTCCCCGCCTTCAGCAACGTCCCTCCTGCAGGCTGGCGACAGCCTCAAAGTGCAGCTATCACCTTCCGAGATATCCGTGAGAACCATTGTCCTCTCGTCAACATATTTAACCCTGCCTGATAGTATGCATAACATTCCAAGCCTTCTCCCACCATACACAGCGGATTCTGCCTCGCAGTAGTTTTCAAGCGCAAACGATTTGCACGCCACCTTTAGATCCTTCAAGGAAATACTCAGAAAGGTATACCTGTCCAGCGTTATTCTGTCAGAGCCTAAGCTCGATAGCTTATCGGGAAATCGCGAAGGATGTATCCTGTTTATAAAGGGGATCGGCTGGGCATAAGGTATTTCATACTCTTTAAACAGGCAATCGCCCGGGGCAATATCTGCCGGGCACCTGTAAAGCATGGTGATGCCCAGCTCGGGAATGATCAGCGACAGGTCGACAACCTGCTGTTCGAAGAACTTACTAAAGAATGGTTTGGAGACGGAGTACACAAGTCCTCGCAGAGTGGTGGTGGGCTCTTTCATGCTTCTTATCGTAAGCAGGTATCTGGCTGACAGCCTGAACGGCGTTAGAATCTGGGATTCATAGACGTCATCCGAGCGTATGAACTCGGAGGTGGCGTTCAGCCATCGGATCCCCGAGAGAAAACCATGCCGAACAACCTCGTTCCCGCGAACCTGCTCGGGGGATATGGTTGATGGGTTTTCCAGCCTGCCAAGCATCTTCGCATTCTCATTGGACCCGGCGATCCCAACATAGATGCCCTGTAATGCCTGCCGGATGAACGCGTCATAGAAAAGCCTCGGCACCCTTATTCTCGCCATGAACCTGCCTTACAATTAAGAGTGGAGCTGCCCTGACTATAAGCCTTAACAATACAATTTAAACCTTAACCCTTATATGCGATCCGGGCATAGTAAAACACTGGGCAGGCATGCGGGAAATATTTGTCACGAGCCTTGTGAAGGATGTGTTAGGGCCCAGAAACGGGCCATACGAGGAGATCACAAGCCCGTTGTTTGAGTATATTACGGGCGTTCTTGGACCGTATCGCCCCACTCCCCGTGAGAGGGATATCGACGCCGAGGCTGAAGTGCCCTTAGGAGAGTCGGGCATATTTGAGGATGAGATGGACGACAGGCCGGTATACCAGCCGCCCTACTTTTCCCCGGCAGTGGATCCCAATGAAAGACCGCCATCGATGGGTATATCCTTCACGGTTTACGATCCACTTGACCGGCCATCTCTAAGTATCTGCCTGACCTACGCCCGGTACTTCTTTGACGAGAATGGTAAGGTCTGGAGAAGGCGACCGCGATACTTCGTAAGGAAATTTGATAATGTGAGCAGGCGTATCACACTCTTTATCAACCAAGAAGGGCAGGAATGCGGGGAGGATCAAGCCGAGGTAGCCCTTCACATAATACCCCAAAGGATAGATAAAAACACGTACCATGTCGCCATTCATGTCGTAAACATGATGCGCCTGCCGTTTGAGGAGGCACGACCGTCAGAAGAGACGCGATTTAGGTTTACGGAATATTGTATCTTCCAGCCTCAAATAAGGGTGGTTTGCGAGGGTAACACAAAAGTTATTCCCGCATTTAGCAGAGGGGGACCCGCCGATGAGGATGAAGAGATACTCGACTTTTTGTATCGTGAGCGGGCTGTAAAGGCCCGCGGGTTCCTGTGTTCAGCAGTATGGAAGGAAATAGACCCGGAAAGAGAATTTGATGGGGAGCTGGACTTCCCGCAGTGCAAGAGGGAGCCACCATTTTATTGGGTTGATGGCGAGATCCTTGACGAGGAGACTAGGAAGAAGTTTACATGCCCGGATGTCCGCAGCGAGTTCGTTCCCATATACCATATTCCCTCGCCAAGGCTTGACTGGGATGAAAGTTATGGCCCGGAGCCCCAGCTGGAGGCTTCCAAGCTTGCAGAGTGCTGGGATGCAAATCTTCTCAGGGCTTATCTAAGCCCTTTAATTGATGGGTATCGAGGATGGATCCAAAAGCTCAGGATGGAGCTGGACAGACTTGGCAGCGAGAGATCGATTGCCGAGAAACTGATCCAGCGATTGGAAGAGGTGGAAGAGAGAATGCGGAGGGGTCTGGAAATTTTGTGCCAAGATGAGGATGCCCGCCTGGCTTTCTGCTTCGCCAACAAGGCACTGGATATTCAGTTCAGATGGACCAAGAACGAGCCGCTGAAATGGAGACCTTTCCAGCTAGCTTTTTGGCTTATGGTAATCGAATCGCTGGTCGATCCAGAATCACGTTACAGGGAGGTATGTGACCTGTTATGGGTCCCAACAGGCGCCGGGAAGACGGAGGCCTATCTGGCCGTGGCGGTCTTCCAGCTTGCCTACAGGCGCAGGAGGGCGTTAAAACGGGTTAATGGAGATAGAACGGGGGCGGGCGTCTCCGTGATCACGAGATATACTTTAAGGCTCCTGACGATCCAGCAATTCAGGCGGATCCTGTCAACAATGCTCGCATGCGAGTATTTGAGAGTCTACAATCTGGAAAGGGGTGAGAGGGTTGGATGGCGTCCGGAGGGCTGCCAGATAGATGAATCATTTCTGTGGGGGACAACACCCTTTTATGCAGGCTTATGGGTTGGCGGGAAGGTTACCCCGAACAGGCTATATGATTCTTGGAGCGGCAGGGAAAGGATTCCCGGCGCCATAAGCATTCTGAAAGGCCAGGCGGGAGAGGGTGAGCCTGCTCAGGTTATAGAATGCCCCGCCTGCAGGACAATACTATCAATCCCGGAGAGGGGCTTGGAGCCCGGCAGCTATGACTTCTATCTTGTTGTTCGGCTGAGGGAACGGTTACCCGATGATTTCCAAGGGCGGTTTAACAGCCTTTTCTCGCAAAACGAGGAAAACAGGATTGAGCTCCGGAGGGTTGTATTCGCTGCCAACCCCCAGTATGCAACACTGCATGTAAAGATTTTTGCGTCCAGATCTCTGAAGGCTCATGATGTGGAAGACTTATGGCGCCGCGTTTGGGAAAACTTCCAGCAGCTGGACTACGTCCCTGTATCACCAGCAAGGCCGGGATATTTCACAAGATACTACATAGACTCTCGTGGAGGGGCGCATGAATATGACTTCGATATCTACTGTCCAAACCCGGAGTGTCCTTCACATGTTCCTTGGATGGGCGGGGCGCCCGGCGGGCTGATCCACGCCCGGGCCCCCGGGCTCTACGATAAAATCCTTCCGGATGGAAACAGGCCTATCGAGGTTCAAGAACCATTCAGGATAAGCCCCGAGGAGCCGTACATCAGCGATAGGATACCAATTCCCGCCTTGGTCGTTGATGACCAAATATACCACCGGGTTCCTTCCATCCTCATAGCAACCGTGGACAAATTTGCGAGGCCTCCCTTTGAGCCCCGCTCCGCGGCGATCTTCGGAAACGTTGAATATCATCACTGCATCTATGGTTACTACAGGCTCGGTCTGCATTATTCCGATAATGATAGTGAAGGTCATCCCTCGCCTGCGGGTAGAGGAAGCAGACGATATTATGTCAGGGTACATCCACTTGATCCACCGGACCTAATATTACAGGACGAGCTGCACCTCATTGAGGGGCCTCTGGGCAGCTTGGTGGGGATCTATGAAACCGCTGTTGAATTCTTGTGCATGGAGCCTGGCAGGTTCAGGCCCAAGTATATTGCCTCAACGGCAACGGTCAGGAAGGCTGAGGAGCAGGTTCAATCGCTATTCGTAAGGGGCCTGTGCGTCTTCCCCCCACCCGGATTGACGATTGATGATAGGTTCTTTGTCAGAGACTTTGAAGCCCATCCGCTCGATGATGCTCTCCCGGGCCGTCTTTACCTCGGGATATGCAGTCCCGGAATAGGTGCTCTCACAACCACCTATAGGATCTGGGCAAGACTTCTACAGACAGCTTGGGAGAATAGGGGGCATCAAAAAATCGACTACTACTGGACGCTGACCGGATATTTCAATGCCATTCGGGAGCTCGCGGGCACTCTGGCACTTTACCGGCAGGACATCCCCCAAAGAATAGCCTACATTGCTGGTGATAATGGTAGACCCATTTTGGATGAATGTGCAGAACTATCTAGCAGGACACGCTCGACAGAGCTTCCCACCATCCTTCACCTTCTCGAGAAAGGATATCCGCATGCTCAGGATGCGCTGCTCACGACATCAATGTTCGGAACCGGGGTGGATATACCGAGGATAAGTTTAATGGTTGTTCATGGACAGCCCAAAACAACCTCCTCGTATATCCAGTCTACAGGGCGTGTCGGTAGGAGGTACGGCGGGCTCGTCGTTGTTTTTCTAAGGGCAACCCGTCCCAGAGACCTTAATCACTACGAGTTTTTCTGCAGCTATCACCGGCAGTTACATAGATATGTGGAGCCCCCGACCGTGTACCCCTTCGCACCAAGCGTTGTTGAGAAAGCACTGGGGCCGGTCATAGTATACATGCTGAGGAATATGCGAAACACCACCATAAGCTGGCACAGAGAGGAATCCGCAAAGGACATAGTGAAATGTCGTTATAATGCGAGAGAGTTCAAGGTTATTCCGGCATTTATCAAACAGAGGTTGGAGAGCCAGCCGGATATAAGGAGAATGCTGGCTGATAGCATCCGAGATAAGATTGCTTCCATGCTCGATAAGTGGTGCTTGGTTGCCCGCAGGCGCAATGACTTGGTTTACAGCGAGATTGTCTTGAGAGGCTTCCCAAGATACTCGGTCGTGCTGGGTGATCCGGTGCACCAGCATGCCAGAATCAACAGGGGGTTAGAGGTGGTGTATGAGAATGTCCCGCAATCTTTAAGGGAGGTTGAGGAAACGATAGCTTTTGGGGTGTGAGGGCCTGGTCCAGCATATTCGCCCCTCTCAATTCATCATAACCTACGGGCCGGGAGCGATACTCGAAACACGTTACGGCCCGAGGGTCATCCCTATGCCGAATATAGGCCTGTCCCCCCTCATTCTACAGCGTCTTAACGAGTTTGAAATCTCGGATCGGAGGATAACGGAGGGCCTGTTTAGAGGATCGGCGAGAATCTTTAGAATACCGTCAAACGCCGAGCTAAACATGCCCGAAGACACGCCCCTGTACCGGACAAAACCCTTCCCCGAGTGGAAGCTCTGTCTAAATACCAGCAGCCATCCGAGCGGCGGGTATGTTCTTTTCAGAGGTAATGCGTGTCCCGAGTGCAAGAGGTCACGATCAACCCCGCGTCCAGCACGATCCGTTTATCAGGAACCGATAAGGTTCATCATGGCCTGCCCCAAGGGTCACATGGATGATGTTGACTGGTATGCTGTGGTTCATGGTGAGGGGAGGGACTGCGCGAATGATAGATACTTTATATGGCGTGGTGGCGGCCCCCTGAGTAGCATCCAGCTAGAATGCCCGCGTTGCGGGAGGAGGCGAAATCTTGGCGAGGCCTATCGTGCTGACCATGAATGTACGGGGCGCTATCCCGAGCGGGAGGGTATAGATGAAGCCCCTTGCCGGCCGAGAAATTGCGAAAGGGCCGCAAAGATTATACAGCGCCAGGCATCAAACCTCAGGATACCGGAGCTCAGAATACTGTTCACGGTTCCACCACGATACACCAGATTGCATGGGCTCCTCCAGCTGCAGCCCATATACCATGTAATCTCTGCCATGAACGGTATAGGAAGCAAAGAAGAGCTTGCCCGCTATCTGGATGGGCTGGTGAAAAGACATTTCGTTTCGGAGACCGTCAGGGCCGAGATTCTTTCCCATGAATGGGGGGAGATCGCCCAAGCGATCAAAGACGTCATGGCCCCCGTTCCCAGATCGTATGATGAGCTCTTAAAGGAGGAGTTTCATGCTTTAATTGAGGGGTCTGTTAGGGGCATCCCGCCGATGACAGGCCCAAGACCCGGATCGCCGCCGCTGATAGAGATCGACCCCAATAAAGTAAGAAGGGTTGAAGGGCCTAACGGCCATGCCCTTCGCATAGTACCCGTTCTGCACCTGCATGCCATAATGATCCAAGTCGGATACAGAAGGGATATTCCCGCCGGTGATGAAGAGCCCGAGCTGGTGGACATAGGCTTTTCAGATCCCAATAATCCGGGTGGGCCGAAATGGTATCCGGGTGTGGAGCTTTTCGGTGAAGGGATATTCATAATGCTGGATGGGGACTGTGGATGGCATTTTGAGCTGAAGGGAGAAAATACCCGAAGATGGCGGGAAGCTTTCGATGCCGAGTCTGGAAATGAACGAAGATTTCATCCCGTTTTTGTATGGTGGCATACCCTTTCACATCTCCTAATACGCAGCGTTTCGCTGGATGCGGGTTATTCGAGCGCCTCCATCAGGGAGCGGGTGTATCTGGAAATTGAGGAAGAGCAAATAAGGGGAGGAATACTTCTCTATGCAACGCAGCCCGGCTCGGATGGAACACTGGGCGGCCTTATCGCGCTGGTCCCGTACTTTGAAAGAATACTGGAGCGGGCGCTGGAACTTTCTAAAACATGCTCATGCGATCCTCTATGCTTGGAAACGAAATTCAGCAGAGGACGGTATAATGGTGCGGCATGCTACGCCTGCTTGTTATTATCAGAAACATCGTGCGAGCATAGAAATATGTGGCTTGACAGGAATGTATTGATAGAGAATATGCCATGAGCGGGGACAGGGTTACCCTCTTAGTTACAGGCTTGGAGCTGCTTGATCCATCAATAAGGACCATTGATTCTGCGGTGTACGAACTGATATGCGAGGCAAAAGATGAGATCATCATTGTTGCATACTTGCTTACTGAGGCCGCATCAGGCATAGTTGATCAATTAAGAAAATCGGCGGAGAGAGGTGTAAAAATAACAATGCTTATTGATAACTTGGAACGCCAAGAAAGGACCGTTGTCGAGAGATTGAGGCTGCTCGCCAAGTATCCAAACGTCAGGATCCTGTCTTTCTCGGATCCCGAGGGACGGCACCTTCACGCAAAGGTCATAGTAGCAGATAGGAGAAGGGCGGTAATAGGCTCCGCCAATCTATCTTGGGGCGGCATGGTCACCAATTATGAGGTCGGTGTATTAATTGAGGGGGAAACAGCTTGGAAGCTCGCATGCGCCATTGACAGATTTATTACAGCAAAAGGAATCAAACACGTTGTAAATGATTGACTTACATAGTCTTCTACCCCGATGTGAATAGAGTCTCTAAGAGCGGTGTCCTAGCATGTTGAAATAGGATCTGAGAGGTCTTGTCTGCTCGGGGTTATCTCCTTTCCTCAATGGCGGTCCCAATACCCTTTAAATGCAAGTCGGCCATGGTTGTGGTTGAGGAGGTTTCTGTGGAGGGGGCTAGGGCGATCCTAGAGGGGGCTTCGTATCCGCTGTCGGGCATGAGGCGGCTGCCAAGTTCCTCTCAAGGGTCCTCGGCCTGGAGGTGAGGCCGAGCAGGGAGGCGGTATTCCTCCATGAGGGCGACGTGGCGATAGCGATACAGTTCGGGGAGAGGATACAGGGGGTCGAGCTGGGGGAGGATGAGGTCGAGAGGCTCTTCAGGGAAGGGAAGGCTAGATTCCTGAAGATAACTGTGAATAGGCTGAGGACGGGGTGATTCCGAATATGGTTATAGATGGAGTTGGATGATGGCAGAAATAATTGGGGCGCGGGGGCGTGGTCTTATGCTGGCGCCGGCGCTGGCGCGGGCTTCCTGAGTATCAGCTTCCTCCTCGCCTTCTCTATCTGCCATCCCTTCTCCTGGGCTAGCGCCTCCGCTATCTCCCTTGCCTTCGGCGCCGGGAACCCGAGCCTCCTGGCGACCTCGAGGACGTTCAGCTGGCCCCTCTTCTCAACCGACTCGGCTATCCTCTCCCTGAACTGCTCCGGCGTGATCCTCTCAGCGGCCCTCGCCCTCGCCGGCCTCCTGGCGCCCCTCGCCGCCTCGACGAGCGCCTCTATCTTTGGCATAAGGGCCTCG
>Ga0080004_1116345_pt1 | contig 11894 bp, 23 predicted proteins | sample WasSprMetagenome_FD_69207 | JGI IMG/M metagenome (GOLD analysis project Ga0080004, IMG submission 69207) | Sulfidic aquatic microbial communities from Washburn Spring, Yellowstone National Park, USA - WS (SPADES assembly) (version 2) | ecosystem: Environmental > Aquatic > Thermal springs > Hot... | reverse complement strand
TTGGGACCAACCCTAACAAACACTACTGAACCACACCTAGGGCATGTATTAGTTAGTGTGTATGAGGTGTTCATGACTTCCTCACCTCACACTCCCTAATATCTTCCACAACCCTAAGTATCCTCATCAATACCAAGATGACGAATATTAATAACGTCCTTTCTATTGTCACATCATCAATTATACTATACACTCTCAGCATGATTAAGACAGTAAACAATATCGCAAACAATGTTTGATATATGAATGATACAATCATCTATTCACACTACTGCTTCCTCCATTTCCACTCAAGTTCCATCTCATGGCCGCATACTATACATCTCCACTTGGTGTGACTGACCCTAACCCATATTCTGGAACTGCATCTCGGACACTTCGGAATGTCATACATCCAAACCGGGTATCGAGTCATTTAAATCACCTGAGTAGTTACTACTTCAGTTTTAGTACTACTTGATTCCCTAATATTTCTATTACCCCTCAACACATTTAGACACATCAACGATTAGTTCATCAGGTCTGTCAGACCTAGGCTTCAGGTACTCGACAGCTAGCTGTATTGACTCAACATTGTTTAACTCCTTAGCTAGGAGCTTCAACCACGCAGACAGTGTAGCTGAGGACTCACGGAAGTGGTTACACATGACCTTCCTAACCCTCTCCCTGTAAGTCAGCTCCATACAGCGGTTGAACTCACTAACCAATACCATGATGAGCTCGTCGTAGGTCCTCACACCCAACCTATCCCTGACCCTGTCTAAGACATTCTTAGTCTCAGGCTTTACAGCTATGGTTTTGTAACCCATGTGTACACCATATTATAACTTCTGAAGGACCCTTATAAGTCTTATAACTAGTTATAATGGGGGGGTGAGATCTGTAGTGAGATCTGTCTGATCAGTTTGTATAAAAGTCTATTACTAGAGATTCTCTAGTAATAGACTCTAGTAATAGAATCATCTCCTAGAGAGAATGTACTCTAATATAATAGAATTTGAGTACACCAGTAACTAGTAACTCTTAGATCCAGTTATAACTGTTATAAGAGTTATAACACATCATAATGAGTTATAACTAAGTTAGTGATTCAAACAGTGTTGATGCGTGTGATTCCCATGAAGGTTTATAAACCCCGGTCCAGTATCTAAGATCGGGTGTCAAGTCGTATGCCCAAAGCCGAAATCCAAACCGTAAACTCAAGTACCCCAGCCCCCGGGGTTTTTCAGGGGGTTGACATAATTAAAGTTAGGAAGTGCATCAAAGAGTCTTTAGATTATATTGAATCCGCGCTCGAGATGTTCAACCATGCTACGAACCCTGAATTACCAAACAGTAATTACTTGCTATGCACTTATGTAGATTTAGAGAATGCGTTAAAGAAGATAAAGAAAGCTATGAAGGAACTTAAGAAAGCAATTGAGGTGAGTGAGTGATGTTCACCTACGAGAAACCCACAAGAAACACTAGGATGGGTGGTTTAACAGCGTATATAGCTATCTGTATGACATGTAAGAAAGTGATTAAGCCGACACGTTCAAGAAGAAGCAAGAGCGGTACTCACGGAACTGAGTACTACGTACATGAACACCAACTGAAGTTTATAGAGTTATATCAGAGTAATTCAGGAAATAGAAGCATAGTAGTTCCTGAGGAATTGAACGAAATTAGAGCTGAAGTTGAGAGGATGTGGATTTACGAACCATCATATGTTAGCGATATCAAAAACTACGTAGAAGCATACTTGAAAGCACTATATCAAAGTGAGGTGAGTGTATGGTTGAGGTAAGGCTTGTTGATTTAGTGACTGGTGAGGTAATTAAGTTTGACTATATCGACGATGCTATTGACTATATTGAGGAGGAGTTCAACGGTGATTACGAAGTAGTAATAATAGTTGATAAGATTAAGTCTAAATGAGGGTAGGTAAATGACTTCGTTAAGGGCGTTTAAGTCTAGGTATATGAGTAGGCTCTTAGAGCTTAAGGACGAGTTACTGAGTAAGTATCCTGAGAAGTCCGGACGTATATCATATCTTACTGATGTACTGATGAATAAGTTGAGGGGTCTGAGGACTTCAGACATAAGTGATTATATTTACACTGTGTACCAATGTCAAAAAGAATTTGAGGAATTCAAGAAATTGCAGCCAAGCTCTGAGGAAGTTGATGAACTGCTAGAGGAGGATGAGTGAGTGGTTGAGTCATCATTAGTTCGTTGTTGATAGCGTATCCTAAAACCTATTAGAGGGTGTGAGGGTATGAGGATTATCTGTTTCGAGATTAGGGAGGATGAGCTTGAGAAGTTAGACAGACTAGCTGTTAGGCTTAAGAAGACGAGGTCTGAAGTGATTAGGGAGGCAATAAGGAGGAGTTTAAGGACATATCTGTGAAGGAGGTGGTTAAGCCATGAACGGGAAGTTCATAATCAACACCATGCTTGTCAGGTACTTCTTAAGGAGGAAGAATAAGCCGCACATACCTCCAATGCTATTTAAGCTAGTCTTAAGAATGCCTGAATGCGTTAAGCTACTTAATTTAGAGTGTCCTTGGTGCGGTAGGAAGTTCAGAACTCGTAAGCAGTTGAGGCAACACTTAATAGTACATAAGTACACTACTACTGAGTTACGTTCGTGCGTATTCCACTTCAACCAACTGATTAACTACTTGACCGATATGTTCTACAGCATACGAAACGTTATCGAGAGTAAAGGTGGTAGGTACTACGTCAAAGGCTATAACTGGTACTTCAAAACATTAGATGATGCGATGGAGGCAGCATTAAATGTACTTAACAGTAGTGAACATCACCGGATACATTAGTAATTGTATGAACTACTACTACGAAACGATGAAGTTCTTCCTCGTATTAATGATGTTTGTGATAGTAGTATTGTTTATCTTGGGGATTCACAGTACCTTATCTCGAAGGTGTGTGTGTAAAAACTAAACCTCATTACTTCTTCTTCACAGTAGAAGCTAAGACCTTCCTACCTCTTAATTCTGCTCTATCACTCCTCATACCTAAACTCACTAGATACTCTACATACTCCTCAAGAGTGATCTCACCGCGCTTCAATAATGAATCTGCTTCTGCTAGGGCATCACTTAACAGCTTTATTTCATCCTCAACAATAGCTCTTTTGATCCTTAAATCAATTTCTTCATCAGTGAACATCAACTTCTTAAGCTCAGCTCTGAGTTCTTCCTCAGTCATGAATCCGTAGACGTACTTCTTAATCAGTGATGTAGCTAACGTACTTCTTTCGTCCTTAGTTATTACGTAGAAGTTCTCCCCAATGTATTTAGTCCAGTAGTAATCAGCGTATGCTAGACACCTCTCGTAACGTATCCCCAACCTCTGACAGACGTCTGTGAATTCGGACTTAGAGATCCATCCCTGCCGTAGTTTCTCTATTAAGTCCTTAAACAGTATTTCTTTTTGCTCAGCGTCGAACTCTAGTTTAGCTCTAGCGATAGTTAATGATATCTCGACGTCGTTAAGTCCTAACTTCCGTAACTCACTCTCGAGTTCTTCCTCGGTGATGTACCCATCCTTGAACTTACTCACCAGACTCGACTTAAGGCTATTCCTCTCATCCCTAGTCTCCTTAATTACGATATAGTTGTCTCTAATATACTGCAGTAGTGCTGCATACTCCCTAACCAACTCTTCATCGAATCCATAAGACACTAGTTGATTCACGAATTCATCACGACTCATGTAACCCTCCAAGAACTGCTTCTCTAGGTAACTCAGGGCTTTACGTCTAATGTTCTTCCTCCTGTTAAGGTCTGCAACTTCGATAATGCTTCTAGCGAAGTCTGGTGAAATGCCTAATACACTTAAGTAGTGTTCGAATTCATCAGTCTTCAGAATACCCTCGCTGAAGAGATCAACTAAATACTTCCTAAGTAACGATCTATCATCCCTAGCAGCCCTCCAGAGTAGAGCCTTTGTAAGCGGTTCAATGAAGTTTGGGTGGATGAGTTCGTACTCCAGCATCTTCCTAAGAACATCTTCAGACACCTCACCAGTCTCTACAGCGTATGTAAGCATGAAGGGTGAGGGTACTTTGTAAGCAGCCTCCTCTAGTACTTTGTATGGGTAGTAGGTACCGTCGAGTAGCTCGGCTCGATCTACATTTAATACTGATAACCATGTACGGTACTCACGTTCATCGATAGCCCCTCGTTTGTATGCTGTGAAGACTGCTTCGAATGGCGGTTCCTTATAGACCGATCTAATGTATTTCAGAGCTATCTCATCTGGATAACCAGCAATTCTTAAGTACTCGAGGGCTTCGTCACGGTCTATGATGTTCTTAGCGTACCAAGCAGTAGCATCTCCGGGTCCGGGTCGTTCAGTCCTAAACGCACGCCTGACTACATACTCGAGTGGTTTCTGGACAGCTATTGCGAAGAAGACTGAAGTGAATATGGATATGTCGAAGAACTTCATAACGGTGTTGTTTATGAACTCACGCACAGCGTTTAAATCAACACCAGTACCAGCAATCTTAAGACTAGCTACGTCTATAGCTACTGCAATTCCAAGACCAGTAGCTATCAAAGGAAGCATCCTAGTTAGGACTGCTTCGAAACCACCCCTTTGATAGTCCTCAACTAATCCGTAGTAGAACTCTAATACAGATCTAAGGAATGATCTAACTGAGTCCTCCACAGTACTCCAGACATTTCTGATACTATCAACTAGAGGTTTACCGATTTTCTCATTGAGGAAGTCGTAGGCGGATTTCATTATGGGCCCTATCCATGCTGGTAGATCCTCGGTGAAGAACTTCCTAACCTTATCGGGTAGTCCTACGATGAAGTCCTTAACGGCATTCGAAAACTCAGGCAGGGTCTTAGTGAAGAACTCAACTAATCCCTCCCAACCCTTACCGAATGAGTCCTTCAACCAGTTATACAGATCTACTAATTTCTGAGATAGCTTAGTGAAGAACTCGTAAGCGTTTCTGAAGAACTCAGGTACGTCCTCAGTCACGAACTTTATGAGCTTCGTGGATAGGTTCTTGATCGGGTCTATCATTGGTGAGAACACTCTCGAGATCGTGTCTGAGATAGGGCCTAAGGCACCGTCCAGGTATTCAGTAATTTCACGAACAGCGTTAGCTACTGTAGGACCTACGTAGTCCCTAAGCCCCTTATAAACGAATGCAGGTCCGAATAGGAAAATCCTCGATATCGTTTTCCAGGGTTCAGGCCATCCACGAGTCCATTCATCTGTAATGCTCCATACATCAAAAGCATATGTAACTAGCGGTACTGCAAACTGATTAGATAACCACTCCAGAGTATCTCTAAACTTATCATCAAAGAAACCCCAAACCCTAGACGGTATGTTAACTACTTGACTGATTATGTCGTCTAGTTTAGGTGCTATAGAAGCTACAGGCCAAGGTAGTTCTACACCATAATAGACCTCGTATGGAAAAAACTCACTTGTGTTTGAGGACGGGTAGCTCAACTAACCACTTCACCTCAACGTCTTTTTCTGAAATCTTATAACGTGTAGCATACTTCCTCTTAATGAGTTCTTCAATCTTAGACTTATCGTACTTATCGACGTCGAGTATGAAGACTTCAGAATGCATGAACTCGTCAGTAGTTAACACTAGATATTGATACTGAGTAACATTCACTTTAGGCTTAACGTAAGTCAGTCTAACGTCCTCGACCTTAACCAGCACCCCTACCTTCCTCCTCCAAACCTTCCTCAAAGACTTTAACGATTTCCTGAGCTATAACGTAGACAGCTTCTTTATCACCCTTAGCAGCTTTGATAACGAGTTTCATCAATAACTTATTTAGTTTAGAGCCTAGAGCTGCAGACATCTAAATCACCTCGTTATTTAGGCTTGAAGAACTTACAGTATATCCTTAACTTAGTAATACCTACTAAATCACAAATCACGTCATAGTTACTAGTAATACCCTCGCAATGAGAACATTTACTGCAGAGTACCTCCATACGCTAATCACCTAGGTCTTACACGCATTTCAGCAATTATGTTATCTATGAATGTCTTAACAACACGCCACTCTTTATATGAAAGTTCTGCAGGGCTTCTAGTTACTTCAATTATTACTGAGTCCTTAGTTACTGTGAACTTAAGTTCTTTAAGTTGCAGAAGTACTTTCTCAGCCATCGCCTCAGCTTTCTCCTCAGGTGTTGGGGCTGGGGCTACAGCCATTTAACCACCTCCGTTACTACTATTATTCCTCCTCTTCTTATAAACATATGGTTTCAGCCCGCGTTCAAGAGCTACTTGAAATATGAATGCGTTTACGAATGTCTTAACGCATATGTAGAGTTCATTAGTTGTTGGGGGTCTGTCAGGAGGTAGTACTGCTAAAGCAGCTAAAGCAGCTATTATAGCGCTGTCTACGAGTATCCACTTCCAAGGCTTTCCAGGGTTACGTTCAGGAGGGTCGTAGATCATGTCAAGCATGACTAACCATCACCTCCCTTCTTTTCACCTTCAGAAGATCCTAGGATCATCTGTTCTAGTAGTGCTTCATCTAACTTCTCTTTAATGTATTTTATCAGCTCCTTACGGCATTCAGGACTTAAGCGTTTATACAATTCCTTCAAATCAATATTGATTTTAACTGACACTTAACTCACCCTCAATTTCCTTCTTAGTGAAGCATAATTTATACTCTCCTACAAAGACGCAGGCATCAACGAAGTCACCGCCTACGTAGCCAACTACCTTACCGTCCTTAACTATCCTGACTTCCCTACCGTTGTGCTCAAGATCTACTGATACGTTAGCATCTAGTTGAACTGTCTTCCTAGCGACCTTAGGCTTAGTCAGCTTCTCAACAATAACCATAATGCATCACACCTCGATGATAACCGCACATACTAGAGCTATTACGTTAGTCTCAGCATATGCCTTCAGCTGATCTCCTGCTAATAGCTTAACGACACCTCCGGTTACTGTGATGTCCCTGATATCGCCTGGTGCTAGCAGATGATATATCAACTGCTTAGACACGCCTCCAACGACAGCGTATATGTAGAAGTATCTCGAGTATGAAGTGTCAGTATTACGTGCGTAGTATGATACAACTATAACGTACGCTGTCTTACCCGAAGGTGTAGTATATAGTGTTACGTCTGAAGCGCTGAGTGTTGTGGATACTAACCGCTGTGTACCTTTCTCAAGTAGTGCTGTAGGCGTTATGGTTGATTTGAAGTCCACGACGTTAATGTTCAGAGTTACTGACTGCGCGGATATGTTCACGTTTAAAGTAGCTGTTGCTGAAGCTATGTTCACGTTTATAGTTACTGATGACTGAATAGCTACTTTGAGATTGCCTGAGGCATCGGTAGGTGAAGTCACTGATACGTTGAGAGTTATTGAAGAACCGCTTATGTTTACGTTTAACGTCGTGCTCTGTGACGCGATATTAACGTTAATCGTGACACTACTCTGAACAGCTACTTTGAGGTTGCCTGAGGCATCGGTAGGTGAAGTTATTGAGACATTCAACGTTATCTGAGACCCTGTGATGTTCACGTTTAGAGCTGTTAGTGACTGAGCAACAATATCAACCTTTAAGTTACCTATCGACTGAGCTACTATATCTACAGCTAAGCTCGGAATTAACTCAGCTACTATAGCTACAGGTAGTGTGAAGTCTGGAAGTCCTTCAGGATCCTCTAATTTATATTCTTGACTACTCAATACCCATCACCTCAAGCACTTTCCTTAACGTGATTAAATGATACACCTCAGGGTAGGCGTAAGGCCTAGGAAGTATTAGTAATCTAACTATGAATCTATGATCGTATTTTGTATCCTCATTCCAACCCTCAAGAGTTAGTATATCCTCAGTAGGTATCTCATATATTTCATCAAACACTAGCTGTTCTCCATCTCCATGGATATCTCCATACCATGGTATTATCTGAGTCTCACCATGCCTGACCACTAAATGAGCTAATGCTTTATGCCCGTACGGTATTAGAACCCATACCTTCCTTATAACTCCAGCAGGTACCTTAACACTGACTCTAACTGGTGATGTCTGTGGTGTGTTTGCTGGTATGTTGATGTCTGCGCAGATTAACGGCATCCAATCACCTCAAATTACGTACATACTTACTAATTAGTAAAACAGCTATGAGTATCCTTAAGTATATGCTTATGCCTAGACCTAGGCTACTCACTGGTACTTCAGCTACTCCGTAGTCCATGAACCACCTAACCTCAAACCCTCTAAACCCGAGCTGGTAGAGGTACCAGTCAACTAGATCGTACTTCCTGTTCAAGAGAAGAATGCCTACGGGTGCGTAGAGTAGGTCGTTCATCAAGCTAGTAATGATTGCTAACGTGACGCATAGAGGTATTACTTTAACCCCTCCCGCAATCACTAACGGTATGTACGGTACTACATACATTGACTGAAGCCATAGGTGATAAGCCCTCATTATTCTAGGACTAACCAGTAAGTCCACGTAGTTGATGACTAGTAACCCATACAGAATTGAGAATAGAAGAAGTAGGATTGGTTTAGAGTTCAATGTGTTCAACCGTAGGTAACTTCTTAATCAGTCCTAACCAAGTGTTAACGTCCTCAGTGTCCGGGTAGACGTTCTCATACTGTAGTAAGTAATCAACTATTAGCTGGATTAAGTCGTCTTCACTTACGTCTCTACGTATGAGTAGTTCGTGATGTACTTTAGTGTCTAACGTAACTACGTCGTAATCTATTAATACTGAGTGTGGATTCCTAACGTAACTCATTACCTCACCACCTGTAGAGTCCTCAATGGAGTTAATAAACGTGAAGGAGTCTTAACCAGCTCGACTAGTCCAGCACCGTATATCTTACCGTGATTATTGTATCCGCTCAAATCAATCCACTCCAAGACACCATCACCATCAATGTCCTTGATGTAGTTGGGATCTGCCTGAAGCCACACGTATAGACCATTACGAACAGGGTTATCGGGATGCTTAAAGTTCCACCCTATGTCTTCATCTGATAAATCACGAGTGTATACGAGTAGCTGGTACTGCATCATCTTCATGTTCTCAGTACCATAAACGTTTGCACCTAGGACAAACCGCTTGTACATCCATGGATACGTAGCTGTGTCGGGGTTCCACTCAAGTATCGTCTTCTCGTCAGATGGGATGGGGACTGTGTAGACCTTACCACCGTTCACGTAGCCTACGAGTGTCCTGTCCGATAAGCGAAACCCCCAAGCAGTATTCACCCAGCTATTCCTGTAGGCGTAGATGCTGAACCCATAGTATCCCTTTGTCCCGTCTGGCTTCCTAGTAATAAAGTATAAGTAGAGAATTGTGTAGTCATACCAGTAATCTGACCCATAGAACACTGATGGGTAGTCATACCAGTGATCACCTATCATGCTGAACTTAGCCGCAGTATCAATTGCCTTGGGGTGGAAGGGGTACATCCATTCCTGAACCGTTATAGCACTCCAGCCGTAGACAGTTAATGGTATAACAACATAGTCGTCTACCCCGTCGAAGTACATCGCATATCTGAATTGTCTCAACACTCTCCTAGGTGGTAGAGGCATTTACACCATCGCCTGCCCTGCGACCGTGAACGTGAAGCTTGGTGAAGTACCCCCTACAACCCAACGTACTCTAATGTATCTAAAGATTAACGGGTTTATCGTGAAGTACCATATACCCGTAGCCGTTATGTTCTCCTGATACACTAGGGGTTTGTAGTCTCCAGTAGCCTCAAACTTACCCTCAATATATACTGATAGAGTTGGTGATGTACCGCTTACGGCAGTAACCTTCAGCTCGATTTCTAATGCTGTGAGGGTGCTTACGTCAATATCTGCTGAGTTACCGCTAGACGTTACAGTACCGCTATATAACGTCATACCGCTCGGTTTGTAACGTGACTGCGTTTCAGTAGGTACTATGATGTCGCTAGTTGATATCTTAACACGTAGTAATTGGAGTAGGTCTGCTAGAGTGAGCTGTGTCTTGAGGTCTCCGAACTCTTGAGGCAAAAATACTAAAGCCATCGGTACTCTGTAGATGTTTCCGTCCACGCCTGTGTACTCAAGTATTAACTTGTTAGTAGACGGATCTCTAAGCAGTCTAGCCGGTCTTCTTGCATCAGGCTTAACTAACTCAACCAGACTCACGAATCACCACCCTAAACCCGCCCCCAACCGCCTAGGTCGGGGGTTTCGGGAGGGTATGAATTAAAGACATATAAAAAATTATTTTGGTTTTACTCTTCGTAGATTAGGTGGATTATCAATCTCCTAGCAGCTGAGTCTGAGTTGGTGACTCTAATCTTCAAGTACACTCCCTTTGGGTGCGCTAAATCGAAGATGATTGGTGAGGCATCCAGCGGCTGGAATAGCGCAGCGCTAGCGTCGGGGAAGAAGAACGGTACGTCACCAATGTAGAACGTCAGAAACAGTAAGCTGTACGCTCCAGCGGTAGTCTCAACAACTTCAATACGTTTAAGCTTTAGATCTACTTCAGGTGCGTAGACTAGGTCAACGAAGCTTCCAGCACTAATTGAACCAGTATCAAGCTTTACTATTCTTTTCAGAGTCACTTTACCTCACCTAAGCCTTAATGATCCTCTTGTATACGGCGACAAATCTAACTGCTATGTTAGCTCCTGTAGCAGCGCTTAAAGCAGAACCACTTACATTGATTGCAGTAACAGTTAGTGTGTGACCACCGACAACAGTGATAGGCTTATCCTTTAAACTGAATGGTTCCTTCTCAGCTGAGTCTGTAGGTGGTAGAGGCATCTTAAGAGTCTCAATACCGTGAGGCCCTGCAGTAGCTACTAAGAGGTCGAGGGGCTTACCGTCGTAGTAGAACTTAACGTTTATCTGACCGTATGTTTGAGTAGCGCTTAAGCCAGTGACGCTAACACCTGCAAAGCTATCGAATATCCAGTCCTCAATTGTTGGTGGTGTTAGATCTGCTACTTTGACTTCCTGCCCAGCAGCCCATGAAGTACCTACAGTCACACTCACGTCAGTGTAAGTTATCTTTCTGCTAGCGTACGCGTTATAACGTGTTAGATGTTCTGTAGGTATTGACTCACCAGGTGCTAGAACTACTAGGTCACCTTCAACGTATACGTTAGCAGAAGCTGAAGACTCGAATAATAGCTTACGCTCAGGAGGTACAACTATGAAGTACTCACCGAGGTCGATAGGACCTAAGGTGTTAGAACTAGTCTTAGCTATCGGTGCTATCATGTTGAATATGTCTAATACTGGAATACCGTCGACCTTCACAGTTACCTTAGCAGTTGCGTCAGTACCTACCTTCTTGATAACATAGTACCTGTCCTTCTCCATTTCGTACGTTACGTTAGTCTTCAGTACTTTCTTCAAGTAGTAATACGATGACATCTAAGTCACCACCCACATGACTAATTGATTATCAGTGTATTGGGGTTACTTACCAGCGCCGACCTTAATACTCCTCAGAGTCTGCATTATAACCCTAACTCTCTCGATGTTCTTAGGATCTCCTCTAGCACCTCTAGGAGGTAGGTCAATCTTAGATAGTGCGTCGTAGTATGGTGCGAACCCAGCCTTGTAGTCCTCCACAGCCGCACTCACACCCTCCGGATACCTCCTAACACCTAACTCACTAGCTTTCTTCAACCACTTAGCGTCACCAGCCTTAGCTACTCCCTTTGCGTAAGCATCTCTTCCAGCTGCGTCAGTAACACCTGCCTGCCACGCACCCTTAGCTGCAATAGCAGCTTGACTCCATGGCTGTTTAGGACTTGCTAGACCTGCCTGATAATCTGGCCCAGCTGCAGTAGCCCTCCTACTCCACTTATCCTTGATTTGATCTAGGGGTCTCCACTTGATAGGCA
>Ga0080004_1112681_pt1 | contig 11894 bp, 11 predicted proteins | sample WasSprMetagenome_FD_69207 | JGI IMG/M metagenome (GOLD analysis project Ga0080004, IMG submission 69207) | Sulfidic aquatic microbial communities from Washburn Spring, Yellowstone National Park, USA - WS (SPADES assembly) (version 2) | ecosystem: Environmental > Aquatic > Thermal springs > Hot... | reverse complement strand
ACAGAAAGTCCCTTTTATGCATATTTAAAAATTTCAGAAGGATGTAATTATAAATGCTCCTATTGCACCATTCCCAAAATAAGAGGACCTTTAAGAAGTAGACCTATAGAAGAAATTTTAAGAGAAGCCGAAATTCTTTTAAAAAAAGGAGTAAAAGAAATAATTTTAGTTGCTCAAGATATTACTTCTTATGGGAAAGATAGAGGAGAAAAAGAGGGTTTATTAAAGCTTATTTCTCTTTTATCAGCACTTCCTTATAATTTTAGAATAAGACTTCTTTATCTCCATCCAGCTAATATTAATAAAAAATTTGTTAAAGAAGTGCTTCTAAATCCTAAGGTAGTTCCCTATTTTGATATTCCTATTCAGCATGCTCATCCTGAGATTTTAAAGAAGATGAGAAGACCTGTAAATATAGAAAAAATTAAGGAAATCATAGCTTATGTAAGAGAGATTAATCCTTTTTCAGCTATAAGAACTACTATAATAGTGGGGTTCCCAGGAGAAGGAGAAAAAGAGTTTTTAGCTCTTTGTGACTTCATAAAAGAGGTGGAATTTGATCATCTTGGGGTTTTTATTTTTTATCAAGAAGAGGGAACTGTAGCTGAAACCCTTTTACCAAAAGTTCCTTATAAAGAAAAAATGAAAAGAAAAAGAGAAATTATGAAAATTCAAAAAGAAATTTCTAAAAGGAGATTAGAAATGAGGGTTGGTAAAATGGATGAAGTTTTAATTTTAGGAGAAGATTTGAAAGGAAGATTTTTTGGGATAGCTAAGATTCAAGCTCCAGAAATAGATGGAATAACCTATCTTCTTTCAGATAAAAAACCAATTTATCCAGGTGATTTAGTGAGGGTTAAAATAAAGAGAGCTAATTTTTATGATCTTTGGGGAGAAATTCTTTAAAGAATAAACTTAACCAATTCTACATCTGAAACAATATTTTCTAATTTTTCTCTTACATACTCAGGGGTGATAACCACTTTTGTTGGAGCAATATCTGGTGCGGAAAAAGATATATCTTCTAATACCTTTTCCACAACTGTATAAAGTCTTCTTGCACCAATATTTTCCGTCCTTTCATTTATTTCATAAGCAATTTTTGCCATCTCTTCTATAGATTCCTTAGTGAATACTAATTCCACTCCTTCTGTTTCCAAAAGAGCCTGATATTGTTTTATAATAGCATTTTCTGGTTCAGTTAATATTCTTACAAAATCATCCTTAGTTAAGGGGTCAAGTTCTACCCTTATAGGAAATCTTCCTTGAAGTTCAGGGATAAGATCAGATGGTTTAGCAATGTGGAATGCTCCGCTTCCTATAAATAAAATATAATCGGTTCTTACCATTCCATAGCGAGTATTTACAGTTGTTCCTTCAACAATAGGTAAAAGATCCCTTTGAACACCTTCCCTTGAAACATCAGGACCATGGGTTTCTCCTTTACTTGTAATTTTGTCTATTTCATCAATAAAAATAATACCACTTGTTTCAGTTCTATAGATAGCTTCTCTTATTACTTTATCCATATCTATTAATTTGTTTGCTTCTTCTTTAGTTAAAATTTCTAAAGCCTCTTTCACCTTAACTTTTCTTTTTTTGGTTCTAAAAGGAAGAAAAGTAGAAAGCATATCCCTTAACTGCATTTCAATCTCTTCTAAACCTGATGCTGCAAGAATTTCTATAGCAGGTGTTTTTTGAGCAGGTTCAATTTCAATTTCTACATATCTTTCATCTAAGACACCATCTCTTAGCATTTTTAAGAATTTTTCTTTAGTTAATGGATCGTATTCCACTTTAGAAGAAGAAATTGGAATAAGAAGATCTACTAAACGTTCTTCAGCATTTTTTCTTGCCTTTTCTAAAACTCCCTTTTCCTCTTCAGCTTTTACCATTTGTACTGCAATGTGAGTTAGATCTCTTATCATAGATTCTACATCTCTTCCCACATATCCTACTTCAGTAAATTTAGTTGCTTCAACTTTTAAAAAAGGGGAGTCGGAAAGTTTAGCAAGCCTTCTTGCGATCTCAGTTTTACCAACACCTGTTGGACCAATCATCAGGATATTTTTGGGATAAATTTCTTCTTTTAAAGGTCCTTTTATTTGTTGCCTTCTCCAGCGATTTCTCATAGCAATAGCAACCGCTTTTTTCGCTCTTTCTTGTCCCACTATATAACGATTTAACTCTTCTACTATTTCCTTAGGTGTAAGTTCTTTATAATTCATAACTCCTCAATTATGATCTCAGAATTTGTGTATATACAGATTTCGCCTGCAATTTTTATTGAAATTTCAGCAATTTCCTTAGCAGAAAAATTTGTATATCTCAGTAAAGCCTTAGCAGCTGCAAGAGCCATTGGTCCGCCAGATCCTATAGCTACCACATCTTCATCTGGTTCCACTACATCTCCTGCACCGGAAATAATAAGCATATGCTCATTATCACAAGCAATAAGAAAAGCTTCTAATCTTCTTAAAACCTTATCAGTTCTCCAATCCTTAGCAAGTTCTACAGCAGCTCTTAAAAGCTGTCCACCATAAGCCTCAAGCTTTTTTTCTAATCTTTCAAAAAGAGTCAGAGCATCAGCTGTTGTACCAGCAAAACCTGCTAATACCTTCCCTTTATAAAGTTTTCTTATTTTTTTAGCTTTGTGTTTTATTATGGTATTTCCGAGGGTAACTTGTCCATCTCCCGCCATTGCAATTTTGCCTTCTTTTTTTACAGCAATAACAGTAGTTCCTTTAAACATGTTATAAGTTATACCATAATTCAAGAAATTAAAAAGTCCTTGATTTTTGAAAAATTAAATAATATTTTATAATAATTAAGAGTTTAAAAATTTTTAAGGTGAGGGAAAAGATATGGAGTTAAAGAAGCTAAAAAAGATTTCTGAGTATGAATGGGAAATTTCTCCTTATGGGGATATGAAAGTTCCTGGAAAAATTTTTGCTGATGAAAAGCTTATTGAAGAAATGGATGAAAAAGTTTATGAACAGGTTTGCAATGTAGCAAGTTTACCTGGTATTGTAAAAGCTTCTATTGCTATGCCTGATGCCCATTGGGGTTATGGATTTCCTATAGGAGGAGTAGCTGCCTTTGATCCAGATGAAGGAGGAATTATCTCAGTAGGTGGTGTGGGATACGATATTTCTTGTGGAGTAAGAACTCTCCTAAGTCCTTTAACTAAGGAAGAAGTGGAACCTCATTTAGAAAGACTTGTTAAAGAACTTTTTGAGACAGTTCCTTCTGGTGTCGGTTCTGAAGGAGAGATAAAACTATCTCCTTCCCAGTTAGATGAGGTTTTAGTAGGAGGTGCTAAATGGGCTGTTGAAAAAGGATATGGAGAGCCAGAAGATCTTGAATATATTGAAGAAAAGGGATGTATGCCTGATGCTGATCCTTCTTATGTTTCCATGGAAGCTAAAAAAAGACAACATAGGCAAGTTGGTACTCTTGGTTCAGGAAATCATTATCTTGAAATCCAATATGTAGCAGAGATTTATGATGAAAAAACTGCTTCTGCTTTTGGACTATTTAAAGATCAAGTAGTTATTACCTTTCATTGTGGATCAAGAGCTCTTGGACATCAAATAGCAACTGATTATTTACCGGTTTTAGCAAAAGCAGCAAGAAAATATGGGATCCCTATAAAAGAAAAAGAATTAGTTTGTGCACCTATAAATTCACCAGAAGGAGAACAATATTTTAAAGCTATGGTATGTGGAGTAAATTGTGCTCTTGCTAATCGTCAAGTAATAACTCATTTAGTTAGAGAAGTTGTTAAAGATTTCTTTCCCGGGGTTCATTTAAAAGTACTTTATGATGTAAGTCATAATACCTGTAAAGTAGAGTATCATGAAGTAAATGGCAAAAAACTTAAACTTTATGTTCATAGAAAAGGAGCAACAAGAGCTTGGGGACCAGGAAGAGAGGAATTACCTAAAGCTTATAAAGAAGTAGGTCAACCAGTTATAATAGGTGGTTCTATGGGAACAGCATCTTATATTTTAGTTGGAACCTCTGAAGGAGAAGAAAAGGCTTTTGGTTCTGCCTGCCACGGAGCAGGAAGAACTATGAGCAGACATCAGGCTATAAAATCTTTTAGAGCAGATGATATAATAGAAAAACTTAGAAAAAGAGGAATTATTGTAATTGGAAAATCAAAAAAAGGACTTGCAGAAGAAGCTCCAGAAGCTTATAAAGATGTTAATGAAGTTATTAATGCTACATGCAAAGCTGGTTTAACTAAAAAAGTTGCTAAACTTATCCCTATGGGATGCATAAAAGGATAGAAAATTAAAGTTGACAGAAAAGTCAAAATTACTAAAATAATCATAATAAAATAATAAAAGGAGGGTAGCCATGGGGAAGAATATTAGGTTGAAAATAGCTGGGATAGGATTGATAGGAATATTAGCTTTTGGATGTGCATGCCCTGTTAAAGCTCCAGAAGCAGTTAAAGCTCCAGAATGTCCTGAATGCGTAACAGAGGTAAAAAATGAACTTGCTGGTTTAAAAGCAGAGATTGAAGCCTTAAAAACTCAAATAAATCAACTTAAAGTTGATGTAGCTAATACAAACGAAGCTTCTCAAAAGGCTATATCTGCTTCTCAAAAAGCGATTGAAGCAGCTAATAAAGCAGTTGAGGCCACTAATAAAGCAGAAGAAGCTGCTCAAAAGGCAGAAACCGCAGCTCAGAAGTGTGAAAGAATTTTTGAAAAGGGATTGAGAAAATAAAGATGCAAAAGCCCTTTTTGAAATTAGGGGAGTGCCTTGGTACTCCCCTTAATATTTTAAAATCAGAAAAAAATTTTTTTTCAGAAAAACCTTTTAAAGGTGAAGAAAAAGATTGGTCTGAAATAGTTTATACCTCTAAACCCCTTAAAGAAAAAAATTTTTATTGGAAATTTTCACCCAAAAAAGCCTTCTGGAATTTTAAAAAAGAATGGCCTCCCGAAAAAATAGAAATTAAAATCTGGTTAACCTCTGAATATATAGAAGGCAGAAAATCAATAGTAAGTAGAAGAATAGTTAAGGCTTTAAGAGAGGGTAAATTTGCAATTAAAAAAACTCTTAATCTAAGAGGGATGGTTATAGAAGAAGCAAAAGAAGCTTTTGAAGAATTTATGAAATCCGCAATATTAAATGGAGATAGATGCATTTTAATTATCCATGGAAGAGGACTTTCTTCTAAAAAAGAGCCAGTTCTTAAAAATAAAGTAAAAGAGTGGTTAGAGAAAGGACCATTTAGAAAATATATATTGGCATATTGTTCAGCAAGACCCTGTGATGGTGGTGGGGGAGCAACCTATGTGCTTTTATCGGCTAAACCTATAAAAAAATAATGTTTGTCAATTCCCCCAGAAAAAAATTCTTTATTTTTGGTGCTCCAGGAGTTGGTAAAACTACTTTAGTAGAATATCTATTTAAGTTTTTAAAAAATAATTTATCTTCGTTTAATTTTTCAGGATTCCTTACCACTGAAATAAGAGAAGGTGCTGAGAGAAAGGGGTTTAAAATAAAAGTTTTAAATTCAAATACAGAATCTCTTCTTGCTATAAGAAAAGATTTAATAGACCCTAAAGAAATAAAAGATAAACCCTTTGTAGGTAAATATATAGTAAAGATAGAAAATTTAGAAAAGGTAGTAGAAAACTTAGAGAAAGAATCTGAAAAAGAAAATATCTTTTTTATTATTGATGAGATAGGGAAAATGGAAATTTGTTCTCTAAAATTTCGTAAATTTATAGAAAAACTTTTAATTTCCTCAGTATATCTTTTAGCTACAGTTGGTAAGGGAGAAGACCCTTTCTTAAAAAAGGTAAGAGATTTCGAACCTGCCTTTTTATGTGAGGTTACGAAAGAAAATAGAGATTTTTTGAGAAATAGACTTAAATTTGAATTTTTAAGAAAGGGAAAGCTTATTGTAATTGAAGGCATAGATGGTGCTGGGAAAACTACTCTTGCTAAAGCTTTATATGAAACCTTAAAAAAAAGAGGAATAAATTGTATTTTTTCTTATGAGCCCACTTCTGGTCCCTTTGGAGAAAAAATAAAAGAAGCTTTGATTAAAAAAGAAAGTAATCCTCAAGATTTAAGACTTCTTTTTTTAAAGGATAGAAAATGGCATGTAGAGAAGATAATTATTCCTGCCTTGGAAGCACAAAAATGGATTATTCTTGATAGATATTATCCTTCTACCCTTGCTTATCAAAGTTCTCAAGGCCTATCCTTAAGAGAACTTCTCATAGAAAATGAAACTATAGCCCCTATTCCTGATTTGGTTATTTATTTAGACCTTCCTCTTGAAGTTGCCTTTAAGAGAATAGGAAATCGTGAAAAAAAATTGACTATTTTTGAAAAAAGTGAATTTTTAGAGAGAGTAATAGAGACTTATAAAAGATGTTTAAAATTATTTAATTATTTGATAATTGATGCTACAAAATCTGTGGAAGAAAATTTGAAATATCTTTTAGAATTTTTAGATAGTAAATTTAAAGGTTCCCTTTCCTAAAATATCATGAAGATGTAAAATTCCTACTAATTTTTGATCATAATTTATTACAGGTAAAACTGTAATAAGGTATTTTTCCATCATTTCAAGAGCTTCTGAAGCCAAACGATTTTCCTCAATTACTTTGGGATTTTTTGTCATTACTTCTTCAACTTTTAAGTTGCTATAGGTTTTATATTTTAGAAAAATTCTCCTTAAATCACCATCTGTAATAATTCCTATAAGGGTTCCTAAGGGATTAGTAATAAGTACACATCCCAATCTTTTTCTATCTATTTCCACTATAGCCTCTTCTAAGAGAGTTCCTTCAGGTACAACAGGTATTTTTTCACCTGTAAGCATAATTTCCTTTACTTTTACCTTTAATCTTTCTCCTAAGGAACCTCCTGGATGATTTTTTCTAAAATCTTCAGAACCTAAGCCTTTTAATTCAAAAAGACATATAGCTAAAGCATCTCCCAAAGCTAAGGTAGCAGTTGTACTTGTTGTAGGGGCAAGATCAAAAGGGCAAGCTTCTTTTGGAACTTTAGTATTAATAACTATATCAGAAAGTTTTGCTAATCTACTTTCTGGATTTCCGGTTAAACTTATTATTTTTATGTTTCTTTTTTTAAGGATAGAGGCAAGCTCACAAACTTCAAGAGTGTTCCCGGAATAGGAGAGGGCAAGCAAAATATCCTCAGGGGTAACCATTCCCAAATCTCCATGAAGAGCTTCAACCGGGTGAAGAAAAAAAGAAGGTGTCCCTGTAGAGGAAAGAGTGGCTGAAATTTTCCTTCCTATAATTCCACTTTTTCCTACTCCTGTAACTACCACTCTTCCCTTGATGTTTAAAATGAGTTCTAAAGCTTGAGCAAAAGAAGAATCTAAATTTTTAGAGACCTCTTCAAGACCTAATTTTTCTATTTGAAGAATTTCTTTAGCTCTATTAAGAAGGTCTTTTTTTCTTTTCATAAAAAGATTAATGCACTAAAAAGGGATTAGATGGTATATCAGGAAGGGGAATTTTTTCAGATTCTACAAAAAAGGTGAGAAGATCTAAAATTTTATTAGTGAGCTCTGTTATTAAATCCTCTCTATATATAATCTCTGCAAGTTTTTGTTCAGCCCATTCTAAATCTTTTGCAGATAAATCTTTTCTGGGAAGATATTTATAAATTTGGTAAAAAGCCTTTCTGGTTTTAATCCTTTCTTTTAAATTATTTATAATTTCTTCAGGATCAAGAGGTGACTTTCTTATAATTAAATTTTGTAAATATTGTAAATCCTCTTCTTGGAAATTCCAAAAAGAATTTATCCAATCTTTTAAGTTTACTATTTTGTCTGAGGGTTCCATAGTAATTTCAATGTACACCAAGAAATTAAAAAATCAAGATATTTTTGTTTTTTAAGTCAAGTATAGCCAAATTTTACCGAAAGATTGAAATAAATAGTTTTTAATTTAATTTATTTAATTTAAAATTATTTTCAGATGGGAGAGCTTTAAAATTGAAGATTTTAGATTTATGTAAGCAGATAGAAGAAAAATTTAAGGAAAGGGTTCAAGTCTTATTATATATAGAAAATGACCCAGCTTTTAGAACTTTGTTAAATAAATTTTTAACCCAGTTTAATATTAATGTAGTAGAAGTATTTTCAAAAGAGGAAATACTTGCCATCCTTGAGCAAGAAAAATTTCAAATATTAATAATACTTTCTAAAGAAGTTAAAGAAGGGTTTTCTGGTCTTGTTTTTAATATAAAAACAATAGCTCCTGAAAGTAAGATTCTTATAATTCTTGATTTTATGATTTTAGAGTACCTTTATCTTTTAAAAATAGATTTTTTAGATTTTTTCTCTTGGGGGGTAGATGATTTTATAATAAAACCCTTTTCTTTGGAAGAGTTTAAAGCAAAAATCTTTAAGCTTCTGAAAGAATATCTTGCGTTTAAAGATATAAGAAAAATAGAAAGGGGAGATTTAGTTACAGGAGTTTTTAACAGAAAATATTTTGAAGAAGTTATAACGGAAGAGACTTATAGAGCTTTAAGACAAAAATATCCTCTTGTAATTTTTGTGATAAGCATAGATAATTTTAAATGGTATAATCGTCATTATGGACATCAGAGTGGAGAAAAAATTTTAAGGGATCTTGCAAAGGTTCTTCAAAAATCAACAAGAGAAAAAATTGATAAAGTATGTAGATATGATGAGGATAAATTTGTAATTATTATTCCCTATATTAACTGGAGAAAATCTTTGGGTATAGCTGAAAGGATTATCAAAAAATGGGAAGAAGTTAATAAGGAGGTTAGGCTCTCTATTGGTATTTCTCAAATTTTACCAGAAAGGTCTTTAGAAAGATCAGTTTCCTTTCTTATAAACCGCGCCATAGAAGCTCAACAGTTAGCTAAAAAAGAAAAAGGAAATTCCTATGAAGTAGATAAAGAAACCCTTAAATTAATACATTATTCTTAAAATTTATAAAATTGTTCCAAAATCTCCCCATTTAGTATTCTTTTAGCACTTACAAATCTCTCATTAAAATAGGGTTCATCTAAGGAATCTATAGATAATCCTCTTCTTCTGGAAGAAAAATGAACAAATTTATTGTCTCCTATATAAATTCCTACATGGGAAATATTATCTTTATCTCTATATCTGGAGAAGAAAAGAAGATCCCCTGGTATTAACTCGTCTTTTTCTACATCTATACCTATTAAGAATTGTTCACGAGATGTTCTTGGAAGTTCAATCCCCAATTCTTCATATACAAGCTTTACAAACATAGAACAATCTAAATATCTATTTCCATTCCCACCAAGTTTATATAAATAATCGTTAAATTGTTTAGAGATTTCTAAAAATTTTTTCTTAAGTAAGTTTTCGTCTTTTTCATCAATAAAAGATTTAGATAAAAAGTTTACATTAAATTTTTGAGATAATAATTCTTTTGGTTTTTCTTTAAATTGAATAGTAGGGTTTTCTAATATAAAAGGTTCCTCTTCTAAGGTATTATAGGGTATTTTTAACTTTTGTCCTACAAAAATTACATTATCTTTAATACCATTCAAATCTTTTATTAGCTCTATAGATACATTATGTCTTAAAGAAACAGTATATAAAGTGTCTCCTTCTTTAACTTCGTAAAGTATAAATTCTTTTTCCTGAGATTTTTTTGCATTTTTTTCCAAATTTTGGTATATTTTTATTATTTGTCCTGCCTTAAGTTTTGTAGTTTTTAAATTATTGAGCTTTTTTAATTCTTGAATAGAAATTTCATATTTTTTAGAAATGCTATATAAAGTTTCACCTTTGGCTACCTTATGATAGGAAATCTGTTTATTTTCTTGAGAAGGAAAATTTTCTGAAGGTTTTAAGGGTTGAGGGAAATTAAATTCTTTATTTACAGGGATCTTTAAAATTTGCCCTACAGAAATACTATCATCTTGAAGATTATTTATTTTTTTAAGTTCCTCCACAGAAACATCATATTTTTTAGCAATACTATATAGGGTATCTCCCTTTTTAACTAAATAGGGAATATATTTTAAATTTAGATTGTGTTCATAAAGAGATTGAGATTTACAAAAGGCTTTTAAGGGAAAGATAAATAGGATTAAAAAAAAGCTAAATATGTAAAAAAATTTTTTTCCCATCTGCAAAAATCTCTAAATTTGGTAAAATTAAAAAGTAAAAAGATATTACTTATATACATAAAATTTAGTAAAAAGTCAAATAATTGTTTACCAAAGAATATAATAATTTTTTAAAATAAGGAGGTTATTTAAAATGATATCCAGATATACAAGACCAGTTATGGCAAAACTTTGGAGTCCTGAAGAAAAATTAAGGATTTGGTGTTTAGTAGAATTTTATGCTTGTGAAGCCTGGTATAAGCTTGGTAAAGTACCAGAAAAAGATTATCAAATCATAAAGGAGAGATTAACTCCCTATATGGAAAAGGGTTTTACAGAAGAAAATATAAAAAGAGTAGAAGAAATTGAAAAAGAAACCAAACATGATGTGATAGCTTTTTTGACGCATCTTTCCGAGATTATAGGACCCTCTGCACGTTATCTTCATCTTGGTATGACTTCCTCTGATATGCTTGATACTGCTATGGCATGGTTAATGAAAAAGGCTATGGAAATTATTATAGAGGATTTAAAAAGGGTAAAAGATGTTTTGAAGAATAGAGCCTATGAGTTTAAGGATACATTAATGATAGGGAGAACCCATGGAATTCATGCTGAACCAATTACTTTTGGATTGAAACTTGCTCTTTGGTATGAAGAATTGAAAAGGAATAAGATAAGGCTCAATCATGCTTTAGAAAATATTTCCTATGGGAAAATATCAGGAGCAGTAGGAACTTTTGCCCATGTTCCACCAGAAGTAGAAGCCTATGTTTGTGAAAAACTCGGTCTTAAACCAGACCCTATTTCTAATCAAATTGTTCAAAGAGATAGATATGCAGAATATATGGCCTCCCTTGCAATTCTTGGAACAACAGTAGAAAAAATTGCTACAGAAATAAGACATTTACAAAGAACAGAGGTGTTAGAGGCAGAAGAATATTTCTCTCCTGGGCAAAAGGGCTCTTCAGCTATGCCTCATAAAAGAAATCCTATTCTTTCAGAAAATCTTTGTGGACTTGCAAGGCTTTTAAGAGGCTATTTAGTTCCTGCCTTAGAAAATGTAGCTCTTTGGCATGAAAGAGATATTAGTCATTCTTCAGTTGAAAGAGTTATTGTGCCAGATGCTACTACTTTAGCTGATTTTATGCTTGCAAGATTAGAAGGACTTCTAAAAAACTTAGTGGTTTATCCTGAAAATATGAAAAGAAATTTTAATTTATTGAGAGGACTTACTTTTTCTCAACAGGTTATGCTTTTTTTAACTGAAAAAGGGATGACAAGAGAAGAAGCATATAAGATTGTGCAGGAATTAGCTATGAAAGTATGGCAGGATAAAGAACTTAATTTTAAAGAACTTGTATTAAAAGATGAGAGAATTTCAAAATTTCTAAGTAAAGAGGAAATTGAAAAAATCTTTGATATTTCCTATTATTTAAGATATGTAGATAAAATATTTGAAAGGGTTTTCGGGGATAAAAATTGGCTTTAAAAGTAGTTGCAGGATTTTTAAAAAAAGGAGATAGGTTTTTGCTTGTTAGAAGACCTATAAATAAAAAAAGAGGAGGACTTTGGGAATTTCCAGGAGGGAAAGTAGAAAATGGAGAAACCTTAGAGGAAGCAATTAAAAGGGAATTGAAAGAAGAATTAGGTATTAAACCAAAAGTTAAAAAACTTCTTGGTAAGACAAATTATAAGTATCCAGAAGATGAGATAGAACTTTTTTTATTTGAGATAGAGTCTGAAGAAGAACCTATTCT
>Ga0080004_1100778_pt1 | contig 11894 bp, 22 predicted proteins | sample WasSprMetagenome_FD_69207 | JGI IMG/M metagenome (GOLD analysis project Ga0080004, IMG submission 69207) | Sulfidic aquatic microbial communities from Washburn Spring, Yellowstone National Park, USA - WS (SPADES assembly) (version 2) | ecosystem: Environmental > Aquatic > Thermal springs > Hot... | reverse complement strand
TTTTCCATATTTAGCTCTATTTCTATTTATAAATAAAAGTTTATAAATTCTTATTCTTAGCATATTTTTCATAAAAATAAAAAGGGTTTATAAACTTTACCTTCACTCGAGAGTTTTTTGCCTTTTCGTCGTAAATCCTTGCACCATTTTTATACTTCCTTGCCTTTACTATCTAATTTTTCTCTCGTAATTTTTTGAAAATTTTTGATTTAGTGTAAACCTAATGTAAACCTTTTCTAAAATGTTTTTAGAATTTTAAAAATCGCTTCCGAGGGAAGGTTTACACCAAAGTTTTGTTAGAGTAAACCTTTCACCATTTAATGTAAACCTACTCAAAAGCTTTTAAAACAAGGATTTTTTGCTACAAGAACAACAAAACTATTATGGTGGATTATAATTCTGAACAAATGTTACATTATAAATTGTTCCATGGTTGTTATTACCGCTATAGTCTTTTGCATCACCATTAAGAGGCCACCAACCTACTAAGCTACCAAGCCTAATCGGACCACCTCCAAGACCTTGCTGATAAAGATATTGAATCTCTTGCTGGGTTAAAACAGCATTGTAGATTTGAACGTTGGCTATTATACCTTGCAACCTATAATTACCAGGATTTTTTCCTATGTATAAGTCGGAGGAATCATAAACTATATCAAATGTTAGAGTATTCGAACCTTGAAGTACACCATTTACATATAATTTTTGTTCACCATTTTTGAATGTTGCGGCTATATGATACCATTTATCACCATATGGAAGAGTAATATACACAAGATTTATACAGTTCGTCCCATTTCCTGCTCTCCAATAAAAATCACTACTCCAACCCCATGTCAAAGAATATCCTTTTACAGAATACGAAGAGGTATATTTTGAAAGGATCAATCGATCATATGTGGTAGTACCTTTCATTGTGTTTTTTACCCATACTACAACAGTAAGTTGAGAGGGGGATAAATTCGCGGAATTTGGTACATCAACATAACTATTAACTCCATTGAAGCTTGCAACATACATAGGCAAATAACCGCAGGTTCCTTGCAAAGAAACAAAATCTGTTGTACCTGGTCCGTTTGGTCTGAAAACAAAGCAAGAGCCTGGGGGAGCTCTTGGAAGAAAGTTTTTTGGATTCATTATCCCAAGGCTGTAAAGAACTCCTAGGACTAAAGCAATAATCAAAATAGCCCAGCCATAAGTCATTAAATATTCCATCGCAGCTTGAGATTTAATTTTTATTTCATTAAATAGAGAATCTTTTTCTTCATTTTCTTCTTTTATCACTTCTTTAACTTTTCTTTTCACAATATTCTTTTGAAAAAAATTTAAAAAACTTTTGCTTTGCTTTACCATTAAAAAAGGACTAAATTTTCTTTAATTGCAAAAGTCTAAGAACGTTTGATTGTTTGCTGCCTGTGATTATTCTAATTAAAGCATCTTCTGCACTTTTTAGTTCTTGTTCGCCGCCTATTAAGGCGATTGTTTTCCCATAAATCGCAATCTTAGCTCCTGTTAATCTTTCTATTTCTTTCTTTACTCTTCCTTTCCTTCCAATTACTCTGCTTTTTATTCTAACAAGTTGGTTTCTATTTTTTGCATAATCTTGGAGCTCTATAAGCTTAAAGTATTTATCTTCTCTACAAAGTTCAAGAGCATCATCTATTGAAAAACCCCTTCCAAAAGCAATTATAACGTTTCTTGCGATGTATTCGTTAAAGCTATTCTGAGAAGTAATAACAACTTGATTATCCTTTATAACAATTTCACAATTCAAAGCCTTTTTAAACCTCTCTAAGTTCTTTTGAAGTTTTTCAACTCTTTCTTCTGGTATTTTGCAGACTTGCATTTACTTATTTCGATAAATAGGTTTAAAATTTTGATTTCTGTTTTTTTTATTATCTTCTTAGATTTTCAAATTCTGAAGCTTGCATTTGTTGTGTTGCAAATCCAGCCATCTCTGGGGGTACAGCAATTTTTATGAACTTGTAAGCAACAAATATCTCTGCAACTGATAAACCAACGAGTGTTGCTCCTGCTAGGTTTACTATCCAAGAAACATTTTGCAAAGCAATTCCGATTGTCGCAATCACTGGCGAAATGCTTGCAATCGCTACAGCTAGTCTAAAGTATTTTTCTTCATCTTCTTTAAGCTTTTCGGCTCTTTCTCTCTTTCTTTCCTCAAAATGTTGTTTTATAAAGCTTTTTAAATTTTTTGATTCTGTTTCTAAAACATTCTTTTCTCTTAAAAAATTACCAAAAACAATTTCTTTTTTTAAGGTTTTATTTTCTATTTCTCTCATGATACCAAACCGAAGTTTCTAATAATGATTTTAATCCTTCTTCAATTCCCTTTTGGATTCCAATTTTGATGTTATTTGCTATTATCCTTGAGTATGCTGCAATAGCTTTAGCTCCTTCATATATTTCAAAAGCTGTTAAAATTGAAACTGTCGGTACTCCTATTAAAAGAACCAAATCTGTAGGAATGTTACCTAAGCCAGTAGCAATATAACATCCGACCGCACATGCAATGCTTAAAGCCCCAAAACTAATGAATAATCTCTCGCGAAGGTTTGCTTCTTTTTTAAGCTTGTTTATTTCGTTGCAAATCTCGATTTCTCTTTTTCTTAATACTCCTTTAAATTCTTCTATTTCTTCTGTGTTTCTTAAAAAGTTTCTAAATGTTTCTGAATCAACCCTTTTTTCTTTATCGATTCTTCCAACGCTATTCCTTTCCATAGAATTCAATGAATATATTGCTAAGGAAGTTTAAATATTTTTATTTAAAAAACAATAAAAAACTTAAGATGATAAATTGAGAAACAAATATAACTTAATTGCTCATGAGCTTATTGGGCTTGATGTTGAAGTAGTAAATTGTAGCGATCCTTATCAAATTGGAATAAAGGGAAAAGTAATCTATGAAACGAAAAACTTATTATTAATAAAAACGAAAAATAAAACAATAAAGTTAATAAAGAAAAATTGCGTATTTAAATTTCATCTAAACTCTGATGAGGTTATAGTCGAAGGTGAAAGTATAGCCTATGACCCTGTAAAGAGAACTGAGAAGAACTTAAAAAGAGTGAAAAAATGGTAGAATGCAAGGATAAGCATTGCCCAATACACGGGGAGATTAGGGTTAGAGGAAGGTATATGATAGGAAAAGTAGTTAGCACAAAGAATCCAAAAACAGCTGTTGTAGAAAGAGAGCTTGTTAAATACATTCCAAAGTATGAAAGATATGTAAGAACAACTGCAAGGATTCAATGTCATAATCCTGAATGTATTAATGCTAAGGTTGGTGATGTTGTTAAGATTGCTGAAACAAGAAGAATAAGCAAAACAAAATCTTGGGTTATAGTTGAAGTCCTAAAACAGGGTGTGGTAGAATGAGGGGGATCTCAACAAAAATACCAAAAGCTTTGCCCGTTGGAGCTTATGTTAAATGCATCGATAATAGCGGTGCAAAGCTACTTTATATAATTGGAGTAGTAGGATGGAAAGGAAAGCATAACCGCTATCCTTCTGCTGGAATCTGCGATATAGTAGTAGCTTCTGTTAAAAAAGGAGATGAAAAAATGGTTAAGAAAGTTGTTAAAGCTTTAATCGTTAGACAAAAAAAAGAAATACGGAGAGCTAATGGGGTTAGAGTAAAGTTTGAAGATAATGCTGCTGTTCTTGTTGATGTTACTCAAATACATGCAAAATCTCCTGTTGCTGGTGGTAACATATTGCCTGTTGGAACTGAAATAAAGGGTGTTGTTCCTAGAGAAGTTGCTGAACTTTATCCAAAGGTTGCTGCGCTAGCTACAAAAGTGGTATGATGAAAAGACCAAAGAGTGGAAAACCGAGAAAGCAAAGGAAGTTTTTGTTTAATGCTCCCCTTCACCTTAGGCAAAAGTTTTTGCATGTTCATTTAAGCAAAGAGCTTAGAGAAAAATATAAGAAAAGAAGTGTAAGAGTAAGGAAAGGGGATGTTGTAAAAGTAATAAGAGGAAAGTATAAAGGAAAGAGTGGAAAGGTAATAGATGTTGACCTTTCAAGAATGTTTGTTTATATTGAAGGAATATCAAGAAAACCAAGTAGAAAAGAAAAGGCTGAAAAGCCAATTCCATTTAGACCAGCAAACCTTGAAATAATCGCTCTAGATTTAAGCGATAAAAGAAGGAATGAAATCTTGAGTAGGTGAAAAAATGGCTAGAATGGGTGGCAGAAGACATTTAAAAAGAATTGCTGCACCGAAAAAGCTAAAGATAAAAAGGAAAGAGCATAAGTATTTAGTAAAACCTCTTCCTGGAAAGCATAAGATTGAAGAATCTATTCCTTTGCTTGTTTTAATAAGAGATTATTTAAACATTGCAAAAACAGCTAAGGAAGCAAAGAAAATAATAAAGGCTGGAGAAGTTCTTGTTGATGGAAAAAAGATAAAAGAAGAAAAATTTGGTGTTGGTCCTTTTGATATTATTTCTATTCCTAAGCTAAAAATAAATAAAAGAGTTACTCTTGGACCAAAGGGTGTTTTGGTTTTAGAGGATATTAGCGAAGAAGAAGCAAACAGAAAACTTTGCATGATAAAGAACAAGTATTATTATAAAGGAAAATTAATGATTACTCTTCACGATGGGATGAACGTTGAAGCAAATAATTCTTATCATATTGGAGATTCTGTAATCTTTAATTTAAAAGAAAGAAAGATTGAAAAGCATCTTCCATTAAAAGAAAATAGCAAATGCTTAGTTTTGAGTGGAAAGCTTGTTGGAAAGAAAGTTATAGTAAAGAAAATATTGCCTGGAAGTGCAACAACACCAAAAAGTGCTGTTGTCCAAGTAGAGAATGAAGAAAGAGTAATACCAATAAATAGTTTGTGCGTGATAGAATGAGGATTTATGTTGAAAAGGTAGTAATAAACATTGGAACAGGAGCGAGCGAAGAAAAAGCTGAGCAAGCAGCAACAATATTGCAAAGGTTAACTAATAAAAAGCCAGTGAAAGCAAAAGCAAGAAAAAGAATTCCAAATTTTGGAATAAGAAAAGGTAGTATTATTGGAGCTTATGTTACTCTTCGTGGAAAAGAAGCTGAAGCATTCTTAGATAAGGCTCTTGATGCAATTGGCAAAAAAATTAGTGAAAGAAGCATAACAACAAATACTTTTAGCTTTGGAATAAAAGAATACATAGACCTTGGATTAAAGTATGATCCTAAGATTGGAATAATTGGGATGGATGTTTGTGTAACTTTTGCAAAGCCCGGAATTAGAGTAGCGAGAAGAAAAAGAAAAAGAAGCAAAATTGGAAAAAGGAATATGGTTACAAAAGAAGAAATAATACAATTCTTAAAGGAGAAAGGAGTAAATATAATAAAGGAGTGAAAAAATGAAAATTTCACCTGAAGAAAGATTAAGAGGAAAAGGAAAAAGAAAATGCCAAATTTGCGGAAGCAGTAGAGGACTGATTAGAGCTTATGACCTTTATGTTTGTAGAAGATGTTTTAGAAAAGTAGCTGAAGACTTGGGCTTTAAGAAATATGGAGTTGGGTGAATAGAATGACTGACCACTTAGCAAACGCATTGAATACAATAAAAAACAATGAAATAAAAGGAAATAAGGAGTGCGTAATAAAACCTTCAACAAAAATTTTAAAGAATGTTTTAGAATTGTTGAAGAAAAATGATTATATTGAAGATTATGAAGAATTCCAAACAGAAATCGCTGGCTTAAAGGCTGTGAAAGTAAAGCTATCTGGAAAAATAAACGAATGCAAAGCAATAAAGCCAAGGTTAACTATAAAATATTCTGAACTCCAAAAATATGAAGAAAGATTCATTCCAAGTAGGGATGTTGGTTTGCTAATAATCTCAACACCTAAAGGGCTCATAACAAATAAGCAAGCGAGAGAGCTTAGGACTGGTGGAGTGCTTATAGCTTATGTTTACTGATACCATGGAAATAAAAGTTGAAGGAAACAAAATAATAGTAACTGGCGATTTGGGTAGTGTTGAAAAGGAGTTTGACCCTAGACTTGTAAAGATAGAAATAAAGGATGGAAAACCAGAAGTAACGCCTTTGGTAAAGAACAAAAGAAAAGCTAAAATGCTTCAGAATACCTATTTAAGATTGATAGAGCAGATGAAGGTTGGTGTAACAAAGGGTTATGAGCAACTTATGGAGGTTGTTTATTCTCACTTTCCTGTTACCTTAGAAGTAAAAGGGGATAAGCTAATAATCAAAAACCTTTATGGTGAAAGAATTCCAAGAGAAGCAAAGATCGTTGGGAAAACAAAAGTTGAAGTAAAAGGAAAAACAGTAAGAGTTTTTGGAATCGATAAGTATGAGGTTTTCCAAACAGTTGCAAACATAATGCAGGCTTGCAAGCAAACAAAGTTCGATCCTAGAGTTTTCCAGGATGGAATTTATCCTGTAAGTGGTGGTACACAATGAAAGCAAAAGAAGCAAGAGAGCTTATAAAGAAGCTTAAGAAGAAAAAACCAAAGTTTGTTAGAAGCAATTATGGAAGGAGTAAAAGGTCAAGAGTAAAAGAAAATTGGAGAAAGCCAAGAGGAATAGATAATAAGAAAAGGATAGGAAAGAAATATGCAGGAAAAAGACCAAAGATTGGCTACAAGAATCCTGAAGAGATAAGGTTTAGAAGAAGAAGTGGAAAACTGGAATTTCTTGTTCATAATGTTGAAGAACTTCAAAAGATCCCTTCAAAAGATGAATACGTTGCAGTTATAGCTCATGGTGTTGGAAAGAAAAAAAGAATGGAAATATTAGAAGTTGCAAAAAAGCTCGGAATCGAAGTTGCGAATGATGTGATATAATGAAAGAGAAAAGAGCTAAGGAAATTGCTTCTCAATTCTTGAATGCTGGAATAAGTAGAATAAAGATTTTGCCTTCAGCTATTGAAGATGTTAAAAAAGCTTTAACAAGAAGCGATATAAAAAAGCTAATAGAAGAAAAGAAAATTTTTGTTGTTCCAAAGAAGCAAAAAATGAAGAAAGAAAGAAAAAAGAAAAGCGTAAAGAAAGGAACTGCAAAAGCAAGAAGAAGTGTAAGATGGGAAGATAGAGTTAGAGCTCAAAGAAGATTGCTAAAGAGATTGAAGAAAGAAGGAAAGATAACAAACGAAACATTCAAAAAAGTTTACAAGCTTATAAAAAGCGGTAACTTCGCTTCAAAGGCAAGCATGCTTACTTTCCTTAAGGACCAGAAGCTTCTAGTAGAAGAAGCGAAAGAAGAAAAAGCAAAAGAGGGTGAAAAGAATGAAAAGAGTGTTTAAAAGAAGAAGAATTGGGGTAACAAACTATCGCAAGAGACTTGCTTTACTTAAAAGTGGAAAACCAAGACTTGTTGTTAGAAAGAGCAATAAACATGTTAAGGTTCAATTTATTGAATATGTTCCAAGCGGGGATAGAGTAATTTGTGAAGCAAATTCAAAAGAACTTAGCAAAATATTCCCAGAAAGAGCAAACCTTCCAACAACTTATCTAACTTCTTTGCTTGCTGCAAAAAGAGCATTAGCTAAAGGAATAAAGGAATTTGTGCTTGATATTGGTTTAGCAAGACCAACAAAAAACAACTTTTGTTTTGTTGCTGCAAAAGCAGCGATAGATGCTGGTCTTGTTTCAAACTTTGGTGCTGAGATTGATGAAAAAAGAATAAGGGGAGAGCATATAAAAGAGTATGCTCTTCTTCTAAAAAAGCAAGACCCAGAAAAGTATAAAAGGCAGTTTTCAGAATATTTAAAACAAAACTTCTTACCAGAAGAAATAGATAAGCTATTTGAAGAAGCGAAGAAAAAGGTGTTAGAATGGAGTGGCAACCAAAAACTGAGCTAGGAAGGAAAGTGAAGAATGGAGAGATAAAGAATATTGATGAGATTTTGGAGAGTGGAAAAAGGATAAAAGAAGTTGAAATTGTTGATACTCTTCTTCCAAACTTAAAGTATGAAGTAATAGAAGCGAGAGGCGTTCAAAGAATGAGTGACAATGGAAGAAAAAAGAGATGGAGGGTAGTAGTTGTTGTTGGCGACGAAAATGGGCATGTTGGAATTGGGATGGGTAAAAACGAAGAGAAAAGACCTGCTTTAGAGAGTGCTATAAGGAATGCTAAGCTTAATTTGATCAAAGTTCCACTTGGCTGTGGTTCTTGGGAATGCAATTGTAATGAAAGGCACTCTATTCCAATAGCTATAAAAAAGAAGCTAAAATCTTTTGAATTGATTTTGAAGCCTGCCCCAAGAGGGCTTGGAATATGTGCTGGAGATACTGTTAAAACTGTTTTAAGGCTTGCTGGAGTTAAGGATGTTTGGAGCTTTAGTAGGGGGAAAAGAGGAAATAGGATGAATTCTGCTCTTGCTACTTACCTTTCATTAAAAGAGCTAACAAAGAAGAAGAAAAGCATTGTGGTTTCATGAAGCTCTTCATTGTTAGGCTCAAAGGTAGAATTGGAGTGAGGAAAGATATTAACGCTACTCTTGATACTCTCGGGTTGAAGAGAAGGTATAATGCATTAGTTGTTGAATCTTCGCCTGTTATTCTTGGAATGCTTAAAAAAGTTGAGAATTTTGTAACTTATGGAGAGCTAAGTGAAGAAAACTATGCAAAGCTTCTTACTCTTCCTTCTTCAATGAAAAAAGAAAAAAATGGAAAGCTCTTGCTAAGGCTGCCACCCCCAAGGTTTGGATTGAAGAAAAAAATAAAAAAGCTCTACCCAAAAGGAGAAGCAGGATATAGAGGAAAAGAAATAAATTCTTTGGTTGAAAGATTCTTATTGAATGTGAAACTATGAAAAGGAAAGAAAAAAGAAGCAGAAAGTATCTTGGTTCAAGAACTTGGGGAGCGGGTAATACAAAGAATAGAAGAGGAAAGGGTTGTAGAGGAGGAAAAGGAATGGCGGGTAGATTCAAGCATCGCTACACTTTAGTTACTGCAATTGGCAAAGAAGCTTTCCAAGAAAAAGGTTTTGTATCTAGGAAGAAAAAATTGAAGTTTTTGAATCTATTTGAAGTTGAAAAACTTGCAAAAGATAGTAATGAGATTTCATTGAAAGGTTATAAGATTCTTGGAAATGGTGAATTAACAAGACCTTTAACTATCTATGCTTCAGCCTTCTCAAAAGGAGCATTAGAAAAGATTAAGAAGGCTGGGGGAAAAGCAATTGTAAAAACAGAAGAATAGTTATGAAGATTGCATTCTTTACAGATTCTTACCTTCCAACTTTCGATGGAGTAACAAGAGCGGTTATAAATTTTAGAAGAGGTTTAGAGGAGCTTGGAAACGAAGTTTATGTTTTTGCTCCAAAACAGATTGGAAAGAAAATAAAAAAAGAGAAAAGAACTTTCTATTATTCTGGAATTCCTTTTAAGCCTTATCCTAGCTACACTGTTCCTTTGCTTCCTTTGCCACCTATAGCAAAAATAAGCAAAATAAAGCCAGAGATAATTCATTGCCACGGAATAGCACTTCTTAGCTTCACTGGTTTAGAAGCTAGCAAGCTTTTTGATATTCCTTGTGCTTCAACTTTTCATACTTATTTTCCAAAAGCTTTGCATTATATTCCTCTTGGAGAAAAGCTTAAGAAACCAACAACAAAGATGATAAACGCTTACATAAAATTCTTTTTAAACCATTCAAACGTTGCAATAGCTCCTAGCAAATTTATAAAGAATAAGCTTGAAAGAATGGGAATAAAAAATGTTGAGTATGTTCCGAATGGAATTGATATTAAAAAATTTGAAAAAGGAAATGGAAGAAGAATAAGAAGAAAATATGGAATAAAAGATAATGAAAAGCTTGTTCTCTATCTTGGAAGATTGGCAAAAGAAAAAAACATTGATTTGCTTATAAAGGCTTTTTCTTTGATAAAGGATAAAAAAATAAAGCTTATGGTTGCTGGTACTGGTCCTGAAGAAGAAAAGCTAAAGCTGATTGCAAAAAAGCTTAAGGTTAATGCAATATTTACTGGTTTTGTAAAAGATGAAGAAATCTCAGATTACTATGCTTCTTGTGATGTTTTTTGCATTCCTTCATCTTTTGAAACCCAAGGAATCGTTGCAATTGAAGCAATGGCTTCTGGAAAAGGAGTTTTGGCATTGGATTCGATGGCTTTGAAAGAAGTTGTAAAGAATGGTAAGAATGGGTTGTTGTTTAAAAAGGATCCTATGGATTTAAGAGAAAAAATTTTAATAGCATTAGAGAAAAAAGAAGATTATAAAGAGGAAGCTTTAAAAACTGCAAAAGAGTATTCAATAGAAAACACTACAAAGAAACTTTTGAATGTTTACGAGAAGGTGACGCGTTGAACCAAGAAAATCCTGCAGAAGCAAAGAAAGAAGAAGGAGAAGAAGAAATCGATGAAAAAAGCATAAAAAAAGAGATCTCAAAGCTAAAGGATTTGCTAACTTCAAAAAGGATAGAGCTAAAGCTATATACAAACCTACTCGAAAAGAAGAAAAAGGAAATTCATACTAGGCCACTCGGAAAGCTTCTAAGAATGAAAAGAAACCTTGAGTTTAGGATTTCTGTAGAAGCAAGAACAAAAGATGATGAAAAAAAGTTTATAAATGAGATTCAAAAGATTGAAGAAGAGATTAAAAAAGCAAGAGAACTAAAGAAGATTGAAAAGAAGATAATGCTTCTTGGTCAAGATATAGAGCAAACATTAGCAAAGATAAGAGAACTAAATAAGAAGATTAAAAAGCCAAAACCAAAAGCAAATAAAGAGATTACTTTAGAGGATATAGCAACGATAAAGAAAAAAGAAAGCTAATTTACTTTTCTTCTGATTTTTTCTTCTTTTTGCAAGCCATAATTTCACCAATTTATTTTATCATTCAAATTAAAAATATTTACACATTCAAAATTATGGTGGGTTATAATTTTGAACAAAGGTTACTCCTCCATAAATAGTTCCATGGTTGTTATTACCGCTATAGTCTTTTGCATCACCATTAAGAGGCCACCAGGCAACTAAGTTCTGTAGCCTAACCGGACCACCTCCTAAGCCTTGCTGATAAAGGTATTGAATTTCTTGAGGAGTTAAAACTGTGTTATAGATTTGAACATTGGCAATTGAACCGTTCATATAATTTCCCCAATCATTCCCTATACTCACTTGCCCGGAACTTACATTAAGTAAACCTCTTGAAGTACCACGCGCATCTAATTTGCCATTTACGCTTATATTCCTTTGTTTGGTTAAAGAGTCCCAAGTAAATGCTAAAAACCACCACTTATTACGTGAAAGGTATGTATTGCCTGCTAGATCATCAGCCCAAAAACCAAAATAAGGTTTTACATTTCTTCTAGTAATATGCAAACACTTATCTACACTATCTGATTGACAAGCAAAAAGTAAACCTTTATCGTTGGAAAATTCATCATTATAATTTACCCATGCTGTAACCGTGAAGCTATGTTGATAAAATACCGACAAATAAGGAACAGTTATATAAACCTTAACTCCATTGAAACTTGCAACATACATTGGCAAATAGCCACAAGTTCCTTGCAAAGAAACATAATCTGTTGTTCCTGGACCATTTGGCCTAAAAACAAAGCAAGAGCCAGGAGGAGCTCTTGGTGCAAAGTTTTTTGGATTCATTATTCCAAGGCTGTAAAGAACTCCCAAAGCCAATGCAATAATTAGAATAGCCCAGCCGTAAGTCATTAAATATTCCATAGCAGCTTGAGATTTTATCTTTAACTCATTAAGTAGAGAATTTTTCTCTTCACCCTGCTTTAATACCTTTTTAACTTTTCTTTTCACAATATTCTTTAGAAAAAAAATTTAAAAAAACTTTTGCTTTGTTGTTTTTGTTTGATATTCTTATTTTAAGGCTTAAAGTATAGAAATTTTTGCTTATAAAAAGTTTAAAGAGAATAAAGCAAG
>Ga0080004_1120571_pt1 | contig 11896 bp, 16 predicted proteins | sample WasSprMetagenome_FD_69207 | JGI IMG/M metagenome (GOLD analysis project Ga0080004, IMG submission 69207) | Sulfidic aquatic microbial communities from Washburn Spring, Yellowstone National Park, USA - WS (SPADES assembly) (version 2) | ecosystem: Environmental > Aquatic > Thermal springs > Hot... | reverse complement strand
CTTGGTGGATAAGACAGGTAATAACCAGGGCTTTGGCTGATCAAGGAAGGGTAATTAGAATTCCAGTTCACATGGTAGAGCTGTTGACAAAATTTCACGAAGTCAAAAAGAGATTAGCTCAAGATCTTGGCAGAGAACCCCTTCCAGAAGAGATAGCAGAAGAGATGCATTTGGAAGTTGACAAAGTTAGGCATTTATCAGAGATTGTTCAAGAAGTTATTTCTTTGGAAATGCCTGTTGGCGAAAGCGAAGAAGAATCTATTCTTTTGGATTTTATAAAAGATGAAAAAACTCCATCTCCAATAACTGAGTCTGCAAGAATGATTTTGAGAGAAAGACTCCAAGAAATTCTCAAAGATTTATCTCCAAGAGAGCAAAAAATTTTAGCTTTGAGATTTGGTTTGGAAGATGGAATTGTTCATACTTTAGAAGAAGTTGGAAAGGAATTTGGGGTGACCAGAGAAAGAATAAGGCAAATTGAGGCAAAAGCTTTGGAAAAAATAAGAGAGCACAAATCCTTAAAAAAACTCAAGGGCTATTATTAATTTCTTTTAAAAATTTCAACTCCAATTTTTTTTCTTTTGTATCCAAAATTGCAAAAGTTGGGTTGAAAAAAGAAAGAGAACCAGGATTTGCAAGGTATTTTCCGTTTTCTTCTTTTAAAGAGGGGAAATGGGTGTGGCCAAAAAATACAAAATCAAAAATTCCTTTTTCAAATTCTTTCTTAGCTATGTTGGGAAAGTGAGAAAAACAAATTTTTAATCCTTCGATTTCAAGGCTCCCAACATTTTCGAAAATTTCAACATTTTCCAAAGATTCTTCAAAACTCTCTAAAATTTCCCCATTTCCCCAGCAAAGATAAACCTTTTTAAAATTTTTGGAAATTTCTTTCAAAGTTTCTCCACGGCAAACATCCCCACAATGAATCAAAATTTCAATTCCCTGTTTTTTAGTAAATTCAAAAAGTTTTTTCAAAGCATCGATTTTATCGTGGGTATCGCTAATTATGGCTACTTTCATTTAAAATTTTAAATTCTAAAACTTTTTTTTCAAAGCTTAACTTTTATTTTATTTTTTGCTATCTTTAATTATGAAAACAAAAAAGCTTAATCTTTCTCTTTTACCCCAAAAATTCGGAATTTGCCATTTTGAGGCAAGATCAAAAATTCCAGATTGGGCTCAAAAAGGAGAATTTTTTTCGATTACAAAAACAGATCAAGAGTTATCCATTGTTTATCCTCAAGATAAAATCCCAGCAGGAGTTCTTTATGAAGGAAACTGGCGAGCTTTTAGAGTAGAGGGGATTGTTGAGGGAATTTTTTCTGTGGGAATAATCGAAGTTTTAGCTAACCCCCTAGCCAAAAACAAAATTCCAATTTTTAACATTTCAACTTATCAAACAAATTATATTTTCGTTGAAGAAAAAAATTTAAAAAAAGCAATAGAACTTTTATCAAAATTTTGCAAAATAAAAAAAAAATTTAATTTGGTAAAATAAAATATTCCGGAGTGGCGCAATGGTAGCGCGACTGGCTGTTAACCAGTAGGTTGTGGGTTCGAGTCCCACCTCCGGAGCAAACGCCTATTATTGGGCATTTTTTATTTTGCGCGCCAAATACAGATTTTTGGCACAAAACCTTCAGGGGTTTTATTTTTAAAAATTTGATAAAATGAAATTGAGGTGAAAACAAAAGTTTTAATTATTTTAATAATTTTAATTCTTTTAATTGGTGGAGGATTTTTTTGGAAAAATTTAATTGTTCAAAAAACTGAAGTTTCAAAAGTTGAAGAAAAAGTTTTTCAAGAAAAAAAGGAAGAGCCAAAATTAAAATTTGAATGGAAAAAAGATGAAGGGATTCGAGTTTCAGATGGTAGCGTTCCTTATGTTTATAAATTAAAAGATGGAAGGTTTAGGTTATACTATTGCGGTGCAGGAGGAATTCTTTCAGCAATTTCTCAAGACGGGCTTAATTTTGAAAAAGAGCCGGGAGTGAGAATATCATCAGTAAATGTCAAAGGAAATCAAGAATCAATGGTTTGTGACCCCACCTTAATTGAATTACCAGATGGCAAAATAAGAATGTATTATAAAGGAGCCAATGGTTTTGGTGGGCCTGGCGAGGCTCTTCATAAAATTTTTTCTGCCATTTCAGCCGATGGCTTAAATTTTCAAAAAGAAGGTTTGAGAATTGATTCAGAAAAAACAGGAGATATGGGCTGGGCTTCGGTGCCAGAAGCAATCAAACTTCCTGATGGCAAAATTCGAATTTATTATGTTTCTGGAGATCCCGAAGCAGAAGGTGGAATAATGTCTGCAATTTCTAAAGATGGATTGAATTTTGAAAAAGAAAAAGGAGTGAGAGTAAAAGGAAATTTCGTTGACCCTGCTATCACCATTTTACCTAATGGAAAATTTTTGCTTTTAGTTGTTTATAATTGTAGACCAGAAAAGGGCTATTGCGACCCAAATCTTCCCAACGGGATTTATTCTTTAATCTCTGATGATGGTTTAAATTTTTCTGATTTGAATTTAGTAATTCAATTTGACCCAGAATATCAATTTCTTGATCCAACTATAATAAAAATTGATGAAAATACTTTTAGAGTTTATTTTGGCGTCCTCACTCGTCCTGGAGAGCCAATGTTCATCAAAAGTATTACTGGCTCTTTAATTTGGAAATGATAAAATATAAAAATCTTAAAAGGTCGATTTCTCTATTAAATTTCAGAAATTTTCTTCGTTAGAGGGATTAACATGAAAGTTTTAAAAACCATTTTCATTATCGTTGTTTTCTTTCTTTTGGGTTATATAGTAGGAAATTTCTATCCCTTGGGTATTTTTTCAGTAATTAGATCGTTTATTATTCCATCTGAAACTATCACTGGAGATGTGGAGTTGAAAGTTACTGTTTTGGATGAAAAGAAAAATCCAATTCCTAATTTAGAAGTAGATTTAGACAAAAGTCTTCCTCCTTCTCCTGCCAGAATGCTCTTTGTCGATACAGACGAAAACGGAGTAGCCACCTTTCAGTTGAAACCTGGAACTTATTTTGTTTTCTTTAATGCTAACAATTTCCCTAATGATTTCCGAATCCCGAGGGCCCAAAAAATAGATGTCAAAAGCGGACAAGTGAATGAACTAACTATTATTTTGAAAAGAAAATAAAATTTAAGTTAGATGAATGCGAAAGATTATTAAATTAAAGGTCGGGATAAATAATTAAACTTTTTTAAATGGCAATTTACAGAAGGACATTAGAAAAACTTCTCTGGGTAATAGCAATAGCATTGATAACTATTATGTTTGTGACCACTTGGATAGGTTTGGAACACGGTGCCTACAAGATGAACCCGATAATGTGGGCGGTATTTAGAGCATTGTACAAACTTACCGGTAGTTGGGCTGTTGCTGTGCTTCCTTTTCTTCCTCTAACTTGTTTGTGGCTTTATTTTGCAGTTCGAGTTGGAAAATGGTTGTGTTGGAAAATCGAAAAAGAGTATCCATATGCGGAAAGATCCGTTCTGATTGCCTTCATTCTTCTTATGTTACCGAATACATTCTATCAGTTGGGTGTAATAAAGATGAGCTATAAGGCAATACTTGAATCTGGCCTTATTTTAATGATGGTTTATTTAATTTTTGAAGAATTTCGTTGGAGAAGAGAAAAGAAAAGAGGAAAATGAAAACAAAAATTTTAATCTTTCATAAAGTTTTTAAATACTTCCAAGATTGGTTTTGGTTCATTGTTTTCTCTCACTAAACCCCAACCCAAAATCTCACTGGCTGGAATTTCATCAGAAAAATGAAACCAGACAACTGGGACTTGATTTTCTTTTACAGTTTTCAAAAGCATTTCGGCAATTTTAGCTTGTTTTTCTTCATCAATTTCATCATAAGATGGGTGTCCAATTTCAGTTATCCAAAGGGGCCAACGATTTCGATATTCGCTTTGAATTTCTTTCATTCTTTTAATTGAATCTTTAATGATTGGTTCTTGGATAAAATATGGTCTGCCGGCAATAGGATGAAAACCCAAAATATCAAAATACTCTCCAGCACCCAAAGAAAGGAGTTCTTTTAAATAATCAAAACTTTCTTGATAACCTGAACCCATTGCGATAACCACTTTTGCCTGAGAATTTTCTCTTTTAATTACCTGATAAGTTCTTTTTAAAAACTCCAAGACATAAAGATTTTCTACAGCTGATTTTTTTGCAATCCAACTTGTGATTTTATTTAAAGAACCAAAACCACTTCCAAAAACAAACTCCAATTTAATTCCTCCAAAACTAGCTTTTTTAATATTTTTATATCATTTTCAATCTCTTTTTTATCTAGTATCGAAACTGGAAAACCGATCGGTCCAATTTTACCTATTAAGAAATTTGTTTATGATATTTTCAATAGTTTGAATAAAATAAGCAGTGTGTGGCAAATGCCAGAAAAATTTAATAATAGAGAAAAAATCACGAAAGTTGAGCTGAAAATAATAAAACCTCATGGAGATAAAAACTTTATGAGAGGATTTAATTGTAGAACTAAAAAAATGCAAAGCTTATAATACTGAAGAAGGGTTTTAAAAAGAGAAAGCTTAATAAATATATTATCAAATTGGAGGTAAACCCTATAACTCAAACGCACCTGGTTTACCATGCTTGGGAAATATTGAAAAGAAATTATGAAAATGGCCCCAAAGAAAGAGTTGATTATCAAAATCTTTATCCAAAATTGATTTGATGTTTGAAAAATTGGCAAATTGATTTAATATTTATGATGAAGGATTTTGAAAAAGAAAGAGTGAGCGAAATAATAGAAAAAATGTATCTCAACACCGATCCTTTCAAAATTTCGACTACTTACAGAAAGGTTCACAACATCAGCGATCAATCTTTCACTTACGGTGAAATTTTACCTCGAAAATTTTTGGATATTTTAGATTTGGTAGATTTTGGGCCAGATTCGATATTTTATGATTTAGGAAGCGGAAGCGGAAAAGCAGTTTTGGTAACTAGTTTATACAAAAATCCGAAAAAAGCAATAGGAATTGAATACATCCCAGACTTGGTGGAACTTTCAAGAAAAATTTTGGAAAAGCTGGAAAATTACTTAGGCTATAAATTAAATGTTGAATTTGTGAACAACGACATTAAAAATTGTGATTTTTCAGATGGTAATGTAATATTTTTTCATGCAACTTGTGCCAAAGAAGATTTGATGAAAGATTTTTTAGAAAAAACATTGAAGCTAAAAAAAGGTTCAAAAATAATTATAGTCACTAAAAGATTAGAAAGCTCCCATTTGCGCCTCCTTTATACCAACCTCCACCAATTTAGTTGGGGAGAAGGAACAGTAAGGATTTATGAGAGAATTTAAATTAAAAAATTTTTATTTAATCAAATTAAAAAGAGGAGAAAAAATTCACGAAAGCATGGTTGAATTTTGCAAAAAAATGAAAAAATTTGGAGGTTGGTTTTTTGGTTTGGGAACATTAGCTGAAGCAGAATTGGGATTTTTTTCTTTTTCGAAAAAAGAATACAAAAAAATAAAATTGAAAAACAACATGGAATTAGTTTCGCTCATTGGAAATATTGCTTTGGCAGAAAAAGATTTTGTTGTTCATTCGCACTGTGTTTTGGCAGACAAAAATTTTAAAGTTTTTGGAGGACATCTTTTTGAAGCTAAAGTTTTGGCTACTTGTGAAATAATTTTCATTCCTTTTGACAGAAAGGTTGAAAGGATTTTAGATAAAACCTTAAATTTGAAAGTTTTAAAACTTGATTGAAATCAAAAATTTTCCGAAAAAAATTTACATTTTTTTAAGTTTTTTGTTGTTTTTTTCTGGTTTTTTTGGAGGTTATTTTTGGACGCAAAAAAATGTTTTAAAAGTCTTGAAATATCTATTAAAATTGCAAGAAATTTTAAGCCCTGTTTTAAATTTATCTCCTTTTTTCCAGTTTCTTTTTGTCTTTTTCAACAATTCCATCAATTCTTTTTTAGTTATTTTTTTAGGTTCTATTTTTTGTATTTTCCCTGCAATCGTTTTGTTGGTAAACGGGGGAATTTTAGGTTCTCTATTTTTTCTTTTTAAGTTGAAGTTGGAAACAAAATCTTTTTTTCTTCTTATTTTGCCACACGGAATTTTTGAAGTTCCAGCAATTTTATTGAGCGGGGCAGCAGGTCTCAGTCTCGGTGTTTCAACTTTCAAAAGAATTTTCAGAAAACAAAGGGGATTAAAAAAAGAATTCAAAAAGTCATTTTCATTTTTTTTCAAAACTTTAATTCCTTTGTGGATAGTAGCTGCTTTTGTTGAGATATTTTTTACTCCTTTGCTAAAATAGAATATGAGGGGGAAATTTATTGTTTTTGATTCTTTGGATGGGGCGGGGAATTCAACCCAAGTTAAACTTTTGGCAGATTACTTGAATAAAATCGGAAAGAAAACTCAAATCACAAAGGAACCAACTTCTTACTTGATAGGGGGGTTAATTAAAAGTCAGTTGAGCAGAGACTGGAAATCCTCCCAAGTTTGTTTGCAACTTTTATTCGCTGCTGATAGAGCTTATCATTTGGAAAAAGAAATTTTGCCTCTTTTGAAAAAGGGGATAAATGTTATTTCAGATAGATACTTTTTTTCGAGTTTAGCTTATGGGAATTTGGAAATCAACGATATGAATTGGCTGATTGAAATCAACAGAAAATTTTTGTTACCAGATTTAACTTTTTTTTTGAAAGTTTCGCCAAAAATTTGTATTCAAAGGATAAAGAAAGATCGTTTTCAAATTACGCTTTTTGAAAAAGAAAAAATTTTGAAAAAAGTTTGGAAAAATTACGAAATTTTAGCCAAAAAATTCAAAAATGTTTTTGTCATTAACGGTGAAAGGTCGATAGAGAAAATTGCTCAAGAAATAAGAGAAATTGCGATTAAAAAATTATGGAAAAATTAGAAAAAATTGCCAAAGTTATAGATCACACAAACATAAATCCAAAGGCTAAAAAAGATGACATTTTGAAAACTTGCCAAGAAGCAAAAAAATATGGATTTAGAGGGGTTTGCGTGAAGTTAGAGTGGGTGAAATTAGTTGCCAAAGAATTGAAAGGAACTACAATAAAAACCATCGCCTTAATTGATCCCCCGATTGGAGATTCACCCCACAAAAAGAGGATAAAAATGTGCAAAAAGGCAAAAAAAGATGGAGCTGATGAATTGGATGTTGTAATGAATATTGTTGATGCAAAAAAGGGAAGATGGGATAAAATTTTGAAGGATTTGAAAGAAATTTGCAAAATTTTGCCAACAAAAGTTATCATTGGTTCTGGATATTTGACAGATGATGAAATAATAAAAGCTTCTCAAATTTGCAAAAAAGCCGGTGCCGTTTGTGTGAAAACGGCAACTGAAAAAGATCCTTTAGAGCATAGAGAATTGAAAGAAAAATTTTATCATTTAAATTTGATGAAAAAAGGAGCTCCAAATCTTTTGATTAAGGCTTCAGGTGGAATTAGAACTTTAAAAGATCTAAAAAATGCTCTCAAAGCAGGTGCAGACATTGTAGGAACAAGTTCTGGAGCAAAAATAATAGCTGAATTTTTAAAGTTAAAAAGATAATTTTCATGGAATATTATCCAAAAATTGGATTGGAAATTCACGTTGAATTGAAAACAAATTCTAAAATGTTTTGTTCTTGCAAAAACGATCCTGACGAACGTCACCCTAATGTTAACATTTGCCCAGTTTGTCTTGGCCACCCAGGAACTTTGCCAGTAATCAACGAAGAGGCTGTCAAGAAAGTGATAAAAGTTGGTTTGGCTTTGAATTGTCAAATTTCAACTTATTCTTTTTTTGAAAGAAAAAATTACTTTTATCCAGATTTGCCAAAGGGATATCAAATTTCACAATATAAAACTCCTCTTTGCAAAAACGGGTTTTTGGAAATTGACGGAAAAAAAATTAGAATTCAAAGGATTCATCTTGAAGAAGACACAGGGAGGTTGATCCACGAAAAAGATTGTTCTTTGGTCGATTTCAACAGAGCTGGTATACCTTTGATGGAATTGGTTACAGAACCTGATATCGAATCACCAAAGGAAGCTAGAAAATTTGCCGAAGAACTTCAATTAATTTTGAGATATTTAAACGTTTCAGATGCTGATATGGAAAAAGGTCAAATGAGAATCGAAGCTAATGTTTCTTTGAGTACAAAAAAAGAAAAACTTGGGACTAAAGTTGAGATTAAAAATTTAAATTCTTTCAAGGCAGTTGAAAAATCTTTAGAATACGAAATCGAAAGACAAAAAGAAATTTTAAGATTAAGAAAGAAAATTACTCAACAAACAAGAGGCTGGGATCCTGCAAGAGAGATCACTTTTTTGCAAAGAGAAAAAGAATACGCAAAAGATTATAGATATTTTCCAGAACCAGATTTACCACCTCTTGAAATTTCCGAAGAAATGATAGAAAAAATTAAAGCAGAAATTCCGGAACTTCCTCAAAAAAGGCGAGAAAGATTAAAAAGAGAATATAATTTAGACGAGAAATCTGTTGAAATTTTTGTGAGGAATAAAGAATTTGGCCATTACTTTGAGGAAGTGGTTTCTGAATTTGAGCTAAGGTTAGAGCCAGAAAGACTCCAAGGCTTGATCAACTTGGCAAAAAACTATTTAATAAGCGATCTTTTGGGAATTTTAAAATCAGCTTCTGTGGAAGGTGAAGATTTTTTAATTACCCCTGAGAATTTTGCAAAATTTATTACATTGATTTACGATGGGAAAATTTCTTCTAAAATTGCAAAAATGGTTTTGGAAGAAATGTTCAAAACTGGAAAAAGTCCCTCTGAAATTATAGAGGAAAAAAACCTGTTTTTGATAGTTAACGAAAAAGAAATTGAGAAAGTTATTGAAGAAGTTTTAAAAGAAAACCAAAAAGCAGTTGAAGATTTTAAAAAAGGAAAAGAAACTGCCTTCCAATTTTTAGTTGGTCAAGTAATGAGGAAAACCAGACAGAGAGGTAACCCATCTTTAATTAACAAAATTTTGAAAGAAAAATTGGGTATTTAAAAATCATGGAAATTAGAGAAAGAGACATAGGAGATTTAATAAGAAAGTTGGAAGAAGAAATTGAAAGGTTGAGAAAAGAAAATGCTGAGTTAAGAGAAAAAGTTATTAAAGATCCTTTAACTGAAGTTTTAACGAAAGTTGCTTTTTTAGAAGAATTAAAAAGAATTTTGTCAAAAAGAGAAAGAGGGAAAAATGTGCTTTTGTTTATAGACATTGATGATTTTAAAGAAATTAACGATAATTTTGGCCATCAAAAAGGAGATGAAGTTTTAAAGAAAGTTGCAGAAATTCTTAGAACTAACTTGAGAAAAGAAGATTTAGTTTGTCGTTTTGGAGGAGATGAGTTTGCAATTTTGTTGGAAGGCAAAGGTGGAGATGTTGGTGAAAGAGTTTCTAAGAGGTTAAAAAAAGTTATCCAAGAAAAGACAAAAGAGTTAATTGAAGGTGGAGTAACAATAAGTGTTGGAATAAAAGAGATTGGAGAGGAAGAAAGAGATATTAAAAAAATAATTGAAGAAGCTGATAAATTAATGTACAAAGATAAAAAGAGTAAAAAATCAACTCAATAAAAATCTTCTCACTAAATTTTGCGCTTCTTTGTAATTTTTCACCCACTTTACTCCTTTTAATTTTTTGAAAAATGAAATTTGTTTTTTGGCAAATCTTTCAATATCTTTTAGTAAATTTTTGACCATTTCTTGATAAGATATTTTCTTTTCCAAGTAAAGAGCCACCCATTTGTATTCAAGACCAAATTCTTTTAGTCTTTTAAAAGAAAGACCATATTTTCTCAATTTTTTAACTTCAGCTATCAATCCCTTTTTTAACCTTTTTTTTAACCTTTTTTTTATTAAAATTTTCAGTTGTTTTTTAGATTTTTTTATTCCGATTATCAAAATCTTGTAAGGTGGAGGTATTTTTTTTAATTTCGGTACTTTTTTTAACTTTTTTATTATTTCCAAAGCTCTTATTAGCCTCCTTTTGTTTTTGGGATCGATTGTTTTTGCTCTTTCTGGATCAAGTTTTTTTAATTTTTCATAAAGTTCTTTTGCAGATTTTTTTTCAAGTTTTTTTCTGAATTTCCAATCTGGGGGAACTTTTGGTATTTGAAGTCCTTCAATCACTGCTTTAATATAAAAACCAGAACCTCCACACAAAATTGGTAATTTTTTCTTTTCCATAATTTTTTCGATTGCTTTTTGAGCTAATTTTTGATATTGAGCCACTGTAAATTTTCTTTTTGGATTGGCAACGTCTAAAAGATGATGGGGGATACCTTCCATTTCTTTTTTTGTTATTTTTCCGCTTCCAATATCTAAGTATTTGTAAACTTGTCTTGAATCAGCAGAAACAACTTCTCCGTTAAATTTTTTTGCCAAAAAAACAGCTAACTTACTTTTACCAGAAGCTGTCGGCCCTACGATAACTAAAAGTTTTTTTTCCATTTTATTTTGAAATCAAATCACCTTCTAAACCAAAGGGAAGGGCTTTTTTGATTTTTACTTTAACAAAATTTCCGATCAATTTTTTGTCTCCTAAAAATTTTACTGTTTTGTAATGAAAATTTTTGCCGATCAAAAAATTTCCTTTTCTTTGTGCTGGTAAAACCAAAACTTCCTTTTTGATGAATTTTTTATTCTTTTTTAAGGCAATTTTTTCTAAAATTTTGCTCAAAATTTTCCATCTTCTTTCTTTCTCCTTTTTTGGCACATTATCTTCCATCTTTTCAGCTATAGTTTTGGGGCGAGGGGAATATTGAGCAATGTAGGCCATGTCAAACTTTATTTTTTTGAAAACTTTTACTGTATTCAAAAATTGTTTTTTTGTTTCTCCTGGAAATCCAACGATAATGTCTGTTGAAATTGCAATCTCTTTTTCCAAACCTTTTCTGTATTTTTTAAAAGCTTTTCTGATTTTTTTGACCAATTCCTTGTATTGTCCAATCGTATATCCTCTGTTCATTTTCTTTAAAATTTCATTATCCCCAGATTGCAAGGGCAAATTTAAATAAGGAGTCACTTTTTGGCATTTTGCCATGGTTTCGATTGATTCATCAGAAAAGTTTTTTGGATGGGGAGAAGTGAATCTAATCCAAAAATCACCTTCAATTTCATTCACCATTTTCAGCAATTTTGCAAAATTTATTTTTGGATCAGAAGGTGAAGAATAATCGTTAACATTTTGCCCCAAAAGCCAAATTTCTTTTGCTCCATTTTTTATTGCTTTCTTTGCCTCTTTTAAAATTTCTTTGTGATCTCTGCAAATTAAAGGTCCCCTGACAAAAGGAACGATGCAAAAAGAACAAAAGTTATCACAACCTGTTGAAATTGGAATAAAAACAGAAAAATTTTTTTCGTATTTTGGTTTTAATTTCAAATAATCGCATTTCAATTTTTTGACAAAATCTTTCTCTCTTTGATCTGGCAAAAAATGAAATCTTTTTTTCTTTAAAAATTCTGACCACTCTTGAAGAGCTTTAATTGGCAAAATAAAATCAAAAAAATTTTTGAATTTTAAAAAATCTTTTTTTGAAACACACCCTGTTAATAAAGTTTTGAGTTTTGAGTTTTGAGATTTGAGTTTGGCAAACTTTTTTGCCATTCCATAAACCCTATCCACAGCAGATTGCCTTACAGAACACATATTGACAACCAATAAATCAGCCCCATTTTCTTTTGAGACTCTTTCATATCCCATACTCTCTAAAACCTGAGCAATTCTTTCTGAATCAGATTTATTCATTTGACATCCAAAAGTAATAATTTTATATTTCATGCTTAATTTATTCAATCAAAAAAGTTAATTTTTTTCAATTTTAAAACCCCCAAAATTGGGGGAAAA
>Ga0080004_1207135_pt1 | contig 11898 bp, 12 predicted proteins | sample WasSprMetagenome_FD_69207 | JGI IMG/M metagenome (GOLD analysis project Ga0080004, IMG submission 69207) | Sulfidic aquatic microbial communities from Washburn Spring, Yellowstone National Park, USA - WS (SPADES assembly) (version 2) | ecosystem: Environmental > Aquatic > Thermal springs > Hot... | reverse complement strand
ATCAACAACCACAATACTATCTCTAGAAACACCAAGGCTCAGAACCTCATCTAGAACAAGGCCAATAGCCTTAGCCTCGTTAAGCGTTGGTATAGCAACAAGGTACTTCACATCATTGCATACCAAGTCTCCCAACCTTCTTTACTGAAAGAGCTGTAGCTGTACCACTAAAGAAGGAAGATAGCTTAAAATTTAAGTTTTTCTAGAAAAATTGAGTGGTGTTGAGCTATAAAGCTCTCGGTGTACAATGGCTTTGGAGTGGTACTTTCAATAGCCTCCGCACTCTTAGCAATTCTAACTTACATTTTCTTCGGCTTTAACCCGCTCTTCGCATTTTGGATAGGGCTTCTAGTTACAGGACTTTCAATAGCCCTTACACCTGTTGTTGAAGGTTCTAAGCTCAGCGAGTTTTCTCTCAAGATGATTTTAAATGTGTTTGAAAATGTTGCGAGAGTTGTTGAGGGGCTTGGCATTAGAAGCCCTGCTATATTCAGGGAGGTTGAAGGCGAGGTATACATAGTTGTGGGCTCTAAGAATAGTGCTAATGTGAATAAGTTTGTTGATGCTGGTAGAGAGGGTGTTGCACTTGTATTTAAGTCACCTGTGTCAAGAGCCCACTTAGAGGGTTTTACAGATTTCTGTGGGGTTCTAGACCACGTAGCTGTTGAGAGAATGGGGATTGCAGAATCTGTTGAGTGCTTAGATAGGGGTGAAGAGGTTTTTGCAAGGTTTAAAAAGATTAAGGTGTACCCTGTAAAGAGCCTGGAGAAGAGCATTGGGAGTATCTATGGAGTTATAGCGGCCTCCATAGCCACACTCACTAAGGGGATCCCCACGAGAATAGCTTATGAAAGCTGTAGTGATGTTGAGTGTGTAGTACAGGTAGTGCATGCTAAAGGTGGCTAGCGTGGAGAGGAGCATGCTGTTTAACACGTTGCTAGCAGCATTCATAACTATTTCAACATCTTTTCTCTGGGCAGTTGGAGAAAGCAGGGCTGATGCATACATATCTCTCTACACCCTGGAGTACCTAGTGCTAAAAGCTATTCTAAGGCCAAAGAAGATTGTGAGAGACTATATAGCAGTTGCCCTGCTAATCGCCTTTTCAATCTTCGTAGCAAAAAGAGTGCTTGAGGTCCTGGGGCTGTGAAGAAAAGCATAGTAATGTCATTACTCCTGTTGCTAGCCCTAGCCCAATATATTGTTGCTGAAGCTGGGTTTCCGAGGCATGTAGACCCCTCACTAGTTTCCGAAACTCCGAACCTCTCAGACATCTTCACACTACTACACTTATCAACTATGTACTTAGCTGAACTAAACATTGGCAAAGCCACTAATATTACAAGTGCGTTAAGGGAGGCTTCAGTACCACAGCAATTTAGAGACCTCTTTAACAGAACGCTTCAGCTCTACACATACTTCACATCAGAAATTGGCATGTCTATTAACTATACCGACTCAGCGAGGGAGGCTCTTCAACACAACGATTTTGCAAAATGCAGCTCTCTAATAGATATTGCACAGCGGCACCTATACAACGCTGAAGTAACATACTTTCAGCTACGCGATGTGCTAAACTACTTTACTAGTGCAGGTCTTGCTGGAGTTATTAGAGGTATTCTGGGGAATATGGAGAAGGTGCTCAGCATTACTAAGAGTAGAGTTGTTGAAGTACTTGAGGAGCTGAACGAGAAAAAATCTTTTTCCCTAAAAGATGTTGCTATAGAGCTTCAGGTTAACACCACAAAGGTTCTCTACGGCGATTTCATAGAGGTTGTAGGCAGCGTTAGGAATTTGCATGGAGCTCCACTGGAAAACAGAACTATTGCTATATACTACAGCACTTCAGCTAAGTGGTATGTGAAAAGCAATGCCACAGGCTTTTTCAAAATTGCCATACCAGTTAAGGCGTGTGGCAATGTAACTATTTTTGCTGCTTTCATTCCCCAGGGACCCGATGTCAATGTGTACAGATATGTAGAGAGCTCTGTGAATATAGTGTCTACATGCATTGAGCCTGCCATAAGGATTTTCATACCACAACCCCTACTCGTTGGAGTGAACAGCAGTATGTGTATAGAGTCTAGTGTTCAGAACATAAAAGTGAGTGTCACATCTAAGGACCTTGGTTTATACAGGCAGCTAGAGCTCTACAACTACTCTACCTGTACAACTTTTTCAGTGCCTACAAACATATCAGAGGGTGTGTATAGAATTAGCGTGGCTTCAGAGCCCAGGAAAGGTGTTCCTCCTAAAGCACTTCACATCTATGTTAATGTGACGAGGCTTGACACTAATGTTGATATAGAGTACCCAGGAATTATTTTAGCAGGGGTTTTGCAGGCTCTGTGTATAACTACTTCACAAAAAGCACTACTCACAGTAGTAACACCTGTTGAAATAAAAAGCATTGGAGTTCCGAGAAACGTGAAAACATGTATAGCTATAGGCGTACCCATTTCGTATCTTAACACAAAGATGAACTTGGAAATAAGCGTGAACCCCCTTAACGCTAGCTACAGACCCAGGGTAGTTAATGTTTCTCTACAGGTCTTAAACCTAGCACTACTCCTACCCTCAGCTTTTTTAATAGCTTTTGCAGTTATAATTACAACCCCTGTTCACAGTAGGAGTAGTGTAAAAGCACGTAGTATTGCAATGTCTGTGCAGAGGCGTTTTGAAGCTCTTCATAGAGTTCTATCGCCTATAGCTAAGGAGTTTACCGATGTTGTAAAAGCGCTGAGCGGTATAGAGATAGAGGCTCACATGACGCTGAGGGAGTATGTTGGCAAGGCTTTGAGTAAAGTGCCTAGTGAAGTGCGTGAGCCCCTGCTTAACGCCCTTAAAATCACTGAGAGAATTCTCTACGGTCTTCCAACACATGTTGAAGAGCTTGTTAAGAAGTTGAAAGAGGTTTTAAGTAGAATAGCAAGGGTGCTGAAGTCGTGAAGCTGTGGCTTTCCATAGCTCTAGGAATCTTGCTGGCATTTGTAATCACATCAATAATCGCTTATTTAGTGCCATCAGCAGATGACTTGTCTCCTGAAAACCCTTTGTGGAACGGGCTTACAAAGCTTGTGAGTTACACAAATGCGACCGTCATCGCGTACCCCAATGTGAATCGCCTTAGTGCTTCAAGCTCCACTCTATTCATTATAGGGCTAGCCAGAAACCTCTCTAGTAGTGAGATAGAGAATTTGAAAGCATTTGTTGAAAATGGGGGTGCCTTGGTTTTGGCTAGTGAAAAGAGGGAGCTGAATAGTGTTTTAAAAGGCCTTGGTCTAGGAGTGGCAGTAAATGGGAGCCTTGTTGCAGATAGACTGTTTTTCTACAAATCACCACTCTTTCCACAGGCAAGAGCTAGCATAGCTCAGCACAACCTTACGCTGTACCTCAACTACGCTTCTCACCTAAGCGCCTACGGCAAGGGAAAGTGCATGGCTTATACATCGCCTTTCAGCTTTGAGGATCTCAACATGAATGGTGCTAGAGATAGTGAAGAGCTGTACGGCCCCTTCTGCATAGCTTATGCAGAGCCTGTTGGCAAGGGGGTTGTCTATGTAGTTTCAGATTCAAGTATATTCATAAACTCCATGATTGACCTGAGCTCTAACAAGCTCTTTGCAACGCTTTTAACACAGGGTAGAAGAGTTTACATAGCTTATGAACAAGATGCTGAAACTCTTTATGTAGCATTTAGAAGCAGTGTTATGGGGTTTTACAGAACTGCTTTTGGTTCAGAGCTTAGGTACTTCACAGCTATTGTTATTGGAATAGCGGTGTACAAAGCCCTAAAAGTATTGCTTAAAGGTGCTATTACTAAGCATTAACACATTTTTACTCATTCCTGTAAAGCAGATTTACATACAGTAATTCAAGCGTGTTAAGGGGGTTAATGGTGTCGGAACAGGAGAGCAGTGCTAGGGAGGCACTGATAAAGACGTATGAATTTGTAAGAAGCCTGATAGTAGGGTATGAGGATCTGCTAAAGCTCATGCTTGTAGCCGTGCTTACAAAAGGGCACATACTTATTGAGGGGCTTCCAGGCACAGGTAAGACAACGCTTGCAAAGCTCTTTGCAGCGTCCATAGGGGGGACCTTTAAGAGAATTCAAATGACTCCAGACCTTCTCCCAGCCGACATAACAGGCTCTTACTACTTCGATGTTAGGAAGGGTGAGTGGGTGTTTAGACAGGGCCCCATATTTGCAAACATTGTTTTTGTTGATGAGCTTAACAGGGCTCCCCCTAGAACTCAAGCGGCTTTGTTAGAGGCTATGCAGGAAAGGCAGGTCACCATAGACGGTGTTACGCACAGCCTTCCTAGAGTCTTTCTAGTCATAGCTACGCAAATGCCTGTAGGTAGCGAGGGTACATACCCACTTACGCCAGTACTTATAGACAGGTTTGCATATTCTTACATTACAAGGTATTTGGAGGGCGAGGATGAGGAGATGAGAATAGTTTTGAAGGCTGAAGAAATAGAGAGGCTTGGCACTATCAATTCTGTTGAGCTGGAGACAGTTGAAAGGGCTTATGAAGAGTGTTCAAAAATTTATGTTTCTGACAATGTGCTGAAGTACATTGTTAAGCTTGTTAAATTTGTAAGGCAACAAGATGAAGTACTCTTACCGCCTTCTCCAAGGGCTAGCATATGGCTTTACAGGGGGAGTAGGGCTCTGGCCTACATAGAGGGGGAGGAGTTTGTAGTTCCTGACCACGTGAAGTGGCTAACTAGATATGTTTTGCAACACAGAATAGTTATAAAGCCTTCTTACCAGGCCGAGGGGGTAAGGCCAGTAGATATTGTGGAGAGAGCCCTACAGAGAGTTGAGGTTCCAAAGTAATGAGTATAAGGCTTACAGAAAGAGGGCTACTACTTTTCTGCATACTACTACCACTTGTAGCAATTTCCATAGCGGTAGGCGATGTAGTTATGCTAATAATGGCGATAGCTACAGGAGGCGTAATGGTTTTTGACCTTACTTTCACGCTCTTCTACGTGAGGAGAGATAGGTGTAGTTGTGCTGGGCGCGGGGGTAGGTATAGGCAGTGGGTTTGGGAGGAAAAGGAGCTGGAGCTATTCCTTTTCTGTAAAAAGCCTGTTACCAATTTGCACTTACCTAAGTGGGCTTCTCTACAAGAAATTCAATACGCTGATAACGGTGTGCTTGTAAGAATTAAAACGGCGTTTGATTTCTATGGAAGCTACAGGCTTGCAGCTGTGGTTGAGAAGCCTAGCTTTCTACGCCTTTATACAGCTCTAGAGAGTATTGACACAGGAGTGGAGTTTATTGTATTTCCAGAGGCTCTCTACTGGGTGCTGAGGATAGTGAGAGTGCTGGAGGCTTTATCAAGAGGTTTTGGGGAACACGCATTACACCAGCCCCCACCCACCCCAACCAGTCTCGGTGAGTACATTGGTTCTAGAGAGTATGCTGCTGGCATGCCTATTAAGAGAGTTGATTGGAGGGCTACTGCTAAGCACGGCAAGCTCTATATAAAGCTCTTCTCGCCTGGAGGTGAAGCTGGGTATCTGCTGGCTTTTGACAGGAGGTGTATTGGTAGATATACTTGTGACAGAATTGCTTCAGCACTACTCTCTACAACCGTTGCACTAGTAGAGAACGGCTTAAAAACATCTCTGTGCTACGTAGATGAGGAGAGGTGCTTTGTGTTTAGCAAAAGTGAAGAGCTTTTGCTACATGCACTCAACACAGTGTTTCAGCTTAGAGTAGTTGACTATGACCAGCTCTACGAATTTGTAGAGCCCTCAACTGTAGATGTTTTGCAAAAGCTTCTAAAATTCCACAATGTGAAGGAGCGGAGAGACATTGTTACAGAGGACTTTGTCTACACAATCTCAACCCTTCTTCACGATGTGCAGAGGATTTTGGATATGAGTAGAAAAGCATTGTTAAGAGGCTTACAATACACCATACTCACACCTGCGAGACCATGGATAGACGCTAGAGGTACTAGTGAGGCTAATGCTATTAGGAAAAGCCATGAAAATGTTGTAAGGGCTTTAAAAGCCGTGGGCATAAATGTAGTAGAGCTCGATATTAGAAGGGTTGGAGGTGCCTTAAAGTGAAGATCTCAGCATTAGCACTCATAGCACTTGTCGTTCTTCCTCAAGTAGCAGACCCCTGCAGTCTTGACACTATCTCCAAGATTGTTAAAAGTTTAGAGGAGCTAAGCCAAAGCTATGTCAATGTCACAACAGCTGTAAAGCCTTTAGATGAGCTGTTAAAGGCTTGCAGCAGAGGAGACTTTGAGAAAGCTGTTAGGGTTTATAGCAATGTTAGTAGTGAAGTTGAAAAGCTTTACACTCTTAAAGAGTCTTCAAAAATGCAAGTGCTTTTACACAAGGCTTTGACTACTCTAGCACTAGTGCTCATACCTGTAGCTGTGTACATGCTCTTGCCCAGGATATACCTTTACCTGTGGTACACCTCTAGAAGGAGATGGGCTGTGGTGAAGAAGAAGTGATTTTAGATGAAGAGGTATTCGCAGTAATACTCGCTTTAACCATTATCGCCTCTTCTCTAGGCATAGCACTCACTTGGAGAGCCTCTGGAGAGGCATTTACTGCTATAGGGCTTCTTGACGAGTCTTGCAAAATAGGTGTCTACCCAAGGACTGTAGCTGTTAATCAGAGCCTAACGCTGTGCATCTACATCTATAATCACATGGGCAAGCCAGCGGCTTACCAAGTGCTTTACAAAGTAGCTACAGGTGCTTCTCAACTCCCCAATGCAACAGCTCCTTCACCAGCAAGACCACTGGGTAAGTGGCTTGGGGCTCTCAATAATGATGAGGAAGCGAAGTTCTTAGTATCAGTCAAAGTGCCTGGGGGTGTGGAGCTTGTTGGGAAAAACATTTCTATTGTTTTTGAGCTCTGGCTTTTCAACACCTCCACAGGCTCGTGGATGTATAGTGGTAGGTGGACACATTTATGGGTAAGGGTAGTGAAGTAGAGACTCTTGAAAGCTATGTTGAGAAGATGAAGAAGGAGGGGCTTTTCAAAGCTCTTAGAACACTATATGCACAGGTTGCTGAAGGTGTGATAGGGCTTGAAGATCCTAGCCCCCCGAGGAGCTTTCTGGAGTACCTCACTAGAATGGACTACAGCATGTGGTTTTACACAGTCATAGCAATAGTGCTAATAACGCTAATCTGCATACACATTCCCATAGAGTTTTTAAAGCCCTTCAGATGGTTTTCTGGAACACTGTTCACACTATTCATACCTGGCTATGTAACTGTAGAAGCGCTCTACCCCGATGAAAAGGCGCTTAAGCCTTTGGAAAGAGTGGCTCTCTCCATAGGCCTTTCACTTGCAGTAACACCTCTACTAGGCCTATTGCTAAACTACACACCGTGGGGTATAAGGCTAGAGCCTGTTGTAACAACGCTAACACTCTACAGCTTAGCACTGCTAATCACTGCAAGTTACAGAAAATACGCATTACTTAAACTTGCAATTAGCGTGAAAAACCGGGGGAAGTGACAACACCCTTTCGCACTACAGGGGTTCAGCTCATATGTAGATTCACGTTGTTCTATGGTCATCGCATCATCTCTATTCCCCTGCATCGCTTCTTGGACCTGCATTCGCCTTGGGGGCGTTCAGGGCCACCCCGGGGACCCCACATCTTGAGTACCTATCACCCTCAGGGAGAGCCCTTGAGGCTCTTCACCCCTCACAGGGAACCTCTTAGAATGTATGGTAGTGTCGAGCCTTATAAACCTTTATGAAGCACGAAACAGTTGCAAAAGGCGTGAATAGATATAGAGAATTTGTAAAGGGTGTAGATAAGGTTAAATGTATTGCAAGTCCAATCTCTAAAGGGTGGGCTTTTGCCTCGGGGTGCTTGCTTAAGAAAACCTGTTTTTACGGCATTCTCTATGCTGTTTCTAGCTGTGTTAAGAAGGGGTCTGTACATAGCCATAGTTGTTTCTGTTCTAACGCCAATGCTTATAGCAACAGCCCTGCACGCTATTCCAAGCCTAGAGGCTATTAGAGATTTGCTGCGTGTATATGGTGACACAACACTTATTGTAATGTCTAGTGAAAAAGGCTTTGGCGAATGTTACGTTGCAAAGTTGCTGAATATTAGTGTTAGCACTGTGGATAAGGTAATCAAATTTCCAGTGCTAGCTGTTGAGGCTGAGCCCGGCATCTTTTTGAAGAGGCTGGGCTTGCTGGGGGGCAACTATACTGCTGCCCTTGTTTTTCCAAGGGATTCCTTTGAAAAGCTTAGAATGCCTAGCAATGTGAATGCTATAGTGAATGGCGCTCAAATTAGGTGCACTACTGTATGTTGTTGGGACTCCAATTTAGCTCTCTTAGTAAGTAAAGGCATTTTAAATACCTCAAACTCCTACCTCTGTCTAGAGTCTAGGGAAAGCCTTGCTGTAAGAGAGCTAGAGTCTGTAGAAAAGGAGTTGCTGGGTGTTGCCAAGCGGTGGACATTCATACTCATTTTAGCATGCACCCCTGTATTCTATGCAGCACAGAGAAGAGTAGTTGAAGCGTTGAGGACTGAAATAGTAGTGCTTTACAGTAATGGTGCTAGCAGGCAAGGCGTTATGATATCTTTAGCAAGCGTGTTGGCAGCTCTTCACACAGCTTCAACACTATTTACACTAGCACTCAGCATAACACTGGTTTACGTGTCATGGTCTTTAGCAAAGCCCTTCATACCCATGTTACCGCCCAGCCTGAGGACTGATGTTGTGTACCTAGCTCTTACTGAAATTCTAGCCGGAGCACTAGTGTCGTGCATAGCCTCGAGAGGTGCTCTAAAGGTATGGCAAGCATCATACGCATAGTTTTGCGGGTTAGAGCACATACATTGCTTTTCTCAATTCTAGCCCTAGCCCTACTCACATGGCTATCCCTAGCCTCCCTAGCCCTAGCCCACACCCTCTTAAACATCTACGACAGTTTTTTCAATGTTGATAGAGGTGTTGCCGTCTCTTCCCAAGGCTTTTCACCACTAACAGCCCTAATATCTAGGGCAGAAGTTGAGAAGAGGCTTGCAGGTATTAAGAATATTACAGTAGAGTTTTACCTAGTTACACCTGTTGTTATTAATAATAGGGTTTTTCTGATGAGAAGTAGTAATGTGTCTGAAGGCTGTGTGTTTATTGGTGATAGTGTTGCTAGGGAGCTGAGGGTTGGGAGCAGTGATTACATCTCCTTGTCTTCTGTATTCAAAGTAGAGGTGCTTTATGCAAAGGTGTGTGGTTTTGTTAAAGGCTCGTGGATTGAGGCGCCCTACAGCCTTGTTACTAGGATTAGAGGTGTTTCAGAAGGTTACTACTCTCTAGCAGTTGTAAAGGGTTCTGAAGAAGCTCTGAAGGAGGTGTATAGGGCTTTTAATGTAGAGGAGAAGGTAAGGCTTTTTAATATAGTAGTGTCAGTCTTACCGCGTTTAGCAAACGAATCCCGTGCAAAGCTCTATAACTCTCTTACAGAAGCCTATGCAGTTAACCTGGGCTTGTACAGAGACTATGCCCTCTACCTTGCCTATGCCATAGCGCTTTCAGCTCTTCTAGGCACACCTCTTCTAGGGCTTCACACTAGTAAAAGCCTTGCAGATGTTGTGCAGGTCTATAGGTTCGTAGGGGTGTCCAGGAGACTCGCTGTAGCAGTGTCTATGCTAATAGGGCTTATCATCGTGGGCTTCTCTACCACACTAGCACTCATCTTGATGCACTTTGCAAACGTGTTTACAATTAGCGTTCTCGGCTTTGCTTTAGCACCAAAGCCTCAGGTAATGCACTTAGCAATAGTTGCACCAACTCTTCTACTCCTCTACACAGGTGGTGTGGCAAGAGGTGTTCTTAGTGAAGCAGAGTAGAGCACTAGTAACAGCAGTTGTGCTAGCCCTAATACCCTTAACAAGGCTAGCGCCACTGATCTTAAACAATGCGATGTACTCTGTAGATTCATGGCCTTTGCTAAGGCTTGTCACTATCGTGCTGAAAAACCCCTCTGTAAAGCTACTAGAGCTTAACACTCATCACGCTAACTGGCCTCTTTCAACGCTTTTTGCGGCTACATATATAGAGATTGTCAATGTGGATCCCTACAGCTTTTACAGTTGTGTAGGTATAATAGTACTCTCCTTCGCACTCTCATGCCTTGTATACGCACTTGTAAGTCGTAGCACCTCCTACATTCAAAAGGTGCTTGCCCTACTTTCTCTACTCCTATACACACCCTTCACAATATACACATCAGCTTACCTAAAGGAGGTCTACGCCTACCCAATAGCCTTAGCACTGCTACTTACACTAATAACGGGATTTGGCAGAAGGTATCTATTACTAGCGCCTCTTCTAATCATGGCGCTCACGCTCTCGCACCCCCTAGCCTCACTCATGGTGCTTTCATTTACAGTCACATACATTTACCTAAAGCTTGTTCTGTGGAGTAAACTTGGGGTGGGGAATTTTAAGAATGTTTCTAAGCTATTGTTCACAGGATTTTTACTAGCAACAATATGCCCTATATACAACATTCTTATAGTTAGACCTCCAGTAACATTCACATTAACAGATATTGCTATTCTCATAGCCTTTGCCACAGCTGTATACGGACTCTTCTTTCTCATATACCCAAGCAGAGTAGGTTCTCTAAGCTATGCGCTAGCCTTGACAGCCATGGGGGTAGCAGGGTTTATGAGCATTGCAATAGGCTTTTCAATTCCCTACACAGTTATTTGCCACTCTCTCCCGCTCTTCACACTTGCAATACTTCTTGCAGACCCCATGTCAAGAGAAGCTTTGTTCTCAATAGCAGCTCTGCTCCCCATTGCAACACTAACACTATATACGCTAACCTACGCTTCGTGGCTGGCTACAATAGCTCACAGATTTTTAAACTACCTCGTTATACCAGTAGTGCTTAGCCTTATGCTTTTAGCAAAAAAGCTACGGAAAGGAGTATTTGCTGTGCTGCTCACACTCTTCCTCAGCTCTTCTCTAGCCCTCTACAATGCCTATAGCGGCAGAGACTTCATAACTTTTTACTGGAGGTTTACAGAAATGGATATCGCCTTGGCGAGGCTCATTGAGGGATCTGCAGGTTCTAAAGTTCTTGCAGGTGTTAAGTATGCTTACATGCTTGGAGACGCGTATGTGAATAGCAATGCGATGGCTCTTTCCAAGGCGCTACAGACATGCAATGCGCTTAGCAATGCTGTGCTTGCTTTGAGTTGTGATGAGCTTGTCCACGGTGTGCCCCTATCCCCTCTCACTTACCTAAAGCCTTTGAAAAACATTGTGTATTGCCATAGCCTTGTGTACAGCAATCTCTACAGCTACCTAGTGGTGTAGCAGAGTTGAGTGTAGTTGAGCTTGTAGGTGTGTGGAAGAGTGTTGGAGGCGAGGCGGTATTGAGAGGCGCTGACCTTGAGCTCGGAGAGGGGGTGATAGCTGTTGTCAGGGGTAGAAGTGGTGTTGGAAAAACAACACTAGCAAAAGTAGTGGCACTGCTAAGCAAGCCCGATAGAGGCTTGGTAAGGTTTCTAGGCATGGATGTGAGCAGCCTTGGGGACTCTCAGCTCTCTACACTAAGGCTAAGGTACATAGGCTTTGCTGATCAGGAGTGCACACTAGTTGAGGGGCTTAGCGCTTGGGAAAATGCTGAACTCTCCCTCAAGTTGCTAGGAGTTGAGAAGAGTACTAGGGAAAAGGTGCTGAAAGAGCTATTTGAGCTCTTTGGGCTCATAGGTCTTGAGGAGAGAAAGCCGAGAGAGCTTAGCGGTGGTCAGAAGCAAAGAGTTGTTTTGATAAGAGCCTTAGCTAAAAAGCCAAGGCTTTTCGTAGCCGATGAGCCATTTGCACACCTAGACAATGAAGCAATGAGAACGGTGCTAGAATA
>Ga0080004_1131421_pt1 | contig 11902 bp, 12 predicted proteins | sample WasSprMetagenome_FD_69207 | JGI IMG/M metagenome (GOLD analysis project Ga0080004, IMG submission 69207) | Sulfidic aquatic microbial communities from Washburn Spring, Yellowstone National Park, USA - WS (SPADES assembly) (version 2) | ecosystem: Environmental > Aquatic > Thermal springs > Hot... | reverse complement strand
CGGTAACATTATTATAAACTTGGTGGTTTTACGGCAAAATACATATTTGGGCCGGTCTATTCTAGGCATCTAGGCCGTAGTCTCGGGGTCAACAATATTCCCTACAAGACCTGTACATATAGTTGTATATACTGCCAGCTGGGCCGGACAAGCAAACTCACTGTAGAGAGAAAACGCTTTTATGACTGGAAGGATATAGCTAGTGCAATAGCGGACTACGTGATGAAAAACATGTGGTGTATACATCTTCTCTCCGCGACTCGTGCTTGATGTAGCTCATTTGCCCTACTACCGGTGGTGGCTGCTGCTCGCCGGGTCTAGCTGTTAGCTTGACTACTGCTTGCCAATGGTTAACTCCGTCAAGGCCTTCTCCAAGGAGTCTACGAATGAATCGTCCATCATTGAGAGCTTCTTGATGTCTCCTCCCCCGACTTGGAATGCTACTTTCACAGCGCAGTTGCTCATCACTGACTGGAGTAGCTGGCTGGGTATTTGTTTAGTGTGCTGGTGTGCTATGACTAGGTGCAGACCGTACTTCCTAGCCTCAGACAATATAGTGTCGATGATAAGCAGGTCCGCTACAAACTGGAACTCGTCTATAACCAAGAATACCGGTGTCCTGGGCTTATTCAACCTAGCACGTGCCAGTACTTCAAACCAGAGCTTCATGACAATTGTTGAAGCAATGAGCCTAGCGAGGTTCTCGCCTAGATCAGCCTTCGGGACTGAGAATATAGTTATATTGCCCGGAGACATCAGCTTCTCAAAGTCCACAGTGGTTCTACTAGTCAACTTGAGCAATAGCTTGTCGTGAGCGTCTGCTTCAAGCCTAGACAACGCACTGATAAAAGTCTGATCCTGCATACTCTGGAGTGCCTCAGCTGTCTCTGCCACTCTTCATCATCAACATCCAGATCCAGCTTTCCCTTGTAGAGGCCGAATACAGCATTGTATAGCATAGTGAGCGTGGGAGAATCCGTCTTGGGGTAAAAAGCCCTTAGCAGTATCTGTAATAGGTACTTCACGTTCACAGCGGTCTCCATTAGCTGCAACACCTCCTTGAACATCTCAATTAGGATATCAATGGCTATTGTGACCCGAAATCCCTGTTCTCGTGCTTGGGTAGATCAAAGGGGTTTACTCCAAACGGGCTCTTGATTGGATGCAGGTAGTGGGATTCAGGGGTCTCCCTTGGCCAGCTCCAATGCCATGTCTCCGTGGGGATCTATGACGGTAATGGAGGCCTTGCCTAGCTCCCTCAACCTGTACACAAGCATCTTTATGAACGTGGTCTTACCACTACCCGTCTGACCTATCACATAGCTGTGCCTGTAGAGATCCTCTAGTGATAGTCTAAACTCACATCCATCTTCTAATACGCTATCCTAAAGGTCTTCTCCCCAGTTCTAGCTGGGATTACTAGTGGTAGTGATGAACCCCGACGAAGCCTATTCTGTGTAGCGAGGGGTCTGGGAGCTTGACTACCTCTTATAGAAGGCCCTCTGTGAATACGATTCCGTTTCTCTCGCCAAGCAGCCTCCACCAGAAGCTTATTTGCGGAGGTTTAAGCAACTCTACGAATTCGCTTAACTCTTTCGCTCTACGCCTCTCCCACTTCAACTGGGCATTACAAGAGGCCTCCACGAGCATCTCAACGACCTTCAACTCGCTCTTACTCGGAGCCAACACCAGGATTCTACCCAGGAGGACCTTCCCCATTCTCTTCTGCAGCTACTTACCCTGCAGTCTAAGAGACTCATTGTGGTACTTACTAGCCTTGCTGAAAAGAGAGAAGGCCTTAGAGGCGAAGACTATTTTATGGCAGGGGTCACGAGAGGCGGAAATGTATACGTCGCCCTTACTCTCGAGAGAATTAACTAGGCCAAGAACATCGGCTACTACTATATCTGTGTAATAGAAGTCGAATTTACGTTTAAGCATGGCTTCACAAGCCCAAACCTCGCCACCAAGTACATTAAATAGCTCCTCATAGCTAGTCCTCTTAACACCATAGAACCTCGAACTAGTCCCAGGAAATCTAGTCTCTTATTTATTTTACAAAATATACAAATTCAAAATCTGCGAGAGTTTGGATCGAAGCGGTAGGGGTTAGGGATCATAATTTAATAATTTCCATATTCGTTGGCAAGGAGAAAATACTTGGCGGGGAATTCAATAATGCACTCACAAAGCTAAGAAGCACAATATACAGTAATGAAGTGAGAGGAGAGGTTACTAGGCCCAAGAGAGATCTGCGGGAAAAGCGAAGTCTATGATGTAGAAGCAGTGGTGGCATGCGGCAAAGAAGTAAAGGAGAAGGGTTTGCTTCTACTCCCGAGTCTAGTTTTACGAATTATCTTTTGGATTATCTTCTTTAGCACTCATTAAATTACTTTTCTTCTTTCACCCTTAGCTCTGAATGGTTTTCGACATATCTAGATATTGCCACGAGGTCTTTACATTTTTTGCTTCATCATTAGCCCTTTTCCTAATGTAGCGAAAGTGCTCGTTATTAATGCATTCTAAAAATGCGCATGTGTTAGTTTTTGGAGGAACACTAAGTGCTCTATTTTTATTCCATCCGGGTTGAGATTCTTTCTACCCTTAAATAACCTTCTTCTTTTAATTTCATCCTCTAATCTGTCGCGGACGAGTTCTTCTAGTTGGAATTTTTTAGTTAGATGCTCCCCTATGATTTTAGCTATAGGGATAGGATATCCTCTAACTGTTGCTTCACCAGCAAAAATACCAATTATACTGTTCGCCTCGGCTTTGTGTACTGTTTTCTCGAGAACTATTAGTACGTTCGTGAAATAAGACCTTAGCAGGGATTTGATTTTTTCCTCTGTAATGGGGTCTAGGACTTCATAGTATGTATCGCTCAATATCTCTATGTCTACGGGAGGTCTATATGGAATCTCAAATCTCCTAAGTTTAGAAATTGTCTCCTCTGGAACTCCTAAAAGCTTGAGTTCCCAACTAAAGCTTCTTATGTACTCTTGCGCCTGGAGATATGGAGGCGATGTCAAAACCCCTACTACTTTGTCTGGGTAGTCGTTTGTTGTTACGGCATCAATATCTCTAACCACAATTAACGGGTTACACTGTGGTTTCGGTATGGTTTTCTCGATCTTGCGTAGCACTTTGACTTTTTTTCTAACGTAGTAATAAAAAAGACTTCTAGCGCTTCTCTCGGACAACATTCTAGTTATTTTATCGACTTTAAATTTTGACTTGTACCATTTAGGTACACTATCATCAGCATAACTGAGCTTTCTAGATGCATACAAACCAATAATGGCGAATAGGCTCCACGCGTCGTCAGAAGCTTCGAACGCCATATTATTGGGGTTGAATATAGCTAAGTTATCTCTAAAGAAGCCCCAAATCCTGCCAATAATGTCCAGAACGTTTTCTGGCCACCAGTAATCAGCTCTAGAAGGTAGCCAAGGTCTTCCATACCTTTTAGCCTTTACTAAGAGCTCAGCAGCTCTTCTAGTAATGCACTTATTAATGACTTTAATACCCGCATCGACTAGAACGTGGATTATGGGATTAAGATCCCATACCACCGAGTCATAACAGTTTAAGTATGAAGCGAGAGCTAAACTACCGCTTCCAGCGAAGGGATCAAAGACTACTCCTCTAAGCTTGAGTTTCTCGAAGAAAATATCAAATATTTTAGCTGGGAACCTCGCTGGATACATATAAACCAGATTGAGTAATTCCATGTGATCTTTTACAATAGGCATTTCTGCGACCTCGTATTGATTGTAAATATTTATATTTATACTGATCCGGGACTTTGTACACCCGACTTTTTCTCCAATTCAATTAAAATCAAACGAGCAACACTCTTCGAGATTAGCCAGTCTACAGTTAAGGGGTTGCTATTACAGCTCTTCTCGAGAAGAACACAGTTGAAGCATCCATCGAAACAAAAAGGTATAGACTTGATGTATATGGCTTGTAAGTGAGGTCTCAGTCTTTGTTTTACCTCGCTCTCATTCAATTGATGTTTCTCTGCGACTTCCTCGATAATGTCCATAATAATAGGTCTCGCGTCGAGCAGCGGTATCGTTATTCTATTTCCGTTGCCTCCAAGACAATACTCCGTTATTTGATTTTTAACTTCGGCTAATATATTCTCGCTGTGAGTATACAGTTTCAAATAATTATCTATTTTACCGCTTTCTTCACGCCATATGTTATAGCATTTATCACTCTCTTTTTTATCGCCTAATAGCTCCCACGAAAACCTAATAAAATCATTTAGATCAAACCTTTCTACTAGAGAAGCCATACTGGCGTAACTAAATGGTTTAACATTCACTACTACCATGTAGCCCTTGATCTTGTCGTCGCTAGTGACCACTCTGTAAATGAAGCCGTTTATGAGGTTATTTAAATAATATCTTGCAATTCCCGCCTTATTCACCAGATCGCCCCCTATACTAAGAACAAGTACCTCTCTTAGTCTACTCTCGCGTAGATTGTGGAATTTGCGAAAATACTTGAGTAGTAAGTGTAGAACAGTGTGTAACCCCATTTCGATAAGTATTAATGCTATTCTACTGGCTAACACATCGCAATTTATTAGTAACTTTACTTCACCTAGTTTGCCTTGCGCTTTTCCCAAGACTTCGCTGATTATCTGGTCTAAGCTATATATATATGCAGCGATTAACATATCTATAGCATCGTAATTATCTTTAGCGTCGTGATTTGTGGACGCCAACTTAACTAGCTTTCCGTAATGCAGCAGTAAATTCCTTAGATAGTTAACTCTATTCCTAACTACTTCATAAGCGACATACATATCCGTCTGATTTCTGACGGGTATTACACCTAGCGATTTTAGTATCGTGTCTTGTATTGGAATTGGAATGTCCACTCTTACGATTCTGTGGGGAAGCCGTAGATAGTCTCTAATAGCGCTTAAAACACTTCTAGAAACATTCGCGTTAGCGAATAATCGTTCAAGCCCAGTTAGTATTATGTTGTTCGTGAGGGCTTTCAATATAGCTTCAGGGTATATGTCTATCTTATTGATTAGGTCAGCGCTTCTTTTCTGCCTATCACTAGTGACTACCTCATGACAGAAGGCAACACCTAAATACTTTATTAATGGTTTGTCATACTGTTCTAAGAGCTCTGATGCTTTGTTGATTTTACTTTTTATATAAGAAGCCAGCGCTGAGTATATATCGGTGAGATCTACTTCTAAAATAAAACTACCTACATCGACGTATACTACGGATGGTAATATAGAAGTATGTAGTCCTGGCTTTCTATGCTTTTTATTCCCCACAATAAAATGGAAATAACGAGATAATTGTGGAGTCGGAATCATCTCAGTAAACTGATATCTACCTCTATGTAGTTTGACAAAAATATAGGTACCTATGAGGGCTTCTAACAAATTGATTTTCTTAACGGTGAATTCCTCCTCTTTAGACCTCAGAGTCTCTGAAAAACCGTGCAAAATTTCAACTACAAGTGGCTTAGTAGAGATTTTATTGAGGTCGATGGTATTACAATCTTTTACTTTCCTGTCTTTGATTTTGTTAGAAGTGACAGAGCCGACTTGATGGTACTTCCTATTTGATAGAAGAATAACTACATATTCTTTTAATTCATTCTTATCAGTATCAGTTTCAGTTTTTATATAGTTGAAATAATACGGTTCATTAGTTTTCCCTTTCTCGAACACTATATAAATATGAGTATGGGTCGGCCTATCGCCGATTCTGATAGGGGGTTTTAACAAGTGGTGCTCTACAATTACAGCATTAAATCTTACTCCTCCTTCTTTCTCACTATGCTCATTACATTGATCAACTAATTGGTTGAGGTAATTCATGCTTACTGATCCAATGCTACTAAACGACGTGTATAGTAAACCTTCTTTTTCTTTTATCCTCATTATCTTGCCTTTGTTAATGTGTAAAATCTTATTGTCAGAGTCGTACTTAATTGAACCGCAATAGAGTATTACCGAGTCTTTAAATTGGAAAAATGGAAAGTTTATGTACATATATCACTCATCCTCCTCCTGTCCGCAGTGGTCTGACTTTCTTAAAGGCTTCAGAGGCCTCTGCTGACTCGGCTCTGTCATTCCTCAATAATGACAATATATAGTGTTTTACATTTACACGGCCTATTTCGTCGGTCATCCCTGGAGTTACGTAGGATAACACGTCTACGAATGCTTTCTTTTTGTCTATTTTCGTTACACTGATTACGATATTTCTCATTATAATAGCTAGATTTTGTATTTCATTATATAGAATTGCGGCTGCATTATTGAACTCTTCAATATTAACATCTGGACTAGGTACATGCCTTTTTAATTCTTCTCGTAGATTCTTCAATTTATCAAGAACGATATTCAAGCGTACCATTAGTGGAGATAAGTTTGGGTATAATCCTTGTTTTAGAAGGTCTATCGCACGCTCTTCTTCTTCAATTAATTGTCTGATGTCTTTTACTAACTCCCTCAAACTATCTCTTATTGATTCGCTCAACGCATTTGACCTTGCTAATTCAGACTCTAGCCTTATAAGAAATTCAATGAATTCTCTAAGCTTATCAATTTTACCAATCTTATCAAAATTGGCGATGTCGGCAGGGTACTCTCTGTCTATATCAATACGCCCAATTGCCTTCTGCTTCCATAATGTGTATGTATCATAGTATTCACCTCCAAGAAGAGTTAAAAACTCTTCAATCAATTTTTCACTATCTTGGTTCTGTGCAGCAAGCCTCGTTATACTCCTAACTATCGCTTCTTTGTCTTTAAATATCTCTCTTACTCGTGGTATCTCAAAGTTGTATACATATTTAACAGCCTCCTGATCAATGATATATCTGACATCTTCGCCTGTGTTTCTCAGTATTAGTATAAGTGTTGAAGTGTGAAAAGAAGCTTGAGATCTCCCACTGCGACCCATTCTCTGAACTAACTCTACAGAGTGGGGTCTTGATGTATACTGAATTACAGCGACTAGGTCTTCTATGTCAACTCCAACTTCTAGTGTAGATGTAGCTAAAACAGCTAAGGGAGCTGGCTCTCGCTCACCTTTCATACAAGACTCTATATAGGTTCTAGTATTCTTGTCTAAGTCGCCGTGATGCATAAACATCACATAGTCATATTTTCTGTTCTTCAAGATTTCGTATACGGTCATCTCATAGTTGTGTATTCCACTATACATCTCACGTGCAAAGCTGTTTATGGAACTAATTACATTTTCCAGTCTGTTAAATACTCCAATCCTATGTAACATCTCGTCGTAACTTCTAAATTTCTGCGAGAATATTGTTTTTAAATCGTCTATTGTAAGATAGGGGTGTAGTACATGGAAGTTCCTCAGCAAAGGATCTTTGTATAAGATGTAATAGCCAGCGATGAACTTCTCTTTTTTACACAAATTATTGATATATTCTACGATCACATATTTCGCAGGTCTTTCCGCGCTACCATCTTTTATTTTTATTAAAGATTTATCAAATTTGCCGGTTAATAGTACTCTATCAGCGTGGTCAAGGGCGTCTAGAATTTGGCGCTCTAAGAAGACTTCAAAAAAGTCTTTGAGAGTTTGCTTCATGTCAATGAAGACTAGTAGCTGAGCTCGTTTAGAAATCCCGTGCGTTCTTATCGCGTTGACCCAGTGCAGCGCGCCAATCAGGCTCTCCGCGAGAGCCGTCCAAGATTGTTTATGTGGATACGGGTGTGCGACCAACGCCACTCTTAACTTAAATGGCCCCTTCCACAAACCACTCTGATATACAGCTTTAGCGATTATCGCATCATAGTCACGGTATACTATAGAATCGGCCTTATTGTAGTGTTCATAAACAGGTTCGGAGACGAGGGCTTTTAGGAAGTTTACTAGTGAATCTGGCATTTCTTGTCTTTGAGCCGTTAATCGTATTTTAAAGTAACCTATTATAGACCTAGTGTCCATGACATATTCCTGATCCACTACTTTTTTCGATATCAAGTTCACATCGGATAAAGTAGCACTGGAAATTACAATATCCATATCTAGCTGGTTTATTAAATCATACAGATCATTATACTTGGCCTTTTTTTGCTTAGCATGTAGATAGAGGAGTTTTAGAAATGTGGATGCTAAAACCTCTAATTCTGACTCATCTAAATAAATATGTGCTTCATCAAAGATCAAAATTCTAAGGTCTCCTAGGAACTCTTTAAATGGATTTTGGGGTTCTTGTGAAAAATTTTCAGAAATTATTTTTGTCAACATAGAGTGATTTGTTACTAAAATATCCACTTCTCTAAGAATTGAATTATCGTGGTAATCTTTAATCCAGTCTACCTCCCCGATGCGATTACTACACCCCGGTTCGCTACTTATATACACAAAGTATTTATTGCCTTCTACTTCATGGCATAGATAATATGAATCGATCTTTAAGCTTCTAAGGCTCCTACCTCCTTTATCTGTATTCTTAAGGCTATCTCCGTCATATATTCCAATAGTTATTTTTCTTGCCCCCTTTCTTGATAGCTCTTTATTCACTATGTCTATGAACTTTATCATTTTTTCGAGTTGGTCCCTAGCGAGAGCCTTCCGCGGGTATATAATGAGAACCCTTGGTTTCTCTGTTAAACCCGAGAACCTGAGATTAATTATTTTTGCTAATGCATAGAGGAGAAATATGTGTGTTTTTCCGCTTCCAGTAGGTGATGTCATTGCTATTAAAAGCCCTCCTTTTCTTCTTTGCTTTATTAAGTCACACCACCGTTTAAACGCGTCCTTGAGATACTCAAATTGAAAATCACTTAAGCTACCAATTGTTCCTCTTACAGCATTATCTAGTAGTTCTAATACGTCTTCGCGTATACAGTCTTCCTCTCCACGCGTGACGTCCTTCAAGTTTCTCCCTGAGCTAACCTCTGGGAATGGTAAGGGCTCAATTATGAACGGCATCACATTTGCCTCTAGAACAGCCGGGTTTGTTGGCAGAGCTGATGCGTGAGAAACATACATAAATAAAAGTCCATGTAGTGTTTTGAACATAATTTCATGTGGTTTAACTTCTCGGTTGCTTAAAAATCCTCTTACTTCGTTGTTGAAAATTTTAATTAAATTAATTAATTTGTCTATATCTATGTTAAGTTCTCTTAGGAAATTAACTAGTCTTCCTAGTAGTCTTATTTCATTCATGGTGTGTATATTATTAAGTACTAGTTCATTTCCACTAAGCTCACTAATATTATTAATATAAGTAAATAGAACTCTCAGTGGGCTCGTTGTTCTATGCGTGTCACTATCGGTATCAAGTATTATATGTACAAGACCTCGCTTAATGAGAATAACTATTAAGTGCACGAGCAAATATTCGAGATTTTCGTGAGGTGGCGCGTTACCCTCTACTTTGTGCACCACCTCCTTTATGGCTTCCTTAATTTTATCTCGGCACTCACGTAACCCCTTAGGATCTATCGGTTTAGCGATATCGTAACCGCACTCGAATCTTCTTAAGCCATTTATTATCGCATACACTAGTAGTAATAAGTCAAGACCTCTATTTGTATCTGGATTGTGTATAGTGTCTCGGGAGTAATATACGATGGCATCACCTATATTAATGCCTTCTTCGACGATGCTGTTTGATCTCATAATTGATATTTCATTTATTAATATTTCATGGTAAATTGAAAGTAATTCTGGAATATTGACAGGAGATTTTGGAGCCGCGCTACTCAAACCCTTTCACCTGCTAAGGCTTTTGGCTTAAATGGGCATTTTACATCAGCACAGAAATAGCAATGATATCCAATTACTCTGAATGGGTTAGTCTCGCTTGGTGATTTTTTGCTTCCAATGTATATGGCTAAATCCCGCAAACTCTCTAGTAATTCACCATCTATCTTGATTAATATGGGTTGATCTTGTCGTCCTCTATAAACTATATATAAGTCTATTTTACCTTTATGTCCTTTGAGGTTCTGCTCGTAAGCGTAACCATAAAGAGCCAGTTGAACTAGGTCTGTTAAATTTAAATTCCAAATACGAGAAGATTTTCCTTCGATAACTATATCTCCTGTGTCGCCGTGACAAAGAATATCTATTTTACCTTTTTTACCATTCGGTAGTGTAACGGGCTCCTCGTGATCCTGGCATTTAACTCCATATTTAGTCTCCATTAACTTCTTGACTTCAAGTTTTAACTTCTCGTGAATTTCGAGAGATTGAGGATGAAATGCCTCTTCTAAGGGTTCATAATAAGAACAGTATAAGTGTCTCTTCGCGACATTTTTTATACCCAAATATCTCCCCTCATTTAATATTATATTAAGCTTTAATTCTTAATTTATTGGTAAGCTACATGTTTTACCTCCAATCGAAAATCAAGATCGTTCACTAGCGAATATGCTGTTGAATTTTTTGTACAAATGGCTCTCTCATTAAAAATCCGATCATGACATATGTTTTGCCTGGGTAATCGACTAGAAATCTCAATAACTTAAAAAGAATATGGGTTGACGCTACCTGGGCTCTAGGAGTAGACTACTCGTAAAACTACTGGTGATCTTGCCCCTAGTTTCCACTTCAGTGTAGTCTCCCCCAACGAGCTTCAAGTAGAATTCTCACTGTATAGTTGCCTGAGCGCTGGGTAACTTGTTATCTTGACATACACTATCGGGGCTTCCACTATTGTCTCACTGGTGGTTGAGGGCCATCTAACTAGGCCCGTGGCCGTGACTCCTTCTAGTGTGAACCCTGTTATATTACTTAGTATCCAAGCCCACTCGTGGTCGCATCCACAGGATTCGCATAGTGCGTCGAGCAAGGGCTTCAGGGTGGCTTCTGCAATGTAGCACTTTGTAGTGTAGACTACATGCGTAGATTACTCCATCCTCGTATTATTGACCTCAACTACTATGTCCGTGCATGCACTTGCATAAGACTCATCCAATTGTGATACCCATATTCTATGCAGAGCTCTCTATAGCTTCCACTATTCCTCGCTATGAACCTAGTTGTGCTCGTGTAGTCTTCGAGTACTGCCTCGTTGCCAACTACTATGCCAAGCGTGTAGTTTACATTAATAATATACTTATTGTACATAGTCACGTTGCAGACGGTTTTATTCAGCCCCGGGTCATAGCTACAGTTCTCGTCTACTACCCGGGTGTCCAGGGAGTACTTTACCGAGCCGTTAGCGTAGCCCCATACTGTTAGATTATACACGCTCTCCACGCGAGTAGATATGTTCAGCCTCGCTGTTGGTGCATAAGTGAGGATGTTCAAGGGGACTACAGCCTCCTCGCTCGCGTTGGTGCAGGGGTTCTGGATCGATACTACTGTCTCCTCAAAGGTGGTATTTGATGTGAGCCGGGCCTCGACTGGGGGTATTAGGTAGTAGTGGGGCATGCAGAGCGTTATATTCAGCTTTGTCAACCCCTCATCGTCTCTCTCGCTCATTGGTAGTGAGTGTAGCTCGTACACAGTGTAACCCGTGCAGTTAAAGACAAGCTTCACGGCTGTTAGGCCAGTTAGAGACGCGAGGAGCATGTAGTACTAGGGAGTAGTCTATTGTGTTGTCCCCGCGTATAATGCCAATAGCTCTGAGTCTATCAACGCCCTGAACTATCTCGTTGAACTCCCCCTCCTCTAGGTATTGTAGAGCCTTGTAGACTATGTTATCTGGCACTCTCCTAACCCCGTGAAGGTAGTTGTAGAGTGAGCCCTTGGCGATTCCAAGGGCTTCAAGCGTCTTAGTGAACCTGAGTTTGTGCTTAACCCTCTCGAGGATAAGCCTCCTAGCATCGTCTCCGAGAGCACTGACATTGACCTTACTGTACCAGGGGTTAGCAGACATGATTTTACCTAATAAATCACTAAGTAGTTCACGCCTTCACCAC
>Ga0080004_1112161_pt1 | contig 11904 bp, 10 predicted proteins | sample WasSprMetagenome_FD_69207 | JGI IMG/M metagenome (GOLD analysis project Ga0080004, IMG submission 69207) | Sulfidic aquatic microbial communities from Washburn Spring, Yellowstone National Park, USA - WS (SPADES assembly) (version 2) | ecosystem: Environmental > Aquatic > Thermal springs > Hot... | reverse complement strand
ATAAGACCTCGCTATTTGCAAGTGATTATATGAGTAGATTTGAATAACGAGATTGCCACGCCTCCCTTACGGGAGGCTCGCAATGACAGAGACCTTGGTTGTCATATGGAGGAGAGAAAAAGTGCCGAGTTTACTGTCATTGCTGGTAAGGGTAAAGGTTTCGGACTAAAACGAAAGACAAGAGATCAGGGGGAATTAACTCCTAAAAACCTATACCCATAGAGGCGAGGCTTCCCGAAGGGAAGCCTCGCAATGAGAGAGAAAGGAAGTGAATGCGAGACTGCCTTCCTATTATTTCTCGCTTTGCATCCTGCTCTGTCCAGCTTCTAAAATCTCCTTAATCCTAAATCCCAAAGGCTCGCCCTTTTCCAATTTCCCCTTCGCTGAAAGAATCGCTCCCTCCGCTCCCTCAGGAACAAATGCCTCCCAGCTCGCTCCTTTCTGCGTTCCCCACCAATCCATTCGCTCGCTATAGCACCAAACATATTCATCCGTCGTATAGAGAGAATAATATACATTGTGTTCAAACCAGCGGGCTCTCTCCTCGGGCGTTAGATAGTGGCTGAGCCTTCCCCATTCATATTCCTTCGGTATTAACCCGAAGTAGAAATCCATATAGAGAGCGAAGCCAGCTTGAACCTGTGTGGCATATTTTCTTCTATTTTCAGGGGCAATTAGAGAAAGTGCCCTCTGACGCATAAGATGATAGGCGGTCAGATAATCTATTTGGTCGCGATAATAATAGGCTGGCTCATTTCCATCTATTATGATGACTTGGGGATTCGCGGCATCCAGCATCCCGTTCAGGAAAGCGGGAAGCAGACCATATCCCTCTTGGGCAAGTCTGTTCATCCTCTCCTTGGGGTCAGGGATATCAACGATGTGTCCGAGAATGCTGATTTGGAAGAATGTGAGGATGCGGACATCGGGAAACTCCGATTGGATAGCCTTTATAAAGCGAGCACCGCATTCCCTCACCCTCTTCCAATAATCCTCAAAGCTTTTCGTCTTGGAGTTTGGCAGACTTGGATAATGCCAGGGATTGCCATTGTAGGGCTCGGGGTCAAAGCAGATTCCCTTCAATCCACCTTCCTTTGCGATTTTAGCAATCAATCGGATGTTTCGTTCAGCGGATTTCCAATCGTTCTCGTTGAACCAATCCCAATCCTTTTCCCTGGTTCCCCACACCAAAACGAAGTTGTCAGTGAAGCGAGAGAATTTGGTTGCCTTTAAATTGGCGAGGTCCTCTTCATATTCCTTCGGCTCCGCAACCGTTTTGCGAAAGATGTGAGCTGGCGAGGCTTTCCAGCCTCCCTTGAAACGCAGGACTATCCCATCAAAGGGGAACTTCTCCATATTGCGGATGTTCCTACGAACGAAATCGGTATAGGGAACATCCCAACCATACTCTATTAGCTTTTTCCTGACCCTCTCATACTGTCCAAAAGCCAAAGGGAGCAAAAGGAAGCACAAGATAATGACTTGAAGCCTCATAATTTAACTTCACCTCCTCAGGGAATTCTCGTATAATGTTAAGTTAAAGATTTGAAAATGTTAATTAAAAAATTCGCTTCTAAATGTTTGAATATCCTCAAAAGGGGAGCTTTTCTGCTTCTTCCATTGATTTCCCTTTTATCCTTCCCCATTCAATATCCTTCCCCCGTGGGCTTCGTCAACGATTTCGCCGGCGTTATTGACGAGGAATCCAAAAGAAAAATGGAGGAGATAATAAAATTCGTTGAGGAGAAAACAGGGGCGGAGATGGCGGTGGTCACCATAAAGAGCCTTGAGGGGGAAACAGTTGAGGAATATGCAAATGAGCTTTTCAATAAATGGGGAATAGGAAAGAAGAAAGAGGATAACGGCGTTCTCATATTAATCGCTATGAAGGAAAGAAAGATAAGAATTGAGGTGGGATATGGATTGGAGCCGATTTTACCTGATGGGCTTTGTGGGGAGATAATAAGAAAGGATATGACTCCTCTACTAAGAGAGGGAAAATATGGGGAAGCTCTGTTGAGAGCCACGCAGAGAGTCGCTGAGGTTATAACGACGAAATACAAGGTTGCCTTGCCCGAGGAATACCAACCCACACCTCCAATAAATCCCAATTTAGTGGACAGTCTTTTCTTTTTCGCGGTCTTGTTCTTCCTCTTTTTCCCTTTGTTTTTCCTTATAATCGGGCTCTTTCTGGCGAAGACAGGTTTGTTAACGGGGATTAAAATTTTTCTATTTTTTGTGATTTTTGGAGTATTTTTAACCGCATTTTTCGTCGCTATTGTTATTGAGCCACTTTCAAAGGGATTACAGATTGAAAAAGGTCCTCTTTTCATCCTGGGAATCATTTATTTAGGCGAGGTTTTATTTATATTCACTCTCTATCGCTACCCTTCTCTATACGCAAAGTCAAGGAGAAAAGGGAAGAGTGATAAGACAACGGGTTTCTGGTCCATTTTCGGGTCTGGTGATGGTGGAGGGTTCTTCGGAGGAGGCGGTTTCGGTGGCGGAGAAGGATTTGGCGGTTTCGGAGGAGGTTCGAGCGGAGGCGGAGGAGCCTCCGGAAGCTGGTGAAAGGAGGTGATTTCTTTTGTTTGAGAAGATAGATTCTCTCAATAGGTTGCCCAAACAGGTAAGGGAAGAACTGAAAAACTTCTGCGGGAGCTTAAAGGAACTCCTCGCCAACGACTTATTGGGCTTGCTTCTTTATGGCAGTGCGCTAAGAGATGACTATGTCCCAAATCACTCGGACATAAATCTATTAGTTCTTGTTAAGGAAGTGGATGTTTCCTTGTTGAGGAAAGTCGCACCTTTAGTAGCGAGAGCTAACCGAAGAGCCCTTATAGAGCCCCTTTTCCTCACGCCGGAGTATATCAAAAACTCCTTGGACACCTTCCCTCTGGAATATCTGGATATAAAAAGGCAAAATCTTCTCCTCTATGGCGAGGATATATTCTCGGAGATAGAGATAGAGAGGGAAGACCTTCGCTTGCAGGTGGAAAGGGAATGGAAGCTCAATTATATCCGTCTACAGCAGGCTTATCTTCGCTCCTATAATGACCCAGAAGCGTTAAAGAATGTAATGATAAAATCCTTCAATTCCTTCACCCATCTCCTTTCCGCCATTTATTATCTAAAGGATTCCCTGCCAGAGGTAAGGCATCAGGTATGGGATAGTTTGATGAAGGAATTCTTCATCAGAGAGGAAATCATCAATTATCTGAAAAGCTTGAGGGAAAGGAAAGAAAAAATAGGGAAGGAAGAAATTCATCAAAGGTTCAATGAGTATCTGAAGATGATGGAGAGGATTATGTTCGCTTTGGAATCTCTGTGAAAGGAGGAATGATTTTTATGAGGAAATCCGTTGCCATTATCATAATCGTTCTCCTTCTTTGCCTTTTCCTTTACGCTATCGTTAAGGTGCAATACAATCACATCGTTTATCTTGACCAGCAGGTTAGGGAGAGATGGGCGCAGGTGGAAAATGTCCTCCAGAGAAGAAACGATTTAATTCCCAACCTGGTAGCGACTGTGAAGGGCTATGCGAAACATGAGAAGGAGATTTTTGAGAAAGTGGCGGAGGCAAGAGCGAAGCTGGCGGGAGCGAGGACTGTGGAGGAAAGGGCAAGGGCTGAGGAAGAGCTGAGCGGAGCATTGAGCAGGCTCTTGATGATAGTGGAGAATTATCCCCAGTTGAAGGCTTCAGAGAACTTCCTCCGCCTTCAGGACGAGCTCGCGGGAACCGAGAACCGCATCGCGGTGGAGAGGAAGAGATATAACGAAGCGGTTAGGGAATATAATAGAGCGGTGAAGAGCATACCAATCGTCTTCTTTATGCGTTTCCTCCCATTCGATAAAGAGAAGCCATATTTCCAAGCGGAGGCAGGAGCAAGCAAACCGCCAAAGGTTGAATTTTGAAAAGCAAATCACCGCTAATTTAAAAAGCTAATTCAGAATGCGCTTGATTTACAAGCCAACTGGATTAGTGAATGTCTCTGGGTGAAGATTAATATCGTCAAATGAGGACTCTAAGCGGATGAAAAATCGTTTTATTTAGATAACAAATTTTCCTGAAACTTTTCCCAACTCTCAAAGCGTCTAATTTATGAGGTGAGAGAATTGGGAAGGAAGACTTTTCTCCTCCTCTTCTGTTTCGTTGTCTTGTCGCTCCAAGCTGACGGCTTCCTCATCAGCCCATATCCATCGGATTACTTCCTCTTATCCAAAGCCGACCAAAAGGCGTTCATCTACTACGATGGAAGAAACGAGACGCTGATTTTATCCTTAGATTACGCAGGCAAAGCGAAGGATTTAGCTTGGCTTATCCCCACTCCAACTCAGCCGAAAGTCACGAAGGCGCCAAAAGATTTCTTCCAAAATCTCGGCAAATTGCTCTCGCTTTACAAGATGGATACAAGTTTAACAACGGGATATGGAGGATTGCCCGGGGGAAAATCAGAAAAAGTTATCGTGATTGAAAGAAAGCAGGTTGGAATATTCCAGATCGCCGTCCTTTCCGCCAATGACCCCGATGCTCTTTATAAGTGGTGTAAGCAAGAGGGATACAATCTCCCCTCAGCGACTCCCTTTGTTGTCAAGCCCTATATTGACAATAAGTGGTTTTTCGTTGCGGTTAAAATTGAGAAGAGCTCATCGCGCGGAGAGGAAACGATTGAAGCGAGCATCCATCCTCTGAAGATAGAATTCGAAACGAGCCAAATCGTTTATCCTTTGCGAATAAGCTATCTGAACAGGCTTTCCCTCGGAGGAAAGGTTGAGAAGATAGACGCTTGGTGGAATAGCGTAGTGGAGTTCAGAAGGGAGGGAAAAGAAATAGCTTCCGCCATTGAAAAGGAGACATGGAATGATATTTCCGAGGGGAAAAGCTTTGAGCAATCTATCCTGAAGAAATTGGGTTTTGATGAGTTAGCCGATGAGTATAATAAGGCTTTGGCAGAAAAAGGAAGCATCAACGACTTTCTTCTCTTAAGCAAGAAGCTGGAGGAAGGGATTGAAGAGCTCGCGAAAAGGGAGATTAATAATTTGGAAATCATCGTCTTAGCCGATTTCTTCGTCCGCATAGCGGATTATACACCCAAGAAATTGGCATCTTATCTGAAGGTATCAGCTATTGCGCCCATTGAAAAAGATGTCCTTGAAAATTATCTCAAGGACGAAAACGGCGAGCCAATCATAAAGCAGGAGAAAAAGGTCCTTTGCTTAACGGAGATAAATGGTGATGTTCCCTATGTAGCTTACAGTGGCGACCTCTATTTAACGGAAGACAAAAAAGCCATAGTGATAGATGTTATAAAGAAGACATTCGGAAAGTAGCCCAGATGGTTCACGCTTTTCCCATTAACACCACTTTGCCTCGCCAAATTACGGGAACATTTTCAAATTATTACTCGTCAAAATTATTGAAGATAAAAGGAGGATGAGGAAAATGGGAAGGAAGATAATTTATATTTTCCTAATTGCCCTCGCTGTCTTTCTCTACGCCGATGGGGGCTTTGTCTGGGATATAGATACCGAACCGAGCATAGATGACGCTGACCAGAAAGCGATTATACTCTACAATAAAGGTTGGGAAACGCTCATAATCTCCATCAACTACAGAGGAATAGCTTCCAACTTCGCATGGCTTTTGCCCACTCCCGCCCCTCCCAAGGTTTCCCTCGCCCCATCAAATGTATTCAGTGAGGTGGAAAAAATCGCAGAGCTAATCAAGCAAGATTCAGAGGATATCTCTATGAGTTCCTCGCTCATCAATAAAGGGATGGGTGAGGTAAAAGTGAGGGAGAGAAAGCAGATAGGGTTATATGATATAGCGGTAATATCCTCAGATGACCCCAATGCTCTTTTCCTTTGGTGCAAAAGTCAAGGCTTTGCCATCTCTCCATCCGCCCTGCCTATCATTAAGAATTACATAGATAGAGGTTGGTGCTTTACAGCTGTAAGGATAAACGGCTTCGGGATGGGAAGAATGGGGATATTGGAGGGAGAATTCGCTCCAATCCAGCTGAGGTTTCCCTCGGAACGCATCGTTTACCCCCTAAAAATAAGCTATATAAATAGATTTTCCCTCAGCCCCAGGGTAGCAATCTACGACGAGATATGCGGTCATCCCGTGATTTTCAGCAAGGAGAAAGAGACATTAGCAAAGAAGGTCGCGGAGCGAGTAATTGATGATATAAGGAATCAAAGGCAATTTGAGGGAAGCATACTTTATCGTCTTGGCTTTATGGAACTTCAAAATGCATATCAAACCACTCTTTTGCAGGGAAACTCTCAATCGCTTCTATCGCTCGTTGAACTTTATGTCAAGGAGGACGCGGAGAAGCTAAGCGATAAGGAACGCAACCTCTTGGTTCTCTATGTCATCGCTCCCTTCAAGGTGGAAATAGGAAAGGAAACAAATGCCCAGCTTGCGAGCTTTCTTGAGATACCATTTTCTTTTAAAGTGAGGACGGAAGCGATAGGTGAATATATTTCAAAGGATGGAGAGGATGATTTTCCCCTTCCAAAGAAAGCGTTCATAACGAAGGTTCACGGAACCCCCTTTTTCGCCTCCTTCCAGGATGACCTTGTCCTCGTCCGTTCATTTGAGAGCCTAAAATTTGCCGCTTTCCTCATCATCGTTTTCGGCTCGCTTATATTCGTCATCGTGGGGGGACATCTCCAACACAATCGCTTACAGATTATCTCAGAGGATTTGAGGGAGGAGTTGAGGAAGCTTGGAGCGGTTTGGGAGGAGAGGGGATGTTTAATAATGAGGTTGGTGAATATGGTCTTTGATTATGTAAAGGATAAATCGCTATTGGAGGAAATCGCGAGAGCGGAGAGGCTCTTCCTTGAAGCGAAGACCCTCCAGGAAAAGGCAAAATGGGAAGCGGAGATGAAGGCTCTTATTGAGAGGTTGTTCAACATATTGGACGATGTGAAAGATGTCAAAATAGAGGAAGCTTCTCTGATGCGAGAGCGACTGCTGAAAATGGAGAGGGATATCTCGCTTCAAATGATAAAATGCGGGAAATTGGCTAAGGCTTACGAGAAGCTATCAAGAAGCATACCGCTTGTATTTTTCCTAAAGAAAGAGAGTAACTTATTCACATAGAATCGGCGTCTAATAAGTAGGAAGGGAGATGATAAAAACGAGAAATCTGTTAATATTTTTTATCTTTATCCCTTTCCTCCTATTCGCTGATGGCGGCTTTATAAGCAAATTTCCCCTATACTTGGAATCGGAAGACCAAACCGCGCTGATTTACTTCTCCAACGATAAGGAAACGCTCATCCTTTCCACTACCTACAAAGGTAAAGCAACCGATTTCTCCTGGCTCATTCCCACTCCCTCCAAACCGAGGGCCTCTAAGCCCCCAAAGGATATCCTCAAGAAAGTTAAACAGCTTTATAATGAAATTGAAGAAGCGAGAAGGATGGCGCAAATCAAATCCAGTATGCCAGTTATGGGCGGACCGGGAATGATGGTTGAAGTTTTGGAGAGAAAAAAGGTGGGATACTACGATGTAGCGGTTCTTTCCTCTCCCTCCCCCAATGAGCTTTACAAATGGTGTCAAAAGGAAGGTTATGAATTGCCAGCTTTATCCCCTTCCATAATCAAATCCTATACGGATAAAGGGTGGTATTTCGTCGCCGTAAAGCTGGATTTGAAAGCCTTCGGAAAAGAGAAAGTGGAGGGAGAATTGGAGCCCATAAGATTGGACTTCTCCTCCGATAAGATTGTTTTCCCCGCCCTCATTACCAAATTAAATCGTTACCAAATCGACCCGAAGTTGGAGAGGTATGATTTATGGTGGGAAAAAGAGGTGCGTCTCCCTACCTACCCCATTTCCTCAATTGCTTTAAGCCCAGAGATATACCGTATTCCCTTTGTGGAAGCGGTAGCAAGGCAGACGAGGAAGGAGATAGCAGAAGGTAAGCCGTTTGAGAAATCGCTTCTTTATCGGCTTGGGCACGACGATTTGGAAACCAAACACGAATACGAGCAGGCTCTGAGAGGCAATCTGGAATTGGAGGAATTCATTAAAAGGATTTCCTTTGATATCCAATTCAACTTGGTTGATTTCTCACAAAAGGAAAGGTTTCACGCCGTTCTCTATATTCTCTCTCCCTATGGAATAGAGTTTGATGCTACGAAAGCGGGAAATGGGGAAGAGGAGATAATCGCAGTTCCAGAAACTTACGAAGTCACGCCCCATCAAATCAGGACATCCTTAACGGATGAGAAGGGGAAACCGCTTTTCAATCCGAAAGGAAATATGTTTCTGACGAAATACGATATAAATGCGGGGTTATCCGCCATCAAGGACGATTTTTATTTCCCCAAATCCAGCGAGATAGAGACAACGGCATATCCCTCCACTTGGGAAATGGGGACGGGACCGAGGAAATGGACGATGTTGGAGTTCACTGTGGATAGATATTTCAAGCCTGTTTTCTCCGCCCTCTATAATGTTCCCCTGTTCATCTCCCTTTCCATTTTAGCATTTCTCGTCAATCCTTTCGTGATTCTCTTTTTCATCTTCTCCTTCGCCTATAAGAAGCGTCAAAGCTTCATAATAAACGCTTCAAGGTTGACCTCCGAATTTCTCGCTTTCCTTTGGTTCTTGCTTTCCGCAATCATCCTCTTCCTTATAAATCGTTTCAACGCTAATGTGGAACTGGAGAAAATAAATCCGGTTGCCTATCTATGGGACTCAAGGGGATATTCGCTATATATTTTGTCTTTCCTTCTCATCATCTATGCGGGTATCCTCCTTTATGCTTTAATAAAGAAAAGGGAGGCGAAAAGGGTATGAGAAAACTTGTTCCTTTTCTCTTTTTAGCCATCCTTTCCCTCGCGGATGGGTTTATCCTATGGAAGGACATCTCTCCCTTGGAGAGGGCTGACCAGCGTGCCTTCATCTATTATGATGAGGGCAAGGAAACCCTCATCCTTTCCCTCAATTACAGGGGAGCGGGAAACGACTTCGCCTGGCTTATTCCCACCCCTTCCGTTCCCAATGTCTCCAAGGCGCCCGATGACTTCTTCCAACAGCTTGACGGAATGCTGATTTCCCTTGGCGGCTATCCTGAGATGAGAGAAGGACATTTGGGAGATGTCGGAGCAGGCGTCCCGATGATGGGAGGAGGAGAGGTTGAGGTCATCTCTCGCCAAAAGATAGGGATTTACGATGTGGCGGTCGTTAAATCAACCGACCCATACGCTCTAAAAAACTGGTTGGATAGAGAGGGCTACAAGCTTCCCTACTCCGCCCCAAACATTCTAAAGCCTTATATAGAAAAGAAATGGTGCTTCGTTGCGGTGAAAATATCCAAGGACGAATTTAAGGGGAAAAGGATAGGGGAGGGGTATCTTAGCCCGATAAGGATAGATTTCTCCACGACAACAATCCTTTATCCTCTCAGGGTCAGCTTCTTGAACAGGGAATATTTAAGCCCAAATATCGGCAAAATGGATTCATATATGGGGCACATCATCATATTTGGGAGAGAATGGGAAGGGATAACGGATAGGATAGTGGAGAAGGTAAAGAACGAAGTCGCGAAGAAAACTCCCTTTGAGAATACCCATCTCCATCTTCTCGGCTTTGATGAGTTAAAGAAATCATATTTGAAGAGGATTAAGGGGGAGATGGGAGAGGAGGATTTCCTGAAATTGGTGAGGATGGTCATAGCCAATAGGCTCTTGGAAATCGCAGGAAAGGAACAAAATCAGATAGAGGTGATAGTAGTTGCTCCCTACAAAGTTTCCCCTTCGGGAAAGATAGGAGATGCGTTGAGGAATTCCTTCAAAGTGGTCGTTTCCTTCGAAATCAAACCAGGGGTTCTGGAGAAATATTTAGTTGACGAAAATAAAAAGCCCCTATTCCATCCCCAAAAGAACCTTCATCTAACACGCTTATCCGCTGAAGTTCCCTTCGCTCTCTTAACCGATGACCTTCTCCTTGAGAAAACCACAAAGATTTCCTCTCTTCCTGCCACTGCTCGTTAAGATGAATCAATCTATAGCTAACTTTATCAAATCATCAACGGGAGCGTAATCATCAAGGAGAACGGGAACATCCGTTATCTTTATCTCGTAAGTGATAAGAGCGGAGGCGATGGAGACGAGATATGGTATTTTTTCGTTCTGCAATTTCTTCGCCCTTTCCACTATCTCGTTCTTGCTCATCCTCTTTTCGTTCGTAGCCACGAGGATTATGTTCCTGCTTGCTTCTCTATCGTAGTTATCCGGCTTCTCGTAAGGATATACAACTGGAAAGGCATATACCGTATTGAAGACTCTCTTCAAAGTCTTGTATTGAGAGCGTGGATATCTGCTCTTTCCTCCCGAAACGCTTCCTATCACATTACAGATTACAACTCCTTTAGGTTCGAGATGCTTCTTGACTATATCCATAAATTCCTTTGTTGTGAGATGGAAGGGGATGGCTTCCGCGAAATAGGCATCTAAAATTATGATATCGTATTTCTCCTTTGAGCGGTTGAGATAAACCCTCCCGTCCTCCACGATGACCTTCAGCTTCTCATCTTCTTTTAGATTGAAGTATTTCTTTGCCATCTTCACAACCTCTGGGTCTAACTCAACGATATCTATCTGGAGCTTGGGGTAGAACTTGCGGAATTGGCGAGGACCGGTTGCTCCTCCACAGCCGATGAAGAGAACCTTTTTGGCGTCGGGAACGAATACAAGCCCGAGATGAAAGCCATCGGTATAGGGGGCGATGCTGGTTATGTTGTCCTTCTTTGAAATTCCACTCTGAATAGTGCGATTGAACTGCATAACCCGCCAATCCTTATCCTCTCCTATTAAGATATAGTGATAGAGGCTTTCCTTCGTTTCTAAAACTCTGAATGTATTTATATCGACCAGATACCAGGCTCTTGCGAAGGGGGAAAGGAGGAGGAAAATTAGAAGGATTTTTGGGCGGAGGGGGAGGAGGGAGAGTCCGAGAAGGATAAGGATAGCTCCAAGACCGACGATGATGAGGTGGAGGCGAAATAGTGCTATGAGATAGAAGGAAGTAGCGAGGGTCCCCACAACGCTTCCCACTGTGGAGATAGCGTAGAGGTTGCCTGCGGTTTTGCCGACATCACCGAGGGCAAGGGTGGAAAGCTTTATGGCGAAGGGGGAAACCATTCCCAAGAGGATGGCGGGAAGGACGAAGAGGACGGTTGAAGCGAAGAGGGAACCCCATTTTGTATGCCATCCCCAGCTGGCAATCGTTTGGCAGAGGGGACGGAAATAATAGGCAAGCAAGACGATGATTATTCCACTGAAGAGGATTATTGAGCCGAGGATTCTCGCCGATGGCTTCCTATCGGCGATTCTTCCTCCGAGGTAATAGCCGAGGCTCAAGGCAAGGAGGAAAATGCTGATAAGACTGCCAGTGACATAAATTGAGCTTCCGAAGTAGGGAGGAAGCATCCTGAAGCCGAGCATTTCAAGACACATAATCCCCGCTCCGCAAATGAAGACAGTAAAGCCCATAACGATTCTCATAAAGAACACCTATCTCAAATTTTAAGACTGTCTAAAAAGTTAGACGAATTTTAGTTTTCTATGGTTTGGTCTATTTAAATGAATTTGGGTTGTGTTGTCAATATTTTTTTTTAAAGTAATGAATAATTTCAAAAAGATATTGGAATATATAGATAAAGATAAGAGGAAGAAAGATAGTTGATTTTTTAGAAATAAAAAGTTAGCTTAGAAGATATGAAGAGAGGAAAGTTTTATTTGAGAAGAGATTTAAATGGACAAGAGATGGTTGAGTTTAGGTTAGATGTAATAAAGCTTGCCGAACAGCATGGAATAGAGGTAACAAAGAAAGCCTTTGGCGTTTCAAAAAGCACAATATACAGATGGAAAAAGATGTACAA
>Ga0080004_1144432_pt1 | contig 11907 bp, 11 predicted proteins | sample WasSprMetagenome_FD_69207 | JGI IMG/M metagenome (GOLD analysis project Ga0080004, IMG submission 69207) | Sulfidic aquatic microbial communities from Washburn Spring, Yellowstone National Park, USA - WS (SPADES assembly) (version 2) | ecosystem: Environmental > Aquatic > Thermal springs > Hot... | reverse complement strand
GTTAGCCCAGTGCTATACAGTGTTGCTACAACTATTCAGGGAACATTTAGGTATGGAACCCCTATACACCCTAGTGAAATGCCTGAGGTAGACCTTGTTGTGGTTGGTTCAGTAGCTGTTAGTATCTATGGTGAGAGGCTTGGCAAGGGAGAGGGGGTGCTCAGAGCCAGGGTACACAATACTTAGGGAATTCAACAAAGTCTCCGAAGAGACACCAACAACCACAACAGTTCACAACACACAGGCGGTTAACCTCCACATAAATCTAGAGCCATGGGACTTCACAGCAGACCACATATTCACACCAACAAAAAGCATAAAGCGTGAGGGGGAGAAGAAGAGACCACCAGAACTATTGTGGCAGCACCTAGACAGGGAAAAGATTGAGGGGATACCGCTGCTTAGGGAGATGCTGTCTAGGAAGAGTTCTGGGGATAAGTAGCGAAGCAAAGTTTTTAACCTTTTTCTCTTTATACAACTGTTAAGCCATTATAGCTTAGGCTGGTTGTCATGGCTCTAAAGACATTCTCAAAGGTGTTGTTACCCGTAGCGCTAGCGATACTAGTTCTAGTATCTATTGCTATTAGCATTGCTGAGAATGGGATAAGAGTTGTTGTTAGGCGTGGAGCTGATGACAGCATTTATGTGGATGCCTATGGAAATCAGACAATAGTTGCTGGGGTTGCTCAGCAACTACCTATACTGGTAATTAACTATAGCTCTAGCTATCAGCAGCCAAAGATGTTTAGAGCGAGAGCTGTTGCTCTCCTCATGCCTCGTACAGTTCTCGAAGGAATGGTGTATACTCAGAGAGCATACTCAGAATCAGTCAAAGGCTCTAGACTAAGCTATGTGGAGGCAGAGTTTAGGCAGGGAAACAGCATGCTGTTCATAATGGTGTTCAACACCTCTGCAAAGATGCTCAAGGAGAATATGAGTGATGTGGGCTCCTTCACATGGGTACTGCTCTACAACAAGACTGCTACTCCAGGTAATCAGCTAGATATGCTTAAGCAGATGGTTATGACTCTTCAGCACATATCTCCGCAGCAAGCAAACAAGCAGCTCGCTATGGCTGGTCTTGGCTGGTTGAAGTACAGGTCAATAAATGTTAGCTGGGTTGAGAAGGAGTACTTAGCTGGAATGCTCTTCAACGCTGTTATGGAGATTGACTATATGGGTCTTGCATACACATACAACATAGATGTTAACATGCTTAAGAGGTACCTAGACCTAATGAGCGTGATAGAGACAAGGGCTAGCGTAAACACCTCCATGGATGGTAACGGGCTTAGAATTGTTGTTGAGCAGATGCATATGGGTGAGGATCTGGAGAAGCTGCTTAGAGACATAGCCACGGTTAATAGGGAGGTAGGAAGCTATGCATCCTTGTCACAGGCTTTGCCACAGCTAATGATGGCATCAATGCTATCACAACAGCAGCAAGCCGCTGTAAGCATAGCAAGCAACTTTACCGAGGCTCTGCAGAGACTAGCAAACATAACATCCCTAACCCTACTACCAAGCAACTCATCAGCAACAATAGTGCTAAACCCATCAAGAAACATGCTAGCAGTTGATGTTAGGAGCCTCAGGCTTTGGCATGTAGAAGGACCTAGCAAAGCAGTTGCGGTGGTAACAGCACTTGCAAATGCTTTGAAGAGCCTGGGGATAAGTATTGATGTAGAGACACAGGTAGAGCCAGACAAGGTATACGAGCAGCAAATGAGGCAATCACTCACAGGGCTACTAAAAACATGGGCATCACTCGCACAACCACCACAAACAACAACTTCAATAATAATAGCTACACAGACAAATACAACACAAACATGGATCATGACAACACCCATGCAAACAACAACTGTAACACTCACACCAACAACAGTATACATAACAACAACAATCCTAAGAACAGTTACACAAACCACAACAGCAACATCAACCTTAGCAACCACAGCAATGAAAACAGTGACAACAACAGTAACAGAGCATACAACAGCTATAGCTCTAGGAGTAGTGCTCCTAGTTATAGGAATTGCAACAGGCTACATAATAAAGAGGAGGTAAGCAAAACACTTTTTACCTGAGCCCAACACCTTTTCACATTACACAAAACTTCTTAGTGATTAACACATGGAGAGAGAAACACTAAAGACTTTAACCGTTTTCATGATTTCCCTTATTATTAGGCTTACCATAGCTGTTCAGGGGATTCACGGAACTGATATACTGTTTCATGTTAATGGCTCTAGAAGCCTCTTGCTAACCGGCTCTCCATACTGCTTAGCTCAGTACAACTACCCACCCCTGTACTCAGCTATCCAGCTATCATCAATACTTGCTCTTGGGTGGAACCCCCTAGGATACAAGCTCATGCCAGTACTCTTCGACTCTCTCCTAGGACTGGCGCTATACATAATCACAGCTATGATGACCAAAGATAAGGGCTTAGCTTTAAAGACCCAGATAATCTGGGCCCTAAACCCACTAGCTATAGTTGCATCTGCTTGGTACGGACTTTTCGACTCAATACCAACATTCTTTGCACTAGCATCAATAATAGCCCTTGCAAGGGGCTATGCATCGCTATCAGCAGTTCTAGTTGCTCTCGGTATAGATGCGAAGGTTTTTCCAGCACTACTCCTGCCACCAAACTCTCTACACGTAAGAAATAGAGAGGCAAAGAATGTTCTAATCTATATAGCTATATCCTCAATCACTGCGTTAGCTATATGGCTAGCGCTATCAATTAAATGCCTTGACAACGCTTTGAAGAGCCAGCTACAGTTCCATCTGCAGAGACTTGACAAGGGATTGTCTCTCACACCCTACACACCATACCAAGCAGTACTATCGCTAGTAGTACCAACAATAATACTGACAGTCATTGCCCTATGGATGAGGTTAGAGAAGAGGTTTACAGAGGTAGAGTACACTACCTACGCATCTCTATCCCTAATCCTCCTCACAGCTTTGAACCCATTTATATATCCACACTACCTAATATGGTTCCTACCACCAGCAATAGCAAGCCTCGTAGCGCTGCACAGAGGAAAAGGCTTAGCAATAGCAACAATAATAACATTAGTGTTATCAGCCATAGGCTTGACTTACTGGAGATACTACAAGGTAGAAGCAGTAGTATCAATGCTTAGACCAACCCTCTACACCACACTCATAGCAACAACCATAGCACTACTGCTACCACTAGTGAAGAAGCATAGAGTTAGCTAAGGCAGCTTGTAGACAAGTGAAGCTATTTAGCCGAGGCTGTGCAGAGCATAGAGTAAACACAGCAGTGAAAGAGGTTTTGCAGCTTGTCTATACCTGGGGTCTTCATTGCTTGGAGAAGGCTTAGTAGGAGAACAGAGGACTTGTCTAGAGAGCTCGGACTAGAGCTTGTGTTCATACCTGATAAGCCTCCATACATAAGGGCTGCTCTGAAAACAGCCTCGATATTAAGAAGGAGGAAGCTAAAGGTTGTATTTGTTCAGCTTCCTCAGGGACCGCTACTTGGAGAAGTTGTTGCGCTTTCAAAATTTTTGGGCTTTAGTGTTGTTGCAGATGTTCACACAGGCTTCATCTTTACAACAACTCTTAAGGAGAGGATGCTGAACAGCCCATTCCATAGGTACCTTCGTTCAGCATGCCTTATCCTAGTTCACAACATTCTTGAGCAAGATCTCATAGCCGAAAAAACTGGTGCACCAAAGGATAAGACTATTGTTGTCTACGACCCTGTCCCAGCACCTCCACAAAGGCTTAAAGAGCCTAAACTAGGTATAGAGCTTGATAAAGCAGTTGTTTTACCCGCCTCGTGGTCTCCTGATGAACCCATAGATAGGGTTGCTGAGGAGTTCTTAAAGTCAAGAGCATTAAAGGAATTCACACTTGTTATCACAGGTAATTGGAGAAGGAATGAAAGTATGTACAGCAGGGTTGTAGAAGTGATGAGAAAATACAGCGCAGAAGACAAGGTTATAGTAACGGGTTTTGTCCCGGATGAGGAGTACTGGTATGTATTAAAGAGCTGTAGAGCTATTATTGTACTAACAAGTAGGGAGTATACTTTGCCCCATACCCTGTGGGAAGCTGTAGCAACTAGGAAGCTATTTCTGGTGAGTAGAACTCGTACCCTAGAAACAGAAATTGGGAGTGGATACCCATGCCTCTTCAGTCAAGACCTTAGAGACTTTGGCGAAGCCATGGATAGGTGCCTACTAGGCGAAAGCCAAACAAATGCGGAGAAGGTTGCTGAGATGCTTGAGGCTAGATCCAGGCAAAGCATAGAGAATTTGAGGAGAGCTATACAAACACTCTTGTAGTGCATTAGGGAAAGACGCATAGAGGCTATAATCTTTGACACGCTCTAGATTTGCAGAGCAGTAGTGGGTTGTAGCTATATGGGTTTCACATTTGTTAAGGTTAGGCTCTACAGCCTTGACATGTCAAGATATGAAGATGTGGAGCTCTTAGTTGATAGTGGAGCACTATTCACATCTATTCCTCGTTCAATTCTTGAGAAACTAGGTCTCAAACCTATTGCCAGGTACAGGCTAAGAACATTCAGTGGTGAGGTTGTTGAACGTGATGTTGGTGGAGCTATTATTGAGTATGAGAGTAGAAGAGCTGTCGTACCAGTAGTATTTGGTGAATCAGGAGATGCACAAGTGCTGGGGGTAACAACATTAGAGACCCTTGGTTACCAGCTAGACCCTGTAACAAAGAGGTTGAGACCTGTAGAATTCTTAATGATTTAGCTACAGAATCTTCTTAATCAGTGAAGCCGCTTTTTCAACAAATCTGCTAAATGTTAATTCCTTTGCTCTCTCAACAGCTTTCTGGGAATAGAGCCTCCATGTAGCGCTATCCATCATTAGCTTCGCTATAGCCTCTACAGCTTCATCAGCACTCGTATATCCAAATCCATAGCCCCCTTCATAGACTAGGTCACTCCATGCTCCACCAGATCTATGAACAACTACTGGCAATCCTCTAGCCATTGCCTCTGCTACAGCTATACCCCAATGCTCATTGATTGTTGCATGAAGAAACACCTTGGTTCTGTCCATAACACCATTGATCATGCTTCTAGGAGCATTCTCAATGAGGTATACATCTGCATCAACATCGAGTGTTGATGAAGCCTTTAAGCCAACCGACTTGGCAAGCTCAAAAAGCTTAGTATAGTAAGCTTTAGCAGTTCTAGTCCCTGTAGCACCAAAGATATGGAGCTTGGCATCGCTGCAAATCTTTTTGAGTCTTGGGAGGAGCTCTTGTATAACCCAGTGATACCTCTTCTCCTCAGAAAACCTACCAACCATAACAACAGCATTAACCCTAGAATCAAATGAATTAATCTTTTCAGCCACACCTAAACTTGGGGGTAAAGGTGGATTTAGAACAATGGGTTCTTCCCCATAAACCATCTTAGCTAATTTAGCAGTCCACTTACTGTTTGTCAGAACAAGAGAAGCGACGGTAAATGGGTTGTCCCGTAAGAAAAGTGGTAAGAGCTTTAAGTAAAGCTTATAGTAGATGTTCATCGGGAACTTACCATATCTCTCCAAGACATAGGGGTCGTCACCATAATAAACTCCTGTCTGTCTAAACTCTTCCTTAAATGAAGCCTCGATAGGAAAATGTATATACTCAATAAGCTTAACATTCCCCTTTCTAAGATCACTTAAAACCTGTTTATATGTATATTCATCAGTGAAAATCAGCTCTGCATCATATTTCCTCAAAGCCTTTCTAATCGCTAAGCTAACCAGTAGCCTAAGGTATACGCCAAAAGCCTTTAGCTCAACACCCAAATCAATAATGGGATAGTTTGAGAGGTCAATACCAAACCAATCAGGGTACTTACTAATATCAATTCTAACCGTAGAGACAAGTAGAGGTCTAAAGCCCATAAAATCCAAAACCTTTGCAATAGCGGCGCATATCAGCTGGCCTCCACCAGCCCTATTCCAATAATGATGAACTACAAAAGTATGCACAGCTTTCATCAAATTCACCCATACTATAACCAAATTACACAAAGTTTTAACTAAAAAATTATTATATCGCTAAGATTGCTCAAATCCTAACAATCCATGCATATATTGTTGCCAATAGCTGTGGTAATGTCTTTCTACGAAGGGCAACAATACAAGCTATAAAGTATGCTGTGAAAGAGACATTGGCGCCGAGCCTCTTCAACCTCCAATAAGATGCTACACGATCATAATGTATCCAGAACTCGCGCCAAAAGCCCTTACCCCTGGTCAATGATTGCTCGTGCATAATGTGCCACACAATAGGTGCTCGAGAACCTCTAACCTCGTAAATATCAAAGCCTTTCCTTCTAGCACAGTAAGCAAGGACTTGCTCAAATAAGTATCCCTTTCTACTCCTCCTATAAAGCTCTGCTATTGGACAGTCAGCTATAGCCTCCCTCTTTAAACCCATATTAGCACCACAAAGACCAATTGATTTGAATACACCTTCTTCAGGAATCTGTTTAAAACCTCTAAAACCTGCTATCGATAGCCAATGAACATAGTCTGAGAGTTCTGGAAGAGGCTTTCTATAGAAAATGTTTCTCAAAGGTTACGTTGAAGACTTCGCTGAAATGAAATATTCTTGAGTTTTCAGCAACACATCATTATTGAGATAAGCCTTATATATTGTTCCTCCAATTCCAGCAACGTTAGGAAGCTCCTTAAATAATTCAATGTATTTCTCTATCCACTTCTCCTCAGCCACAGCATCGTCATCCAGAAACAATATTATATCGCCAGATGCATTATCTATAGCCATTTGGTATGCTTGTACAACAAAACCCTCTCTCTGAATCACTAACTTTATTGGTAAGGATGATGAAAACCTTGATATCACCTCTTCGCTTCCATCACCAGAAGGCTTAAAGACTACCACAACCTCGTCAGGTCTCCTAGTTTGATTAACTAAGCTAGTTAATGAGTATGGTAATGCCCAAGCTCTCCTATATGTAACAATGGCTACACTAACCCTCAAGGATCTCACCAACAGGATCATTTACTCGGAAACAATCTCCCTTATTATCTCTATCTCTTCATACATTATTTCTCTCAAGCTCTTAATCTTTGAAAGATTGAGAAAGGCTCAACTTCGCCATTAATGCTTCTATATAACCCTCTTCAATGAACTCAGCACATAAAAATACTTCACATTCTTTTTAATGATCTTAATGCTTCGAGACCTGTGTCAGAAGCGAATTTTTCAACGAGTTTACATACTGTATTATGGGAGTTAAGTTTTAATTGAGTTTTAATTGAATAGGATCCGAAAACCTTTAAAGAATAATCACAAAAATCTTTTCCGAAAACTATGTATCAATAATTGAGGTTGAGGATTGCTATGAAGGCTGTAGTAGCGCATGACATATGGGATCGTGGTGGTGGAGGAGAGCTATTTAATGCTTATGTTGTTAAGACGTTGCTTGAGAATGGTTTTGACGTGGCAATCGTTGCATTGGCGAGGTTTGATGTGGGTAGATTTAGGGAGATGTTTGGTGTTGATTTAAGTAATGTTAGAATCTTCACATTGTTTTCGAGACCTCTTCCATTTCTTGGACTGTATCAGAAGCTGGGATTCTTTATTCCTTTGAGTCGGGCTGTGAAGAAGTTGAGACCTGATTTTATTTTTGTTGACCGTGATGTGTATAAACCCGTGGCTAAGTTGAGGAGCAAGCTAGGTTTTAAAATTTTTGAATATATTCATTTTCCATATCGTTGGGGTTTTGAGAGGAGGCGTGACTTACCTGGTGAGTATGTCGAGGTTTTGAGGAATTACTTTAGAGATGCTGAAGATAGGTATGGTAAAGGGTTGTGGAGGTATTACTACAAGGTTTTTCTGTGGCTCTACAATAAGGTTGCTAGGTATAACCCACTTGAGTCTGCTGATGTTGTTTTGGCGAATTCTCGTTTCACTGCAAGGCTTGTTAAGCTGCTTTGGGGTGGTAAACCTGTTGTTCTTTACCCACCTGTTTTGGTAAAGGATTTCACTAGTGATGCTAAGGCACCGTTTGATTCTAGGGATGATGCTGTTGTTATGGTTGGTAGGATCTCTTCTGAGAAGCGTTATGAGGAGGCCATAGACGCTATTGCTATGACTTCTTCTAGACCAGTTCTAAGGATTGTTGGTAGCCTTAACCCTAGGTTTGAGTGGTACAAGGAGCTTCTTGTTAGGAGGGCTAGGGAGAAGGGTGTTAAGCTGGAGCTATACATAAATGCTTCTAGGAAAGAGCTTGTCAAGATTGTCACTAGATCCAAGATCTTTGTCCATACTACTAGGTATGAGCAGTTTGGTATTGCTGTTGTTGAGGCTATGGCTGGTGGATGCCCAGTAATTGTTCATGGGTCTGGCGGTCCATACGAGGATGTTATTGAGCGTGGTGAGTACGGCTTGTACTACAATGGTTTGGATGATCTTGCTGAGAAGGTAGATAAGTCGTTGAGTGATAGAGGTATTTGGGAGTATTACCACAGGAAGTCGCTTATGAGAGCATCTCAATTCGGTGAAGAGGTGTTTAGTCGTAGGCTTCTAGAGATTATCAATAGATATGCCTAGGATTTGCATAGCCATAGCTCTGCCCTTATATGTAAAGGTTTTTACTCCTGAAAGCACCAATCTTTTCTTGCCGGAGTGCACCCCGGTCCCAAGCGAGGGGCCCGGTTGTTTCCCGGGAGCTTGATGAGCTTGGGACAGACGCCTCCGGCACAACACATTCCTCACCTGCTGTGATGAGACCTACCCTTTCGCTGAAGTTTGGTGTTGATGGATGCCCTTGCTGATCACTTGGCGAATTCTTCTTTAAATGCTTTTGCGAATCTCTTTGCTTTTTCGGGGTCTGTTGGGTTTCCTGCTCTTCCACCAATCTTTATGTAGCTGCCAACAATTATGCCGTCGCATAGTTTTGCATAGTCAGCTATGTTTTCGGCTGTTGGTCCGCTACCTAGGTAGGCAGGTTTTGGGGATGCCTGTTTAACGAATTTTAGGAATTCTTTTGATGGTGCTTCACCTGTTTTACTACCAGTAACAATGATTGCATCTGCTAAGCCTCTTTCTGTAGCGTTCATTATTATCTCTCTAACACTCTCCCTAATAGCTTCGCGTAGTGGTTCCTCTCCAAGGCTTTGACCAATTCTTGTGAATGCCCTTGTTACGAGGTCTATGCTTCCACTGTGCTTGCACAGTGCGTCTCCGAAGATCTTTACCCCTGGCATTATGTGCCTTAGCTCAGCTAGGCTAGTAGCTGAGGGCTCTATCAAGCCAGAGTCTGTTGCTAAGGTCTCTGCATAGGCGTTAACTCTTATGAAGTCAGCTCTAAAAGCATAGATAATCCTGTATGCCTCTATAGCAGAGCTTCTAAGAATGTTTAGTCCTACAAAGCCGTTGAAGCTCTTCCTAGCAGTGTGCAGAGCTACAGCGATTATCCCCACGATCTCTGGCTCAGAAACCCTCTTAGCAAATGGTGCATCACTGAAGTTCTCAACTATAACTCCATCAAATCCTGCCTCCTCCAAAACCCTGGCTTCCCTCTCAACAAAAGTAGCAACACTATCAACATCCCTCCTCAAAGCAGCTAATCTTAGGCTAGGCAAGTGAATAACCCCTACAAGCCTGGGCAAATACATAACCCATACCCAGAATCTTCAAGGCTGTGAACAAGCTTAAAACATTTCTTAAAAAGCTGGGATACATACCCACACCTTTCTATAAATTAAGATCCCTCTGCATCCAACGCACTGCAAGGGTGTTGAGCAGAAATGCTCCTAAAATATCAAAGGTTTTTATTTTACAGCATTGCTGGGTTAGGGTGGTGAGGTTCTGTGAGCTCAAGGGTTAAGGAGCTGTTGGCTAGGATGAGTGTTGAGTTGCGCAACTAATGTCTGTTTCTGTTGATAGGCTGGTGGATGGGAGAGCATTCTCTGAGGAGAAGGCTAGGCAAATCCTTAGACATGGTATTGGCGAGATAACTCGTGTTGGAGGCTCTGGGCTTGGCTTCTCACTGAAGGAGGCTGCAAGGATTGCTAACCAGGTTCAGAGGTTCTTGGTTGAGAAGACTAGGCTTGGAATACCAGCAATTATTCATGAGGAGTGCTTAGCATGCTTGCTTGCTCCTACAGCAACAGCTTTCCCCCAAGCCATAGCTCTTGCATCTACTTGAAACCCTGAGCTTGTGCACAGGGTTGCTTCAGCTATTAGGCAACAGGTTCTGTCTATAGGGTCTAGGCACTGTCTATCACCTGTTCTAGACCTTTGCAGGGATCCTAGGTGGGGTAGATGCGAGGAAACATATGGTGAGGATCCATACCTGGTAGCCTCAATTTGTCTTGTCTATGTCTCAGGGCTTCAGGGCGAAGATCTTAGAAGAGGTGTTGTAGCAACTACAAAGCACTTTGCTGGTCATGGCTTCCCCGAGGGAGGTAGAAACATTGCTCAGGTACATCTAGGGTTGAGAGAGTTTCTAGAGCAGCATCTCTACACTTTTGAGGTAGCTATAAGGGTTGGTAGAGTACAGGTCGTTATGCCAGCGTATCACGAGATAGATGGTGTGCCTTGCCACGCTAATAAGTGGTTCTTAACAGATGTTCTAAGGAATCAGTGGAGTTTTGAAGGTGTTGTGGTCTCAGATTACAGTGCTGTTCTGATGCTTCACACAGTTCATAGAGTTGCAAAGAGCTGTGTAGAGGCTTTTAAGATAGCTTTAGAGGCAGGAGTAGATATAGTGTTTCCAGACATAATATGCTTTGACGACATAGTTAAAGGCGTTAAGGAGGGAGAGATATCAGAATCAATACTCAACAGAGCTGTTGAGAGAGTACTAAAACTTAAAGAGGCTCTAGGGCTCTTCGAGAACCCCTACGTAGACGAGTCAAGGGTTCCTGAATCCCTGGATAATGAAGAGCATAGAATGCTTGCTCTAGAAGCTGCGAGAGAATCGATAATTCTGCTCAAGAACGATGGAGTACTGCCGTTACCAAAGAACTTAAGGGCTATAGCTGTTGTAGGTTCAAACGCTAATGAGCCTAGGAACATGCTTGGAGACTACCACTACGATGCTCACCTGGCTAGGAGCACTACATCTGTTAGGGTTGTCACAGTTCTTGAAGGTATAAGGAGTAAGGTATCTAAAGAGACAAAGGTTCTCTATGCGAAGGGTTGCGACATAGATTCTCAGGATAGGAGCGGATTTGAGGAGGCTATAAAGGTTACTAGAGAGGCAGACGTAATCATAGCTGTTATGGGTGAGAAGAGCGGTCTAGACCCAACATGGTTTGGAATCAAGAAAGAGGTTGCACAGCACACATCTGGTGAAGGAGTTGATAGATCAAGCCTTGGTCTTCCAGGGGTCCAGGAAGAACTTATAAAGGAGCTGTACAAGGTTGGCAAGCCAATAGTTCTCGTGCTCATAAACGGTAGGCCACTATCGATAACAAGTATCCTGCCCTATGTCAATGCTGTTATTGAGGTTTGGTTCCCAGGTGTAGAGGGAGGAAACGCTGTAGCTGACGTAATCTTCGGCGATGTGAACCCAAGTGGAAGGCTACCTATATCAATACCGAAAACAGTTAGTCAGATACCTGATACTACTCTAGAAAACCATCATCATCCAAAGACTACATAGATGTTGACGCAAAGCCCCTGTTCCCATTCGGCTTCGGGCTTAGCTACACAGAGTTTAGATATAGAGACCTAGTCATTAAGACTCCTGAGGCAAAGTCATTCAGTGTTGTAGAGGTTGAGGTGATTGTAGAGAATGTGGGTAGGTACCCTGGAAAAGAAGTTGTCCAGCTATACATATCGAAAGAGTACTCAGAGGTTACAAGACCAGTCAAAGAGCTTAAGGCATTCAAGAAGGTTTATCTCGAACCT
>Ga0080004_1127840_pt1 | contig 11907 bp, 8 predicted proteins | sample WasSprMetagenome_FD_69207 | JGI IMG/M metagenome (GOLD analysis project Ga0080004, IMG submission 69207) | Sulfidic aquatic microbial communities from Washburn Spring, Yellowstone National Park, USA - WS (SPADES assembly) (version 2) | ecosystem: Environmental > Aquatic > Thermal springs > Hot... | reverse complement strand
CTTGCCGCGATGCGCGGACAGTCCGCGGCGGAAAGCGGACAGGCCTGCTTGCCCCTTCATGCTGAGCCGCCGACCCGTTCCTGTTCGATCAGCCATTTCGTGCCATGACGCTTGAAGATGAGCGTCTTGGTGACTTCGGAATCCAGACGGTCCGCGCGGTAGTGCTGGCGGAAGGTGACGGCCACGCGGTCATCTCCAAGGGGGCGCGCCGTAAGGTTATCGACGGTGACCTGGATGCGTTTGGGCGCGCTAAGCCGCTCCCGGCGGCTCATCTCCCACTCGGCGCGGCGCTGGCCCTTGGGCGGTCTGAAATCCGGCCCGTAGAAGGACAGATATTCCGCCACATTCTGCGCCGACCAGGCGCGGGCCCATTCCTTCACCGTCTGCACGGCTGCCTCGGTCGCATCGACATGAGGCTTGGCCGGCGCTGGCTTCTCCGCCGGTTTTTCCGCGGCGGGCAGCGCTGCCGCCTCAAGGGGTGGCTTCGCCACTGGCGGTGTGGCTGTCGGTGTGACGGCGGCTGGCGCGGCCGCCACCGCGGCGGCGGGCTTGGCGTTGGCGCCTCCCTGGGCCGGCTGAGGGCGTGCCGCTTCGGGCTTGACGCCCCGCTGCAGACGCGCGTTGATGGGGAAGATTTCCCGGATCAGGGCGAGCTTGGTCTGTGCCGCCGTGTTGTTCCTGTCCAGTTGCAGGGCGCGGTCATAGGCCTGGCTTGCCAGCTTGGCATAGATGTCGCCCAGGTTTTCGTGGGCCGTGGCATAGGAGGGATGGGTCTGGATGGCCATTTCCAGCGCATGGCGGGCCTTGTCGTACTGCTGCTGCTGCGCGTAGAGCACGGCCAGGTTGTTGTAGGGTTCGGGCAGCTCGGGGTAATCCTCGGTGAGGGCGGTGAAGACCTTGATGGCCTCTGCGGTCTTGTTCTGCTCGGTGAGGATCACGCCCTTGAGGAAGCGGGCGCGGGCATCCTTGGGACGGTTGGCCAGGTAGGCGTTCACCCGCTCCAGGGCGGCGCTGAGATTACCCTGGCGGACGAGCTGCTGGGCGTCGTCGATTTCATCGGCGCGCACGGGAAAAGCGGCGACGAGGAGCAAGGATGCCGCCAGACAGAAGAGGGAAACCACGGGCTGAAAGCGCATTGTGTTATACTCGGGGCCGGTAATTTCTTTGTAATTCCAAGATTTTAACCACAACCCCGCCGAGCCACAATCGCCGCGATCATTTCCATGGCGCCACTCAAGACCCGTTTCGCGCCGAGCCCCACCGGGCTCATCCACTTCGGCAACGTCCGCACCGCCCTCTTCAATGTCCTCCTCGCCCGCCGGCACAAGGGGACTTTTCTCCTGCGCATCGAGGACACCGATCTGGAACGCAGCCGCGAGGGGTTCATCGAGGCCATCAAGGAAGACCTGCGCTGGCTGGGGCTCAACTGGCAGGAGGGGGAGGGCGAGGGGGGCACGGCGGGCCCCTACCGTCAGTCCCAGCGTGCGTCCGTCTATGCCGCCTATCTGGAGAAACTGACTGCCCAGGGACGCGTCTATCCCTGCTTCTGCACACCCCTGGAGCTGGAAGTGTCGCGCAAGGTGCAGGCGGCGGCGGGCAAACCGCCCCGCTATTCGGGCAAGTGCGCGCATCTCAAGCCGGAGGAGGTGGAACGCAGAAAGGCCGAGGGTTTGCCCCATACGCTGCGATTCCGCATGCCTGCGGATGATCTCATCACCTTCGACGATCTGGTGCGGGGGGCGCAGAAATTTGCCACGGAGGACATCGGCGATTTCATCATCCGCCGCTCCGATGGCAGCTTCGCCTTTTTCTATGTGAACGCCCTGGATGATGCGTTGATGGGGGTGACCCATGTGCTGCGCGGCGAAGACCATCTCGCCAACACCCCCCGCCAGATTGCCATTCTCAAGGCGCTGGGCCTGCCCGTGCCCCAATACGGCCACATCTCCCTCATCGTGGACAGCCATGGTGCCCCCCTTTCCAAACGCAGTGGCAGTCTGTCGGTGCAGGAGCTGCGGGAGATCGGCTATTTCCCCATCGCGGTGAACAACTATCTCGCCCGCTTGGGTCATCACATCGATTCCGGCGAGCTGCTCTCCCTGGACGAACTGGCGGCGGTGTTCGACATCGCCAACCTGGGACGGGCGCCGGCGCGTTATGATCGGGCGCAGCTCGACCACTGGCAGGCGCAGGCGGTGCACCATGCCGATGACGGCCTGCTCACCGCATGGCTTGCGCCTGCGGTGCACGGGCTGGTGCCGGAGGCGGACATGGTGGCCTTTGCCGCCGCGGTGCGCGCCAATGTGATGTTCCCCCACGATGCGCGGCTGTGGGCGGAGGCGGTCTATGCCGATGTACTGCCCATTTCGGAAGCGGCGCGGGAGGTGCTGGAGAATGCCCCGCCGGAGCTTTTCCGCGTCGCCGTCGATGCACTGCTGCCGGACATGGATTTCGGCACCTTCGTGCAACGGGTGAAGGCGGCCAGTGGATTGTCCGGCAGGAACCTCTACCTGCCCCTGCGCGCGGCCCTCACCGGCCAGACCTACGGCCCGGAGATGCCGCCGCTCTTCCGCCTCATGGGCTATGAGCGGGCGCGTCATCGTTTGGTGCAACACGTGCTGAGCACCTGAACATGATCATCTACAACACCCTCACCCGCACCAAGGAAACCTTCGTTCCCATCGAACCCGGTCGGCTGCGCATGTACGTCTGCGGCATGACCGTCTATGACTACTGCCACCTGGGCCATGCCCGCGTCATGGTAGTCTTCGACATGGTGTATCGCTGGCTCATGGCAAAGGGCTTTGCCGTCACCTACGTGCGCAACATCACGGACATCGACGACAAGATCATTCGCCGTGCCGCGGAAAATGGCGAATCCATTGCGGAGCTCACCGAACGCTTCATCCGCTACATGCACGAGGACGAGGCCCGGCTCAATGTGCTGAGACCCACCCATGAGCCACGCGCCACCCAGTTCGTCCCGGCCATGGTGCGCATGATCGAAACCCTGCTCGCCAAGGGCCTGGCCTACACTGCGCCCAATGGCGATGTCTATTACGCCGTCGCCCGCTTTCCCGGTTACGGCAAGCTGTCCGGCAAGTCGCTCGCGGACCTGCGCGCGGGGGAACGGGTGGAAGTGGACCCCAACAAGCGCGATCCCCTCGATTTCGTCCTCTGGAAAGCGGCCAAGCCGGGGGAGCCGCAGTGGGATTCACCCTGGGGCCCCGGCCGCCCCGGCTGGCACATCGAATGCTCGGTGATGAGCGAGTGCTTCCTCGGCGAGCATTTCGACATCCATGGCGGCGGCCAGGATCTGCAGTTCCCCCACCATGAAAACGAGATCGCCCAGTCCGAGGGGGCGCACGGCCATCCCTTCGTCAATTACTGGATGCACATCGGCTTCGTGCGCGTGGATAACGAGAAGATGTCCAAGTCGCTGGGCAATTTCTTCACCATCCGCGAAGTGCTGGAAAAGTTCGATCCGGAGACGGTGCGCTTCTTCATCCTGCGCGCCCATTACCGCAGCCCCCTCAATTACTCCGACCAGCATCTTCTGGATGCGCGGCATTCCCTGGACAGCCTCTATCTCACGCTGCGCGATGTGCCGCCGGAGGAGGCGGCCGCCATCGACTGGCAGGACCCTTTCGCCGCCCGCTTCAAGGCGGCCATGGACGATGACTTCGATTCCCATGGTGCCATCACCGTGCTCTTTGAGCTCTCCCGCGAGGCGAACAGGACGCGTTCCTCCCGGCTTTCCGGACTGCTCAAGTCCCTGGGCGGTCTGCTGGGTCTTTTGCAAAACGATCCCGTCGCCCATCTGCAGGCCGGGGTGGCCGGCTCCGGCATGAGCGTGGAGCGCATCGAGGCGCTCATCAACGAGCGGCTGGCGGCGCGCAGGGCGCGGGAGTTTGCCCGCGCCGATGCCATCCGCGCCGAGCTCGCCGCTGCGGGCATTGTGCTCGAGGATGGTCCGCAAGGGACCACCTGGCGACGGGCATGAATCCCGTGAGGAGGCGGCCATCGCCAGCTTCAAGACCGTTTTCCCGCCGTTGCTGATCGAAATCCAGCACCACCTGCTCTATCTCCAGCAGGTGGTGGATGGGGTGCTCGACCCCACGCAGGCGGGGGGTCTGCCGCCGCCTTCCTACTGGCAGGCCTATTCGGCGGCGGAGGAGGGGCTGAAGGGCCTGCCCAATGAGGAGCTCCGCCAGGCGTGGCGCGCCCTGGAGGGCGTGCACAAGCGTTTCCTCACCGCCGCCGCCCAAGCGCTGAAGGCTTCCCGGGAAGGGGACCGGCAGCGGGCGCAGGAGGCGCTCGATCAGGCCTTCGCCGCTTCCAATGAGCTCACCGGGCTGATGGTGGGCGGCGCCCTGGCCGAGCTCCTCCACCGAATCCAGCGTCACGAGGAACAGCTCGCGCTGCGCTATGAAAACGAGTTTCTCGAGGCGGCTCACCTGGGCCGTTTCGCCGTCCGCCTTGCCGACCTGGTCATCGTCGATGCCGACGAGAACTTCCTGCAATTCGTCGGCCTCGAGCGCGAGGCGCTGGTGGGGGACACGGTGGAGCGCATCTTCGGCAGGCGCGCCTGGGAGCGCATCCTGCAGACTGCCCGAGGCGCGGGGGAGGGCGCGCGCGTGTCGGTGAAGGCCCGCTACCGCACCGGCGAGGCGGTGGTCCTCGAGATCACGCCTTTCCTCGAGGGCCGCAATGGTGAGGAAATGCTGCGCGCTTTTGCCCTCAACGTGACGGAAGCGGAAGCGGCCGCGCAGCAGCGCCGCCTGCTGGCCACGGCCATGGAGGTTTCGGCGCAGGCGGTCGTCATCACCGATGCGGAGTCGCACATCATCTACACCAACCCCGCCTTCACCCGCATCACCGGCTATGACGCGGAGGAGGTGCTGGGCCGGAATCCGCGTTTCCTGCAGGGGCCCGATACCAGTCAGGCCACGCGCATGGCCATCCGCGAGGCGCTGGCCGCGGGCAAGCCCATCCAGGTGGAAATCCTCAACTACCGCAAGGACGGCACGCCATTCTGGGCGGATCTCTCCATCGTGCCGGTGCGGGATGAGCAGGGGGAGATCACCCATTATGTCGCCAGCGAGGCGGACATCACCGAGCGCAAGCGGGCGGAGCAGGAAATCACCCGCATGGCCCTGGAGGACCACCTCACCGGGCTGCCCAACCGCCGCGCGGCGGAGGATCGTCTGGAGCTGGAATGGAACCGGGCAAGGCGGCAGCGGGGCACCTTTGCCCTGGCCGTGGTGGACATCGACCGCTTCAAACTGATCAACGACCAGTACGGCCACCACGTGGGCGACCAGGTGCTGCACCAGGTCGCGGAAATCATGGCCACCACCCTGCGCGGGGGCGACTGGATGGCGCGCTGGGGCGGCGAGGAATTCCTGGTCTGTTTCCATGACCTGGATTGTCAGGGCGCGCAGGCGGCGGCGGAGCGCCTGCGCCGGAAGATCAAGGAGAGCCCCCTCCGCCTGGCCTACGGGGAGCTTGCGGTGACGGTGAGCATGGGGGTGGCCCTCTACGGAGCCGAACATCCCAACGTGGATGCCATGCTGGCCCAGGCCGATGCTTTGCTCTACGAGGCCAAGGTGGGTGGCCGCGACCGCGTCGTCTGCGCCCGTTCCCAGACCCGGCGCAGCAGCGGCGTCATCTGGGAAGGGGGCCAGGTGCAAAGCGCCCTGCGGGAAAACCGCGTCATCCCCGCTTTCCAGGCCATCGTCGATCTGCGCACCGGACAGGTGGTGGCGGAGGAAGCACTGGCGCGCATCCGGGCTTCCGATGACACCCTCATTCCGGCGCAAAGCTTCATTGAGGCCGCGGAGGCGCTACATCTGGTGGGGGCCATCGACCAGACCATTTCTATGGCGGCCCTGGACCACTGCGCGCGCAACGTGGCGAAGACCGGCGGCAGGATCGCCCATTTCATCAACCTCTCGCCTCAGTTCCTCGCCAATGGCGAGGAGGTGGAAGCCTTGCTGGCCCGGGCGCGTCAGTATTGCGAAAGCTGTGGCTTCGATCCGACGGCCCCCAAACCGGTGGTGATCGAAATCACCGAACGCCAGGCGGGCGACATCCTCACTCTGAAGAAACACCTGAAGCCTTTGACCGACTTCGGCTTCCGCCTGGCGCTGGATGATTTTGGCAGCGGTTATTCTTCCTTCCTGTATCTTGCGGAGCTTCCGGTCCAGTTCCTCAAGATCGAGGGGTGGATGGTGAGTCGCATCATCACCGATCCCCGTGTGCGCCAACTGGTGGAAACCGTGGTGGCCACCGCGCGGCACTTCGGCATCCTCACCATCGCCGAATGCGTGGAGAATGCGGAAACCGCGCAGGTGCTGTGCGACATCGGCGTGGACTGGGCGCAGGGTTATTATTTCTCCCGCCCGCGGGTGGAAAAACCATGAAGATCTGCATCCTTTCCGACAGCCACGACAACCGCCGACTCCTCGACCACGCCGTGGAGGACGCCAAGGCACGGGGTGCCGAAGCGGTGCTGCATTGTGGCGACGTGGTGGCGCCCACCACGCTGCGCGTGCTGAAAAAGCATGGTCTGCCCGTGCACGTCATCCATGGCAACAATGCCGGCGACACCTTTACCATGGCCAAGCTTGCCCACGAGCCCGACAGCCTCATCCATTACTACGGGGCCGACGGCGGAATCGTGCTCGCGGGCCGCAATATCTTCCTCGTCCATTACCCCCACTATGCGCGGGGGATGGCCACCACGGGGGACTGGGATCTGGTCTGCTGCGGTCATGCCCATCGCCCGGAGATCGTCTGGCTGCCCAACATCAAGGGGGGACGTACCCTCCTCGTCAATCCGGGAACGGTGGGCGGTGTTGGCAATCCCCCCACCTACGTCCTGGGCGATCTCACCACCATGGAATTCGAAGTGCGCGATGTGCCGGGCCGTGCCCAGGACATGAACCCCGCCTCCCGCACAGGCGAGCCCCCCTGATGTCCCACGGCGGCGCTCTGGCATCCCGCCGGGCAAAACCCTCTGGGGAATCGGCGGGGTCTATCGGCGCATAAGAAATTTGAATTGTCGGCTCGAGGGGTGAATCTGGCCGCGACCGCTAAACGGGAGTAACATTCCAGCGCCAAAGTGTGCCTGTGGCGTCCGGGTGGCTAGCGGGCGCCAATCCTTTGCAGACGGTCGGCGGCGCAAGGGCCGGCCCGTCAACCCATCCGTAATCTGGAGGAGACCTCATGACGGACGTAGTGGCAACCAACCAGACCATTCTGGTGGTGGGCGGAGGCATCAGCGGCATGACCGCGGCGCTGGAAGCCGCCGAATGCGGCAAGGATGTCATCCTGCTGGAGAAGACACCCTCCCTGGGCGGCCGCGTGGTCCAGCTTTATCGCTACTTCCCCAAGCTCTGCCATCCCACCTGTGGCCTGGAGATCAATTTGCGCCGCATCAAGGGCAACAAGCGCGTGCGGGTGTTCACCCTGGCAGAGGTGACCCGCATCAGCGGCGGCCCTGGTGACTACACCGTGGATGTGCGCCTGTCGCCCCGTTACGTGAACGAAAACTGCACCGCCTGCGGCGACTGTGCGCGGGCGGTGGAGGGGGAGATTGCGGACGCCTACAACTACGGCCTGGCGAAAACCAAGGTGGCCTATCTTCCCCATGCCATGGCCTATCCCATGCGTTATGTGCTGGACCCTTCCGCCATCGGCACGCCGGACGCGGAAAAGGCCAAGGCGGCCTGCAAGTATGGCGCCATCGACCTCGACATGAAGGAGGAAAACATCCAGCTCAAGGTGGGCGCCATCATCTGGGCCACCGGCTGGAAACCCTACGATGCGGCGAAAATCCAGCCCTACGGCTACGATCGTTATGCCAACGTGATCACCAGCGTGGAATTCGAGCGGCTGGCCGATCCCCACGGGCCGACGGGCGGCAGGATTCTGCGTCCCTCTGACGGCAAGGAGGCGAAAAACATCGCTTTCATCCAATGCGCCGGCTCCCGCGACGAGAACCATCTGCGCCACTGTTCCCGCATCTGCTGCATGGCTTCCCTCAAGCAGAGCAACTACGTCACGGAGAGGTATGGCGACGAGGGCAAATCCACCATCTATTACATCGACATCCGGGCCATCGACCGCTTCGAGGACTTCTACGCGAAAGTGAAGGCCAACCCCAACGTGAAGTTCATCAAATCCAAGGTCGCGCGTATCGTCGAGGACGAGAATACCGGCAACCCCATCCTGCACGGGGTGGATACCGAGGGCTACCACCGTTACGCCAACGAGCATGATCTGGTGGTGCTGGCCATCGGCATGGAGCCCTCGGTGCCGGCGGTGGAGGTGCCGGCGCAGGTGATGGCCGACTCCAGCGGCTTCATCCAGCTCGATGAGGCCAACGGTGCGATTTTCCCCGCCGGCTGCGCCAGCAATGCACTGGATGTGAACCGGGCGGTGCAGTCGGCGACGGCAAGCGCGTTGCGCGCAATCCAGGTCGTCAACCAGGTGGCAAGGGCGGAGGCTTGAACAAATGGCAGAGCAGAAAACGGCAGCATACATTTGCCAGGGCTGTGGACTGGGTGAACGGCTGGATACGCGCCAGCTCGCCCAGGTGGCGCAGCGGGACGGCAAGATGAACCTGGTGCGGGAGCATCCCTTCCTGTGTTCGGCGGAAGGGGTCGCCCTCATCCAGAACGACATCGAGAAGGAGGGCGTGACCCACATCGCCATCGCCGCCTGCTCCCGCCGGGCGAAGACGGAAGCCTTCAACTTCCCCAGCGTGGCCATGTCCCGTGCCAATCTGCGGGAGGGCGTGATCTGGATCCGGCCCGAGGGCGACGAACACCAGGAGACGACCCAGGAAATGGCCGACGACTACGTGCGCATGGCCTGCGCCGAAGTCAAGAAAATGACCCAGCCGCGGGGCAACCCGGCGGCTGCGCGCAACACCACGATCCTGGTGGTGGGGGGTGGCATCAGCGGTCTGACCGCTGCCCTGGAAGCCTCCAGGGCCGGCTACCAGGTGGTGTTGGTGGAAAAGACCGGTGCCCTGGGCGGGATGGCCGCCCGGCTGTGGAAACGGGTCCCGGCCAAGGAGCCCTTTGCCGACCCCGTGGATACCGGCGTGGAAGAGCTGATCAAGCGCGTAGAGTCGGACAAGAACATCAAAGTCTATCTCAATGCCACGGTGGCAAAGACCGACGGCGCTCCGGGCCGCTTCACCATCGACATCGCCACGGAGTCGGGCAGTATCAGCCAGGAGCACGTGGGGGCCATCGTGCAGGCCTCCGGCTTCACCCTCTACGACCTCAACAAGCTGCCGGAGCTGGGCGGCGGGCTGCCCCATGTGGTGGACCAGTTGGGGCTGGAGGCGCTGGCTCGCGCCGCCAATGGCGGGCCCATCAAGCGCGCCGACGGGGTGGAGGTGAAGACCGTCGTCTTCATCCAGTGCGCCGGTCAGCGCGATCCCACGGGCACGCATCTCGCCTACTGCTCCGGTCACTGCTGCCTGACCAGCATCAAGCAGGCCATGTATTTCAAGGATCGCAACCCCGATGTGGATACCGTGGTCATCTTCGACGATCTGCGCACGCCGGGCAACGGTGAGGATTTCTACCGCAGCGCCCAGCGCAAGGGGGTGACCTTCACCAAGGGCAAGGTCTCGTCGGTGGTTCAGTCGGGCAATGGCCTGAAGGTGACCTTCCACGACCTGATCCTCGATGACCGGAATGCCACCATCGATGCCGATCTGGTGGTGCTGGCCACAGGCCAGGTTCCCAATTCCGGGGTGAACATCGATGCGCCGCGAGAGGAAGGCGTGGATGTGCGCCCCATCTCCATCCTCAACCTCAATTACCGGCAGGGGCCGGACGTGCCGCAGCTCGTGCATGGTTTCGCCGATTCCCACTTCATCTGTTTCCCTTACGAATCGCGGCGGACCGGCATCTATCCCACGGGCCCGGTGCGCCGGCCGATGGATATTGCCCAGGCGGTGGAGGATGCCACCGGTGCCGCGCTCAAGGCCATCCAAGCCATCGAGAATGCCGCCGCCGGACGCGCCGCCCATCCGCGCTCGGGTGACCTGTCCTATCCCACCTTCCGCGCCGAAGGCTGCACCCAGTGCAAGCGCTGCACGGTGGAGTGTCCCTTCGGCGCCATCGACGAGGACGAAAAGCGCTATCCGGTGTTCAACGAGAGTCGCTGCCGGCGCTGTGGCACCTGCATGGGCGCCTGTCCGGTGCGCGTCATTTCCTTCGAGAACTACTCGGTGGACACCGTCGGTTCCCAGATCAAGGCGGTGGACATTCCGGACGAGTTTTCGGAAAAGCCCCGCATCCTGGTGCTCGCCTGCGAGAACGACGCCTATCCGGCGCTGGACATGGCCGGCATGAAGCGGCAGACCTACAGCGCCTTCGTCCGCATCATCCCGGTTCGCTGTCTGGGTTCGGTCAACCTGATCTGGATCACCGACGCCCTCAACAGCGGTTACGATGGGGTGATGCTCATGGGGTGCAAGCATGGCGAGCAGTACCAGTGCCACTTCGTCAAGGGCTCGGAGATGGCCAGCTACCGCCTGTCCAAGGTGGATGACACCCTGAAGAGCCTGAACCTGGAGACCGAACGGGTGCAGAACTACGAAGTGGCGATCACCGACATCGAGCGGGTACCGCAGCTGATCAACGACTATGCCGCCAAGATCATGGACATCGGCATGAGCCCCTTCAAGTTCTAGGAGCCGGACGATGAGCGATCTGAATGCCCAAGCCGTCAAGCAGTACGGCAACAACTTCCTGAAAGAGGTCGAGGCCCGCGTCGAGGGCGGGGAATGGGTCAAGATGTGCATGCAATGTGGCGTGTGCTCCGGCTCCTGCCCCTTCGGTCCCTACTGGGCGCATCCGCCCCAGGAAATCTTCATGATGATCCGCGCCGGCAAGCGGGAGGAGGTGCTGACCTCGGATTCCATGTGGATGTGCACCTCCTGCTACAACTGCATCGTGCGCTGCCCGCGCAAGCTGCCCATCACCCACATCATGCATGGCCTGGCCAACTACGCGCACCGGCTGGGTCTCGCGCCCAAGAACCAACCCACCCGCGTTTTTGCCAAGATGTTCTGGGACAACATCGTCAAGACCGGGCGCGTCAACGAGCTCAAGCTGTCGCTGGGGCTCTACTTCAAGGATGGCATCGGTCCCGGCATCAAGACGGCGCTGGCCATGAAGGACATTGGGCTCGGCATGCTCAAGGCCAAGCGGCTCAACCCCCTCGAACTCGTCAAGGGACATGGCTGCAAGGACGTCAAGGGCATCCACGCCATGCTGAAAAAGGCGCAGGAAATCGAAGCCAAGCGCAAGGGCTTCGCAGCCTAAGGAGAGAGGAAGATGGCGAAGAAGCAATATGCATTTTATCCCGGCTGTTCGTCGCAGAAAGGGTCTTCGGCTTCCAACTACCTGACCTCGGTCCAGTCCATGTGCAAGGTGCTGGACATCGAGCTCAACGAGATTCCGGACTGGAACTGCTGTGGTGCCTCCATCGGTTACGCGGAAGGCGGGGAGCTGCCGCGTCACGTAATGAACGCGCGCAACCTGGCCATCGCGGAAAAGGAATTGCCGGGGCAGCAGGTGGTGGCCACCTGTGCCGCCTGCTGGCTGTCCGCCCGCGAGACCAAGGAGCGGCTGGAACACAACCAGACGCTGAAAAACGACGCCAACGAGGCCCTGAAAGAGGCCGGTCTGCAGTACGAAGGCAAGGTGGAAGTGCGCCACATGGTGGAAGTCCTGATCGAGGATTTCGGCTATGAGGCGCTGAAAAAGCCGGTGGTCAAGCCCCTCGAGGGGATGAAGTTCGCCGGTTACGTCGGCTGCCAGACCAACCGGCCCTTCGGCATCCCTGGCGAATCCTTCGAAAAACCCGTCTACC
>Ga0080004_1240163_pt1 | contig 11908 bp, 13 predicted proteins | sample WasSprMetagenome_FD_69207 | JGI IMG/M metagenome (GOLD analysis project Ga0080004, IMG submission 69207) | Sulfidic aquatic microbial communities from Washburn Spring, Yellowstone National Park, USA - WS (SPADES assembly) (version 2) | ecosystem: Environmental > Aquatic > Thermal springs > Hot... | reverse complement strand
TAAAGTTTGCAAATGTTAAAGTGTATATAAATGGCATAGAAGGATTTTGGAGTTATGCAAAGGAGAGGCTGCTAAAATTTCATGGTGTAAGTAAGGACAATTTTATCTACTATCTAAAAGAGCTTGAATTTAGGTATAACTTTAGAGGCAATATTGACGATAGTTTATATAAATGTTTGGGTGGAATGAATGGAGGAATAACCTTTTTTACCTTAATACATTACCAAAAAGCTTTTTTGGTAATAATCCAATTTTAGATTCTTCAAGCATTTTTAGGTATTTTTCTATATTTATTGGCTTTGGATTTGTAAGATAGATTTCAAGCGGCATAGCTTTTACAAATTTATCAAGGATATAAATGATGTTAACACTTTCACCCGGATTTAGATTAAAGCCTTCTTTTAGCAAAGTTCCGGCTACTTCTGATAAATCTGTCCTTTTCTGATATGAATTTGGATCCTTGGAAACTTTCTTTTTTATTATTAGGTCCTTTAATGAAAAATCTCCTTCCAATAATTTTTGTTTGTGTTTGTTGAATATCTCATCTATATCTTTTATTAACTTTAAGAATTCTGTTTTGTTTTTTCCTTTGCTTAGATGCTCAAAAACTTCTAATTGAAAATTTTTAATAAATTCCGGAACATCCCTTCTTCTTAAATCTATTCCTCTAAATTTAAACTCACCGTTGCTAAACTTTCCAAAATAACGGTTAGAAACACCAACAGAATCGGATTTTGAAGGCAAAAATACTATCCAATCATAAACACCTTCCAATAAAATCTTAAATGGTATTCCGTCAGGATTCACCACAGTAAATTTTTCGTTGATTCTTTTATTCAAATATTCTTCCATCTTTTTATAATCATCCATCGTATAATCATGTTTGTAAACCCAGATAGAATCGGTAAGAATATGAACTACTCTAAAGCCTTTTGCTTCTAAAATCTCTTTTACAAAAGTAATAAGCTGTCTTCCGATTGATGTCGTTGCTTCGTGTGATTCTATTCTTCCAAAAACTGCGTTTTTATATCCAAGATAACCAAAGCTAACTACTAAAAGCCATTTTAAAGCTTTTTGTCTATTATCATAAATCTGATTTTTTTCTTTTTTAAGCAATTGCTTATATTTAAGCCTTCTTTCAAGAAGCCATTTTAATGTTTGTGGAACAATGCCTATCTTTTTTGTACAGATTCTATAATTTGTATATGGTAAGGTTTTTTCACATTCTGGATGTTTACAGTTAATAGTTTCATAAGATAGATTATAATTTGTTATGATTGATGGATACATAGAGAAAAAATCGTATTCTGCCACATTTTCAAATAATCCTACTAAAGGTTTTAATGTCAAGCCACCTTTGTCTATCTTTATTAGCTGCTCAAGGGTTTTAAAATCTTCCGGCTGGTTTTTTTTGTACGGTATGAGAAAGTTATTTTCATAAGCATTTCTCATTTCCATATAAGTAATTGGTGTTCCGATGGTTGTTCTTGCTACCGCTTGCATTCCTAAGGAAGATATTCTTGATAATTCAATTATTCCATCTAAGCCTACTTCTTTATAAAAGAATGAGTTTTTTGGGTCTATATGTATTCTTCCAAGAAGTAAGCTCATGTCAGCAGTGTAAACGGTTTGACCATAAGATACAAAACTTTTACCTTCTTTTTTTATTACCGGCAAATTATCTCTGTTTAAAAATTTCAGTCCTTTTTCAAAAAGATTTGGTATTAATATATCATCTCCATAATTTGCTATGATTATATCCGGGTCTTTTTTTATTAAAAGTTCCTGTAGATATTCAAGGTCATTATCTATCACAATTGATTTTTCATCTTCGTTAAATTTTATAGTTAATGTAGGGATGTGTCTTAAAAATCTTAAGTTTTCTTTTCCTATCTCGAGCTCAAAATCAATATACATTATCCGCAGTGGGAGGATTTCATAATCAAGTAAATCTAAATCATCTATTTTTTTGAAAGAACAGCGACCATTTTTTTCTGTTTTTTCTAATTTACAAAATGGATATATTTTTTTCTCAAACATAAAAAGCGTTTCTGGGCTTAGTTGTATGTTGTAGAAATCTGTCTCTGTGAAAATGTCTGAGTATTTTATAAAGCTGATTATTTTATTATAAGTAAGTGGATTTTTTGCAATGACTTTATAAACTTCTATTTCTCCATCTATCAGGTCTATTTTTATATCTTTTACAATCTTGATATTTTTAAATTTTTTCTGCAGTAAACGTTTAACTGACTCATTCTTTCTAAAATAGAAAAAAGGTTGGTATGGCTTTTTTATATGAATTCTTTCCTTTTCATTGTAAAGCCATACGTTAATTCCATTTTGGTCAGAGTATATATCAAGTATTTGATACACTTTCATTTTTTTCTATCTGTGCTTTTAATCTATCAATCTCTTTTTGCATCTCTATCAACATGCTTAAGATTATACTTTCCATCGGGAAAAACTGATTAGAACAGCCAATCGCCGGAGAATGAAATTTAGCATAAGCAAAAAGTTTATCTAAGACTTCTTTATCTTCTTTTCTCAAAGCTTTTCTAAACTCTGAATACTCTTTTTGCTTTAAGCTTACTATCCCAGTTGCGGAAGGGATTGTTTTTCCCATAGCTCCATCTCCTTGCTAAGCTTATAGTATACTTTTTTATTAAAAGTGATAAACACAGATGCTTTAGTTTTCTTAATTTTTTTAAAGGCTGATTTTATTGTAGCCACTTTCTCCTGGTTTGAGATGCTTTCATCAGACAAAATTTTATCAAGCTCTGTTATGAGGAAAATTTTAGGATTTTTACTTATAACCTTAGAAACTGCACTATCAAGCTGAAAAACAGTAAAAACTCTTGATATTTTTATTTTGTTTAAAATCACGAAAGGGTCTCTGCTGTCAAATTTTGCCAATAAAGATATTCCATACGGATTTAAAGAATTTCCACAGTCTATTACATATACTTCATCAAACTTTTTTGCAAAGGTATAGCATAACTTATGATAAAAAATTACAGTATCAGATATCGAAAGCTTTTTCCATTCTTTTTCTAAAGTCAAAGCTAAGTCCAAAATATGAACTTTGTCTAAATTGCTTTTCTTTAAATTACTCTTCATCATACAACGCCCCCTTTTTTAAACCTTTAAAGCTTCTTACAATACCTTTCAAAACACCTTGTATTTCTACTCTATCAGCTTCATAAATCATAGGCTCATAATCTGGATTTGCAGGAACAAGCTTAATATAACCATTTCCTAAGTTATAAAATTTTTTCAAGGTCGTTTCCTCTCCATCAATAACCGCCACAACTATTTCACCGTTTAGCACTTCTTTTCTGTTTTCAACGATGATGATGTCATCATTTAAAATAAACTCATCTATCATGGAATTACCTTTTACTCTTAAAGCGTAGCAGTTTTCACATCTTAAAATGTCGGACAAATCTATATACTCAAAAGCTTGGCTTTCTATGGCTATAGGCTTACCTGCCGAGATTGTTCCATAGTATGGAAAAATAAAAGAATTTTCTGGAGACTTCTCAACTATCTCAATCTTCCCCCTACCGGATTTTTTTATATACCCCTCTTGCTCTAACTTTTGGAGATGCTCATGAATCGTAGATACAGCAGAAAGATTAAAATGTTTTGCAATTTCCATCAAAGTAGGATAATATCCGTTTTTCCGATAATGCTCAACGATAAAGTCTAAGATTTCTTTCTGTCTCTTTGTCATCTTCATCACCTCCTTTGATATATAATTATACCGAAAAAAAACCGAAAATCAAGAGGAAAGAAAAACAGATTTATCGGTAGTTTTAACATGGTATCTATTAAAAGTCTTATAAAACCTATGCGAAATGGTTAGATGCGAGATGTAAAATACAAGATATAATATATAAAGTGTAAATCATACGTCGGGTGAGAAATTCAACAAAAGCATGAGATTCTTCGCCGGCTGCAAAATGACAAATTAGGATTCCATTCCTCTAATGCCCATCAGTCAACCTTTACTTGTTATCCTTAGGACGCAAGTCCAAAGGAACTCATTTTTAAAAAATTGCTAATTTCTCATCCAAGGTATACAAGATATAATATATAAAGTGTAAATCATGGTTTTTATTTACATGAAGATTACATTAAATCTGCCTAGATATATTGATGATGTATTTACTGGAGGCGTGTCATGCAAAATTTAACTATTCAGGATTTAAAGCTAAAAGAGATTATACATTATTTATCTTATTTGTCTGGTGGAAACCCACGTAAATTGGGTAAAGTGAGGCTAAATAAAATATTATGGTTTTTTGAAGGAATTATGTATATAAAAACAGGTAAAAAGCCGATAGGCATAAAGTTTATAAAGAAAAAATATGGACCTGTTTCGCCTGATGTTGATAAAGCTCTTGTAGAATTAGAGAATGCAAGAAAGCTAAAAGTTGATAACGAAGATGGAAACTGGATTATTAAAGCTGTAGATATACCAAAAATAAATTATCTGTCTACCGAAGAAATTGAATTGTTAAGTAATTTATACAATACAATATCATCATTCGGAGCAAAGACAGTAAGCACCATAACACACACAAAATATTGGAAGATGTTAGATCATGGTGATGAAATGAATCCTATATTTGTTTTAGAAACGCTTTCTAAAATTAGAAAGCCAAAAGAAGACGAGTTAGAAGAGATAATACATTTACGCGAGTTATACGATAAAAATGAAATTGTAGATGAAATAAAAAAACAGCTTATTTAGTATAAATGAGCTGGACAATTATATATAGCAAAATTGCTGATGATATCACTGATTCATATATAGATTTCATAAGAAAAAACAACAATAACATAAAAAATGCATTTAGCTTCATTGATGATGTTTTATCTTTTATTGAAAGACAAATTTCATATAATCCATTTTCTGGCCTTAGCTTGGGCGAGAATGAATATGCAATAACAATTGAGCTTCCGGAAAGTATTTTTTTTGCAAAAGTTTATGCGTATTTACATACAATATATTCTGTAAATAGCAGTAAAAAGACAAAACAAAATTGTATTGAAAGAAAAGTTGAAGAGATTTATAATTTATAATATAAATGAATTTTAGTAAGTTAAACTAAATGTAGGAGGTTAGAAGGATGATAATAGATGTAAACTCTGAAAATTTCTCAGAAATATTAGAAAAATCTTATGACAATGTTGTGGTTGTAGATTTTTGGGCACCTTGGTGTGGTCCATGCAGAGCTTTAAAACCAATCTTAGAAAAACTTTCAGGAGAGTTTGGCTTTATTTTAGCAAAAGTTAATACAGATGAAAATCCGGATATCGCACAAGAGTTTGGAGTTCACGGAATTCCGGATGTTAGAATAATAAAAGATGGAAAGGTAGTTGATAAATTTGTTGGAGCATTGCCGGAAAGTCAAGTAAGAAAAATAATCAGTAAATATGTTAAATCACCGGCAGATAAAGTTATTGAAGAGGCAAACATGCTTATTTTGGCAGGCAACAGAGAAGGTGCGTATGACTTATACAAAAAAGCAATTTCTGAATATCCGGATAACAAAAAGTTAATCCTTGAAGCAGCAAAATTCTTCATTAAACTAAACAAGCTTGAAGACGCAGAAGATTTATTAAACAAAATAAAAGAATACGACAAAGAATACTTTACACAAGCACAAGCATTAAAAGAATTTATAGAACTTAAAAAAGAATGTGAAAATACAAATTTACAAACAGAACTTGATAAAATGTTTGCCCAAGCATCATGCTACGCAGTTGAAGAAAATTACGAAGAAGCATTAAAATTATTTTTAGAAGTGGTTAAGAAAGATAGAAATTATAAAAACGATGGCGCAAGAAAAGCTATGGTTTCTATATTTACACTACTTGGAGAATCTAACCCACTTACAAAAGAGTACAGAAAAAAACTTGCAATGTGGCTATACTAATGAAAAAGATAGCTTTATTTTTATTGCTCTTTATTGTTAATTTATCTTATGCTAAGGACATAGTAGAAGAACTTCAGAAAAAATTCAGTGAGATAAAAGGATTTCAAGCAGACATTACACAAAAAACTTATCAATCCGGGTTTTCCAGCCCGGATATTTTTTATGGAAAAGTATTAGCTGTAAAACCGGATAAAATCAAAATAGAGTATACAAAACCATATAAACAGATTATTTATCTAAATGGTGCCAAAGTAACTTTATACTCTGTAGAAGAAAATCAGGCTATCATAACATCAGCAGATAACAGTGTTTTAATAACAGAAGTTTTAGAGATGATTATCAAAAACAAACCTATCAAGTCTACCTTTAATGTATTTGAAACTAAAGAAACCAATGATACATATAAAATATCTTTAAAACCAAAAAACAACGCAGAAGTTAAAAAATTAGAACTGATAATAGATAAATCTAATCTATCATTAACTAAAATTTCAGCACAGGATACAGACAACAACATTATTGAAATAGAGTTTGAAAAATTTAAGTATCTATCCAATCCGGTAGATATAAATTTCAACCTTCCAAAGAATGTTAAGATTTTAAACAACTAAGGAGATTGCAATGCTTAAAAAAGTCTCAATATCTTTAATTGTAGTTCTAACGGCATTAACTATCTTCTTTTATTTATACGGAAATCTAAAGTTTACTGTTATGTTTGGTTTAATAGATATAACAGTATTTGTTTTTTCAATTCTCGTATGGTTTAACGATAAGTATTACAACGAGCAAATATCAGAGAGAATAGTATCATTTCCGTCAAAAGAAATGATAAAAGATATTCTAAAAAAGCAGTCAAACATGCTCAGGTTCGATAAATTTGAAGAATTAGAAGATGGGTACAAAATTTACAAAGGAAAACATTTAGTCGTAGAAGCCAATTTTGAAAAAGATGAAAACGGCAATATCTTAGTAGTTGATGGAAGATATGTAGTTAAAATAAAAGCACCAGAGTATGTTCTGCATAATATAGACAATGAAATATGGAGTCATATAGGCAAGTAAAGTGATAAGTGAGGCTGCTTGTATAAATCCAACTGTCGTTATGCAACCGGTTAAGAATCTCATATTTTTTCTTTTCAGGTCAAAAAATCAAAAAAGAGAACCTTTGGACACTCGTCCTCAAGATGACAGAGAAAGGCAAATTTACGAAAATTTTTACAGCACCCTCAGTGATGAGTGAGAGGGTAAAAAATTCATAAGTTAGATGTAAAAAAGAGAAAAAAGATTCATCATTGTAGTCAAAACAATGATATAAAGATTTAATTAATTTTTAGACCTGAGATTGCATGTAAAAGTTTACATCTTCATCCTGCAGCCGATAGAGAATCCTCTTTTTACTACTCTTCCTTTCAAATAACAATAAAAGAGAAAATCCTTCTGCTTACGTCCTCAGGATGACAGCCAAAGGTTGATTGATAGATATTAAAAAAAGACACCCTTATTTGTCATTCTGCAGCCGGCGAATAATCTCATACTTTTACTGAATTTCTCACCCATTTTAAATGCTAATACTTTAATTCACTTTACTGCTGCTTTATTAATCAAAAATATTCATAAATAAATCAAATCTAACCCTAATTTACTTAATACTTCTCCTTTGTCTTTTCTTGCTACTACAATATTTTCCAGTCTTACACCACCAAGCCCTGGAATATAAATTCCCGGTTCTATCGTAAAAACTGTATTCTCTTGAAGAATCCCTTCGTTATCTTTATATATTCTCGGTTCTTCATGAATGTCTATTCCTACTCCATGACCTGTTGAATGGGTAAAATATTCACCGTATCCGTATTTTTCTATAACTTTTCTTGCTGCTAAATCTATTTCTTTTATAGGAATTCCGGCTTTTACAACCGATAAAGCTTTTAAATGAGCTTCTTTTACAATATTGTAAATTTTTTCAAACTTTGAATTTGATTTTCCTAAGAAAATAGTTCTTGTAAAGTCACTACAATATCCTTTATATTTCATTCCCATATCTATAAGCAGTGGTGCATTATTTTTTATCTTGTGGATAGATGTTTCCCAGTGGGGTATAGCAGAATGTTTACCTGATGCGACTATAGCCGGAAAACTTTCTCCTGTCCCGCCTTCTTCAAAAATATAGTTTACAATTTTTTGTCTTATAGAGCTCTCAGGTTTTCCTATCAAGCTTGGAATATCTTCTAAAACTCTTTTATATATTCTGTCTGTCTTTCTAACGGCTTGAGTAATAATCTTTATTTCTTCTTCAGATTTGATTATTCTAAATTCATTTAAAAATCCTTCAAAGCCAATAAAATTGATACTTGTATCTTTTGTAAGTTTTTCATAAAAGGATATAGTTATTTTATCTTTCTCAAATCCAACATTTTTAAGATTCAAGCTCTCTAAAATCTCTTTTAAATGGTCTAAACCTTTTTTATTTCCCTCACCAAGCTTGATAACATTAAAGTCTTTAAGTTTTTCTTTGGCATTATCATAATATCTTGAATCTGTTATAAAGTATTTACCTTTGTCAGTTAAAATTACAAAAGCATTTGATGAGTTAAACTTTGAGAGATAAAAAATATTGGAGTGCGAAGAAAATAAAAATCCATCTAAATTTTCTCTTTTGATTTTCTCAAAAATTTTTTCAAACATTTATACTAACTCTCTGATTTTTTCTTCGACTTCTTTAATGTTTGTAGCTAAGGCAACTACCTTTAATAATTGCTTTAACTTATCAACTTCTTCAACTTTATTTATTATATCTACAAATTTAGAGCCGTTATCACCGAATTTAGTTTCTATCAGATCTATTAAACTTTCTTTAATTCCCTCTTTAATTCCCTCTTTAATTCCTTCCATTCTACCTTCCATTTTCCATTTTCCTGTTAAGGTCATCATTTCTTTTTCACCTCCAAAAACCTCTTTTAGCATCTGTTCTATCTTTTCTGTATCTTCTTTTACTGCCACTATGTAATCAAGAATAAGGTATATACATTCTGAATCCTTATATAAAGCTAATCTTTTAAAAATTATATCCAAATTTTCTTCGTTTTCAAAAATATATTTCATAGTCAAGAGACTTAAAACAGTACAATAGTCTTCATAAGATACCAACTTTCCATCGTCAATTTTGCTTAAATCTATAAGTGTATAGTTAAGGTTTGATGTAAGCTCTTCTAATGTTTTATCTAAATTTTCTGGTAGTTTTGTTGGAATGTTCCAGTTTTCTTTTCCGTGATATAAAACAATGTTAATGATGGGTGGATATTTTTTATTTTCTTTCAAAGATTCTTCCCATAAAACAGCTTCATAGTATTTCAGTTGTATTGGCAAGTTTGGGTCTACGTACGATTTATGTTCAAAAACCAACCTCAAAAAAGCATCATGGTTTTTGACTTTAAAAGAATAAAGTAAGTCAAGCATAAATTTTTTCTTTTTCTTTGAAAGCTTTTCAATATTGACAAGTTTCAAGCTATCTATTTCAATCTTTTTAGATAATTTTGGTAGAAAAATATCAATAAGGGTTTTTACACTTTTTGGGTTTGAAAAGACTATTTTAAAAAACCAATCATGGGGCTGTAAATCGTCTTTTTTCATACTAGCAGTTAAATAACATCGCCTGTTTTAACTGGTCTGCTTTCTCTTTACCTGCTAATTTTTCTACTATTTTGAAAGCAAAACATGCAGCTGTTCCCGGTCCCCTTGACGTCAATACATTCGAATCTTCAACGACTGTATCTTCTAAGTAATCAACATTTCCAAGTTTTTCTTTGTAAGTTGGATAGGATGTAGCTTTTTTCCCTTCAAGAACTCCTGCATTTGCAAGGACGTACGGAGCCGCACAAATTGCACCTGTAAGCTTCCCTTTGTTGTAAAAATCTTGTATTAACTTTTTAACTCTCTCGTCTGCATTAAGGTTATCTGTTCCTGGCTGACCGCCGGGTAAGACAATCATGTCAAAATCTTCAGCTTTTATAGTATCTATGGTAGTATCCGGTAAAACTTTTACACCTCGTGCGCTTGTAATTGGTCCTTCATGAAGTCCTGCTATTACAGTTTCTATCCCGGCTCTTCTTAAAATATCTATAATACTCATTGCCTCTATTTCTTCAAAACCGTCCGCTAAAGGTACTACTACTCTTGCCATGTTTACACCTCCCGTTCAAGATAGTTCAACTTCTGTAAAAATTTCATCTAACACTGGATAAATTCCTGTAAAGCATGCTGTACAGTAGTTTTTAGATTTTGCAGCCTCTACCATTCCTTCCAACGAAAGATAATGAAGACTATCTGCACCTATGAATTTTCTTATTTCTTCTACGGTCATCTGGGATGCTAAGAGTTCTTCTTTTGTCGGTGTGTCTATTCCGTAATAGCAAGGACTAATTACAGGCGGTGAGCTTATTAGCATGTGAACTTCCTTAGCACCGGCTTTTCTAAGCATGTTTACTATTTTTTTGCTTGTCGTTCCTCTAACGATTGAGTCATCTACAACGATAACCCTTTTTCCTTCTATTGCCTCTCTAACTGGATTTAGCTTTAATCTTACTGATAAATCTCTGATCTCTTGAAGTGGCTGTATAAAAGTTCTGCCAACGTAATGATTTCTTATAAGGCCGATTTCAAAAGGGATTTTACTTTCTTCACTGTATCCCATTGCTGCAAGTAGTCCAGAGTCTAAAACAGGAATTACGCAATCTGCATCTATTGGATACTCCCTTGCAAGCCTTCTTCCCATTTCTTTTCTGATTTCATACACCCAATCTTTAAAAATTTTGCTATCCGGTCTTGCAAAGTAAACAAACTCAAAGATACATTTTTTTGGATTTTCTGTATGCTCAAACGGATAGTATGACCTTATTCCGGCATCGTCTATGACAAGTACCTCTCCCGGGTTTATATCTCTTAAATATTCAGCATCTACAATATCAAATGCACAGCTTTCTGATGCAACAAAATAACTTCCAAACCTATTTTTTCCAAGGGCTAACGGTCTAAATCCGTATGGGTCCCTTATGGCTATAAGCTGCTTTTCTCTCAAAATTAGCAGAGAATATGCACCTTTTACCTTTCTCATTGCTTCAAAAACATGGGGCAGAAAGTCTTCATCATTTTTATGAAGGTTTATATGTGGTGGAGCAGGCTGTTTAGATTTTGCTATAAGATGAATAAATACCTCTGTGTCTGATGTAGACCTAAAAATTGCACCTTCCATTTCAAGTTCATGTCTTAATCTCATCGCATTGACAAGATTCCCATTATGGGCGATTGCAAAGCTTCCACCGTAAAAGTGAGCAAAGAAAGGTTGAATATTTTTTGGATTAGAACCACCAGCTGTTGAATACCTCACATGACCTATTGCCAAATCTCCTCTTAACTCTTTAAGGTCTTCTTCTTTTATTGCTACATTAACAAGACCTTGTCCAAGTTTTAGATTTATGTCATAACCGTCAGATACAGCTATGCCGGCAGATTCCTGTCCTCTATGTTGCAAAGCATGCAATCCTAAGTATGTAAGCTCAGCAGCAGATTTATTGTTATAAACTCCAAAAACACCACACATATTAATCACCTCTTCAAAAAATAAGCCTCATTCTAAATTATACAATAAAAGAGAATGGACTACAAATGGGAGTGTTCCAAAATTCTTGTAAGTTTGCCTTTGTAAGAGTCGTACCAGTTTGGGAAAATTCCGATTTGTTTGAATTCATAATATCACAGAAGTATTGTAAAGGTGGTTTTTTGTTTAAACTATGATGAAGTCTTTCTGTGTTATACCATAGCATATAATGCAACATTTTTTTATTAAATTCATACCTCGGGTGAGAAATTCAAATATAAATAGAATATCAAAAACTCCTTAATGGCAGTTAAATTTTAATAGCAAAAATTCCACCAAGGAGGTAAAAATGCAAAACTTTAAATCTTTATTT